>Ga0335074_10001572_pt1 | contig 30944 bp, 22 predicted proteins | sample Lox_Sample_23_FD_206715 | JGI IMG/M metagenome (GOLD analysis project Ga0335074, IMG submission 206715) | Soil microbial communities from Loxahatchee National Wildlife Refuge, Florida, United States - Lox_Sample_2.3 | ecosystem: Environmental > Terrestrial > Soil > Wetlands | place: USA... | reverse complement strand
CCTTCGCGACGTTCTTGAGGTCGATGCTCATGCGCTTCACCGCGATCTGGTCGTTCGCGATCGACGTATAATCCAGAATCACGATGTCCCCGGCGTAGGCGAGCTTCGTCACCTCGTGGAGGTCCTCAAAGCGGAGGATCTCGGCCATGCGGACCGCGCCGCGGTTCCCCGCGAGCGCGCCGGCCTCGTCCTCGAACTGCATCGTTCCGAGATCGAGGAACGATCCCTCTTCCAGCGTGTCGGACCCGTGATGGCGACGGAGAATCCCGCTCTTCGACATGTGGCGTGCGCCTCTCTCGAGGGCATCGAGGAGGGGTCGCTTCTTAAGGCTATGGTTCCACGTCGGCCGCCGGTGCGGTTCGCGGGGCCGGCGGCGCGTTCGACCGGGGGAATCGCAGGCAGAACGTCACCCGGTAGACGTCCTGCCCGTTCTTCCGGCCGAACAGCGTCGCGGACTCCTTGAGGGAGGCCCCGAACTTCTGCTTCGCGACGCGGGCGATCGACCGGGCGGCCAGCGTGTTGGTGAAGAAGACATCCCACCCCTCGGGGAGGTCGTCGAGCCACGACACGGCCTTCCTCCAGTCGGGTCGCGCCTCGGCGAGGACCTCGGCCCAGATCCCTTCCAACCGGGCCCGAAGCGCCTTCGGCTTCTCACTGAGCCGCTCCGAACCGCCCCTCAGCTGGATCACCGCGGTGTAGAACCGACCGCTGCGTCGGCTGCAGTCGGGGCACGACTGGTGCTCGGTCTTCACCGAGAGCCGGATCGGCACCTCCCGCTCGATGCCGCGGAAGCGCACGCGCGCGAGGCCGGCGAGCTCCCGGACGGTCCCGGTGGCGGAGGTCTCCTCCCACCGGATCTCCCGGACCGCGACCTCGGGGTGGACCCCGACGAGCGGGACCAGGTCCTCGGCCGTCAGGAGCGGGCTCGCGCCGGCGCGCGCCCAGGACGCCCCCGACTTCCGGGCGCCGCAGTGCGGGCACAGGACGACGACCGCCCGCTCGGGGGCGGTGACGAGCTCGGTCCGGTCCGCGGCGCACTCGGCGCAGACGCCGTCCGTCAGCGCGCGGCCGGTCGCGCCGCAGACCACGCAGAACTCCTCGGACATCGGACGGCCTCGCTAGTGGGAGATCGCGAAGATCTCGGCGTGCGGTACGCCGCCGAGGGTCCCCGCCCCGCCCGGGCGCACGAACCCGCCCTCCTCCGCCAGCCGGAGGGTGCGCGCCCCGAGGAGGTTCGCGATCGTCGCTCGTTCCAGGGCCCAGAGGACCTCCTCCCGGGAGACGACGCGCTCGCCGTAGAACTGGCCCGAGACCTTGACGGTCCGGCCCGCGTCGCCGACCGGAAGGTCCTGGCCGAGCAGCTCCGCGTCGCACGCCGCGACCACGAACTCCTGACGCACGCGGTGGACCCGCATGACGATCCCGGCGTCCTCGGACATCGTACGGCGATACGAGGTACCGGAGAGGATAAATCGGCCACGCCCGCCGGCCGCGCTAGAAGCGGACGAGCTGCCAGCGGTTCGGTCGGGGCTCGATGACCTCGCCTTGGTTGCGCAGGGTCTGGAGATGGGCCTCCGCCTTGGCGGGCGGCACCCCGGCCTTGTCGCACGCCTCGAGGAACGCCTCGAGCGTGAACGAGTGGTCCGGTCCCTCCTGCAGCTCGCGCATCACCCGCAGGACGATCTCCTGCCGCTCGCGCTGGCTGTGGCTCACCCCCGATTGCACGAGGTCGACGTCGAGCTTGCCGCCCTCGGTCATCGCGACCCGGCGGAGGAAGTTCTCCATGATCCCGACGGCGCGCCGCGCGTCCTCCTCGTCGACGTCCGGGGAAAGGCGCGCCTTGGCCGCGGCCTCGCTGAGCCGCACGAGCGCCTCGAGCTGCCGGGCGGTGATCGGGACCGGGGCGTTCGGCTCCTCCCCCTGCGCCCGGACGCGGACGTAGTAGTCCGAGAGCACCTGGAGGGCGACCTCGCTGAGGACGGGCCGGACGGTGCGCTTCGCGTAGGCGATGTACTTCTTCAGGAGCTCGGGCGGGAACGGGGCGTCGGCGGTGCCGACCGAGTCGGCCGGCGCGTAGACGCGGGACTCCCCCTCGCGATGGGAGGTGAGGATCCCGTTGGCGAGCCGCCGGTCGCGCTCCTGGTTCGGCAGGTCCTTGATCGAGAAGATCACGTCAAAGCGCGAAAGAAGGGTCGGCGGGAGGTCGATCTGCTCGGAGATCGTGCGGTCGTTGGTGAATCGGCCCCACTTGGGGTTGGCGGCCGCGAGCACCGGGCATCGCGCGTTGAGCGTCGACGTGATCCCGGCCTTCGCCACGCTGACCGTCCCCTGCTCGAGCGTCTCGTGCATCGCCGACCGGTCCTCGGGGCTCATCTTGTCGAGCTCGTCGATCACGGCCATCCCGCCGTCCGCGAGGACGAGCATCCCCGCCTCGAGCACCCACCGGCCGCCGGCGAAGTCGTCCTTCACCGCCGCCGCGGTGAGGCCGGCGGCGGTCGCGCCCTTCCCGCTCGTGTAGATCCCGCGCGGGGCGACCGACGCGACGTAGCGGAGCAGCTGCGTCTTCGCGACGCCGGGATCCCCGACGAAGAGGACGTGGATGTCGCCGCGGACCCGGACGCCGTCCGGATGGTTCTTCTCGATGCCTCCGAACAGCTGGAGGGCGACCGCCTCCTTCTCCTCCTCCATGCCGCGGATCGACGGCGCGAGCGACATCACGATCTTGTCGACGACCGTCGGGTCGCCGCGGAACCGCAGGAACAGCTGCTCCTCCTCGGGCGTGATCTCGATCTCGTCGTACTCTTGCTGCTTGAACTCGACCGAGTTCCCGAGGACAAGCAGGTCGAACGTCGTGCTGCGGATGACCCCGCCGCGGCCGGCGCCGGTCGCCCGCTGGAAGCTCTTGAGGACCCCGTTGAGCACCACGCGGTTCCCGGGGAGCACCTCGCCGGTGAGGTCCTCGGTGAGGAGGACGCTGAGGCCCTGCGGGTGCGCGCCGTGGCGAAGGAGCTCGGGATTCTCCTGGATCTCGATGCGCTGCGCGTCGACATAGCTCGACCGCTCGGGCAGCAGCCGGAAGCGGGTGCGGCCCTGCGGCTTCCCGCACCCGCCCTGGGACTCCGGGCACTCGAGCGGCTCGCGGAACGTCATCGACGCTTCGTCCTGCGGCTCGTGGAACTCCGTCCGGCAGGAGACGCACTGGAAGACCGCGTCCCGGATCTGCGGCCGGACCTCGGTGACGCGCCGGACGATGCCGTCGAGCGCGATCAGGTGGTTGAGGTCGGTCTCGCGGATCTCCCGGATCGAGCGGTGGGCCGTGGGCGGAAGGCCCGTGACGCGGAGGCGCAGCCCTTCGGCCTCGGGACCCGCCACCGGCAGGAGCTCGCCGAGCGCGCGCTGACCGGCGGCGACGACCTCCTCCGGGCGCTCGAGGAGGATGTCCGCGAGCGACGTGTCCGCGCTGTCGATCTCGGAGAACGGGACGACGAGCGACCGCTCCTCAGGGAAGCGGTCCGAGAGCGCGAGGACCTGCGGACGATGGCCGGCCTCCTCGAGGACCGCCGCCCACCGGCTCTGGAGCTCGGGGGGCGCGGGAAGGGTCCTCTTGACGGCGGCCATGCGTGCGCTCTCCTCTACGGGTCAAGGCGATACCGGTCGCGAGGGAACAGGCGGACCTCCCGTATATTGGGAACCCCCGCGAGCGCCCAGACGAAGCGGTCGATGCCGAATCCCCAGCCGCCGTGCGGCGGCATCCCGTACCGGAACGCCTCGAGATACCCCTCGAAGCCGGCGGGATCGAGGCCGGCGCCCTCGAGGTTGCGCAGCAGATGGTCGTACCGGTGCTCCCGGAGGCCGCCGCTCGCGATCTCGAGGCCGCGGAAGTCGAGGTCGAAATAGAACGTCCGCTCCGGGTGCTCGTCCTGGCGCTGGGCGTAGAACGTCTGCGCCTTGACCGCCGTGGGGAAGTCGGTGAGGAAGTAGAACGGCGTGCCGAGGTCCTGCATCACCTTCGCCCCGATGATCTTCTCGTCCTCGGTCCCGAGGTCCTGCTCGGCTCCCGGGCGTCCGAGCCACTCCTCGCACTGGGAGAACGGGATCCGCGGGAACGGCGGGGTCGCCTCGGGAAGCTGGTCGGCGAGCGGGTTCCCCCGAGCTCCGATGCGCTCGCGGGCGTAGCGGAGCGTCTCCGCGACGACCGACTCGAGCAGAGCCCGTAGCCCCTCGGCCCCGTCGGGAAACGAGACCTCCGCGTCGAGGCTCGTGAACTCGGTGATGTGGCGCACGGTGTCGGACGGCTCCGCCCGGAACGCGGGCGCGATCTCGAAGACCCGGTCGAATCCCGAGCTCATCAGCATCTGCTTGTACAGCTGCGGGCTCTGCGCGAGGAAGGCCGGACGGTCGAAGTAGTCGACCCGGAACAGCGTGGCGCCTCCCTCCGCTCCCTGGCGGAGGAGCTTCGGCGTCTCGATCTCGAGGAACCCGCGCTCGGTGAACGCGCGCCGGAACCCCTCGAGGACCGCGGCCCGCAGCTCGAAGATCGCGCGGACCGACGGCTTCCGGAGGTCGATCACGCGGTGGTTGAACCGCGTGTCGAGGTCGGCGCCGACCTTGTCGACCACGCCGAGCGGGAGCGGCGCCTCGGCGCGGGACAGGACCCGGACCGCGCTCGGGAACAGCTCGACCCCGCGGTGGGCCCGTTCGGAGCGCGCGACCGTCCCCTCGACCTCGACCACGGACTCCCGCGGCAGCTCGGACAACAGGGCGAACAGGGCCGGGTCGGCCGCCCCCTTCTTCAGCGTGACCTGGCTCGTGCCCGCGACGTCGCGCACGAGCGCGAAGGCGACCCCGCCGAGGGCCCGGTACTCCTCGAGGTGGCCCGCGATCCGGACGGTCGCCCCGTCCAAGTCGCGCAGCTCACGCGAGAGCCGGCGAAGGAGCGACAGAGCGGGCGACCTCCTGGCGCGCGATCGCGGCCCGTACGAGGCCGAGGAACAACGGATGCGGCGCCTCCGGCCGGGAGAGGAACTCGGGGTGGTACTGAACGCCGAGGAAGAACGGGTGGCCGGCGAGCTCGAACACCTCGACCCGGCCGTCGACGCTCATGCCCGAGATCGCGAGGCCGGCGTCACGGAAGCGGTCGAAGTAGGCGGGGTTGATCTCGTAGCGATGGCGGTGACGCTCCCAGATCTCGGTGCGGCCGTAGATGCCCGCGACCAGGGACTCGGGAGTGAGGACCACCCGCTGCGCGCCGAGGCGCATCGTGCCGCCGAGGTCGCTCAGCCCCTTCTGCTGCTCGAGCAGGCAGACCACGGGGTCGGGGGTCGCGCCGTCGATCTCGGTCGAGCTCGCCTGGGCGAGATGCAACACGTTCCGGGCGAACTCGACCGCGGCCATCTGGAAGCCGTAGCAGATGCCCAGGTACGGGATCCCCCGGGTCCGGGCGATCTCGATCGCGCGGATCTTGCCCTCGATGCCCCGCGCGCCGAACCCGCCGGGCACGAGGATCCCGTCGGAGCGCTCGAGCCTCCCGAGCAGCGTCGGATTCCGCGGGATGTCCTCGGAGTCGTACCACTGGAGCCGGACCTCCTTTCCCAGGTGGCCCTGGACATGGTGGAAGGCCTCCGTGTGCGAGAGGTACGCGTCGCGCAGCTCGGTGTACTTCCCGACGATCGCAATCTCGACCGCGCCGTCGTTGCGGCGATACGTGGCCAGGAAGTCCTTCCACGCCGCGTAGTCCGGCGGGCGCTCGGGGAGCCCGAGGAGGCGCGTCAGGAGGGCGCCGACCCCCTGGGCCTCGAGCACGAGCGGAACCTCGTAGATCACCGACTGGTCGGGGACCGAGATCACTGCCTCGGGCGGCACGTCGCAGAACAGCGAGATCTTCGCCTTGATCTCAGGGGCCAGCGGCGCCGGACCCCGGGCGATGATCAGGTTCGGTCGGATCCCGATGGCACGGAGCTCCCGGACCGAGTGCTGGGTCGGCTTCGTCTTCGCCTCGCCGACCGGCCCCACGACCGGCACGAGGGTGGTGTGCACGAACGCCATATGCCCCTCGCCGAGCTCATAGGAGAGCTCCCGGAGCGCCTCGAGGAACGGCATCGACTCGATGTCGCCGACGGTCCCGCCCACCTCGACGAGCACGACCTCCGCGCCCGCCGCCTGGCCGACCTCGCGGATCGCGCGCTTGATCTCGCCCGTGACGTGCGGGATGATCTGGACGGTGTTGCCGAGATAGTCGCCGCGCCGCTCCTTCTCGATGACCGAGCGGTAGATCTTCCCGGTCGTGAGGTTGTGCGTCCCGACGAGGCTCTGCCCGAGGAACCGCTCGTAGTTTCCGAGGTCCAAGTCGGCCTCGGTCCCGTCGTCCAGCACGAACACCTCGCCGTGCTGGTACGGGTTCATCGTGCCGGCATCGACGTTCAGGTACGGGTCGATCTTGACGATCGTGACGGGGATCCCGCGGGCCTTGAGGAGGCGGCCGAGGGAGGACGTCGTGATGCCCTTCCCGAGGCCCGAGATCACGCCGCCGCTGACCGCAATGACCTTCACCGGAGAACCTCGCGGGGTCGTAGTGGACCGTTGCCATAAAGTCTGTGGGAACCACGCCCCGTGCGCCGCGTCCGGCGAGCGCCGGACCCTGCCCGGAACCTCAGCGCGACCCGAACGGGACGCGCCTGCCCGACGGATCCCTGTGGGACCGGCCGAACTCCTCTAGGGGCAGCAATCGCTCCGCGGGGAAGACCGGCCCGTCCACGCACACGTGGTAGGGACCGAGGGCGCAGGCGTCGCACATCCCGAGCGCGCACTTCATGTGCCGCTCCACGGAGCAGTAGACCGGCACCCCGAGCGGCGCGGCGGCGCGCGCGACCTTCTGCATCATCACCTCGGGGCCACACGTCCAGATCGCATCGAACCGTTCGCGGGCCAGCATCCCCTCGACCAGGGCCGTGACGAAGCCGTGCGTCCCCTCGGATCCGTCGTCGGTCGCGACCTCGACCCGCGCGCCCATCCGCTCGAAGCGCCCGCGGAACAGGAGCTCGGCCGCGGTGGTCGCGCCGAGCGCCACGGTGACCGTGCTCCCGCCTTGGATCGCGCGCTCCGCTGCGGGGGCGAGCACGGCGGCGCCCGATCCTCCGCCCACGATGAGCACGCGCCGGGGCGAGAGGTCGAACCGGTTGCCGTATGGTCCCCGGATCCCCAGCCGGGCGCCCGCGGCGATCGACTGGATGCGGCGGCTGGTATCCCCCATCGCCTTGACGGTGATCCCCTTCGACCTCGGGTCCGTGTAGGCCAGGGACATCGGGAGCTCGTCGTCCCCCGGCACCCAGACCATCACGAACTGTCCGGGGTCGGCCGGCGGGTCGTACGGGAACCGCAGCGTGACCGTGGACGGCGTCTCGAGGACCCGCTCGGTGACCTCGACGATCCGACGCACGACCGACCTACGGGACGAGCGATATAGCGCCTCGGACCGGGGCCGTGCGGCCAGGGCCCGGACCGCCCGGGCCGTCAGGAACCGGACGGGTGCGCGATGCCGACCGCGTCCTCGAGCCGGCGGATGCCGAGCGCGTCGAGCCGGTCCGAGAGTCCCGCGGCGAGACGGGCGAACACCCCGATCCCGCCGCGCGTGACCGCGGTCCCGACTTCGACGGCCCGGGCCCCTGCCATGACGTACTCGAGCGCATCGTCGGCCGTCTCGATCCCGCCGACGCCGAGGACCGGGATCGAGACCCGCTCGTAGATCTGCCAGACGCAGGCCAGTCCGACCGGCTTGATCGCGGGGCCGCTCAGGCCGCCCAGCCCGTGCGCGAGCACCGGTCGGCGGAGCGTGACGTCGATCGCGAGGGCACGAACGGTGTTGATCGCGCTGATCGCGGCCGCGCCGGCCTTCTCGGCCGCGGCGGCGAGTCCGGCCGGGTCGGCTGCGTTGGGGGTGATCTTGGCGATGACGGGGATCGCCACCTCGCGCCGGACGGCGCGCACGATCTCCTCGACGTCGGCCGGCGTGCTCCCGACCTCGGTGCCGAACCCCTCGGCATGGGGGCAGCTCAAGTTCAGCTCGAGCGCGACCACTCCGGTCGCCGCCATCCGTCCGGCGAGCCGGGCGAACTCCTCGGCGCTCCCGCCGAAGATCGACCCGATCACGGTCGCCCCGGCGCTCCGCGCCTCGTGGATCTCGCGGGGGTACTCGTCGATCCCCGGGTTCGGAAGGCCCATCGCGTTGAGGAGGCCCCAGGAGTCGTACTCCTCGATCGTCGGATTCGGATACCCCGCCCGAGGGGCCGAGCCGATCGACTTCGTGATCACGCCGCCCGCGCCGGCGGCCCAGGCGCCCGCGAGCGACCGCCCGCTCTCTCCCCAGATGCCCGAGGCGAGCAGGAACGGGTTGCGCAGGAGGAGCGGGCCGACCTGCACCGAGAGATCCGCCACGACCCGAGTTCACCGGTGGTGCCCTTAAATCGACTCGGGCCGGTGCCGGCCCGATGCGTCTCGAGCGTCTCACCGACGCCGGCCGCTCCGCGCTCGAGCAGGCGTTCCAGCGCGCCCAGGAGCTGCGGCACGCCGCCGTCGAGCCCGAGCACCTGCTCGCCGCCCTGCTTAGCGACCGGCAGGGCCCGGTCCCGAGCCTGCTCGAGGCGATGCACGTCCCGATCGAGGCGATCGAGCAGCGCCTGACGCGCCGACTCGGAGAGCTGCCGACCGCGGACCACGTCGCGCCGTCCGACCAGTACCTCTCGCGCGGCCTCTCCCAGGTGATCGAGGCCGCCGAGGCGGAGGCCGCCAAGCGCAAGGACCGGTACACGACCGCGGACGAGCTGTTCCTCGGCCTCTGCTCTGTGTCCGGCCCCGTGCGCACGATCCTGGAAGAGTTCGGGATCCGTCGCGCCTCGGTCGAGGCGGCGCTCCACAACGTCCGCGCCCCGGACCAGCCGGTGTCGAGCCGGGGCGAGGAGGCTCAGTATCGGGCCCTCGAGAAGTACGGAAAGGACCTGACGGCGCTCGCGCGCGAGCGCAAGCTCGATCCCGTGATCGGACGGGACGAGGAGATCCGGCGCGTCATCCAGATCCTGTCCCGGCGCACCAAGAACAATCCGGTCCTCATCGGGGAACCGGGGGTCGGGAAGACCGCGGTCGTCGAGGGCCTCGCGCTCCGCATCGCGGACAAGGACGTGCCCGATACCCTTCGTGAGAAGCGGCTGGTCGCGCTCGACCTGGGCGCCCTGCTCGCGGGCGCGAAGTTCCGGGGCGAGTTCGAGGAGCGCATCAAGGCCGTGCTCCAGGAGGTCGAGCGGTCCGAGGGCCAGGTGATCCTGTTCATCGACGAGCTCCATACGCTGGTCCACGCCGGTGCCACCGAGGGAGGCGCCCTGGACGCCTCGAACCTCCTCAAGCCCGCGCTCGCCCGGGGGACCCTCCACTGCATCGGGGCCACGACGACCGCCGAGTATCGGAAGTACATCGAGAAGGACGCCGCCCTCGAGCGCCGCTTCCAGCCGGTCCCGATCTCCGAGCCGAACGTCGAGGACACGATCTCGATCCTCCGGGGGCTCAAGGAGCGCTACGAGGCGCACCACGGGGTGAAGATCCTCGATGCCGCGCTGGTCGCGGCCGCGACGCTCAGCGCGCGCTACATCCCGGACCGCCACCTGCCGGACAAGGCGATCGACGCGATCGACGAGGCGGCCTCGATGGTCCGCTTGACGCTCGACTCCCGGCCGACCGAGCTCGACCAGCTGACCCGGCGGATCCGACAACTCGAGATCGAGCGGGCGGCGCTGCAGCGGGAGCGGGCCGCGGCGACCCGGGAGCGCCTGGGCGCCCTCGACAAGGAGCTCGCGAACCTCAAGGAGCGCGAGGGGGCGCTGCAGGCGCGCTGGAAAAAGGAGCGCGAGGAGGTCGAGCGCCTCCGCAAGCTGAGGGCGGAGCTGGAGGACGCGAAGGCGCAGGAGTCCGCGGCGGAACGGGCCGGCGACCTGGAGGCCGCGGCCCGCCTGCGATTCGGGACCGTCCCTGAGATCCAGAAGAAGATCGAGAAGCTCTCGAAGGCCGTCGAGGGCCGGCAGGACGCGTCGCTCCTCCGCGAGGAGGTGACCGAAGAGGACGTGGCCCAGGTCGTGTCGAAGTGGAGCGGCGTCCCCCTCGCACGGCTGCTGCAGGGCGAGACGCAGCGCCTCCTCCACCTCGGCGACGAGCTCCGGCGAAGGGTCATCGGACAGGACGAGGCGGTCGAGGCGGTCGCGCGGGCGGTCCTGCGGTCGCGCTCGGGCCTCGCCGACCCGAACCGGCCGATGGGGTCGTTCCTGTTCGTGGGGCCGACCGGCGTCGGCAAGACCGAGCTGGCGAAGGCGCTGGCCGCCTTCCTGTTCCACTCCGACCGGGCGCTCGTTCGGATCGACATGTCCGAGTACATGGAGAAGCACACGGTCGCCCGGCTCATCGGGGCCCCCCCGGGCTACGTGGGGTACGAGGAAGGCGGCCAGCTGACCGAGCGGGTCCGCACGCACCCGTACACCGTCGTGCTGTTCGACGAGATCGAGAAGGCGCACCCGGACGTCGTCAACGTCCTGCTCCAGGTGATGGACGACGGCCGGCTGACGGACGGGCAGGGGCGGACGGTCGACTTCCGCAACACGCTGCTCATCATGACCAGCAACCTTGGGTCGGAGCTCCTCGCGGATGCCGGGAGCGACGACGAGCGTCGGCGCCGCATCGAGCCCGCGCTCCGGTCCCACTTCCGACCCGAGTTCCTCAACCGGCTCGACGAGATCGTGATCTTCCATGCGCTCACTGAGAAGGAGATCGCCCGCATCGTCGACCTCCAGATCGAGCAGGTCGCGGTCCGGCTCGCGGACCGACGCATCTCCCTCCGGGCGACCGACGCCGCGAAGGCCCGGCTCGCCGAGGAGGGATTCGATCCCCAGTTCGGCGCCCGGCCGCTCAAGCGAACGATCCAGCGGCTTGTCGTCGACCCGTTGACGGTCCGGCTCCTCGCGGGCGAGGTCCCGGACGGCAGCGAGGTGACGGTCGACGCGAAGGACGGAGAGCTGACCCTCAAGGTCGCGCGCCCGAAGTCGCCCCGGGCGGCGGCCCCATGACGACGGGGGTGACCGTCGCCGTCGTGGGCGGCGGCTCCGTCGCGAAGGAGCTCGGCAAGAAGGGCACCGCGTCGGACCTCACCCTGTTCAACGAGGTGCACGACGGCCACGCGATCACGCTCGTCGAGCCGACGCAATTCCCCGAGAAGTTTCCCCCCCTGGTCGCGGCCCTCTCGATGGCGGACCGGGCGCTCCTCGTCGTTCCCGAGCTCTCCCGGCCCGTCGCCGAGGCGATCGCGACGACCGAGGTGGTCGAGGTTCCCACGACCGTGGTCCCCGGACCCGGCGTCGGGGACGCGGAGCTCGACCGCGCGCTGAAGGGGGGCCGGCTCCAGTCCGCCGAGCGTCGGCCGCTCGACCTTCCGCACCTGCGGGAGCTCGTCGAGTCGTGGACCGCCCCCGTCGTCGACGGACCGGTCCTCGTGGCGCTCGACCACGCCTTTCCCGTGAAGGGCGTCGGGGCCGTCGCGCTCGGGGTCGTGCGACGCGGCACGCTCCGGGCGCACGAGAAGCTCCGATTGTGGCCGACCCCCAAGCTGGTCGAGGTACGGTCGATCCAGGTCCACGACATCGACCGAAAGGACGCGGGCTGCGGCGAGCGGGTCGGCGTGGCGCTGCGGGGGGTCGAGGCGGACGAGCTCGAGCGCGGACAGGTGCTGGCGCCCGAGGGGGCGCTCCGCGAGGGGACGCGGCTCGAGGGAGGACCGCTCGCCCGGTGCCGATACTACCGCGGGGACGCCGGGGTCGGCGCCCGCGTCCACCTCGGGATCGGGCTCCAGGCCGTGCCGGGCACGCTCGAGGAGGTCGGGGCCGGTCGCGTGGTTGCGACCACCGACCGCCCGGTCGTCCACGCGCCGGGCACTCCCGTGATCGTCATGGACCTGTCCGTGCCGGCGGGACCCCGGATCGTGGGGAAGTTCGCGCTCGCGTGAGCCCGGGTCGTCGACCCGTCACGCGAACATCGTGACGGACTCCTTGCGGAGCTCTTCCTCGCCGATGACCTTCTCGATCGCCCGCTCGAAGTCCGTGAGGGTGACGCTGTCGCGCTCCTCGCGGATCGCCCACATGCCGGCCTCCGTGCAGATCGCGCGGATGTCGGCCCCCGTGGCGCCCTCGCAGCGGCTCGCGAGCGCGTCGAAGTCGATCGGGTCGCGCACGGCCATCCCGCGGGAGTGGATCCGGAAGATCTCGGCCCGGCCCTGGAAGGTCGGGACCGGGATCTCGATGATCCGGTCGAACCGGCCCGGACGGAGCAGCGCGTCGTCGAGGATGTCCGGACGGTTGGTCGCGGCGATGATCTTGACGTTCGAGAGCGGCTCGAAGCCGTCCATCTCGGCCAGAAGCTGCATCAGGGTCCGCTGGACCTCCCGGTCGCCGCTGGTCGCGACCTCGAGGCGCTTCGCCCCGATCGAGTCGACCTCGTCGATGAAGATGATCGTCGGCGCCTTCTCCCGGGCGAGCTGGAACAGCTCGCGGACGAGCCGGGCGCCCTCCCCGATGTACTTCTGGACGAGCTCGCTCCCGACGAGCCGAACGAACGTCGCGTTCGTGTGGTGGGCGACCGCCTTGGCGATCATCGTCTTCCCGGTGCCGGGCGAGCCGATGAGGAGCACGCCCTTCGGCGGGTCGACCCCGACCTTCTTGTACAGCTCGGAGCGGAGGAGCGGATACTCGACCGCCTCGCGGATCTCCCGGACCTGGTCGGTGAGGCCCCCGATGTCGGAGTAGCTGATCGACGGCTTGTCGACGATCTCGCTCGCGGTCACGAGCGGGTCGAGCGACGCGGGCAGCACGCCCATCACGGCCAGGGTCTGCTTGTTGAGCGCGACGCGGCTCCCGACGCTGATCTTCGAGTGCTCGACCGACTCGGCCGAGTTGACGACGAAGTCCGGCCCGGTCGACGACTTCACGATCACGCGGCCGTCGGTGAGGACGTCCCGGACGCTGCCGACGATCAGGGGCGGGTAGCGGAGGCGGTCGAGCTCGGTCTTGAGACGCTTGACCTCGCGCTGGAGCCGGAGGATCTCGGCCTCCATGTAGTGCCGCTCGCTCTCGACCCGCTTGATCGCCTCGGCGAGCTGCGTGTTGCGGAGCTCGAGGAAGTTCAACCGGTCGAACGTCTCGTGCGGCGCGCCCGGCGCGTCGGAATCGCTCATTGTGGTTGGAGCCCGGACCCCTCAGGGATTCCGGAGACTAACCATGCGAGCCCCGCTTATAAGAAGTGGTCATGCACCGGCGGGGGGCAGGGTATTTCGTGAGCCGCGGCCGACGCGCGCGGGCGTTCGCTCCGGCGCACGTGACCGGGATCTTCCGGCCCGCGCTCTCCGCCCGGGACCCGCGCGCCCGCGGCTCCCTCGGCGCCGGGATCGTCCTCGAGGTCGGCGTCACCGCGGAGGCGGAGGTGGACCCCGCGGGCCCGGATCGGATCCGCCTGACGAGCGACGCCCGACGTACGCTCCCGATCAGCGAGGAGGTCGCGCGTCGACTGTTCCCTCCCGGGATTGGGACGCTCCGGGTCCGGCTCGCGCACGATCTCCCGATCGGCCAGGGGTTCGGTCTGAGCGCCGCCGGGGCGACCGCGACGGCCCTCGCCGTGGCCGCGGTCGGGGGGCGCTCCCGCGCGGTCGCGATCCAGACGGCGCATCTTGCGGACCTCTTCGGAGGCGGCGGACTCGGGGGCGTCGCGGCGATCGTCGGAGGCGGAGGGCTCGAGTTCCGCGTGCGGCCGGGGATCCCGCCCTGGGGCGCGGTAGAGCATCGCGCGCTGGCGGGTCCGATCCTCGTCGGGGTCGTCGGGCGGCCGATCCCCTCGCCCCGGATCCTGCGGGGACGGGCCGCCCTCGGCCGGCTCGCGCGGGCGGCGGGCGACCTCCCCGAGCTCCTTCGCCGGCCGTCCGCCGCCGCGTTCTTCCGCGCGAGCGCGGACTTCACCGATCGCGCCGGCCTCACGTCGCCCGCGCTCGAGCGGGTGCTCCGGGCGCTCCGAAACCGCGGCGCCGATGCCGCGCAGGCGATGTTCGGCCGGGCCTTCTTCGCGCGACCGACCGATGCGAGGTCCCGCGCGGCGGTGCTCGGCTGGCTCCAGGAGGCCCACCTCCCGGTGCTCGAACTCCGGGCCGCTGCTTCGGGCGCCCGTCTCCTCGAGGACCCTCGCGCCGCGAAGGCAATCGTTTTATCGAGGGGGCCGTCTCCGCCGCGCCCATGACGCGCAAGCCGGCCCGGATGTACCGCAAGGTCGAGGGGCAGGTCTACACTCGCCGCGAATACATGGGCGGCGTGCCGAACTGCCGGGTGACCCAGTTCGACACGGGGGACCTGAAGAGCGAGTTCCCGATCGCGTTGTCGCTCGGCACCGAGGAAGCGGCCCAGGTCCGCGACATCGCGCTCGAGGCCGCCCGCATCAGCGCCGTCCGTGTCCTCGAGAAGAACGCGCCCAATCAGTTCCACCTCAAGGTCCGGCGGTTCCCCCACCAGATCCTGCGCGAGCACAAGATGGCCATGGGGGCGGGCGCCGACCGTATCTCCGACGGGATGCGCCGGGCCTTCGGCAAGCCGGTCGGTCACGCCGTCCGCGCGGAGATCGGGTCGGAGCTGATCACCGTCTACACGACCGAGGCCCACGTACCCGACGCGAAGGAAGCGCTGCGGAAGGCGTCGCACAAGCTTCCCGTGCCGACGCGTGTGATCATCTCGGGGCCGACCGTTTCGTAGGCGCGGGGCGGATCACCAGCACCGGACACGGTGCGTGGGTCACGACCGCGCTCGACACGCTGCCGAGGAAGATCCGCTTCGTCGTCGAGAGCCCGCGCGAACCGACCACGAGGAGATCGACCGAGTTCTGCTCGATGAGATCGAGGATCTCGTCGACGACCACGCCCTCTCGGGCGACGCCCGAGACCGCGGCGATCCCCGCGGACTTCGCCTGCTTCACGGCGGCGTCCACGATCTGCTGGTAGCGCGGAAGCTCGCTCGGGGGAACGATGCCGGGCGAGAACGGTTCCGTCGGGGCCACGTAGACCGGGACCAGGGGCGCGATGGCGATCACCGTGAGCCCGGCGCGGTAGCGTTTCGCGAGATCGACGGCCGTGTCGAGCGCCACGGTCGCGTGCGAAGAACCGTCGATGGCTACCGCGATGCGTTGAAAGTTGGCAGCGGTCATCGGGCGGGGCCAGCCGACCCGGACTACTTGGCGATTTCGTCGCGCGGCGCTTCGGCCGCGCGCAAGGGGGCCCCCGACCGGGGGCAAAGCGACACAACCCTTTTTAGTCGAGGGCGGGCCTGCTCTCGCAGGGCAGGTGTAGCTCCGTGGCTCCGACATGCAGCAACTGCGGCGCCAGCGACTTCGTGTGGGCGAACGATCTCAAGACCGGCACGATGGGCCGGGGGGAGCTCAGCCTACGCCGCGGCGGTGAACTGTCGCTCGGCACACGCATCTGCCGGCAGTGCGGCCACGCCGACCTGTTCGTAAAGGATCCATCGGTGCTGCGGCAGCCGCACACCTGGCGTCCGGGCGAGTTCGTGCCGCTCCCGCCCGCGACCTCCCCGGCGAAGACCCCGAGCGCGCCGAGCGCTCCGCACCCCGCGGCACCGACTCCCGGGCTCACGCCCCCGCCGCCCGTTCCGTCGCCCGTTCCCCCTCCATCGGACCCCGCTCCGGTCGCGCCGGCGCCGGCCCCCCCGCCCCCGCCGCCTCCGGCCGCGCCCGAACTCGCGCCACGCCCCGACTCCGAAGCCGCAGGGACGACGTCCCCGCCGAGCGAGAACGCGCCGGCCCCGGGCTCCGGTAGCCCCGAGGCGCCGAAGCGCACGACCCGGCGACGGAGTCCCAAACAGAAGAGCGGCGACGGAAACAGCCCGACCTAGGTCGCGATCGCCGCGGTCGCGGGGCCGCTCGCTCCGGCCCACGGCGCCCGCCGCTCGACTTCGACTCCCGAGCGCGCCAGCGAGCCGGGCCCTGCGGTCCTGCGCCGTACGGCATATTCCCACCGGGCCGTAGGCGGGAGCCGAGATCACTCGGGCCAGCTACAGATCGAGCCCCCGCCCGCTACGCTCTCTAGGCTCCGTCGTTCTGATCGCCTCGCTCGTGGCGGCTGGAAGGCTCATTCGTGCGCGACGACTCACTCGCATCCATAAGAGCCGAGGTCGGGGGTTGAGAAACCGTGGCGGATGAATCCTTGTAAGTGGCGCATCAATGACCCCACTTCACGCCTAAACCGGGTATCTTCTGGTGCGACGAGCCCTCCCCCGTGTGCTGAATAAGCGAGGGAGACCGCGTAGACCTACCTTCCATGGTCCGTCAGAACTCCGATGGGTCGTCGAACAAGCATGATGCTGGACCCGCGGCAGCCCCTCCCGCTTCGGATATTGAGAAGTGGATCGAGAGTACGGGTACCCACTCGAACTGCGGGTTGCCCGAATTCTCCGCTCCTCGGGCTTCGAGGGCGTCGGGGTCAGCGAGTGCTACTTCGATACATCGAAGGAAATCGACAGAGAGTGCGACGTACGCGGGTCGTTTCGAGTCTCCCTTCCGTCGGTCGCATCGGAACCGTCAGGCCCGGATGCATGGATCACAGTCGTTGCTGAGTGCAAGTACATTCGACCGCGACCATGGGTTGTATTCATGGCCGAGAGGGACCCAACTGGGAGAAAGTCCCCCCTCGGTGTTCGAGGGATGACGATGTCCGAGATGCGGGCCCCATCGATCCCGTGGAGGACCCCGCTTCTGCAACGTCCGGTAGGAGGCCGGCGTCCCGGCCGCGGGGTCTTAATCTAACCAGCCGGTCCCTGGGCTGTGGTAGGCGCCCGTCGCCTGGCTGCCATCATGTTCACCGACATGGTCGGTTCCACCGCGCTTGCCCAGGTCGACGAGGTAGAGGCGCTACGACTGCGGGACGAGCAGGACGCGCTCCTTCGTAGGCTCTTCCCGGCCCACCACGGGCGTGCGATCAAGTCGATGGGCGACGGGTTCCTCGCCGAGTTCGACAGTGCGCTCCGTGCGGTGGAGTGCGCGATCGACATCCAGCGACAACTACAGGCGCGTAACTCCCGGCACGCCGGTCCCCCGATCCACCTGAGAATCGGGATCCACCTCGGGGACGTGGAGGCCCGGGGCAAGGACATCGTCGGCGACGCGGTCAACGTGGCATCGCGGGTCGAGCCCCTCGCTGAGCCCGGGGGCATCTGCATCACCGAGCCGGTGTTCGGGCTGGTGCGCAACAAGGTTCCGAACCGGTTCGAGCGACTGGCCCCCCAAGCGCTCAAGAACGTCCGCTTTCCCATCGATATCTACCGCGTTCTCCCCGGCGGGGACGGCGAGCTCGCCGCCGCGGGGGATGCCGGGTCGACCGGGCTCGCGGTCCTTCCGTTCGTCAACATCAGCCAGGACCCGAATGACGCCTACTTCGCGGACGGCATGACCGAGGAGCTGATCACGGTCCTGTCGCAATTGAAGGGCTTGCGGGTGATCGCCCGTACCTCCGTCGTGCCCTATCGCGCGACAAGTAAGGGGGTCTCGCAGATCGGACGAGAGCTTCGAGTGACGTCGGTCCTGGAGGGAAGCGTGCGGAAGTCGGGGAGCCGGCTTCGGGTGGCGGCGCAGTTGATCGATGTCCGGTCGGAGGGCCACCTCTGGGCGCAGACCTACGACCGCGAGCTCGACGACGTCTTCTCGGTCCAATCCGAGGTCGCTCGCCAGGTGGCTGAGGCGCTGCGAATCGAGCTGCGGCCGGCCGACGCGGCCCGCCTCGGGTCCAAGCCGCGCGTCCGGTCCGACTCCTATATCGCCTTTCTCCGTGGACGGACGCTGCTCCACGAACAGACGCTCGAGTCCCTTGAGGCGGCACGGCAGCAGTTCGTGACGGCCATCTCGCTCGACCCCACGAACGCGGCCGCCCATTCCGGGCTGGCGGTCTCCACCTGCCAGATCGGTTGGTGGTATCCGGACGTCCTCCCGCCGGATTGGCTCGAGACCAGCCGAGGCTCGGCGGCCCGCGCGATCGAGCTCGACCCAACCCTGGCGGAGCCCCACGAGGCGGTGGCGCTCATCCGGGAGACCGAGTACGACTACCTCGGCGCGGAAACTGAGTTCCGCGCGGCCTTGGCCCTGAATCCGAGCTACTCCCTTGCGCGCCACAACTACGCCTCCATCCTCCAGGAGGAGGGTCGGGCAGAGGAGGCGCTCCTAGAACTCGAGTTGGCGGAGGCATCGGACCCGCTCTGGGTCCGAAACCTCCTCTCGTTAGCCCGCTTGTTGGTCTGGATGGGACGGACCGAGGAGGCGCTGATCCGGATCCGCAAGATGCAGGAGCTCACGCCGGAGGGGGCCGACTGTTACAGCGCCCTGTTCACCTACCACATCTCTCAGTCCCATCAGGATGAGGCGCTCAGGGCCCTCCTCCGGGTCGAGGAACTCACCTCGGAACCGCGTCGGAAGGCGGTCCTTCACGCCGGGTATCTCGCCGTGTCGGGGAAGACGACCGAGGCCATCGCCCTGCTCCGGCACGAGGAAACCCTCCCGGAGATAGCCGTCATCACCTGGTGGATCGCCATGACATACGCCGAGCTCGGCCTCCTTGACGAGTGCTTTCGTCTCATGGACCGGGCGGCCGATGCGGGGTACCTGGCCCTTCACGAATGCCGGCTCGACCCGAGACTCGCGCTCGTACGGAACGACCCGAGGTTCGAGCGGTTCCTGAAACGGCTAAGGCTCCGGTAACCGGTGCTTTATCAAAGGCACACCCGCGCGCAGTCGCGATGGGTTTGTTAAAATCAGGTACTGTGAAAGGTGGGGTCGGAGGAGACGCAGGGGGTTCAGCCAAAGCCGCGGCCCTCGGCGGTGTTACTCGAATCTCTGGTTGACCACAACAGGAACCGCGAGCCAAGGTTGATCGATCGGTCCGACAGTTGTAATCACGGGAAGACCGTACCGGTTCTTACCAATCCTAACGTACACAAGGTACGTGAACGAACCGGATGCCATCTCCAACCCTTGTCCGGCGAACCCAATGATCCCGTGAAAACGGATCCCTGGGAACCTTTCGTTCTGGTCGAGCTCAAACTCGCTGAGGATACCGGCGAGGTCAAGTGCAGGGGTCAGCCGAGGTCGGGGCCAACCCGCGATCGCAGCAACCGGGGTATCCAAGGTTCGGGCCGTCCATGGGAACACTGGGCTCGCCGGGTTCCGGTCCGGAGCTGTCGGCGGGCCGCGAAGGAGCCCATCGAGGGGCCCACCGACTTTCGCTGCTGTGGGCTCCGGGGGGGGTTCGAGAGAGAGAGGAGGCCCGGAACCCACCACGCCCACCGAGCCCACCGGTTGCCCGTGAGACACACCGAGCCAGCGTTCCCGATCGGCCAGCTGCACTACACATCCTCGGGACGTCATCGACGGGGAAAGCCTTCTCGGACCGCGCCCTCGGGGCGGACGAAGCCCCGAGCTTCTTGAACATCTCGACCAACTCCGCGTCCGATTTTTCCGAGATGTCGATTTTCTGAGCCTGCTCCCTGGCCATGCCTCGCGCCTCCAGAAGGGCCTTGAAAACGCGGTCCGCCGCCTCGTTCGAGTCGGACTTGGTCGGTACTGTGGAAAGGAAGGACTCGCACCGCTTGTAGGCCGCGCGAGCGCCTCGGAGCATGTCCTCCCCCCAAGTCTTCCCGAGAGTGTATCGACCTGAGTTTCCGAGGTCGTGGCCGAGCATTGCCTCGCGAAGGTCACGTGTAAGCTCCCCGGCACCCTCGGCCATGAGGAGCCGCGAGCTGCAGTACGCGCGTAGCACGTACGGCCGCCAGCGGACCCCCTCGGGCGCGGTTGACTTGAGCGCGTCGTGAATCTCGCCGACCACCGCCTTAGTTACGACGAACCCAGACTTGAACCGAGGATCGGTGCGTCGCCGGCTTGCCACCCCGCGAGTCGGTCGGACCGAAATCACCGGCGACTTCAGTGTCAGCTCTTCGCCGGATTCGAGCCGCTCTGTCAGATATGCGAGCAGGGTCGAAGCGAGTTGGGAAGAGCCGAACGTCGTGTACGACACTCTGGACTTGGAGAGCTGCGCGGGGACGCGAACGACAAACGGTTCCTCGGCGAGAGCCGGCCTCTTCCCGAGGTGGAGATCCGGCAGATCAGCGAGCGTTAGCCCGGCCTCCGCCTGGTACGAGCCGAGGACGCCGGGGCGCAGGCCGGAGTGCGCCATGAACAGTGCGCATACCCGGCCACGGACGGAGAGGCGGTCCAAGACTCGCCCCAATTCCTCAGGGGTCGGCACGCGCTCGGCCGTGAGGCTCGCGCCCTTGATGGGCGAGAGGGCCGGGAAGCCATCGAACGGGACATGGTGGAACCGGAAGTACGACCGGAGCCCTTCGTGGAACTTGGAAATGTATGAGTCGAGACGGCCTGCGCGTTTGAGCTTCGCTGCGTCCCGGACGAGCAGATCGCGCAGCGCGTCAGGGTCCGTCTTGGCCAGGGCCACGACGCTCGCCGGTTCGAGCTCGAGCCGCTCGAGAAGGAAGCCGAACTGCCGCAAGTACTGGTCGGCAGAGAGGCGGGAGCGGAGGGAACGCGCCTCCCACCATGACCGAACCCTCGGGTTGCCAAGGAGCTTCCTGTGACGACCTAGGATCGGACCCAGCTTGGTCGGGTGTCTGGGCGCGTTTCTACGCTCTCCGAGAGTCTTTCGGGGCATGGTCGTACGGCCGGTGTTTCAAGTATTTGGACTCTCCGAGAGTATAGCGGGGCATGGATTTGAACCATGGATCTACGGGTTATGAGCCCGTCGGGATTTCAGGACGGACGGCGACGCCGCCCGCTTTCCTGACTACCCTACCCCGCTGCGACTCGACCTACTCGGCCTCGGTATATGAACTTCGAGGCCGGCCGGTCCCGCGGAGGGGGCCGCCGCGCCCGAGCGGCGGAGACCGCACGCGCCCGGAGCGAGGGGTCGCGCCGCGGACTGATCCGGAGCCCTTATCTCGGGTAGCGTCGCTCGAGTCCGCGTTCGCGCCATGCCGTACTTCGTGGTGAACTCCTATCACGGTCCGGCCTGGGTCGAGGGCCGCCCCATGCGGGAACAGGCTGGATGGTCGGCGCACCGCGACTTCATGAATGCCCTGCCCGATGGATTCGTCCTCCTCGGCGGGCCGGTCGACGGGCATCGAAACCGGGCAATGCTCATCGTTCGGGGATCCGATGTATCCGACGTGCATCGCGTCCTCGATCCTGATCCATGGGTTCGGTCTGGGACCCTGGTCGAAGTAATCGAAGCCTGGGAGATCCTGGTCAGCGACTCGCGGGTCGATTCGGAACTTGAGCGATCCGCGTAGCTGTTCCGCCGATGCGCGGGCGCGCCCGCCAGCCGGCGTGCGGGACATGGTTCGCGCTCCGTTTCGGTGGGTGGGCGCTCGGACGAGATCCGGCCCGGGCAGGGGCTGAACCCGAGATTACGCTCGGTTGCGGTCGGGAGCATCGGGGATCCGGACTTCGGATTCGGCGTCGCCACGAGCCGCGTCCTCCACCTCGGCGAGCCACGAAAGTGTGCCGGCCCGACCCGGCGGGACGGCCGGTCCCTTCGCGGGGAAGGGCTCGGAAGAAGGTCGCGAGTGCGGCCGCTCGACGCGACCAATGAGCGCGACGATCGGCGGACGGGCCCCCGCTCCGTCAATACATCCGAGGACTAGAGGAGCAGGGCAGGTCCGATGTCGATTCGTACGGACATCGAGCGACGGCTCATGTCCGTCGCAGGACTCACTCCACGCGAGTCCCGCTACGGCCACGGGCTCGCCTTCTATGTTGGCCGACGGGAGGTGGTCCATTTTCACGGGGACGATCGCTTGGATGTGCGGTTGACCGCCGAGGTCATTCGACGGCGCAGGGACGAGGGGGAGCTCGACCGACGAGTGACTCCGGAAGGCGGGGCACCGAACTGGGTGAAGGTCCGAGTCTCCGAGGCGAGAGATATCGCGCTCGCCGTCGTCCTGTCCAAGGAAGCCGTTCGGGCGAACTCCAAGCGCGACACGGTCGGATCCGCTTGAGCGGGCAGGACCGGGCCGCACCGGAAGGATTTCGACGGGCGGTCCGGACGCGGGCTCACCGGTCGCCCATCTTGGGCTGAGGACCGTCCGGGCGATCTCGAAGTCGGAGATATCCTTCGAGTTCACGCCCTTCCGCGCGACCGTCGCCGGACACCTCGCGGTGCCCGGTAGGGTCGGACCTCGAGGGGCCGTTTCACCCACTCCCGGCGGAGGTCACTTATCGGCCAGCGTTCCATCGACCGTGGACAGACCGGGCCATGGGCGAAAGGACACATTCCTCGACGGGGGAGAAGGACCGAAAGGTCGTGGACTGGCTGCTCGAGCCGAGCCAGCCGGCGGTCCGGTATCGGACCCTGACCGAGCTGCTCGGGCGCGCGGAGACCGATCCGGACGTCCGGGCCGCCAAGGCCGCGATCCCTTCCACCGGCTGGGCTACGCGGATCCTCGCTCGCCGGGATCCGGCCGGCTGGTGGGTCCACGGCGAGAGCCTGTACACGCCGAAGTACCTCGCTACGACCTGGAATCTGCTCGCGCTCTCGGACCTCGGGATGACGCGGGCCGACCCCGACATTCGAGCTTCGTGCGAGCTATGGATGGATCGCTCGCCGTTGGACGGGGGCGGCGTCGGGGGACTCGGTGGGAAGGGCAAGGGTCACCACTGCTACACCGGCAACATGGCCCGGGCGCTGATCAAGTTCGGATATGGTGAGGACCGCCGGGTCGAGAAGGCCCTGGACTGGCTGGCGAGGACCGCCCACCCGAACGGAGGCTCGACCTGCTGGTCCTCCGGGAACGGGCCCGCACGGTCCCGTACCCTTGACTCCTGGGAGGGTCTCAGTGCGTTCGCGGTCTATCCCCGCGCGAAGTGGAGCCGGTCGATGAAGGAGTGCGTCGAGCGGGGGGCCGAGTACTATCTCGGGAAGGAGCTTCACCGGCAAGGAACGCGCCACGAACCCTGGTTTCGTTTTCATTGGCCGGTCCATTACTTCTATGATCTGCTGGTCGGCCTCGACGTCGTGACCGCGCTGGGCTATGCCGAGGATCCGAGGCTCGGCTTCGCACTGGACCTCTTGCGGACGAAACGGAGGGCCGACGGCCGGTGGAACCTCGACGCCGTGCACCCGGACGGGGGTCCGGAGTACGAGAAGTATTTCCGGGAGCACCCGAACGACCGACCCACTCCTCTTACCTTCGAACCCGTGGGTCGTCCGAGCAAGATGATCACGCTGCGGGCGCTCACCGTCCTGTCCCGGGTCGGTCGAGGACCGGCCTCGCAAGTTGACCACGCCGGAATGTGAGCGGACGCCACGGTGCGTTCGGCCTCTCGGCGGCCCACCCCTCCTCCCGGAGATGGGGCGAGAGACCTTCGGAACGATCCACTCCGTGAGGTCCCCACGCCGCCACCAGGTCGTGGACATGCGGGCCTGCCGCTCGGACCGGCCGATCGATCCGGAGCCCGGCGTGGACCGCGATTCGGGTTCGCCCAGATGGAGCTTGTTGCCGAACGGATCGAGCAGCGAGAACTGCGGAGTCCCGTGAAAGGTCGGGGTGACCCCGGGCCGCCAGTAGGGATCGTTCTTCGCACGAAGCTCCGCGGGGAGCGCCTCAAAACTCCACATGGAAGCACGCGCCCGGGGCCCCGTCGCCGTAGTGCTCGGACCGATGGACGACCCGGCCGTCGCGCGAGATCGGCATGTAGAGCGGCGCGCCGGGCGCCTCGCGGCGCTCTCAGGCAAGGTGAACGCCGGCGTACTCGAGAAAGTACTCCCGCGCTTTCTTGACGGAGAAGCGCCGCAGGACCGGGATCACCTGCAACGCGCGGGGAGCCCCCGAATCCGGCGTGGAGAACGCTGGCTCCCGACGTTCTTCGTGCTTCGTTCGCCCCGGCGTCCGCGCCCGGAGGATCGTGGAGCCGCGGGAGGGATTTGAACCCTCGGCCTGCTCCTTACCAAGGAGCCGCTCTGCCAGCTGAGCCACCGCGGCGCGTCAGTCCTTCCCGGAGCGCTCCCCCTTCTTGCGGCTTGCGCCCGCGGACCACGGGAAGCCCTCCGAGACCTGCGTCCAGTCGGAGCGCGGACCCGCGACCAGGGGGCGCTTCGCGAGGAACGACTCCATCCCCTCCCGCTGCCCGGCGGTCCCGAACAAGCGCGCCCAGAGATCGAGCTCGAACGCGAGGCCGGCGTCGATCTCGTCATCGATCGCCGCGTTGATCGCCCACTTCGCCGCGGCGAGGGCCAACGGGGGCTTCTGGGCGAGCTCCTCGCCGAGCGAGAGCGCGGTCGGCAGCAGCTCGGCGCGGGGCACCACCCGATCCACGAGTCCGGCCTCGAGGGCCTCGGAAGCCCGCACCGGCCGGCCCGTGAAGATCCATCGCCGTGCCCGGGCCGCGCCGATACGTCGCGGAAGGCGCCGGGTCCCTCCCCAGCCGGGCATGATGCCGAGGTTGATCTCGGGCTGTCCGAACTGCGCGTCCTCGCTCGCGATCACGAAGTCGCATGCCAGGACGAGCTCGCATCCGCCGCCGTAGCACACGCCGTGGACCGCGGCGATCACGGGCAGCGGCAGGCGCTCGATCGCGCGCGTGAGGCCCTGTCCGAGCCGCCCGTGCTGGTACGCCTCCTTCGGCCCCATCGGAGCCATCTCGCGGATGTTCGCTCCGGCCGCGAATGCCCGCTCCGCCGCGCCCGCGAGGACCACGGCCCGGACCTCCTCGTCCGACTCGGCGGCCGTGAGCTGGGCGGTGAGCACTTCCAGGACCGGCCGGCTGAGGACGTTCACCGGAGGGTGGTCGATCGTGAGCACCAGGGTCCGCCCCAGGCGGGCGGCGCGCACGAGCTCGCTCGGCGGGTCCATGCGCGCGGCGACCCGTACCGTCCTATTTATCCCGCGCGGCCTCCGGACGCTTCGCGGGGACGGCGTTGGTGCGGTCGGTCGTCGCCACATGGTTCGGCGCGTTCCTGGTCGAGGGGGGCGAGCGGGTCCGCTCCGAGGTCGCGCCGACGGACGCCGCGGCGATCGCCGAGCGAGCGCGACGTCGGCGCGAGGGGCACCTCACTCCGGAGGAGGAGCGTCTGCTCGACGACGCCGCCCGGTCGGGATGGACGACGCGGGACCGGCGGATCGCGGAGCATGGGGTCCGGTTCGATCCCGGTGCGCCGGCCTCGGTGCCGGGCATCCCCCCGCCCGATCCGGCCGTGCTTCGAACCGCCCTGCTCGAGGAGGCCGCTCGGGCCATCGTGGAGGCCTGGGACCCGTCCGTGCACGTCGAGGAGGCCGTCCGCGCGACCGCCGACCTCGATCGCGTCGGGAATCTGATCGGCGAGAGGCTCGGCAGCTGGGTCGCGCGCGACTCGCCCGAGATCGATCCCGGCGATCACGCCCGGGCCGTGAAGCGGGCGATCGACGGCGGCGGCGATCCGGCGTTCGCGCCGAGCGATCCCGCGCTCCTCGAGGCGCGTCGACAGCTCGCGGAGACGTTCCGCTCACTGCACGCCGTGCGCGACACCCTCGCGGCCGCGGTCGCCGCGTCCGCGCCGGTACGGACCCCGAACCTGTCCGCGCTGCTGGGACCCGAGCTCGCGAGCCGGCTCGTCGCCCAGGCCGGGGGGCTCGACCGGCTCGCCCGGCTTCCGGCCAGCACGGTCCAGGTGCTCGGGGCGGAGACGGCGTTCTTCGAGCACCTCAGGGGGCGGGCGCCGCCACCGCGGCACGGCCTTCTGTTCCTGCATCCGGCCGTGCAGGGCGCGGCCCGACGCGAGCGCGGGCGGCTCGCGCGCACCCTCGCGGGGAAGGCGGCGATCGCGGCCCGCCTCGACCGGGCCGGTGCGGCGGTCGATCCGACGCTCCTGGCCCGATTCGAGGCCCGGCGGGCCCGGCTCAAGGAAGCGGCCGCACGCGCCGGATCTCCCCGGCGCGGCGCGGGCTCACGGAAGCCACTTGACCGTGCAACCCGCGACCGGTAGCTCCGCCGGGCGCACGGTCTCGCCGTTCAACGCCTGCTCGATCGCGCGCTCGAGGTAGCGCTCGGTCACCCGCTCCGGGTGCTGGTGGTCGTTGTCGATCCGACCCTGGAAGAGCAGGTGCCGGTCGCGACCGAACAGCATCGGGTGCGGCGTGACGAGCGCGCCGTAGGCGTGGGCCACGCGCTGGCTCTCGTCCTGCAGGTAGGGGAACGGGTAGTGGTGGTCCCGGGCGCGCTGGACCATCGACTCGAACCGGTCCTCGGGATAGGCCCGGGCGTCGTTCGAGTTGATCAGGACGAAGTCCACGCCCTTCGGGCCCCACCGTCGTGCGAGGTCGACCATCCGGCCCTCCCACGCCTGGACGTACGGGCAGTGGTTGCACCAGAAGGTGACGACGAGCAGGTGGTCGCTCGGGAACTGGGAGAGACGGTAGGTCTTGCCGTCGACGCCCGGAAGCGCGAAATCCGGTGCCGGATCGCCCGGGTGCAGCTGGAACGTCGCGAGTTCGGCCATGGGACCGCCCATCCCCCGTCGCTCATACCTTTTGAGGGCCGCGCCGGTCGGAGCGGACGGTGCCGTCCGAGGAAGCACAGCGCGACGCGACCGGCCCGCTGGGGGCGTGGCTGGGCGGGGACGAGGACCGGCTCCGGCGCGGCCTCCCGTCCGTGCGCGTCACCCCGGTCACGGAACGGTCGGTGTCGATCGGCGTGGCGACCCCGGCCGACGCGCCCTTCGTCCGCCGGGCCCGCGAGGCGGGCTGGCCGGTCGTTCGGCGCCGGTCCGGAGGTTCCGGCGTCCTGCACCTTCCGGGCGACCTCGTCTGGTCGGTCGTCCTGCCGCGCGCGGACCCTCGGGTGGGCCCGGACTTCGTCCGCGCGTTCGGCCGGTTCGGCGCCGGCGCGGTCCGGTTCCTGAGCGGTCGAGGCGTCTCCGGTCGATGGGGCGCTGCCCCCGGGCTCGCTCCCGAGTACTGCGTGCTCAGCGCCCGCGGCGAGGTGCTCTCGGTCGGGGACCGGGTCCTGGGGGGCGCCGCGCAGCACGCGACCGCGCGCGCCCTCCTCCACCATGGGACGATCGCCCGGCGCGTCGACCTCGACGCGCTCGCGCGGCTGTTCGAGATCCGGGACCCGGACCGGCTCGACCGGCTGACCGGCCTCGAGGAACTGGGGATGCGGGCCTCGCCCGCCGACCTCGCGGACGAGCTCGCCTCCGCGCTCGAGTCGGAGCTCGGACCCCTCGGCGTCGATCGCTCAGGACGATCCGCGGGAGCGTGAGGTCCACAGGGTCTCGGCCGCGGCTTCCGCGTCGGAACGGATCTGCGCCCAATCTCCCCGGACGAGCCGCCGATCGGCCACCACGGGCGCTCCGGCGACGAACACGGAGTCGATCGCCTCGTCGCTCGCCGCGTACGCGAGGTGCGAGACGATCACCTCCGGTCGCGCGGGGAGGAGCGTCGGATGGTCGAGACGGAACAGGGAGAAGTCCGCCTGCTTGCCGACCTCGATCGAACCGAGGTCGTCGGCCCGGCCCAGGAGCCGGGCCCCGTCCACGGTCGCGAGGTCCAGGAGCTCCTGGGCCGACAGGGCGGCCGCATCCCACCGGTGGTTCTTCTGCGCGAGTCCCGCGAGGTGCATCTCGCGGAGCATCGAGAGCGCGTTGTTGCTGACCACGGAGTCGGTCCCGATCCCGACGGTCGCGCCCGCCCGCCGCAGTTCCACGATCGGGGCCACGCCCCCCGACGCCAGCTTCAGGTTCGAGCTCGCGCAATGCGCGATGCCGACGTGCCGCTGGGCGAGGAGATCGATCTCGTGCCCGGTCAGCCACACCGCGTGGGCCGCGACCTGGCCGGGACCGAGGACGCCGATCGCGTCGAGCCACTCGACCGGTCGCCGACCGGTCTTCGCGAGGTGCTCGCTGACCTCGCGCCGGGTCTCGGAGAGGTGGTAGTGGCAGAGCGTCCGATGGCGCTCGGCGAGCGCCTGCGCGGCCCGCCAGGTTTCCTCGCCGCAGACGTACACGCCCTGCGGGGCGACCAACGGGGTCACCCGAGGATGACCCGCCCAGCGTCCGACGAACGCCGCGGCGTTGTCGATCGGCCGGCCCGTCTGCGTGGTCATCTCGGGGTCGAGCACGGCCCACCCGAGGAACCCTCGGATCCCGAGCGACTCGACCGCGCGGGCGACCGCGTCCTCGAAGTAGTACAGGTCGAGGAACGACGTCGTCCCCGAGAGCAGCATCTCGGCGATGCCGGCGCGCGCCCCCGCCTCGACGTCCGCCTCCGTGCGGCGCGCGTCGACGGCGAACAGCACCTCGAGGAATCCGGCGAGGTCGCGGTCGTCCGCGATCCCCCGCATCGGGGCCATCGCGACGTGGGCATGGGCGTTGACGAACCCGGGAACGAGCGCGAATCCGTGGCCGTCGATCACCCGGGCGCCCTCGCGGGGCGCGGCGGGTCCGACGTGGGTGAATCGGCCCCCCTCGACCCGGACGTCGGTCCGGCCGACGTGGCGCCCGACATCTTGGCGGACGACCAGCGCGTCCGCGACGACGATCGGGCCGGGGTCCTCGGAGGGCACGGCGGCCGCCTAGGGCGGTCCGCGTAAAAGGGTGCGTGACGGCCTAGATGTCGAGGTTCGTGACCTCGACCGCGTGTTCCTGGATGTACTCGCGGCGGGGCTCGACCTCCTCGCCCATCAGGATCTGGAAGAGCATGTTCGCCTGGCCGGCGTCCTCGACGGTCACGCGCAGGAGGGTGCGCTGGCCCGGCCGCATGGTCGTCTCCGCGAGCTGCTCCGCGTTCATCTCGCCGAGCCCCTTGTAGCGCTGCAGGGTGACGCCCTTCGTCCCGCCGAAGTCGGCGAGGATCCGGTCGCGCTCGTCGTCCGAGTACGCCCAGTGAAACTTCGCGCCCTTCTGCACCCGGTAGAGCGGGGCCTGGGCGATGAAGACGTGGCCCTCGGTGATCAGCTGCGGCATCTTCCGGTAGAAGAGCGTGAGCAGGAGGGTGCGGATGTGCGAACCATCGACGTCCGCATCGGTCATGAGGATGATCTTGTGGTAGCGGAGCCGCGACATGTCGATCTCGTCGCCGATGCCGATCCCGATCGCCGTGATCAGGGAGCGGATGTGCTCGTTCTGCAGCATCTTGTCGAGCCGCGCCTTTTCCACGTTCAGGATCTTGCCGCGGAGCGGCAGCACCGCCTGGAACTCCCGGTCCCGTCCCTGCTTCGCGGTCCCGCCCGCGCTGTCCCCCTCGACGATGAACAGCTCGCACTCGGCGGGGTTGCGGGAGTGGCAGTCCGCGAGCTTCCCCGGGAGGCCGCCGCCCTCGAGGAGCCCCTTGCGGCGCGTCAGCTCGCGGGCCTTGCGCGCGGCCTCGCGGGCCTGGGAGGCCTGGACCGCCTTGACGATCAGCGACTGGGCGACCGCCGGGTGCTCCTCGAGGTAGTCGGCGAGCTTCTCGTTGACCGCGCTCTCGACCTGCCCCTTGACCTCGGAGTTGCCGAGCCGGGCCTTCGTCTGGCCCTCGAACTGGGGCTCGAGCACCTTGACCGAGAGCACCGCCGTGAGCCCTTCGCGCACGTCCTCGCCGGTCAGGCCCTCCTTCTCGGCCTTGATCAGCCCCCGCTTGCGCGCGTAGTCGTTGAGCGTGCGCGTGAGCGCGGCGCGCATGCCGACCACGTGGGTCCCGCCGTCCGGGGTGTGGATGTTGTTCACGAACGCGAGGACCGTCTCGTTGTAGCCATCGTTGTACTGCAGCGCGAGCTCGATGTCGGTCGTGTCCCGCTTCGCGTGGAAGTAGATCGGGGGCCGGAACAGCGGCGTGGTCGAGGTGTTCAGGTCCTCGACGAACTCGCTGATCCCGCCGGCATGGTGGAACGTGACCTCGGACTTCACCCGTTCGTCCGCGAAGCGGATCGTGACGCCCGGGTTGAGGAACGACAGCTCCTTCAGCCGGCGCTCCACGGTGTCGTGGTCGAACGACACCGTCTCCAGGACCGTGCCGTCCGGCTTGAAGCGGGTCGTCGTGCCCGTCCCGTCGGCCGGCCCCACGACCTCGAGCGGCGCGACCGGTGCGCCGCGCTCGTACCGCTGGAAGTACTCGTGCCCGTCCCGCCGGACCCGGATCTCGAACCACTCGCTCAGGGCGTTGACGACGTGAACGCCGACGCCGTGGAGTCCGCCGGAGACCTTGTAGGTGTTCCGGTCGAACTTCGAGCCGGCGTGGAGCACGGTCATGACGATCTCGAGCGTCGGCTTGTGGTACTTCGGGTGCTCCTCGACGGGGATCCCCCGGCCGTTGTCGGTGACCGTGCACGACCCGTCCGAGTGGAGGGTCACGTCGATCCGGTCGCAGGCGCCCGCGAGGACCTCGTCGATCGAGTTGTCCACGACCTCGTAGACCAGCTGGTGGAGGCCCCGGGCGTCGGTCGAACCGATGTACATTCCGGGGCGGCGTCGGACCGCGGAAAGTCCCTCCAGGACCTGGATGGAACTCGCGTCGTACACCGGCGCGGAAACGACCTCTTGAGCCATCGATTTACCGCCGGTGGGACCGACGTACTTTACCGAGCCGGGCCTGCGTTATAACGCTTGGCTTGCGGGCGAAATACCGGTGAAAAATCGGACCCGGTCCGGCCCCGTACGGGACCCGTTTTTGAGCGGTCCCGGAGCCCCGGTTCCGGCCCGGTTCCGGCCGTTCCCGGGGAAGGTACCACCCGGCTCGGTCGCGACAAGGGCTAAGAGCGAACGGACTCCTCCTCGAGCGTTCCATGGCGGAGGATCCGAGCCGCGCGGGGTCCGATTCCGGGGCCGAACCCGGAGCGACCGCGACGGTCCCGGCTCCCGGGCCGTCCTCCGACGCCCC
>Ga0335074_10001571_pt1 | contig 30947 bp, 26 predicted proteins | sample Lox_Sample_23_FD_206715 | JGI IMG/M metagenome (GOLD analysis project Ga0335074, IMG submission 206715) | Soil microbial communities from Loxahatchee National Wildlife Refuge, Florida, United States - Lox_Sample_2.3 | ecosystem: Environmental > Terrestrial > Soil > Wetlands | place: USA... | reverse complement strand
GGCCTGCCCGACCAGCCCGGCCGGGGCCGCGCCGTTCAGCGACAGCGCCAGCGTCGGCGCCATGATCGCGAGCCCCAGCGCCATCGCGCCCCAGAAGCGAAGTGACCGCCTGAGTCCTGGCATGGCCCCGCCTCCTAAATGGACCTCTGATAGGCCCTTATACTGATCATCCGCAGATCAGGTGTCAAGAGCCTGGTCGCACCGCGGGCTAGGATCGGGCCATGGTCGAGCCGTACTCAGGAGCGGCACCGGCACAGCCGACCGCGCCCGAGTTGCTGGCCAGCGAGCTGCGCCGGGCGATCGCGCTGGGCGCGTTCGAGCCTGGGGCCCGGCTGCCCAGCGAGCGGACCCTGGCCGACCGGCTGGGCGTGTCCCGGATGACGGTGCGGGCGGCCATGCGGATCCTGGCCACAGACGGCCTGGTCACGACGGTGCGCGGGCGTAGCGGCGGGACCGTGGTCAGCACCGCCTCGGCCGTGGCCCACTCGGCGGACGGCGCGAGCAGCATCGACGCGTTCGCGCTGCAGGTCCGGGACAACCTGGAGTGCCGGCTCGCCGTCGAGCCGCTCGCGGCGGCGCTGGCCGCCGAGCGGGCCACCGGCGAGGAACGCCAGACGCTGCTCGGCCTGGCCGAGATACCGGCCAGCGGAATCCGGCACTACCGGATGCTGGACTCGCGGCTGCACATGGCGATCGCCCGGGCCGCCCACAACGAGTCGCTGCTGCCGATCATCGAGCAACTGCGCAGCGAGTTCTTCCTGTGGGCCGATGCGGCCTGGGCCCGGCTGGACTGGGACGTGCTGTCGCCGCGCGAGCAGGACTTCGGGCACAGCCACCGGGCGCTGGTCCGGGCGATTGCCGACGGGCGTGAGCAAGCGTCCCGCCGGGTCATGCAACGGCACATCGAGGAAGGCCTCACCCAGATCAAGGCCGTCATCAGCTCAGCCGTGCGGAAGGGCTGACCGCGAAGTCCGGTCCACCATCGTTGCCACGTGACCTGGGCAGTGCTGTCAGGGCGATAGCGGCCGGCCGCCCGGATGCGTGGCCCGTTGCGGTGCCGCGTGCGGGCAGAACGCCAGGAAGTCGCAAGCGTGGCAGGCAGCGGTGTTCGGTTTGAAGACACGCGACCGGATGCCGTGCGTCCACTCCGCCAAGCGCTCACGGAACGCGGCCTGGGCACCAGGTAGGCATGCAGCCCGCCAGCCTGCCCGTGAATCAGCGCCCGCCGGATGGCTTCCCGGCCGATGTGCGACTTCCCGGTCGCGGTCGGCGCGACCACGAGCCCGCTCTCGCCATCCAATAAGCCGAGCCGCTCCGCTCGCTCAAACAGCGGAAAGACCATCTCGCGCCGCGCCATAACGAACCCCACCCCGCAGTCGTGAAAGGCGGGAACCCTGTCCCGCGTCCTCTTCGCCCGGGCTTATCGTGACCCGATGCTCCGTGTGTTCGACGGGCAGCAGCCCACATCGGTTGACCAGCTCGGTGGGTCATTCGCTTGAGCACGCGCCGGTGTCGGCACGGCTGGGGCCGAGGCCGGCTTAGGTTCAGCTCCCGTTTAGCCCCCTGGTGGCGGGTAGCACCAGGTAAATCGTGACACGAAGCATCTAGGGAAGGAAGAATATGTCCGCACGGCCGGGGACCAGGGCAGAGCGCCAGGGACGCAGTCCTCTCTCAGGCCACGCGATGACCCGTCCCGCGGCCTCCGTGGCCACATCGCAGCGCTGGCGCCGGCTAATGCCGGTCGTGTTCATCACCTACAGCTTCGCATATGTGGACCGGTCTAATTATTCACTGGGTGCCGCGGGCGGGCTCACCCATGATCTGCACATCACCTCGGCCCAGGCCGGGCTGCTGGGCGGGCTGTTCTTCATCGGCTACTTCCTCTTCCAGGTCCCGGCGGCTAACTTCGCTGAACGCCGCAGCGTAAAGCAGCTGATGTTCTGGTCCCTGGTTGCATGGGGGATCTTCGCCGCGGCGCAGGGGGTCATTCCCTGGTACTGGCTGCTGCTGGCCGACCGGTTCCTGCTCGGTGTGGTCGAGGCGGCGGTGATTCCGGCCATGCTGGTGTTCCTGACCCACTGGTTCAGCCAGCGGGAACGCGGCCGTGCCAACACCGTCCTGATTCTGGGTAACCCCATCACCCTGCTGTGGATGTCAATCGTCTCCGGCTACCTCATCGCGGCGACCAGCTGGCGCTGGATGTTTATCATCGAAGGGCTCCCGGCGATCGCCTGGGCCTTCGCGTTCCGTGCACTGGTAGACGACCGCCCGCACGATGCCGGCTGGCTGCGGGAACCAGAGCGCCGGGGCATCCAGCAGCGACTGACCGAGGAACAGCACGGCCGGCCACAGATGCGGCAGCGGGACGCACTGAAATCCTGGAACGTCATAGTGCTGGCGATTCAGTACGCGCTGTGGAGCATCGGCGTGTATGGGTTCGTGTTCTGGCTGCCGACAATCGTCAAGTCGCTGTCGGGGCACGGGATCGCCTCGACGGGGGCGCTGTCAGCGGTCCCGTACGCACTGGCCGTCATCCTCATGCTGGCGGTGTCCTGGATATCAGACCGCACCGGGGCCCGGCGCCGGTTCGTGCTGCCGTTCCTGATTGCCGGGGCGGCCGCCTTCTACCTCTCCTACCTGGAGGGACCAGGGCATTTCGTGGCTTCGTTCGTCCTGCTGGTGATCGCGGGCGGAGTGATGTATGCCCCCTACGGTCCTTACTTCGCGTTCATACCCGAGTTCCTGCCGCAGAACGTCGCCGGCGCCGGGATAGGCGCAATCAATGCCTTCGGCGCCCTCGGCGGCTTTGCCGGCACCTACATAGTCGGCGCCCTCGGCGGTGGCACCAAGTCCGGCGCCGCCTTCCTGTTCCTGGCCGCCTCACTCGCGGCCGCTGGCCTGCTCATGCTCCTCGTGCGGGCACCACGCAGAGCTCCGCGACCCCAGCCCGATGCCGCGCCCAGCCCCCCTCCTGGAACAGAAACAAATGGCAGCGAGAGCCCCGGACAAACTAACAGCAGCGGCAGCCGCGGCCAGGCGGCGTGACCAGCGTCCCGTTCCCGGTACTGCCCTGCGCGCGGAACGCAGGGGCGAGGGTTGGTGACCGCTTCCGGTGCACCCCGCCGCCGGGAAGAAGAGTTCGGTATGCGACATGATGCACGCAGAATGCCGCTGGGCAGGAGCGCGGCGGACGACAACGGCCGGGCCGGCCCCGGTCCTGGCCACCCCCCGGGGCCGGAAGCTGAGGCCCGGGATGCCGCTCCAGCGGCTAACAGTTCGGTCCGGGAAGCGGTACGGACGGCAGAACGGATAGCCGAGGACACGGGCGGCCTGGGACGCCCCGGGCGGCCACTGAACCGGCGGTCACCGTTCTTCATCGGGATGACGGCCACGGCCGGCGTGGCCGTCACGGCCGCGGTAATCGAACTGGTGCTGCAGGCGGGCTCGATCCTGACCCTGATCGGCATGGCGCTGTTCATCGCGGTCGGCCTGGATCCCATCGTCAGCTGGCTGACCCGGCATCGGACGCCACGCTGGCTGGCCGTGGTCATCACGCTGCTGGGCGTGCTCGCCATCATGGCGGCGTTTCTGGCGCTGGCTATTCCGCGGATAACGGCCGAGGCGACCGCCCTGGTGCACCAGCTGCCGCACTACGCGAAGGAGCTGCAGAGCCACAATTCCGAGCTCGGCAAGCTGAACGCCAGGTACCACGTCGAATCGAGACTGTCCGCCCTGGTCTCCAGCCACGGCACGGACCTGGCCCGGGGGGTGCTCGGCGTCGGTGAGGTGGTCATCAGCGCGGTGTCTTCCCTCCTGCTCGTGGCCGTACTCAGCGTGTACTTCCTGGGCGGGCTGCCCCGGATGAAGCTGTTCGCCTACCGGCTGGTGCCCGCCTCGCGGCGGCCCCGGACGATCCTGCTGACTGATGAGATCTTCAGCCGGGTCGGCGGGTACGTCCTGGGCAACGCGCTGACCTCGATCATCATCGGGGTGGGCACGGCGGTGTGGATGCTGGCGTGGGGCATCCCCTACCCGTTCCTGCTGGCCATGTTCGTGGCCCTGGTCGACCTCATCCCGGTCATCGGCTCCTACATTGGCGGCGCGGCGGTGGTGCTGACCGCGCTGGCCGTCTCGCTGCCGGTGGCCATCGCCACACTCGTTTTCATGATCGCCTACAAGCTGGCCGAGGATTACTTCATCGTGCCCCGGGTGATGGGCCGCACGGTCCAGGTACCGGCCACGGTCACCCTGGTCGCCGTGCTGATCGGCGGCGCCCTGCTGGGCATCATCGGGGCACTGGTGGCCATCCCCGTGGCGGCCGCGGCCCGGCTGCTCCTGCAGGAGATCGCCTTCCGCCGCCTGGACAACAGCTGATGCCCAGATGCGCCGGGCCAGTCCGGCCGAACCGCGAGCTCCTTGAGATGGAAATGGTGACGAACGTCACCGTTTAGAGGTCGATGCCGGGGTAGGGCGCGCACAAATGTCGCGATGCGACATACGGGCTGCTTGGCCGCCCGGCCCGACCCACTGAAGGGGATCAGATGCGTACTCGCACCCCGTCCCGTCGCCGGCACCCGATCGTGCTGCTGTTGCTGCTGCCGTTAGTCGCGGTTCTGGTACCCGAGTTCTACAACTTCGCGCACCCGTCGATCGGCGGCATGCCGTTCTTCTACTGGTGGCAGCTCCTGTGGGTGGCGGGTGTCGCGGTCTGCACCGGGATCGTCTACCTCGCGACGAGGAGCCCGCGATGATCCCCCCGTTCAATGGGCTCGAGTTCGGCATCGTCGTCGCGATGTTCGCGGTCGTCACCGTGCTCGGCTTCATGGCTACCCGGTGGAACCGCACCACCTCACTGGCCAGCGTGGAGGAATGGGGGCTCGGTGGCCGCCGGTTCGGCACCGTGGTCAGCTGGTTCCTCATCGGCGGCGACCTGTACACCGCGTACACGTTCGTGGCCGTGCCCGCCCTGCTGTTCGGGGTCGGCGCGACCGGCTTCTTCGCCGTCCCGTACACGATCGCGGTCTTCCCGCTGGTGATGTTCCCCGCCGCGCGGATGTGGTCGGTCTGCCATGAGCACGGCTACGCCACCGCCGCCGACTTCGTCCGGGGCCGGCATGGCTCCGCGTTGCTCGCGCTGCTCGTCGCGATCACCGGCATCGCCGCGACCATCCCCTACATCGCGCTGCAGCTGACCGGGATCAAGGCGGTCCTCGAGGTCATGGGCATCGGCGGGGACTGGCCGCTGTGGATCGCTTTCGCCGCGCTGGCCGCCTACACCTGGACCTCGGGGCTGCGGGCACCGGCACTGATCGCGTTCGTCAAGGACATCCTCATCTACATCATGGTCCTCGTCGCGGTCATCTACATCCCGTACAAGCTCGGTGGCTACAACGTCATCTTCGACCGGGCGCAGTCCACGCTCACCAGCCAGGGGCTGGGCACCCTGCTGACCGGGTCGCAGTATCTCGGTTACTCGACGCTGGCGCTCGGCTCGGCGCTGGCCCTGTTCCTGTACCCGCACGCGGTGACCGGGGTGCTCGCCACCCGCAGCCGCACCGTGGTGAAGAAGAACATGTCGCTGCTGCCCGCCTACTCACTGATGCTGGGCTTCATCGCGCTGCTCGGCTACATGGCGATCGCCGCGCACGTGACACCGGTCGGCGGCACGGCCAAGGCGCCCGACACCACCACGATCGTCCCGGTGCTGTTCAACAGCCAGTTCCCGCACTGGTTCGCCGGGGTCGCGTTCGGCGCCATTACCATCGGCGCCCTGGTGCCCGCGGCGATCATGGGGATCTCCGCGGCGAACACGTTCGCCCGCGACATCTACCGGCCGTACTTCCGGCCCAGGGCCAGCGACCGGGAGGAAAGCCTGGTCAGCCAGATCGTGTCGGTGATCCTCAAGCTCGGCGCGGTCGGCGTGATCGTCGCGCTGAAGCTCTCGTTCGCTATCGAGCTCCAGCTCATCGGCGGGGTCATCGTCATCCAGATCCTGCCCCCGCTGGTGCTTGGCCTGTACACCCGCTGGTATCACCGGTGGGCGCTGGCGGCCGGCTGGGTGGTCGGCATGGGCCTGTCCGTGTACATGCTCTACATCACGCCCAGCAAGACGTCCGCGCACTTCGGCAGCGCCTCGTTCGCGTTCAGCAGCTGGGGATTCGACACCAAGATGACCATCTGGACCGGCATCATCGGGGTGCTGGCCAACCTGATCGTCGCCACCGCGCTCACCCCGCTGCTGCGACGGCTGCCCCAGGGACAGGACGAGACGAGCCCCGCCGACTACGAGGAGGCCGAGGCACCACCCATGCCGCTCGAGCCCGGCCGGGCGCCGCGCGTGACGTGAACCAAACCGCACAGTGTTCCGGTACGAGCTTCCCACCCGATCACAGCGCCGCATCAGCGGGTCGTTGGCATGGATAACTGACGACGACCTATAACCAGGCGCGGCAAGCGGCGTCCGGGACTACCAGCCTTGTCCGTTATGCCTTGTATGTCTTGTCCGAGGTTGTCCGAACAATACCGTGCGGGCCTTGAATCCCGGCCGCTCTGACAACTATTCGATCGCGCAGGGCGTCCACTGAATGAGCCGAAGGGGCCATGCTTACCATCTCTAGGCCAATGAGAGTGGCCGGAACACCTACGTTCAAGTTAGGGGAAGGACCTCGTGACCGGGAGTGAAGTCGTCGCATTCCGCGAAAGCGCTACGCTAATCGCGTCTGCAATCCAGGGCGTGGTTCAGGTCTACCGCCAGAACCGCACCGTGTCTCGCACAAGGATAGACCTGCTCCGCGTAGAAGGCGACCGGGCTATTGCGTTGGCGCTGGCAGCAGCGCGGGGAGAAATCGCACGTGCCAACGTACAGGAGATAGTAGACACCGCCAGATTGATTGACGCCCTCCCACCCGGGAGCATCGGTGTGCAATTCGCCGTGGACCAGCTAGAACACCTGAACCGCTCGCTCAGGAGAATCCTCGATGATTTTTAGGCGGAACGAAAAGCAAGAGAGTAACGACCGCGGGTCAGCTGGCACGGAAATCCAGCAGCGCTCAGACAGCGCAAGCGGTGGCAAGCCTGCCCGGGAACCGAGACACGCGGTTCAATCCACGCAGCGTCCGCCGAACCCGGCATCCCGCGATCCACTAGCCAACGACCTCATCTTGCGCGTCATGAAAGCCATTGACGATTGGGCCAGGGCTAACAAGCTCACATCTCTTCCCCGGCGTGTCGCATTCGAGCAGGCCCTTAGCATCCTCAATGCACTGGATAGAAGCTTTCCTGACGCGGACTGAACACCTATGGTCACACCGATACTGGTCGGCATCCTGAGCGCTGCCGGGATCGCCCTCCTCGGCTACCTTGGCACGCGCCGTATGACTTCTCACGCCATGCGGAGAGCGGCCATTGACCGCAGGAAGCGGAAGGCACTCCTGAAGGTGCGCGCCGAAGGGCGCGCGGCGCGGGAGAGGATACTCTCTGTCACGCACGAGCAGACCGGTGTTGGGATGCCTTTCCGAGCCAGGAAGGGTCGGCCGGCAACACACAAGGCACGGTTTATCATTCCGGCGTTCCTGCTAGTCGCAATTCCCGTTGCCGTGATCGTTCCCAAAGTATGGCTTGTCCATGCCACCACCCCACGCGGCGATCACATGTACAATCGCAACGTGGACCCGCGTGTCGGAGACTGCGTGGACTACGCGGCGCAAACTGCCAAGGCCAGGGCACCCAGACATCCTCACATAGTGGGATGTGCGCACCGGGATGCGACCTTTCGTATTGTATGGCTGGGCCACTCCACTGCGGCTAACCCGTGCCCCACGCGATATTCCAACACACAAAGATGGTCTCACAAATCCGAGATCACCGCTTGCCTGACGCGGGTTTACCATGCTGGCCAGTGCATGCGAGGGCCGAAGAATAAGCCGCACCGGGTAACTTGGTATAACAATGCAGTTGTTAAGTGCAGCTGGCCCGTTACGCGGCAGGACCCTTACCTGGTCAGGATAACAAAGATCGTGAACGATGGAGATGCCGGATGCCCGCCAAGAAGATACGTTGAGCCTGAGCCCGGCAGCCATGGCGAGTTCTTTCTATGCGTCCGGCTCGCACGTGTATACCGGGGCTAGGCGTTGCCGGTTTGGCGCTCTGCGGGAGAAGGACGCGGTCACGGCCAGAGATCCACTCAGCATGGTGCGCGGTAAGCCAGGCCGGGGACGTAAGTCGCCCACTCCTGCCGGGTGAGCTGCTGGCCCGCGTCGCCGCAGACGGCCGACTCGGCCGCCGCCGGGCTGCTGTCCCACAGGTGCACGGTGCCGTCGTTGCTGGCGGCGGCCAGCTCCCGGCCGGACGGGGAGAACGCGACGGAATACACGTGCCCGGCCGGCCCGGTCAGGGTGGCGACCAGGACCGGATGAGCCGGGTCGGCGAGATTCCACAGCCAGACCGTGCCATCGGTCACGCCGGCCGCGAGCGTCTTGCCGTCGGGGCTGAACGCCAGGGCCCAGACGTAGCTGGTCGGCCCGGTCAGCGGCACGCCGACCCGAGCCGGATGGGCCGGGTCGCGCACGTCCCACAGCCGCACCGTCTTGTCCGCACTGCCCACGGCGAGCAACTGGGAGTCAGGGCTGAACGCCAGTCCGATGACATAGCTCGTCGGCCCGGTCAGTGGCTTGCCGAGCAGGACCGGGTGGGCTGGGTCAGCGACATTCCACAGCCGGGTGAGGTCGTCGGTGCTGGCCGCGGCCACCGTCTTGCCGTCCGGCGCGAACACGACCGTGTACACGTAGGTGCCCGAGTCGTGTACCGAGGCCAGCTGCCGCGGCCGGGACGGGTCGGCCATCGACCAGAGCCGCAGGGTTCCGTCATCACCGGCGGTGGCCAGCAGCTTGCCGTTGGGGCTGAATGCCACGGACTCGGCATTGCCCGACGCGGTGACCCGGAACGGCCTGCCGATCGGGCCGAGGGTACTGGCGTTCAGCAAAGATACTGTGCCGTCGCTGCGGGCGACGGCCAGCGTGCGCCCGCCGGGCGAGTACGCCATGCCGTTGACGATCATGCCGGCGGGCAGTGCGCGGTCCGCGAGCTGCGTCCGGTGCGCGGCGTCCCAGAGCTCGACGCTGGTGCCGCCGACGGCGATGGTCCGGCCATCGGGGCTGTACGCGACGCCGCTCGGGGCGTTGCCCGTGACCAGGACGGGCGTGGGCAGCGTCCACATCGACACCGTCCCGTCCGCGTCGCCCGCGGCCAGCCGTCCCGGCCCGTCCCAGGCCAGCGACGTGACCGGCTGGGGGTGCGGCAGCGTGGCGGTCAGCGAGCGGGTGGCCAGATTCCACACCAGCACGCTCGCGTCGGAGGTCCCCGCGGCCACGGCAGTACCGTCCGGGCTGAACGCGACCGCGTTCAGCCAGTTCACCGCGCCGGTCAAGGTGCCATCCGCGATAGCCCGGTCTCCGCTGAGGCGCCACAGCCAGACTTTGTGGTCCTGGCTGGCCGCGGCGAGCAGGTTGCCGCGCGGGCTGAACGCCACGCCGGTCACCAGGCTCCGCGGGCCGGTCAGCGGCCCGCCGAGCGGCGCCGGGTGGGCCGGGTCGCGCACGTTCCACAGCCGAACCGTCTTGTCCGCACTGCCCGCGGCCAGGATGGTCCCGCCCGGCGAGAACGCGACCGACTCGACGTACCCGGCTGCCCCGGTCAGCGGCTTGCCGAGCGGAGCCGGATGCGCCGGGTCGGTCACGTCCCACAGCCGCACCGTGTCGTCGGCGCTGCCCGCGGCCAGCACGGCGCCATCCGGGCTGAACGCGACCGAGTACACGGTGCTGGCCGGGCCGGTGAGCCGGCCCAGCCGGACCGGGTGCTCCGGGCGGCTCACGTCCCACAGCTGGATGGTCCGGCCCGCGCCGGCCGCGGCCAGGATCTTCCCGCCGGGGCTGAACGCCGTCGCGTACAGCGGGCTGTCGCTGGGCGGCGCCAGCGGCGCGCCGACCGGCACCGGGTGCCCGGGAGAGGCCACGTCCCACAGCCGAAGTGTCCCGTCCGCGGCGGCCGCCGCCAGTAGCCGGTGGTCCGGGCTGAGGCTGACCGATTGGACCACGGCGGCGGAGTCGAGCATCCGGGCGGCCGAGGCCGAACCCGACGACTCCAGCAGGCTGGCCGTGGCCTGCGGGGTGCGCGCGGTGTCGTAGGCGGCCACGCTGAGGTCGGCGGCCAGTGGCGCGTCCTGGCCGCGGACCTGGCCCGCTTCGACTGCGATCTCGCGGGAGTTGGCGTTATCGCGTGCGGTGGTTGCGTCCTGGCGCTGCGAGAACGCGTATCCGGCCAGCGTGGCCACGGCCACCACCGCGACCGCGAGCGAGGCGACCAGGCGCCGGAGCCTGCTGGTGCGGCGGCGCTCCGCACGCTCATGCGTCTGCTCCGCCGCGGCCGAGGCGGCGACGAACTCGCTGGCCAGCGTGCTGAGCGAGGCGCGATTGTCTTCGTCGGCCGCCCATTCCCGGGCGATTCCGAGCTGACTCCCCCGCCACAGGGCCGCGCTTTCCCGCCCGGCGTCCTGCCAGGCGCGGGCGCCTTCGGCGATGCGCCTGCGGGTGCGCAGGCCGTCCAGGCCGGTGTCGATCCAGGACCGCAGCCGGGGCCAGGCGGTCAGCAGCGCGTCATGGGTGATCTGCGCGGTGTCCGCGTCCGCCGTGATCAGCCGCGCGGCGACGAATCTGTCCAGCACAGGAGCGGTTTCGCCGTCCCAGTCCGGCAGTTCGCTGAGCCTGACCGTAGCCCGGGTGGGCGGCGCGTCGTCCGCGACGTGCACCAGCCGGAGGAACAGGCGGCGGGCCAGCCGCTGCTCCGCGGGAGTGAGGTTGCCGTAGGCAGCCTCGGCCGTCCGGTTGAGCGCGTTCCTGATTCCGCCGCTGGCCAGATAGTCAGCAACGGTGAGGGTGCCGCCACGGCTGTGCTCCCAGGTGGTGAGCAGCGCATGGGACAGCAGCGGCAGCGCGCCTGCCTCGTAGGCCGCTTCCGCACTGGCCGGCTCGGGCGGGGCCAGGTCGCGCAGCAGCAGCCCGACCAGGCCCTCTTCCACGTCGAGGCGGGCCAGCCGGGCAGGTCCGGTAATGGCGCGGCGCACCTGCTCCTCAGTCATCGCGCCGAGGACCACGGTTCTGCCCTGCAGCGCCGCGGCCAGGCCCGGATAGCGCAGCGCACGATCGAAGAAATCAGCACGCAACGCCAGTACCACCCGGGAGGATTTGGCCAGCGCGCAGATCTCGGTCACGAACTCATGTCGCTCCGGCTCGTCGTCGCACTGGGTGAAGACCGCCTCGAACTGGTCCACGATGATGGTCAGAGCCGGGGCCTCGTCCTGGGCCCCGGGGTCCCCGAGCGCGGCCCGGAGGGCAGCGAGTGGCGCGTCCGCCGGTTCCAGGAGCGCGATCGGGCCGGTGAGCCGCGGCATGAGCCCCGCCCGCAGCAGTGACGACTTGCCCGCGCCGGACGCCCCGACCAGGATCAGCGGCAGCGGCGCTTCTTCCTCCGCCATGGCGGACAGCAGGTCCGTGACATCCTCGCGGCCGAAGAACCACCGCGCGTCCTCCTGCTCGAACCTGGCCAGGCCACGGTACGGAGCGTCAGCCCCGGCGGGCCGGCGGCCGGGCGGACGCCTGACCCGCTGCAGCGCACTCAGCCAGCGCTCGAGCTGGGCCGGATCGGTCTCGCCGCAGGCACGCAGAATGCCGAAAAGCTGCTCCGGCCGGCCGTCGGATGGCAGATGCCGCCCGGAAAAGTAGTCGCCTACCGTGCTGACCGGCAGCCCGGCGTCTCGTGCGACCTGCCGCACGGTCAGCTTCGCACCCACCCTGACCGCGGTCAGCTCCCGGCCGAAGTCCTGCTGAGTCGCGATGCGGTCCGGATCCAGCGAATCATCAGCCACCTGTTGTCCCCCCAAGCCGTGACGTAACGAGCATTATGGGGGCAGGTCAAAGTGGCCGGTATGTGATTCCTGCAACACGCCGCCCCGGGACCCGTTCCATGATTCTTAGCGGCGGCCAATCCACAGGCCGTTCCGTGCTTCCACCTCGCGGCCAGCCGTCTGAGCTGCCCTTACGGTGTGACCGTCCACAGCGGCCGGCCGCTAAAGCACCGGTAGTGCACAAGAACTCCCCGGTTATGCACCTAGTTATGCACCTTGTGATCCACAGGCGGACGGGACTAGCGTGCCGTATCCACGGGGGGAACCCGCGATGATACGCAGGCCGATCATGCGCATCTCGGGAGGATGGATGTTGTTATGCCAATTCTGGCGGGGCAAGCCGCAATGCGAGGGCTTAGCGCGGCAGGGATGCTGACGTCGGCCTGACGGTCCCAGTACGACCTCATTCTGGGAGCCGACGTCGAAGAGGTCTAACCTGGCTGGCCCTGAGAGAAGTGCACCGATCCAACCTGGACAGATTCAGCACGGACGGCGAGCCACTCATCAGCCCCAACAGCCAGGTCCCCGATCCGGCGAGCACCCGTCTCAGGCCTGGAAGGCAGTTTGCGGGCGTCCAGTCAGCCAAGCTGGGCCGAGAGCGCCTGCCAGGCGGGGTCGGTGTCGAGGAGGAAGGCGGTGTTCTCCGTCGACCGATCCAGCATCCGCAGGCGGAACAGCCAGTCCTCGAACGAGGCGGCCGTGTCCACCATGACACCTTTCGGGCCGCCGCCCTCCTGTACGAGCCGCTGCAGAGCGGGGCTCATGAGGAACCGCTGCGCTGCCTCTCCCGTGGTGAACACCGGTACCACGCTGCCCTGATCGGTCTCCAGCGAGAGCATGCCCATCGGCTGGTATTGCTCGTCCAGGTTGACGACGAGGTAGAGGGTGATCTCGGCCATGTCGGATCCTTCAGGTCACGTAGTCGAGGATGGTCTCGATAGCCTCCGCGGCGATCGGATCGAGACCGCGGACCAGGACGTCCCTGTCGCGTTCACCAGCCAGTAGCCGGCGGAAACACGTGCTGAGCGGCAAGTCGGCGATGCGAGGGTCATTCATGACTGCGAGGGCGCGATTTTCGCCTGCCCTGTCTCCGAGCGCCCCGAGCACGACATCCGCCATCAGCTCCCGCAATCCGATTGCCCGCCAGAGGTTGCGCCGGATTACAGATTGCCCAGTCCAAGCCGCCTGGGCGCGGTCGCGTAGAGCCCTATCGATGTCGTCCACGGCTGCGGACGGAGCCTGAGCCCGATCGAGCAGGGCCCGGATGTCGCTGACCACTGCTGCCCAGTCGGGATTCGTCTCCTGGGCGTCCAGCGCCTGAACCAGCGCCGTGCGCGCCTCCGCGTCCCCCTGTGCCGTCGCGGCCAGGGCGGAGAGGATCGGGTCCCAGATTGCGAGCAGGTGGGCCGGCAGTGCTCCCCCTTGCCGCCTTGCTTGCTCGCAGGCGCTGGCCAGCGCGTCCCCAGGCAGGCCCATCTGCTCGGCCAGGGCGCGGAAACCGGGCCCGGTCGTGCGCTCGATTGTGGCCAGGGCCGCCTCGTCACCAGCGAACGCGCCACCCTGGCGAAGGGCGACGTCGAGGATGCCCAGGTTTCCGGTGGCCCGTACGTCACCCATTCGAAGATGCAAGGCGGCCGCCGCCGCCAGGTGCGCGACCGCCACGTCCAGGCGGCCGGTGTTGCACGCGGTCCCGCCGTAGACGCCGTGCATGATGGCGATCGTGCTGGCGTCTGGCTGCCGGTAGCTATGCCGGAGCCCTTCGCCGACCAGGTCCAAGGCCAGCTCAGGGTGCCCGCGCTTGATCTCGATCTCGCCCTGCGCACCTAGCGCCCGGCCCAGGTCACCCTGCGCGCCGGTGCGCTCGAACTGCTTGCGGGCCTTGGCGACCGCGGCCGCCGCCTCATCGAGACGTCCGAGCCGCACCAGCGGGATGTAGGTGTTGTAGACGGTCAGGGCCTGGTCCGCTGGGGAGGCACCTTGCTGGACCAGTTCGTCGAGATGCGCGCGGTCGTAGTCGAGGGCCGCCTCCCAGCGGTCAAGTCCGCGAGCCGCCGAGGACAAGGCGGACAGGACCCGCTGGCGCTGCAGGCTGAGGTGCAATCCAGTCCCTGGATAGCCGTCATGGCCGCCCTTCTCAAGGTCATCCAGGTCACGCAGGAGTGCTGTTCCAGCCGCCAGGGCCTCTGGGTAGCGGCCACGCCGGTTCAGCACATCGACCTGGAACCGTCCGGCGGTGACCCGGCTGAGCCGCCCGTCCACGGAACTGTCCCCCTGGAGCAGCTCGGCCATCGCCTCTGCCTCGGCCTGAGCGCCGTCCAGGTCGCCCTGCCGGTACAGATACTCGAACATCTCCGCGCTCATGGCCTCGGCGACATTCCAGTCCTTGGCCGCGAGCGCGTCGGCGATCACCGACCGCATGGTCTGCGCAGAGTCGGATGCGAGGTCGCGCTCGACCTTGGCGAGGAGGTAACCGGCCATGCGATGTGACTGCGGGCCATGCTGCCACCCGGTGGCCGATGTCACTGCGGAGCGTAGGACGATCGAGGTCGCGCGACTGTGATCCTCGCGCAGGATGTGGTCGACGAAGACCTGGAGCCGGAAGCTGTCCTGTAGCCGCGTGGCGTACGGCAATCCGCGCCAGGCCGCAAGGCGGCGCAGACCTGCATCGGCCCCGGCCGAGCGGCTGGACACAAAGACAAGGCCCCATTGGCCGGCCATTACCTCCGTTACGTCGGCGGCCAGCTCGGGGTGCTCCGCACGGATATGAGCAACAACCGCCGGGTGGATAGTCAGGGTCCCGCGCGCTCGGCTGATGAGGGCCGCGGTCAACAAGGCGGGCAGCAGCTCGTCCACCGGGGCGCCCCCGCCGGTTGTCCGCCAGCAATGGGACCAGTCGAGCGGGCCGGCCCCGGCCATCAGGTCCTGCCGGTCCGGCTCTTCGAGACAGCAGATGAAGCGGAACAGACGTTGCCGCTCATCAGCAAGCGGCAGCAGCGCCCGCTCGGCCCAGTCCACCAGGACCTGCGGATAGTCGCCGTCGCCCGCCGCCAAGCTGTCCAGGAGCGCGATCAAGGAGTCGGTCTGGCCGGCCTTGAGCCCGGCCTCGGCCAGCTCAAGGACCGCCGGGTGCCCCTGCGCCAGATCAAGAACGCGCCCGATCAGCCGCGATGAGGCCGACGTCCGCTGCCCCAGCAACCCACTCAGCTGGGGCAGTTCGCGGATCAGGAGAAGGCTTTCGTCGCGGGACAGCGGATGCACAATGCAGTGCTCGTACCGGCCGGCGACCGGCGCCGGGTTGGTCAGGATGAGGCGGGAGGCACCGGCGTCAGGGGTGAGCGCCGCCATCAGGACCCGCCACTCGAACGTGTGCCACCGGCCGCGCTCGTCGAGGAGCGGCCCGGCGTCGTCGAGCACGGTCAGGACGCGGGCACGACGGCACCGGTCCGCCAGCGCCGACACGGCAGTGACAAAGGCGTCGCCGCCGATCGCCGCGCGCAGCCCGAGCCCCGGGTGCTGCTCATCCAGCACCTCGGTGAAGCCGACCAGCGCGGCCTGGGGATCCGTGACAGCCGCAGGCACCGAATGCCAAGCCACCGCCTCGAACTCGCTGGCGCTAATGTCCGCCAGTTCGCGAGCACAGGCAGTCTTACCCACTCCGGTCATCCCCTGGAAGACCACCCCCTGCCTGGTGCTGTCCGCCATGAGCGCCCGGCGGGCTTTGGCCAGCAGGTCGACTCGGCCGACGAAGCGGGCGGGGGCGGGAACTCGGGTGCTCGGCCGACCGCCGGACGGCGCCGGCCGGGTCGTGAACGCTGTGACGGAGGCGGCTCGGCAGCCGAAGAGGGTGGGTGTGCTGAACGACAGCTGTGATTTCCGGGCGAGTTCCCCACCCAGCCGTTCCAGCGTTTCCCCGAGCGCTGCGGGCAGCTCCTGCTGCTCGCGGATCATCTCGTCGTAGACCCCGAGCACCAGGTCCGCCGCGAATTCGTCTCCGACGGGGAACCGCATGGCCATGACCGAACAGTCGAGCCTGCGCGCCACATCCCGGGCTAGTCCCGCGTCGCCCGCGATGGCGGCGGACTCGCACGAGGAGAGCGTGACCAGGCTCACCGCGTCGCGCAGCGGCAGCATGAGCTCGACCAGGTCAGCCGCGCGCATCGGGTCAGGCTCGGAGTCAGGTGTCTCCAAGACGATGCTGGCCGCCTCACCGTGCCCGGAAACGTGGACGACATCCCACCCCAACGGATCGGCGCACGCCTGCCGGAACATCTCCCGCGTCGTCCCGTACTGCAGAACGCGCAGGTCAATGTCAGCGCTCAGCTGGTCCAGGAGCCGGCTCAGCGTTACCCGCTCGCGCCGCAGAGCCAGGGCCGTTGTGCCGCTCGGCAGGCTGAAGACGGCCAGGATCCGCAGCCGGTCCCCGGGGGAACGTTTGGCCAGCGGCGGCGAGTGCTGGCCATCCGCGCAGGTGTGGAAAACGAAGGTGACGCGGCGCAGCGCCAGTGTCCGGTCGCCGACCACCATGGCCTCGAGTGGCAGGAGGCCAAGCGCGGCCGCCGGCCCAGGCATGATGACCTCGACGGTGGCGGGTCCGTCGAAATGCAGGGTCAGGTCCCCGAGCAGGCGCTCGGCCGCCCACTCGCCCAGCTGCCGCGCCACCAAAGGCTCCACGCGCCGCCGGCTTGCGGCGGTGGTCCGCCAACCGACGTGACCGAATAGGTCTGCGAAAGCAGCGAACTGCCACTCGGTGGCAGCGATACGGACCGTATGGCGGCCCAGTTCCTGGCCCGCTTCCGTCAGGGACCAGTCCCATTCCAGCGGACCGCTGAACCTCGAGACGGATAGCGCGAGCCGCCGCATTACGGCGTCATTTCGATCCGGCGAGCACGAGGAAGATGGTGGCGCCCAGCAGGGCCACACCGATCACCTCGGACAGCATCGCCGCGAGACACAGGATCGCCTTAAGGTCGTTGCCCTGCCGGGTCGTTTGGAGCAGCCCAAGCCGGGTCGAGGTCACCCGGATCAACGCGGTCTCCTCCGGGTCGGCCGCGTGCTCGCGCAGCGTGGCCTTGAGGCCGGCCGGATTTACGGCCCGATGACGTAGCGGCGAGTTGGTCGCCAAACCGAAAGCTGCGGCGACGAGCAGGGCAGCGGCGCCCGCGACGAGCAGCGACGCACTAGCCAGTGACAGCGCGACACGGTCACCTCGTTTGGCCAGCGCCAGAGCTCCGAATCCCAGAGTGGCCAGGACCCCGCTGGACGTGATCACGGCCAGGCCCCGCTGCTCCAGGGACGTCTTCCGCGTCTCCTCCGCAGTCAGTTGCTCCTGCACAAATTCGGCGTAGACCACAAAGCCGCTCCTGGCCACCACCCGCTCCTGGTCAGCGCAACCCGCTCAATCTTCCTGGCCGTCGCCACTGGACTCTTCGCGGTGGCCACCGCCGGAGCGGAAAATCGAGGTGTCGAGGGCAAACCCCTCCCACGCCTCGTCCTCATTGGCGTCCGGATCAGCTGGTTTCGCTGCTTCGCCACCCTGCGCCCCGTAGTAGTCTGCCTTCTCCACGATGACGCACTTCCTCCCCCTATGCTGTGCCTACAGCGTAGTCCGCTTCCGCGGATTTTTGGAGGCCTATGCGCTGCCCCCCACTGGCGGGCGGGCCTCGTGATCTGTGATCCGCGCTACGGGTTGGCCGTGCAGCAGGCGAACGTGCATAAGCGCATGCCATTGCATTGATGCCTGCGAGCACAGACTGCCGCCCTTTTATTTATCAATGGTCAAGGATCCGCGAGCAGGGGGCCTTCGAGCCCGGGTGCAGTGGGGTGGTTCGGAGCGCCCGGGGCGCGGTCCTTGACCGCACCAGCACGGGCGATCATCGTCCGCGGCAGTGCGCAGCCGCACGGTGGCCGGGCTGGCTTGGGCGTGGTGACGAGCCTTCGAAAAAATCCTCGGCCCACTACCCTTCAATAAGGAGATTCTGCCGCTTAACCTGCATACAACGAGAGTTGTTGCCGAGCTAGCGATCTCTAGGGGGCGGTCGTGGAAGACAACAGTGTCCGGGAGCGCCTGGGGCGCCACGTACTTACCGACGGTTTCCACCTGGTCCTGGATCTGCGCCGCAGCCGCGGCTCCTGGATCACCGACGAACGGGACGGCGAGCAGTACCTCGACCTGTACACCTTCTTCGCGTCCGCCCCGCTGGGCATCAACCCGCCGGACATCACCGGCGATCCGGCCTTCATGGCCGAACTCGCCGCGGCGGGCGCGAACAAACCGACAAACCCGGACATCTACACCGGGCAGTACGCCGACTTCGTGGACACCTTTGCCCGGGTGCTCGGTGACCCCGCGCTGCCGCACCTGTTCTTCATCGAGGGCGGCGCGCTGGCCGTGGAGAACGCGCTCAAGTGCGCGTTCGACTGGAAGAGCCAGCACAACGAGATGCATGGCCGCTCCCCCGCGCTGGGCACCAGGGTGCTGCACCTGACCCGGGCCTTCCACGGCCGCAGCGGGTACACGCTGTCCCTCACCAACACCGACGCGGTGAAGACCGACCGCTTCCCCAAGTTCGACTGGCCCCGGATCGACGTGCCAGCCATCACGTTCCCGCTCAGTGAGCATCTCGCCGAGGTGCAGGCCGCCGAGCAGCACGCGCTGCGCCAGGCCGGGGCGGCCTTCCGCGAGCACCCGGACGACATCGCCTGCTTCCTGGCCGAGCCGATCCAGGCTGAGGGCGGGGACAACCACATGCGGCCGGAGTTCCTGCACGCGATGCAGCGGTTGTGCCAGGACAACGACGCACTGTTCGTACTCGATGAGGTGCAAACCGGCGTCGGGTTGACCGGCACCCCGTGGGCCTATCAGCAGCTCGGGCTGAGCCCGGACGTAGTGGCGTTCGGCAAGAAAGTGCAGCTCGGCGGGATCATGGCCGGGCGGCGGGTGGACGAGGTGCCCGGGAACGTGTTCGCGGTGAGCGGGCGGATCAACTCGACCTGGGGCGGCGGGCTGGTCGACATGGTGCGCAGCCGCCGGATGCTGGAGGTCATCGAACGGGACCAGCTGTGCGACCGGGCGGCCTCGGTCGGGTCCTGGTTCCTCGCCGAGTTGGAGGCGGTGACGAGCCGGCATCCCGGCCTGGTGTCGAACACCCGGGGGCGCGGGCTGATGTGCGCCTTCGACTTGCCGGACGCCGGGCAGCGGGACACGCTGATCACGGCGCTGCGGGAAGAGGAGAAGGTGCTGGTGCTGCCGTGCGGGGTGAACTCCGTCCGGTTCCGCCCCGCGCTGAACATCGCGGAGGACGACCTGGCCAGGGGCCTGAAGGCAGTGGACCGGTGCCTGGCCCGGCTGCCCGTCGCAGATCCGGCGTGATGAGCCACCGTCACGGAGAGGGTGACCATGTCTAACACGATTGGTTCGGTCATCGGCGGCCGCCCGGCGGGCGGTACCCCGGCGGGCACGGTCAGCTCACCGAACCCGTCCCGGTTGGCCGATGTCGTCGCCGAGGTGCAGCTGGCCGACGCGGCCACGTTCGCGGCGGCGTGCGCCGAGGCCAAGCGGGCCCAGCCGGCCTGGGCCGCGACCCCGGCGCCGGTACGCGGCCGGGCGATCGCCGCGATCGGCCGGATCGTCGAGGCCAACAAGGAGGCGCTGGGCCGGCTGGTCACCCGGGAGCTGGGCAAGCCCCGGGGCGAAGCGCTGGGTGAAGTCCAGGAGATCATCGACACCTGCGACTTCTTCCTCGGCGAGGGACGGCGGCTGTACGGGCAGACCGTGCCCAGCGAGATGCCGGACAAGCAGCTGTTCACGTTCCGGGTCCCGGTGGGGGCCGCGGCGGTCGTGACGGCGGGCAACTTCCCGGTCGCGGTGCCGTCGTGGTACCTGGTCCCGGCGCTGGTGGCCGGCAACACCGTGGTGTGGAAGCCGGCCGAGTACGCGGCCGCGTCCGCCCTGGCACTGTTCGAGCTGTTCCAGGCGGCCGGGCTGCCGGATGGTGTGCTGAACCTGGTCTTCGCGGACGGCGCGGCGACCTTCGCGGGCCTGGAGCAGGCGCTGCGGGAGGGCAGCGTCGACAAGATCGGGTTCACCGGATCGACCGCGGTCGGGCGGCAGATCGGCGAACTGGCGGGCCGTCACCTGCAGGTCCCGTGCCTGGAGCTCGGCGGCAAGAACCCGATGGTGATCACGCCCTCCGCGGACATCGCGCTGGCCGTCGAAGGGGCGCTGTTCTCCGGGTTCGGCACCGCGGGGCAGCGGTGCACCTCGCTGGGCAGCATCATCGTGCACGAATCGCTGCACGACGAGTTCCTGGACCGGTTCGCGGCGGCGACCTCGGCTGCCGCGGTGGGCGATCCCACCCAGGACGTGCTGTACGGGCCGATGCTCGACCAGAAGTTCGCGGACCGGTTCGAGGAGTACCTGGGCTGGATTCAGCCGCACCACAAGGTGCTCGGGTCCAGCGGTCTGGGGCGGATCAGCGCGGGGAACCCGCGGGACGGGTTCGCCGGGGATCCGGAGGCTGGGCTGTTCTACCACCCCACGATCGTGGACGGCGTGCAGCCGGGGGACGCGTTGTTCCTGCAGGAGACGTTCGGGCCCATCGTGGGCGTTGTTACCTACGGCCGCCTCGATGAGGCGATAGCGCTGGCCAACACGCCTGGTTATGGGCTGTCGTCGGCCGTCTACACCAACGACCCGCACGATGCGTTCCGGTTCCGGCAGGGCATCAGCGCTGGCATGGTGAGCGTCAATAACTCCACGTCGGGGGCGGAGGCGCACCTGCCGTTCGGGGGGAACGGGCTGTCCGGGAACGGCAGCCGCCAGTCGGGGATCTGGGTCCTCGACCAGTTCACCCGCTGGCAGGCGATGAACTGGGACTACTCCGGTCGGCTGCAGAAGGCGCAGATGGACGTGGCCGAGATCACGCCCGACCTGGGTTACCGGCTGGAAAGCTGATCCGGCAAGTCACCGTGGCGCGAGTTCCGGGCGGAGATGAAGCCGCCGGCTGGCGTAGCCATGGCAGCCCCGGCTAGGGCGTCCGCTGCGCAGCGAGGCCTTCGGTCTCGGGGTGGGTGGGGGCGCCGCCTTCGGTGGTGATGATGGGAGTGCGTAGCTGGCCCGGCTGGGGGTTCTCGGCCAGGCCGAGGATGTACCAGGCGACGTCGGCACGGGAGATGGTCTTCATGGTGAAGCGGTCGCTGGCCTGAACGTGCCGGGTGAGCGGGCCATCGGTCAGCTTGACGGGGCGCGGCGCGTACCAGTCCAGCCCGCTGGCGGCGAGGGCGTTCTCCATCGCCTGGAGGTCGCTGCCGACTCGGCCCAGGTTCGGGGTTACGACGGTGCGGAAGAAGCGGAACAGCAGGCGCGGCCCGGCGCCCATGGCGGTGTCGGCTGGTCCCATGCTGGCGGTGCTGACCGAGATCAGCCTGGGGGGCGCGGCCGAGTCGCTGATGGCGGCGATGAGGCTGCGGGCCAGCCGTTGGTGCAGGTCTGGCGGGGAGAGCATCGTGGTTCTCGGGTTGTGGTGCCTGGTGAAGTCCGGGCCCAGGGCGGTGATGACCACGTCGGTGCCCTGGATGGCCCGGGCGGCGAAGCCGGGGTCGAAGATGTCCGCGCTGACCAGGATTTCGGCCGGGCCCGCCGGTGGGTTTTGCGGGGTGGCCCGGTAGACGGCGCGGATGGCGTGGCCACGCTGGGCGGCGAGATCGACAATGTGCGTGCCGGTTCCGCCGGAGGCTCCGAAGACGGTGATTTTCATGATCAGGTAACTCCTTTGCTCTCTGGTGCGGCGATGGTGCGGTCGTTTCCGGGGAGATGATCAGGCGGGGCGGCTGGCTCCCCTCGGGTGCTGGTGGCGCGCAGCGCGATACCGGCGGCGGCGAGCAGGAAGATCGCGCAGGCCAGCAGGGCCTGGCGGAAGCCTGCGGTGAGCGCGTCGGCGGCCGGGATGTGGGCCGCCAGCAGGGTGCTGGTACGTGCGGTGGCGATGGCGGAAAAGATCGCGAGGCCGAGTGCGGTCCCGAGTTGCTGTGCGGTGTTGAGCAGGCCGGCCGCCAGCCCGGCTTGGCCTGCCGGGACGCCCGCGTTGGCGGCAGCGGTGACGGAGACGAAAACGGCGCCCAGCCCGATGGACATGACCACCAGGCCCGGGAGCAGGTCGGTGAGATAGGAGCCGTGCACGGGGACGCGGGCCAGGTAGTAGATCGCCGCGGCGGCGAGCAGCGCGCCGGTGACGGTCACTGGGCGGGTGCCGGTGCGCGCGAACAGCCGGGAGGAGATCCCGGCGGCGGCCACGATCCCGGCGGTGACCGGCAGGTACGCGGAGCCACCCTGGATCGGTGAGTAGCCGAGCACGTCCTGCATGTACAGGGTGAGGAAGAAGAACAGCGAGACGAAGCCGGCAAAGGCGATCATCTGCGTCACGTCCGCGGCGGCCAGCCCTTTGATGCGGAAGATGGCGAAGGGAAACAGCGGGTTGCGGCGGCGCAGCTCGGTCAGCACGAACACGGCGAGCAGAACCGCCGCGGTGGCGAGCTCCCCGATCGTGCGGGCATCGCTCCAGCCCTGGATCGGGGCTTTCACCAGTGCGTAGATGAGCAGCAGCATGCCGCCGGTAGCAAGGACCGCGCCCGGCACGTCGAAGTCGGCCAGCGCGGCCCGGCGGCGCTGGGCCGGGACCAGGCGGTACGCGCCGGGGATAATCGCCGCGCAGACCGGCAGGTTGACGAACAATACCCAGCGCCAGCCGGGGCCCTGGGACAGCACACCACCCAGGAAGACGCCGGTCGCGGCGGCGAGCCCGGAGACGGCACCCCACACGCCGAGCGCCCGGTTGCGGTCGCTGCCCTGGCTGAAGGTGGTGGTCAGGATCGACAGACCGGCCGGGGCCATCATGGCTGCGCCAATGCCCTGCCCCAGGCGGGCGGCGATCAGCATGCCCGCGTCGGCGGCCAGGCCGCCGGCCAGTGAGCAGGCCGCGAACAGCGTGGTGCCGGCGACCAGCAGCCGCCGCCGGCCGAGCAGGTCGGCGGACCGGCCGCCGAGCAGCAGGAATCCGCCGTAGGTGAGCAGGTAGCCGCTGAGGACCCACTGCAGGTTCTGCACCGAGAAGCCCAGGTCGTGCCGTATCGACGGCAGGGCCACGTTCATGATCGAGGAATCGGCGATGTCGAGGAACTGAACCGCGCACAGCAGAAGCAGCGTGAGCTTGCCGCGGCTGGTGGCGAGCAGAGACCCTGCCTGGGTGGCCATGGCCGCCCCTTCATTCTGGACTAATCGGTCCAGTTGACGGTAGCAGCTAGTGGACCGATTAGTCCAGAATCGGGGCCCGGTACGTTCGCACCTGCGCGAGCGCCGCCTGCACGGCAATCCGGAGTGACGCGGCATCCTTGCGCGTCTGGCTCAGCAGCAGCCCGCCCTCGATGCTGGCCAGCAGTGCGGTGGCAAGCGCACCAGGCGGCGCATCCGCCCGCAGCTCGCCCCGCTCACGCATCCGCCCCAGCGCGGCGGAAAACAGGCCCTCCCAGGCGTCGAAGGCCGCGGCGGCCTGCCGCCGCGCCCCATCATTGTGCTCAGCCACCTCGCTGGCCAGCGACCCGATGGGGCACCCCGGCAGGCCCTGCTGCTCAAACCCCGCGACAAAACCCCCCAGCGCCGTCTCCAGCTCGGCCAGGGTGCCAACATTGCCCAGCGCCTGGGTCAGCCCGCCCAGCACCTGTGCGCAGCGGTGCCCTACCGCCGCCTCCACCAGCTCGTCCCGGCCAGCGAAGTAGTGGTACAGCTGGCTCTTACTCGCACCGGCAGCCGCCAGCACGTCGTCCAGGCTGGTTCCCGCAACACCGCGCTCGGCGACCAGTTCCGCAGCGTGGTCCACGATCCGCTCACGGCTGGCGCGCCCGCGCCCAGTTCTCGGCTCACCCGGCATGCAGCCATGGTAGCCACCTATTGGACCGAACAGTCCAGGGCGACGGCGGTGCGTGCGAGAGCACCTTCCGCCAGTCGCGGGTCAGGGGCGGCCGTCGGCTGGCTCGAGGAGCCTGCCGTTCTTCGACAGGTCCGGGTCGGTGCATGCGGCGAGGTTGAAACAGCAGGGCCGTCTCTTCCCGCTCCGCATCTTCGAGATGGTCACTTCGACCCGCCGGTTGCGCGTGTCCGGGTTCTTCGTGGCGTTGACCCAGCGCACCCATTCCCAGCGCGCCATCGGGGTGATCTCGTTCCACATGTGCTGGATCTTCTGCGGGGCAGCCGCCAGGGCTGCCGCAAGATCCTGCGGCACGCCCGGTTCTGGCCAATCCCTGGTCACCTCGATGCCGACCGTCGCAGTGTCACCCACGCTGATGCCAGCGGCGTGCTGCAGCGTGTCATCGACCCTCATCCAGTGCCCAGACTCTCCGTCTGGTTCAAGCACCGTCTGGAACCCGGCGCCATTGATCGTCCCGTGCACGGCCACCTGCCCGCGCGACGGCAGCTCCTTGCTCGCCGCCTCGGGCAACCGCAACACCTTCGATGTGCCGATCGCGGACAGCGTCGCCTCGAAGCGAATAGCCGCTCCCCCAGTGTGCTGCGTCACGGTCGACACTCTACGGCGAGAGTTCCCTGCTGGGACCCATGCGCTGACCAGGCGCCGGCCTGACGGTGCGACGGGGCAGTATCGTTCTAGGTCTTCAGGCGGAGTCTGTACCACTGCGGCGCGGTCTTGTTCATCGGCCAGCCCAGGCCAGCGGTGTCCGCCGGGTCGGCCCGAAGCTCAGCAGCAGCACGGTGGCCGCGGGGTTGGCCAGTGCGGAAACACCCTGGCCCGCGGAGAGGCGCTGTCCGGCATCCAGGCCCTGGAAGCAGCCGATGTCGAGGAAGAAGCCGAGCGTCCCCCGGTGCGCCGACGGCAGCCGGGTCACGTCACCGACAACGTAGCTGAGCCCGGCCACGCCCCGGCTCCTGGCTGTGGCCGACGCGATACTTGCTGCCGCCAGGAAACACACGACGTTGCCAAGCTGGCCCTGAAACCCCCTACTCGCTGATCGGCAGCAAACCTGCGCGGGCAACTCGGGACACCAGTGCCGGACAATCCGCCAGCTCGCTCCCGCGATGAGTTTCGGGGGCAGCCACCGTCGTTAGGACTGCGACGGAAGGCGGCATCCATGGCGGACCCCGAGACCACTCCACTGACGGCACCACAGGCGGGCGGTGTGCACCACGACGACGAGTCGCGCATGCTCCTGAGCTTCCTGCAGCGCCAGCGCGACGCGGTGCTGAAGATCGTCGACGGGCTGCCCGAGGAGGCCTGGCAGACCCCGATCGTGCCGTCCGGCTGGACGGTGGCCGGGATGCTCGCTCACCTCGGCGGCGCCGAGCACCACTGGTTCCAGGACGTGACCGCGGGCGGCGCGGAGGAACCACCTTCGGGCGAGGAAGAAGAAGCAGCCGGTGAATACGACCCCAACGCCGCCTTCACCTGCGACTGGCCGGCCGCCGACATCATCGCCGACTACCGCGCCGAGTGCAGGAAGTCTGATGAAGTGCTCGCCGTCACCTCGCTGTCAGCGGCCCCACGCAGGCCCGACTTCCACCGTGACCCGGAGTACACCGCCCAGATCACCAGCGTCCGCTGGATCGTCCTGCACCTGATAGAGGAAACGGCCACGCACTCCGGCCACCTCGAGATCGCACGCGAACTGCTCGACGGGAAGACCGGGATCACCGGACGCTGATCCACCCGCCCGGAATGACGTGCGCGCCGGGTGAGCCAACTCAGGCCGTAGAGCGCCGCGCCGTACAGCAGGCACGAGCGGACAGCGGCATGACGGGGCGTCCAGGTGCGGCCGCCCAGGGCCGGTGCGGACCCTGTCGCTGGGCTGTTGATCGCTGATCAGCCTGGCCGTTGATTTGGCGAAGTGACGCGGCAAGCCCACCGAAAGTCGTGCCTTGACTCACCGTCGCAGCGTTGCCGGTTGACGCATCTCGCCGTCGGGACCTCTGCCGACGCCAGCGGCCCGGCTGAAGCGCATCCCCGACGAGTCGTGCACCGGCTCAGGACGTCGCCGGCCGGTCGCGGCAGAACGGGCACCTGTAGCAGGCGGGCTCGTGCAGCCTCACGGCCGGGATCGCAGCACGGCGACCTCGGGGAACTCCTCGGGCGAGCCGTAGCCGTGCTCGGCCAGCCAGCGGATGTTAGTCAGGCATCGCAACGACCACCATGCGCGGATGAGGTCGCGGTCGACGTCGGTGCCGTAGCCGGCGACGACGTCGGCAAGGTGCTCCTGGTGTCCGAGCGTGAGGATGGCGACGTCGAAGAGCGCGTCGCCCTGGGCCGCCTCGGACCAGTCGACGACGCCGGTGACCTCGTCACCGTCGACGAAGACGTGATCGACCTGCAGGTCGCCGTGGATGAACACCGGTGTCCACGGCCGGAGCGCAGCCTCGGCGAGCTGGCGGTTACGCGTGACCAGGCCGGCGGGAAGGACGCCGTTGGCGACGAGCCACTCGCATTCGCCGTCGAGGCGCGATGCGAGCTCGCCGGGGCTCCGTCCGGGCCATGGCGGCAGCGGCGCGTCGTGCAGAGTCCGCACGGCGGCACCCGCCGCGGCCCACGCGGCCGGCGACGTGGTAGATGGCTCGCCGAGGTGGCCCAGTGCCCTCCCTGGGAGGGCGGCGAGCGCGAGCGCGGGCGGCTTCCGCCACAGGATCTCCGGGGTCGGGATCGGCGCCATCGCCATCGCCTCGACCTCGATGTCGGTGCGGGTCTGATCAGCGTCGATCTTCAGGAACACGTCGCCGACGCGCAGCGTCGCGCGCTCGTTGTGGGCCACGACGACCTCGACCTCCTCCACGTCGGCCATCATCGCGGGGATGACTACCGACGTCACCGGGTTTATCCAGTGCGACGGCGCGGCTGAGCCTTCACGGTCGACGCCTGCTGGCAATCGCCTGGAACGCGGGCAGGTTCTGGCAGCGGATTCCCCGGTTCGCCCTGACGCCCGGGTGTTCTTGTGGCCCGGTCAGTTGCCAAGCTCGCCGAAAGCGATCCTGGCGGGGAACGGGTCCCTGAGGATCAGCTCGTCCATGTGCGTGAGGGTCAGCCGGTAGGTCCTGCTGGGCCAGTCAAGCCGGTACTCCTGGATCATCTTCAGGTACGGATCGCCGCCCAGGAAGACGAGCAGGTATAGAGGTATTCCCTCGTAGGCGTATTCCGCGAGCTTGTCGACGGTGTCGGTGTAGCCAGAGGCCGGTGTGACGACCTCCACGACCATGAGCGCGTCCCGCGCGAAGAGCCTTTCGTCCTCGGTGCACCGGTACACCGAGATATCCGGGCGCCTGAAGGAAAACGTGCCGTCGCTGCGCCTGCGCTTGACGAAATGCACGTCGACGCCGGTAGAGACACGCATGCACGGCTGGGCTGGCCGGGCTGCATCCAGCCGAATGGCCAGCCTGCGGGTCACGTCACCGTGTTCGGGCGTGCCGGCCGGGCAGAAGACAACGTTCCCGTCAATGACCTCGATCAGCTTGCGCACGTGATCGGGCAGGCCGTCGTACTGCGCTTCGGTGAGCGTCAGCGAGCCCGGGTCCACTGCCCACGGTGGCAGGGAGGTCATGGCCCTCATCCTATGGACGGATCGCCCAGCGGCGGCAGGAGATGCCACTGCACACGGCCTCGCCGGTAAAGCATCAAGCGGGACAGCACAGGTGTTGCCGACGGCCAGACAAGGCGGCGCTGTCCGGTAGGCAAGCCTGCCTGAGCGAGCTGAGGGCCAGTTTGCGGGTGCAGTTGGCATCGGGTGAAGTGGACGGGTGAGGCTGCACATCACTGACCCGGTCGGCATGTGGGACGTTGTCCTTAGTTGTGTCAGCGACGCCGAGGTGCGGGACCGGGAAGGCAACCCGGGCCGTGGTTTCACAAACCTCAAGCGCATGCTCGGTCATCCGGCCTCCTTCGCCTTCGTCGTCGACGAGCTCGCTCGCACAGTGCCGCCCGGGCATGCGATCGCCGGCTGCGACGAGGGGGCCTGGGCGCTTGCTGGCGCCCTTGCGCTCAGGCTGGCAGTGCCAGCCGTGCTGATCCGGCGGGTGCCGAAGACCTACTTCGTCTCCTACGGCGACGACCCGAGCATCGGGGATGGCCGCTTGGTTGGGGAGCGCCTGCCCGCTGGGACTCGGGTCCATCTGATTGATGACCTGATCTACTCTGGCCATACCCTGCGCTCGGCGTTGGACGCCCTGGAACTCGTCGGCCTCACCGCCAGCTCGGCATCTGCGATCCTGTGGACGAGACGGGCCGAGGATGCGGTTCGTGAGCTAGCTGAGCGAGGCCTGCGATCGGTGACCTGCCTGACAAGCCAGACGCAGGAATCAGCCTAGAGATGCTGTTCGGCACGCCACGGTCAGCGTCGGCCAGGCCATCATGAGCTGCCTGCGCAGAACATCCGCTCGTGCAGATGGATGCGTTCGGGCGCGGAGCCGCCGCCCTGGGCGACTGGAGCCGACGCGCCCGAGCGCTGCATCAGTCGTGACGCGCTGGAGGCGTGGTGTGCTCCCAAGCACCGAGCGTACGGGTGGGCGGCCAGCGCCACCGTCGCCTGGCCAGTTGCCTCGCTCATCGCTCACGGGCTTCGGATGTTCAGGCCCGCGGCCTCGGCAATGAGTGCCTTCAAAGCGGCCTCAGGTATCTTCTCACCTTCACGGAAATCGACGGCGCGGACGCTGCCGCTGTCCAGGCGCGCGTTGAAGAGCTTCTTCGGGTCCTTCAGCTGGGCACCCTTCGGAAACGTCAGCCGCACGGCGTTCTTGAGCATTTCGCCAATGCATACGATGCCGTCGACAGACCACACAGGCACTCCCTCTGGCCTAGAGGGCTTCTTCCACTTCACTTCCTCGACTACGGCTGGCCCAGCGCCCAGAACAATCCCACGTAGCCGTGACAGCGTCTCGCCTCGCCAGTCAGCTGATTTTCTGATGATGGCATCTATTTCCTCAGGAGCACTTCCCACCATATGAACCCCGTTCCTGTTGCAACACCATGGCGGCTGTCTGGGCAGGTGCTCAGCTCAGTTCCTGGATGCGGACCAGGTTGCCGGCGGGGTCGCGGAATGCGCAGTCGCGGTCCCCCAGTACTGCTCCATCGGCTCTTGGACCACTTCGGCGCCACTGGCCTGCACCCGCTCGAAGGCACCGTCGAGGTCCTTGGTGGCCAGCATGACCCAGCCGAAGGTGCCCTTCGCCATCATCTCGCCAATGGTGCGCCGCTCGTCGTCGGTGACGCCGGGATCGGCTGCCGGCGGCGCCAGGAGGATGGACGTGCCCGGCTGGCCTGGCGGCCCGACAGTGATCCAGCGCATCTCCCCGGAACCCACGTCCTTGCGGACTTCGAAACCCAGGACGTCGCGGTAAAAGGCCAGGGAGGCCTCGGGGTCGGTATGGGGCAGGGGCGTCGTGTGGATGCTCAAGTCCATGGTGGTCATGGTAAGAGCAGCGCAGCGGCGGTGCTTCTCGATTCCTGACCGGTCCCGGCACCTGTTTGCTATGCACGGCGGACCCCGCAGCCATGGCCGGCAGTCCCCCGCCGACCGCATGGATCTCCGTACACAGGTGCGCGCCGAGGCCGGCAATCGGCTCAGCTCGCGAAGGCCGGGCTGGGAACCGATGACCCTGTGAGCGCGTGCGCCGGGGCCGGATGCACCGTCCCGGGCCCGATCGTTCGCAGCCCACAACGCTGGGCACAATGACTGAGGTGAGCGTGCAACTGAACCACACCATCGTCTCGTGCCGTGACCAGCAGCGGTCGGCGGCGTTCCTGACGGGGATCCTCGGGTTGCCGCCAGCCATCCGGTTCGCGCATTTCCTTGTGGTCGAGGCCGACAACGGCGTCTCGCTGGACTTCGCCGAGACCGCCGGGGCGATAACCCCCCAGCATTACGCCTTCCTCGTCGGCGAGGAGGAATTCGATGCGGCCTTTGGCCGCATCCGCAGCCAGGAGCTGCCGTACTGGGCAGATCCTGGCCAGACCCAGCCCGGGGTGGTCAACCGCCGGGACGGCGGCCGCGGCCTGTACTTCGAAGACCCTGACGGTCACCTGCTGGAGATCATCACCCGGCCTTACGGCAGCGGCAGCTAATCCTCCACCTGGTGGGTCCTCGCAGGCAGAACCTCCACCGACAGCCAGCCCACCGATTTGCGGCTACGAACACCTGTTGTGGGGGCGTCATTAGGACGGCTGGAGCAGCCGGCGGCTGGTTGACGTGAAATCCGATCGTGCGCAGACTTGGGCAGTGGCTGTCGCGTGGGGCGAGTTTGAGCAGGCCCAGCCGGGGCTGGCCCAAGCGGGACGGACGCTGTTGTACCAGTTCGGGGTGGGACTGGCGTTCCTGGCAACGGTCCGCCGCGATGGCGGCCCGCGGGTGCACCCGATGTGCCCGCTCATCCACCAGGGCGGCCTGTACGCCTTTATCGTGCCAGGGCCCAAGCAGGCCGATCTCCACCGGGACGGCCGGTACTCGCTGCACTCGTTCCCCTGCGAGGACAATGAGGATGCCTTCTACTGCACCGGCCGTGCTCATGCCGTTGAGGATCCGGCCACCCGGCAGGCACTGGCCGAACTCTTCGTCACCGAGCGATCCAGTTCCGGCATCCCTGTGCCTGCGGCGGACGATCACCTGTTCAGCTTCGACGTCCAGCGCTGCCTGCTCACCCGGACAACAGGTCACGGCGATATGAGCCCGCAGCACACGGTCTGGCAACAAGCCAGTACCTAGCGAATACGCGCGATCGGCGGCAACAGCGGGCGTTTCCCGAAGGGCGCCTGATGCATAAACATACGGTCGGTCCCTTGCGCGTTCGAATGTAGCCATGGCAGCCAACTACACGTAGCCGGTTTGATAACCGCGCGCTTACCAGCCGTTATCGGCGCGGCTTCGCGGTCGATGCCGGGCTGACGGGCGGCCGTGCAGATCGGGGTGATCCGTTCGCGGCACGGACGGCCGCCGGTGCCCGCCGACCGGCGGGACC
>Ga0335074_10001570_pt1 | contig 30948 bp, 25 predicted proteins | sample Lox_Sample_23_FD_206715 | JGI IMG/M metagenome (GOLD analysis project Ga0335074, IMG submission 206715) | Soil microbial communities from Loxahatchee National Wildlife Refuge, Florida, United States - Lox_Sample_2.3 | ecosystem: Environmental > Terrestrial > Soil > Wetlands | place: USA... | reverse complement strand
CGCGGGGGACGAAGCGCATCCCCTCGTCCTCCAGCGGCGAGCGCCGGAACATGCCGATGTCCTTGAACCAGTTCTGGTTCAGTCGCCACGGCGCGCGCATGCCCTGCTTGGGCAGTTCGTCGATGGCGCGCAGCACGTAGCCGGAGCTGAAGTCGAGCAGCGGCTGCAGCGGCTCGGATGCGTCGGGCGCCACCGGCATGCAGTACGCGTAGCCGTGTTCGTCCATGTGCGCGATCAGCCGGCACACGTACTCGCAGATGAGATCGCACTTGAGCGTCCAGGAGGCGTTGGTGTAGCCGACCGAAAGCGCGGCGTTGGGAATCCCGCTGAACATCATGCCCTTGTAGCCAACCGTGTCGCCAGGCGCCACCGGATGACCGTCGACGATTACCTCGGCTCCGCCGAGCATCTGGAGGTTCAGGCCCGTGGCCGTGACGATGATGTCGGCCTCCAGCTCGGTCCCCGACTGCAGGCGGATACCGGCTTCGGTGAAGGTCTCGATGTGGTCAGTCACGACCGAGGCCTGACCGTGCCGGATGGCGCGAAACAAGTCGCCATCCGGAACGACGCACAGACGCTGATCCCACGGGTTGTACCGCGGCTTGAAATGCGTGTCGATGTCGTAGCCCTTCGGGAGCTGACGCTGAGCGGCTTTGCGCAGAAACGCCTTCAGAATCTCTGGCCGGCGCCGGCTGAGCTGGTAGCTGAACGTCGTCAGCGCGATCGCCTTGAGCCGCGCGACCTGCCAGGCCACCCGCTTGGGCAGGCGTCTGCGCAGCACCTTGACCACCGGGTCCTCTCCCGGGAGGGCGATGACGTAGCTCGGCGAGCGCTGGAGCATCGTCACGTGCGCGGCCCTGTCCGCCATCGCCGGGACCAGGGTCACGGCGGTGGCGCCACTCCCAATCACGACCACGCGCTTGCCGGTGTAGTCGAGGTCCTCAGGCCAGTGCTGGGGATGCACGATCTGGCCCTGGAAGCGCTCGGTGCCCTCGAATCGGGGGGTGAATCCCTCGTCGTAGCGGTAGTAGCCGGTGCAGCAGTGAAGGAAGCTGCAGGTGAGCTTCACGACTTCGCCCGAGGCCACGAGCTCCGCCTCCACCGTCCAGCGGGCCGAGACGGAGTCCCATTCGGCGCGGAGCACCCGGTGCCCGAAGCGGATGTGGTCCTCGACGCCATGCTCGGCCGCGGTATCACGGATGTACTGCCGAATCGACGGGCCGTCGACGATCGCCTGGGCCTCTTCCCACGGGCGGAACGAGTAGCCGAGGGTGAACATGTCGGAGTCCGACCGGATGCCGGGATAGCGGAACAGGTCCCAGGTTCCTCCGATGGCCTCGCGCGCCTCGAGGATCGTGTAGCTCTTATGTGGCAGGTGCTTCTGCAGGTGGCACGCGGCGCCGACACCAGACAGTCCGGCGCCAACGATCAGCACATCGTGGTGTTCATGCATGGGGGCGTCCATTCAATTTCTCGTATCGCTTCTTGTCTGGAGGATTCCCGATACCGCCTTCACTCTGAAGGTTACTGCGCACATACTGAGGCAGTTTGCATGTGCAGGTTGCATACAGCTGCGAGATAATCACGAGCCCTTATGTCGAACGAGCCTGCACCCGAGACCGGAGCGGAGCCATGGCCGGTTCCTTCTCCGTCCGTGGCCGAGCTGATCCGGTCGGCCACGACGCGCCTCCTGCTCGAGCCCGACAAGGTGTTCCAGGATGTCGACGGCGCCGTCTTGGCCTCCCAGCCGGGACGCACGACGGCCGACCCCCGCGTGACCGACGCGATCCGCGCGTCCAACCGCGCCAACCTCGCCCACTGGGCGACCGCCAACATTCGCGATCCCGGTGCCCGAGTAGCTCCGAGCCTCGGGCCCGAGACACTGGAGATTGCCCGAGAGATCGTTAGGCGAGGCCTGGACGACACCTCGCTGAGCGCCTACCGCGTGGGTCAGAACATCGCCTGGCGACACTGGATGCGGACTGCATTCGAGCTGACCGCAGATCCCGATGAGCTCAGGGAGATGCTCGACATCACGGCGAGGTCGATCTTCACCTTCGTGGACGAGACCCTGGCCGTAATCCACGAGGAGATGGAGCGGGAGCGGGCGCAGCTGGGCAGCCGGACGCACACCGAGCGCCTGGAGATCGTCAACCTGATCCTGGAGCACGCCCCGATCACCAGCGAACGCGCCAGCAGCCGGCTCCGCTACGAGCTGAAGCGCAGCCACACCGCGGCGATCATCTGGAGCGACGTGATCGGTCCGCGGGATCCCGGGGAGCTCGAGGCGGCCGCCGACGCGCTTACCCGGGTGATGGGGGCATCCCGGCCGTTGACGGTGGCGCCCAGCGCCGACTCCCTCTGGGTCTGGTTCGTCGAGCCGGGCCCAGACGCCCGCTCCGAGTTGGAACCGGACCTCGCGGTGGCCGCCGGCGGAGTCAGGATCGCGCTCGGCTCGCCGGCGGCCGGACTCGATGGCTTCCGCCGCAGTCATCTCCAGGCGCTCGTCACCCAGACGCTGATGCGCCGGATGCCCGCTGAGCGCCGGCTCGCCGCCTACTCGGACGTCCGGCTGGTGGCCCTCGCCGCGCACGATCAGGAGGCGGCCGGCGACTTCGTCTCGGCGATCCTCGGCGGCCTCGCCGGCGCCGACCCGGAGCTGCGGGAGACGCTCCGAACCTACATTCGCGAGGGCTTCAGCGTGGCCCGCACGGCTCAGGCCATGTACACCCACCGCAACACCGTGACAGGCCGCGTCAACCGCGCCGAGGAGCTCCTCGCGGTCCCGCTCGCCAGCCACGGCCTCGAAGTCGGGCTCGCCCTCGAGATCGTGCACTGGCTCGGCCCGCTCACTCCGGAATCGCGCACCCCCGCGCTGCCGGGTGGCAGGGCGGGGGCCGTCCGGGCCGGGGCTGTCAGGGCGGGGGCGCGACGACCGCGCGGCTGACGCTGACCGCGCTCACCAGCCATGGCTCCGGATAGGTGACGGTCTCCTGGCAGGACGTTTTCTGGTCGGCGCCGGCGGCGGTGGCCCGCAGGATGTCGGTCCGCGCTCCGGCGATCAGCCGCCCGTTTCGCCGCCACCGGAAGCCGTCGAAGGCGAACGTGCTCGGGGATGGTGCCACGCCGGCCCACCGGGCCCAGCCAGCCGGGCGACAGCGCAGCGAGCCTCCGCGGAAGCCACCCGCGCCCGCGACTGAGGCGGCCCGCACGACGGCCACGTGTCCCGCTGTCGCAACCCGCCAGATCGCCCCGGTTCCGGTCACGGCCGTGAACCACATCGCGCCGTCGGCAGCGGCGGTGATCCCAACGGGCTCGACGTAATCGAGCCGTCCGCTCGAGTATTCGCGGATGCCACCGGCCATCGTCACCTGACCGACGGCCGGGCGCCTGCCCTCATCTGTGAACCAGACAGCGCCGTCAGGTCCGGCGGCGATCGCGTATGGCGCACTGCCCGGTCGCAACCCCCGGCTGAACTCGGCGATGGATCCTCCCGCGGTGATCCTTCCGATCGCACCGGAGTAGTCGCTGAACCAGACGGTGCCCGCCGGGCCCGATGCCATCCCCAGGGGCTCGGCTCCGGCCCGTAGCCCAGCGACGCTCTCGTCGATCTGGCCCCGCTCGCTCACCGTCCCAATCGCGCACGTGCCGCCTGCCGCACATCCGTCATCGGTGAACCAGATCTGGTCCCCGCCCCCGGCGGCGATGCCGAACGGCATAGCGCCGAGGAACATCCCGCCCGTGAACTCGGAGATCTGGCCGTTCGGGGTGATGCGCCCAATCGCCGGCGTCCGGCCCTCGTCGGTGAACCAGAGATCTCCGTCGGGACCGAGGGTGATGTCGAACGGCGCGCTTCCCCGCAGCAAGCCGCGTCGGAACTCGGTGATCCGCCCGCTGGGCGAAACGCGGCCTATGGCCGGGTTGTGTCCTTCGACCGTGAACCAGACGTTGCCGTCGGGGCCCGGGGCGAGCTCGTAAGGGATGCTTCCGGGTGCCAGTCCGTCCCGAAACAGCGTCACCCTCCTGGTCTGAAGGCTCAGCCGCCCGATGGCGCAGCGAGTCCGTCTCGTGCACGTCTGGTCGGCGAACCACACGTTCCCGTCGGCCCCGGTCGCGATCCCGGACAGCACGACGTGCTCGTCGATCGCCAACGGGAAGGTCTGCAGCGTGCCCACCGTCTGCGACTCCCCCAGCGCCGTGGGCAACCCGACGGCCACGACGGCCAGAGCCAAAACCCCGATTCCGGCGATCAGCCGCCCCAAGACACGGCCGATTTTATGGCCCGACCTGTCGAAACGAGCAAATCGGACCCCAATCGCGAGGATTGCTCGAATCTGCACGCTCAGCCGCACCTCACGAGCAATCCGCGCGGCGGGCCCCCGATTTGCTCGTTTCGACATGACCCCGGAAGATGGTGCGACCCACCAGGAGTGACGAGCGGCCCAGCGAACCCCCAAGCGGCGCAGCGAACCCGCAGCGAGCGCCCGAGCCGCCAGCGAACCCGCGGCGAACCCCCGGGGCCACCTGAGCCGACGGCGAACCCCGCCCGGCGAGCCCCCGCCCTCGGGCTACGCCGCGAGCTCCATGTGACTGGTCCAGGTCGTGTACATCTCGGCGTAGCGACCGCCGCGGGCGACCAGCTCGGCGTGGGAGCCGATCTCGACCACCCGGCCGTCGTCCACCACCACGATCCGGTCGGCCTTCATCGCCGTGGTCAACCGGTGGGCGATCAACACGGCGGTACGCGCCTGCAGGAGAACATCCAAAGCCGCCTCGATCTTGGTCTCGGACAGGAGATCCAGGTTCGAGGTCGCCTCGTCCAGCACGAGCACACGTGGCCGGGCCAGGAAGGCACGGGCCAGCGCGATCAGCTGGCGCTCGCCGGAGGACAGCGACTGGCCACGCTCATGCACGACCGTGTCGAGTCCCTCCGGCATCCGCTCCACGACATCGGCCAACCCGACGGCCCGGACCGCCTCCCACACCTCCCGGTCGGACGCATCGGGACAGGCGAAGGCGATGTTGTAGCGCAGGCTCCCCGCGAACAGGAACGGCTCCTGGGGCACGACGCCGAGCTGGCGGCGCAGCGAGTCGAGCGTGACGTCGCGCAGGTCATGCCCGTCGATCAGGACACGTCCGCTGACAGGGTCATAGAAGCGCGTGATCAGCTTGGCCAGCGTCGACTTGCCGGCGCCGGTCGGCCCGACGAAGGCCACGGTCTCGCCCGGCCGGATGCGCAGGTCGATGTCCTGCACCACCGGAACCGCCGGGTCGTAGCCGAACGTGACGTGGTCGAAGACGATCTCGCCGCGCACGGGCGGCAGCTCCACCGCGTCACGCGCCTCCGGAGTGGAGGGCCGGACCGCGAACAGCGTGCGGAGCTTCACCACCGACGCCTGCCCCTGCTGGAAGGTGTTGTACTGCTGGACGAGCAGCTGGATCGGCGAGAAGAAGCGGTTCAGGTACAGGAAGAAGGCGACCAGCGCACCGATCGAGAGCTGGTGGCGGGCGACCATGTCGCCGCCGATGGCCAGCAGCGCCGCCTGGCCCAGGTAGCCGAGCATCTGGGTGCCCGGGCCGTACAGGGCGTTGATCTGGGCGGTGTAGTTGTTGGCGTCCTGGTACTCGCCGACGACGTTGCGGTGGGCGATGATGTTCCAGGGCTGGCGGTTGTGCGCAGCCACCGTCCGGACCCCGTGCAGCGACTCGGCCAGATCGGACAGCACCCCCGCGATCCCGTCGCGTACGCGGTCATAGCCGCGCTCACTGGCCCGGCGGAACCACAGCGACGCCGCCGTCAGCAGCGGGATCACCAGGAGCAGCGTGATCAGTGCCAGCTCGACGTTCAGCGTGAACAGGATCGCCGTGATCACGATCATGGTCAGGGCCTGGACGGCCAGCGACGCGAGCCCGTCCTGGAGCAACTGCTGGAGGTTCTCGATGTCGCTCGTCATCCGGGTCATGATCACCCCGGCCTTCTCGTCGGTGTAGAAGTCGAGGCCGAGGCGCTGCAGGTGCGTGAACACGCGCACCCGTAGGTCGTTCATGACGCCAGCGGCCAGCCGCCCGGTCACCCGAACCTGCGACCGCTGCGCCGTGGCGGTGATCGCGATCGCGACCAGGAACAGCCCACCCACGGTCAGGATCACGCCGATGCTGTGATGTCCGGGCAGCATGCCGTGGTTGATCCCGTACTCGATCAGCGCCGGCCCCGCCTGGTTGAAGACGCTGACGATCGTGACCAGGACGACCGCCGTCAGCCCCAGTCGCCAGTGGCGGAAGATCAGGGCGCGTAGGGTCAGGCGTTCGCCGCTGGTGTCGTCATCCCGATACCCAAAGCGCGCCGCCGGCTCGCCGTGGTCGGGCTCCTCGGCCAGGAGCGCGTCGACGCCCTTCTGCAACTCGGATGGGATGCCGGCGAAGGGCAGGCCGCCGCCCGGCGCCGCCGCCGAACGAGAGCCTCCCGCGGGGAAGGCCCCGCCGCTGAAGCCTCCGAAGCTCATCGCCCGCCCTCCTCTCCGGGCGCAGGCTTGGCGCCACCCTCCTCGGCCTGGGCGAGCACTTCGACGTAGAGCGGGCTGGACTCCATCAGCTCAGCATGCGTGCCGTCCGCCACGATCCTCCCGCCGTCGAGCAGCACCACCCGGTCAGCCAGGCCGATCGTCGACAGCCGGTGGGCGACGATCAAGGTCGTGCGCCCCTCCATGAGCACGCTCAGCGCGTCGTGGATGGCCTGCTCGACCTGTACGTCGACCGCGCTCGTGGCGTCATCCAAGATCAGGATCGGCGGGTTGACCAGGAGCGTCCGTGCGATCGCGACGCGCTGGCGCTGACCGCCGGACAGCGTGTAGCCGCGTTCGCCCACCACTGTGTCGTAGCCGTCTGGCAGCGCCAGGATGAACTCCTCGGCCCCTGCGGCCTGGGCCGCCGCCCGTACCTCTTCCAGAGGCGCGGAAGGGCGCCCGTAGGCGATGTTGTCGCGGATCGAGACCGAGAACAGGAAGGGCTCGTCCACCACGACCCCGATCTGCGCCCGCAGCGATGCCATCGTGACATCGCGCACGTCGTGTCCGTCGACCCGCGCCGCGCCGCCGGTCACGTCATAGAAGCGGGGCAGCAGGCGGGAGACGGTCGTCTTGCCACTGGCTGTCCGCCCCACCATCGCCACGGTCTCGCCCGGCCGCAACCGCAACGAGAGGCCATCGAGCACCAACGGCCCGTCCGCGGTGTAGGCGAAGGAGACGTCGTCGAACTCCACATCGCCCTCGGAGTCGACTAGGTCCACGGCGTCGGGCGCGTCGACCACGGTCGGCTCCTCGTCGAGCACCTCGTAGATCCGCTTGGCCGAGGCCGACGCCCGCTGACCGAGCATCACCAGCATCCCCAGCATCTGGAACGGTGCCTGGAGCATCACGACGTAGGCCGAGAAGGCCAGGATCGCGCCCACCTGGAGATGCCCGTGGATGACCAGGTAACCGCCGAACAAGAGGATCAGGGCGAGACCGACCTGGGGCAGGTTCTGCACCGCCGGCGTGAACCGCGCCCGCAGGTCGGCGTCCTTGATGTAGGACCACTTCAAGCGATCGGCAGCCTGGGCCAGCGTCCGCAGCTCGCGCGGCTCGGCCACGAACGACTTGACCACGCGCACTCCGTTGATGTTCTCGTCGACGATCGTCGCGACCTCAGCGAGCCGCGACTGGATCAGCCACGAGACGGGGAACATCGACTTGCGCATCCGCACGCTGAGCACGAACACGAATGGGATCGTCGACATCGCCACGAAGGCGAGTGGCACGTTGATCGTGAGCATGTAGATGAAGGCGACGACCGCGATCGCGCACTGGACGAGGATCGAAGGCCCGAAGGTCAGGTACATCTGCACCGAGCGGATGTCGGAGTTGGCCCGGGAGATCAGCTGGCCCGATTGGACGCGGTCGTAGAACCCGAACGACATCCTGGCCAGGTGCTCGTAGAGCAGGTTGCGCAGGTCGAACTCCATCGCATAGGCGGTGCGCATCAGGAACAGGCGGGAGACATACGCCGACAAGCCGGCCCCAACCGCCAGCCCGAACACGAGCCACGTGTAGTGCGACAGCGGGACGGTGTGGCGCTGAAGCGAATTGGTTACCGCGTGGTTGAGCAGGTTGGGGATCTGGACCTGGAGCAGCAAGGCCACGAAGGAGAGGGTCAGCGCCGTCAGCAGCGTGCGCTTGTGCGACAGAACGATCGGACGCGCGCGACCCAGCCACGACTTGCTGCGGTCCGGATCGATACGTGCGCCGGGCGGGGGGTAGCGAGACTCGATCCCTATCGGGACGAACTCGGAGGCGCCGACCGGAACCAGGGCCCGCCCTGACTCTGCGGTGGTGGCGCTCAACGCGCCGCGCCCACCGAGTCGCGCTCAGCGTGCCGCGCGGAGCGGTGGGCGTCGAGCGCGTCGCGCCACGGTGCCAGTCCGGCAAAGGCGTCATCCGCCCCTTCACCGAGGTGCTCGGCGATCTCCCGGAGCCGGCGCTCGACCTCCTCGTCCGCCGCCGCCAGCACGCACCTGCCCTCCGCCGTCAGATCGACGCCCACCCGGCGCCGGTCCTCGGGCGCCGAGGTCCGCTGCACGAGACCGCGAGCCACCAGGCCGTCGACGACCCCGGTGATGCTCGGACGGCTCACGGCCAGCTTGTCAGCCAGCACCGAGGAGGCTTCCTGGCCGTCCCCGAGGATCCCGAGGACGCGGTACTGCGACAGCGTAAGCTCCGCTTTGCCCGCCGCCAGCTCGACCTGGCGCGCAAGACGCGCCAGGACACGACCAGGGTTGGGCGCTGGTTTGGCAGGCATATAGTTAGGTTAGCGAACTATTTTCGGCCCGGCCGGCAGACGCACAACCGAGGCTTCCGGGCGCCCACTTCCCCGACCCGCGAGAATTAAGCCGATGGGCGCCACGGGACCCAGCCAAGCCTCCGACTCGGGCGAGCGCAAACGCCGCCCGGCTCCGATGCCGCGCGACAAGCAGGGCTGGCGCGTCGCGCCCGCCCCAGACGGGCGGGGCATGCCCGACGAGCACAAGCCGCGACCGCCGCACCGGCTGCGCGGCTTCTGGGTCTTCGTCCTGGCCCTCCTGGCCATCAACTTTCTCTCGGTCCTGGTCTTCCAGCCGGCCACCGAACCGCGGGTGACGGTGCCCTTCAGCCCCTTCTTCATCATGCAGGTCAACCACGGGCACGTGAAGTCGATCTCGACCAAGGGCGACACCGTCGAGGGCACCTTTACGGAGAAGATCCGCTACCCGCAGACCAGCACGAAGGCCACGCCGACGACGCTTTTCTCCACGCAGGTGCCGGCCTTCTGGAGCGGTGCCGAGTTGACGACGCTGCTCCAGGATCACAGCGTGCAGGTCAACGCCAAGTCGACGACGGCGGGCAGCTCGTTGCTGGCCGACATCCTGCTCGGGTTCGGGCCCACGCTCCTGCTCGTCGCCCTGTTCTTCTTCATCTTCCGGCGCGCGGCGGCGGGCGGGGGCGGGATGAGCGCCCTCGGCAACTTCGGCCGCTCAAATGCCCGTCGCGTCGACCCGGAACAGATCCGGATCACGTTCGACGACGTGGCCGGCATCGACGAGGCCAAGGCGGAGCTGACCGAGATCGTCGACTTCCTGAAGACGCCCGAGCGCTACCAGCGGCTCGGTGGTCGCATGCCCCACGGCGTGCTCCTCTACGGTCCCCCCGGCACGGGAAAGACGCTCCTGGCCCGGGCGGTGGCCGGTGAGGCGCACGCCGCCTTCTTCTCGATCGCCGCCTCCGAGTTCATCGAGGCGATCGTCGGCGTCGGGGCTTCCCGCGTGCGCGACCTGTTCGCCAAGGCCAAGGAGGCCGAGCCGTCGATCATCTTCATCGACGAGCTCGATGCCATCGGCCGCTCCCGCCAGGGATCCGCATCGGTCACAGGCGCCAACGACGAGCGCGAGCAGACGCTCGACCAGATCCTCACCGAGATGGACGGCTTCGACTCCGCCGAGGCCGTGATCGTCCTCGGCGCGACGAACCGGCCCGAGATCCTCGACCCCGCCCTCCTGCGCCCCGGCCGCTTCGACCGGCGCGTGGCCGTGCAGCCGCCCGACCGCGCGGGCCGGCGCAAGATCCTCGACGTGCACACCCGCTCTCTGCCGCTGGGCAATTCGGTCGACCTGGACGCGCTCGCCTCCGCCACCACCGGGATGGTGGGCGCCGACCTGGCCAACCTGTGCAACGAGGCCGCGCTCCTGGCCGCGCGCCGCGAACACCGCACGGTCCAGATGGCCGACTTCACCGATGCGCTGGAGAAGATCATGCTGGGCGCGCCGCGGGGGATCCTGCTCAGCCCCGAGGATCGCGAGCGGACCGCCTATCACGAGTCCGGCCACGCGCTGGTGGGAATGCTGACCCCGGAGGCCGACCCGGTCAGGAAGGTCTCGATCATCCCGCGCGGGATGGCCCTCGGCGTCACCCTCTCGACCCCCGATTCCGACCGCGTCTCCTACTCTCGTGAGGATCTGGACGCCAAGATCCGCGTCGCCCTCGGCGGCCGCGTGGCCGAGGAGGTCGTCTACAGCAAGATCACGACGGGTGCCGAGTCCGACATCCAGCAGCTGACCCAGATCGCGCGCCAGATGGTCGGGCGGTGGGGGATGAGCGACAAGCTCGGCCCGATCGCGGTGCTGCCCAGCGAGAGCGCCGGCGGTTATTTCCTGCCCGGCGCCAGCGAAAGCTCGCAGCAGACCCAGTGGCTCATCGACGAGGAGGTGCACCGCATGGTCGATGAGGCGCATGCCGAGGTGACGCGGATCCTCACCGAGCACCGTGAGCAGCTGGACAGCCTGGCACACGCTCTGCTTGACGCCGAGACGCTCGACGCGCCCGAGGCCTACGGCGCCGCCGGCGTCCCCATGCGTGCGGCCGAACTGACGCCCGAGGCGGCCGGCTGATGCTCCGCCGCCGCCTTGTGGTGGCGGCGACGTCGGGGCTGCGCTAACTGAGCCGCTCGGCCAGCCAGGCGCCCACTGCCTCTCCCACCCGCTTGCCGGTCAGCGAGTGGGTGCCGGGTATCGGCACCACGGTTCGGTTCGCGCCCGCCGGAGGCATACCGAACGGGTCGCGCTCGCCCTGGACGACGAGGGTCGGCACGCGCACCGCCTCGAGCTCGTCCAGGCGGCTCTTCTCCGGCCCGCCCGGCGGATGCAGCGGGAAGGCTAGGCATAGGACGGCACGGGCGACTGCCTCCTGCGCCGTGCGACAGGCCACTCGAGCCCCAGATGAGCGCCCGCCCACGATCAGAGGCAGCCCCTCCCACTCGGCTTCACGGAGGTGTCCCAGGACCGCAAGCCAGGCCGCGTCGAGCTGGCCGGCCGGCGGGGGCGAGCGGCGGCCCGCGACGCGGTAGGGCTGCAGGACCAGCCCGACGGCGATGCCCAGCTCCAGCGCGGCATCACGAGCGGCAGTCAGGTCAGGCCCGTCGATCCCTCCCCCGCGCCATGCCCCAGAGCCAGCGCAGCGCGGGCCCCTTGCACGCCGTGGAGGCGCACGAGGGCCGGGCCATGTGGCGTAATGACCTCCAGCATGTCGAGCCAGAACGTACCGAGACCGGGCCGGCCGGGCTCCCGGCGGGCAGACCGCAGGCACGTCCGCCGACGGGCCACGGCGCTCGGCGGCCTGCTCCTGATCGTGGTGGCAATCCTCGCCGTAACCGGCGGGTTCGACGACGGTCCACCGGTGATCGTCGCCCGCGTCGGTGGGCCTGCCGCCGCCCCGCCCATCCCGAACAGCTTCGTCGGCCTGTCGATGGAGTACCAGGCGGCCGAGGCCTACACCGGTCCCAATTCGTCCGACGTCGATCCAGTCTTCGAGCAGCTGATCCGCAACCTGACCCCCGGCCAGGATCCGGTCCTGAGGATCGGCGGCGACAGCACCGACCACACCTGGGTGCCGACGCCGGGCGTGGCGCGGTCTCCCGGTGTCTACTACGCGCTCACGCCCGACTGGCTGGCCAGTGTGGGCGCGCTGGCGCATGAGCTGGACGCCCGCCTGATTCTCGGCATCGATCTCGAGGCCGACAGCACGACGCTCGCCTCGGCCGAAGCGAACGCGCTCGTCAACGCGGTCGGAGCCGATCACGTTCAGGGGCTCGAGATCGGTAACGAGCCCAGCCTCTACGGCTCCCTGGCGTGGTACACGGCACCGGGCGGCCGATTCGTCAACGGCCGTCCTTTCAGCTACGACCTGGCCGACTACGTCAGCGAGTTCACCCGGTTCGCGCGGGTGCTGCCCGCGGTCCCGCTGGCCGGACCGGCCCTCGGCAGCTACGTGTGGATGGGCGGCCTTGGAACCCTGCTGAGCGCCGAGCCCTCGCTCAAGGAGGTGACCTTCCACCGCTATCCCTTCGACCGCTGCGGAACCCGTCCGGGCTCACCGAGATACCCCACCGTGCGCAAGCTGCTGAAGGCCCGGGCCTCCGACGGGCTGGCCGAGACGCTGGCGCCCTACGTCCAGGTCGCGCGCGCCCGCGGCGTTGCCTTCCGGCTCGACGAGCTCGGGTCCGTCGCCTGCGCCGGGTCGTGGGGCGTCTCCAACACGTTCGCGTCGTCCCTATGGATGCTCGACACGCTGTTCGCGATGGCCAGGATCGGGGTGGCAGGAGTGAACGTCCACACCTTCCCCCGCGCTGCCTACGAGCCGTTCACCGTGACGGACTCCGGGGGCCGCTGGTCAGCGTCGATCGAACCCGACTACTACGGCATGCTGATGTTCGTCCAGGCGGCGCCGCCCGGCTCGCAGCTGCTCAAGATCAGCACCGGGAGCCGCGTCGTAAGGGCCTGGGCGACCCGAGGCACGGCCGGCGTCACGCGCGTGGTCCTGATCAACTCGAGCCTCACGCGGAAGGTCGACGTCGTCGTCAGGCTGCCGCGAAGCGTCCGCCGAGGCTGGCTCGAGCGCCTGCGCGGGCCGAGCGCGTACGCGACGTCAGGCGTCAGCCTCGGCGGCCGGAGCTTCCCGGCCAGCACGTACACCGGCGTTCTCCCCGGCCCCCCACACACGACCGCGGTCATGCCCTCCGGCGGGAGCTACCGCGTATCGCTCCCCCCCACCAGCGCCGCCCTCCTGACCGTCCCCTGAGCGAGCCCAGAGTCCGCTCGGGTGACGCGGCTGACGGCAACGGCGGCTAGCCTGGGGGCGTGCGGTTCGTCATCTTCGGCGCCGGTGCGATCGGCGGAGTGGTCGGCGCGCGCCTGCATCAGGCCGACCACCACGTGATCCTCATCGCCCGCGGTGCCCACCACGACGCCATCGCCCGCGACGGGTTGACCCTGGAGACGCCCGAGGAGCGGGTCAACCTGAAGATCCCCGTGGCGACGAGCGCGCAGGAAGCCGGGCTGGGCGAGGACGACGTGGTCCTGCTGGCGACCAAGAGCCAGGACACGTCGGGCGCCCTGGCCGCCCTGCGCGAAGCTCGGCCTGCAGGTGTGCCGCTCGTCTGCCTCCAGAACGGCGTGGAGAACGAGCGCGTCGCCCTGCGCGTGTTCGCCGACGTCTACGGCGCGGTCGTGATGTCACCCACGGCCCATCTCGAGCCTGGCGTGGTCCAGGCCTACGGCACGAAGCTGACCGGCACGATCGATGTCGGCCGCTTCCCCTCCGGCACCGACGAGCGCTGCCGGGCGGTGTGCGAGGCGCTGTCCGGCGCCAACTTCGATTCCACGCCGCGTGAGGACATCATGGTCCACAAGCACGCCAAGCTCCTCAACAACCTCGGGAACGCGGTCCAGGCCGTGTGCGGGAATCAGGCGGACAGCGGCGAGCTGTACAAGCGCATCCGGGAGGAGGGCGAGGCGGTCCTGCGGGCGGCCGGGATCGGCTTCGAAGTCGCCGACGTGGCCGATATGCAGGGCCGCTGGGAGCGCTGGGGCGTGCGCGAGATCGCCGGGCGCCCGCGCGCGGGCGGGTCGACCTGGCAGAGCATCACGCGCGGCGCCGGCAGCGTCGAGACCGACTACCTGAACGGCGAGATCGTGCTGCGCGGACGGCAGCTCGCGATTCCCACGCCGGCCAATTCCCTGATGCAGGCCCTGGCCCAACAGACGCTTCGCGAGGGCCGCGAGCCGGGCTGGTTGACTCCGGACGAGATCCTCAGCCGACTGTGAGGCTGCCGCGACTGATCCTGGCGGCCTTGCTCGTCGCCGCCGTGGCGGCCGCTCACGCGAGCCCCTCTCTGGCGCAGTACCCGGTGAAGCCGGACGTCGTGTCGGTTGGCGGCGCCGCACCCGTGGCCCCGATCCCGGTCGGGTTCCTTGGCCTCTCGTTCGAGTACCAGTCCGCGGCGACCTACGCCGGCGGCTCGCCCACCACCATCGACCCGGTGTTCGAGCAGCTGGTGCGCAACCTGAACCCGGGGGGCTCACCGGTGCTTCGGGTCGGCGGGGACAGCACCGACCACACGTGGTGGCCCACGAAGGGCGTCGCTGACTCACCCGGCCTGACGTATCCGCTGACCTCGAACTGGATCTCGACCATGGCCACGCTGGCCGACCAGCTCGGGGCCAACCTGTTGCTCGGGATCAACATGGAGGCCAACAACCCGAAGCTGGCCGCAGCCGAGGCCGACGGGCTGGTGAACGGGATCGGGTCTTCCCACGTTCAGGCCCTCGAGCTCGGGAACGAGCCGGAGCTGTACGGGAGCTTCCCGTGGTACACCACAACCAAGGGCAAGGCGGTGCCCGGCCGCGCGGGGAAGTGGACGTTCTCCCGCTACCTGGCCGACTACGCCAGGATTCGCGCGGCGCTGCCGGACGTTCCCCTGGCCGGACCCGACCTGGGAACTCCCTCCTGGATGGGTGGCCTATCGACGCTGCTCAAGCAGGAGCCGCGGATCGGCGAAGTGACCTTCCACCGCTACCCCGAGGATCGGTGCTATGCCTCGCCCGGAACCTCGGCCTACGCGAGCGTGCCGAACCTACTCAGCGCCACGGCCTCCCGCGGTCTGGCCGCCACGATCGAGCCCTACGCCGCCGTGGCCCGCGCCCACGGTGATGGATTCCGGGTCGACGAGATGAACTCGGTGGCGTGCGCAGGCAAGGCGGGAGTGAGCAACACGTTTGCCTCGGCGCTCTGGATCCTGGACACGCTGTTCGCGATGGCCGACGAGGGGGCCACGGGCGTAAACATCCACACCTTCCCATCCGCCAGCTACCGGCTGTTCAACTTCTCCAGACCAGATGGACAATGGTCGGCCACGGTCGCGCCCGAGTACTACGGGCTGCAGCTGTTCACCCAGGCGGCGCCGCCGGGCTCCCGGCTGCTGAAGGTCACCGCCACGGCGGACACCGCCCTGCGGGCGTGGGCCACCGCGGACTCGGCGGCAACCACCCGTGTCGTCCTCATCAACGACTCGACCTCACAGACCCACGACGTCGAGGTCCGCCGGTCCGGGTCGGGATCGCCCGCCGTCGTCGAGCGCCTGGCGGCGCCGAGCGCCTATGCCACGAGCGGCGTCACGCTCGCGGGCCTGAGCTACGGCACCACCACGACCGGCGTGCTGGCGGGCACGCCGCAAGTGGCCCAGGTGGATTCGACGAGCAGCGGCTACCCGGTCACGCTGCCGCCGGCCAGCGCGGCCCTCCTCACGATCCCGGCGGCGAGCACCGGCGCCTCGGTCAGAGCTCGCTGAGGCGGTCGAGCAGCCGCACCGCCTCCTCGAGCAGCGCGCGCTCCCGGTCGCTCAACTCCCCCTCCAGAGCGTGAGCCAGCCAACCCTCCCGCAGGGCGCGGTCCTGCTGGAGGGCGGCGCGGCCCTCGTCGGTCAACTCGACCATGATGCGGCGACCGTCGCGCTCATCGGGGCGGCGCGCGATCAGACCCTCGGCCTCGAGCTCCCCCAGCGTCTGGCTCATCGACTGCGGGCGGACCCGCTCGGCTTTGGCGATGGCGCTGATGCTCTGGAGCCCCTCCCGGTCAAGCCGGCCGAGGACGGCCGCCTGAGTCATCGAAAAGCGGTGCTCCATCCGCAGCCGCCGGACCAGCCGCCCGAGCACCACTCGCAGCTCGCTGGCCAGGGCATGAACATCGCCTGGCGGCGTCATGGGGCGGACTATAAGAGTTCATCCCAAGACGCTGGCGAAAATAGGAAGGTAGCCTGTGTAAACTAGCCTGGGTGGCAGGTTCGGTGAGCACCCCTGGCCCGGACGGCAAGAGCGCGAAGGCACGCGCCGCGGGCCTGAGTGACAGCTACAAGTGGATCGCGCTGTCGAACACGACCCTCGCGGTCCTGCTCGCCACCCTGGATGCCTCGATCACCCTGATCGCGATGCCGGACATCTTTCGCGGCATCAAGCTCGACCCGCTGCACGCCGGGAACAGCTTCTACCTGCTGTGGATGGTGCTCGGCTATCTGATCGTCTCGAGCGTGCTGATCGTGAGCCTCGGCCGCCTCGGCGACATGTTCGGGCGGGTGCGGATCTACAACCTGGGCTTCATCATCTACACGGTAGCCTCGCTCGCCCTGACCGTGGACTGGCTGACGGGCGCGCCCGGGGCCATCTACCTGATCGTGCTACGCCTCGTGCAGGGCGTCGGGGGGGCGTTCCTGCTGGCCAACTCGGCGGCGATCCTGACCGACGCGTTTCCGGCCAACCAGCGGGGAATGGCGCTCGGCATCAACAACGTCGTCGGCGTCAGCGGCATGTTCATCGGGCTCGTCCTCGGCGGCATCCTCGCCCCGATCGACTGGCGCCTGGTGTTCCTGATCTCGGTGCCGGTGGGCCTGTTCGGAACGGTTTGGGCCTACCTCAAGCTGCGCGAGCTCAGCCACCCGCGGCGGGCCACGATCGACTGGCCGGGAAACCTGACCTTCGCGCTGGGGCTGATCCTGATCATGGTCTCGATCACCTACGGGATCCGACCGTGGCACGGCCACGCCACGGGCTGGGAGAGCCCCAAGGTCCTGATGCTGCTCGGGGCGGGACTGCTATCGCTGGTGAGCTTTTGGATTATCGAGCGCCACACCCGCGACCCGATGTTCCGCCTGCCCCTGCTGAAAATCCGGGCCTTCACGTTCGGCACCCTTTCCACCTTTCTGGCCGGGGTTTCCCGGGGAGGCCTGATGTTCATCCTCATCATCTGGCTACAGGGGATCTGGCTGCCCGAGCACGGGGTCACGTTCAGCCACGCGCCGCTGCGGGCCGGGCTCTACATGCTGCCGCTGACTGTGGGCATGCTCTGCTCCGGGCCGGCCTCGGGTTACCTGTCGGACCGGTTCGGCGCCCGCCCGTTCGCCACGGGCGGCATGATCGGCGCCGCCGTCAGCTTCGGCCTGCTGTGGCTGCTTCCCACCGATTTCTCCTATCCGGTGTTCGCCGCGGTACTGGCGTTCAACGGGATCTCGATGGGCATGTTCGCCTCGCCCAACCGGGCCGCCGTGATGAACAGCCTGCCGCCCGGTGACCGCGGCGCCGGCGGAGGGATGAACCAGACCTTCCAGAACTCGGCACAGGTCCTTTCGGTCGGGATCTTCTTCTCGCTGATGATCGCGGGGCTGGCGAGCACCCTGCCCCAGACGCTGTCCGCCGGCCTGCAGGCCCATGGCGTCGCGGCCTCCGCGGCCCGGGCCATCGGCAAGACCCCGCCCGTGTCGGTCCTGTTCGCGGCATTCCTCGGCTACAACCCGATCCTGAACCTGGCCGGGCCCAAGGTGCTCGCCTCGCTGTCTGCGCACAACCGCTTGATCCTGACTGGCCGCACCTTCTTCCCCAAGCTGATCTCGGCGCCGTTTCGCTCGGGTCTGCACGCCGCCTTCGCCTTCGCGATCATCGCCTGCCTGGTGGCCGCGGTGGCCTCGCTGATGCGCGGCGGGGTGTACCACTACGGCGACACCGCGCCGGATGCCTCCACTCCGGGAATCGATCGCCAGCTCGCTCCCGCAGCCGTCCCGTAGAGGAATATGCTGGGCCGGTGCGCCCTGGGCTGATCGTGCCGTTAGTCGTCGCCCTGCTCGCCGGCGTGAGCGCCGAGGCAGCGCTCGCGGCCCATACCGAGACCGGTCCCTCCTGGGAGGTGTGCGGGGCAGGCGCTGTGCATGCCCGGACGGTTCACGGCCACGTGGCGATCATCTGCTACGAGTCGTTCGAGCACCGGGCCAAGAACGGCAAGGTCACCGACGTGTACGCGATCCCCATCTTCCGCTTCACCAGCCGCTGCTCCCCGACCCGGGGCAGCGCCGTTCCCGGGAAGATGGCGGTGGGCAAGCGAGGACACTTCGGCTACGACGCGCACGGCTTCACGGTCACCGGGACGGTCGTCGGGATGACCCACAATCCGCCTCACAAGATCAGCGGCACCGCCCAGGTGGTTACGACATCCTGCAACAGCGGGCCGGTCGCGTTCAGCATCAGGTTCTGAGCCGTGGCGACGATGCGGTTACGCCTACTCGTATTCGGACTGATCGCACTTGCGTCGCTGGCAGGCGCGAGCGCAGCCGTGGCCGCCCACTCGGAAACCGGAGCCAGCTCGCCAGGGCTCGAGTTCACCGGATGGGACTGGGTGGGCCGGGTCAGCCTGGACTACTCACCACCGAGCCTGAACGCCCGCAACAGGTTGACCGACGCGCAGCTGAGCATGTTCCGCTTCGCCAACGGGTGCGACCAGCGCGGCAGCAGGCTGAAGGTCGCCATCAATGTCGCTCCCAACAAGCTCTTCCACTACCGTGGGCGCGGCTTCACGATCTCGGGCAACGTGATCGGCTCCCACGACGGCATCCCGCGGGAGATCGCCGGCACGGCTTCGTTCTCGGGACACGGCTGCTCCAGCGGACCCTGGTGGTTCGAGGTCTGGCCGCCGCAATAGCCGGGGCGCCGCCACACCGGCCGAGCGCCCCTGACCCGTCCGTGCGCCCGTGAGCGTCCGCTGTCCGCACTGCACCGAGGAGCTGCCGGAGGGGATGCGCTTCTGCGGCGCGTGCGGCAAGCCTCTCCCGCCTCGCTGCGGCGCGTGCGGCACCTTCGCGACGCTGCCCGACCAGCGCTTCTGTGGAAACTGCGGCTCACCGCTGCTGAGCTCCGGCCCGGCCCGCGAGCGTCGCCTCATCTCCGTGATGTTCTGCGATCTCGTTGGCTTCACGACGTTCAGCGAGAGCCGCGATTACGAAGACGTGCGGGATGTGCTCGAGCAGTACTTCAGCGCGGCGCGTCGGGTCGTGGCCGCCTACGGGGGCACGATCGAGAAGTTCATTGGGGATGCCGTGATGGCCGTGTGGGGCGCGCCGGTGGCCCAGGAGGACGACGCCGAGCGGGCCGTCCGAGCCGGTCTCGACATCGCCGCCGCGGTCGCTGCCCTGTCCGATCGGCTGCAGCTCCCGGAACTGGCGCTGCGCGTCGGGATCCTCACGGGCGAGGCTGCGGTCGATACCGGAGGAACCCTCGAGGGGATGGTCATCGGCGACAGCGTCAACACGGCGTCGCGCATCCAGGGTCTGGCTGATGCGGGGACCGTGTTCGTCGACGAGGTCACGCGCCTGGCCACCGAACGAGCTGTTGCCTACGAGGACGCCGGCACTCACATCGTCAAAGGCCGCGCCAATCCCGTCCGAGTGTGGCGGGCTCTCCATGTCGTCTCCCTCAGGCACGGGGCCGGACGTCCACACAGCCTCGAGCCGCCGCTGGTGGGGCGCGAGGGCGAACTGGCCCGGCTCAAGGCGGAACTCGACGACCTGCTGGCACGGGCTACGGGCGGCCCCCGGATCGTAGGGGTGATGGGCGAGGCCGGGCTCGGCAAGACGCGACTGGCCTGGGAGCTGCAGAAGTACGCCGACGGCCGCGCTGGTCACGTTCGCTGGCTGGCCGGACGCACCGCAGGGTTTGGGGAGGGCATCGCCTTCAGCGCCCTGAGCGAGATGATCCGCAGCGCGGCCGGCATCTCCCTGGATGACGGCGCAGAGCGACAGCGCCGACTCCTTGATGCCTGGCTCGACGAACTGCTGGGCGGTGGAGACCCTGAGCGGTTGCGGCTCGAGCGCGCCCTCTACCGGCTGCTCGAGCTCGACGACGCCCAGGAGACGATCGAACCGGGGGGCCTGTTCTCGGCGTGGCGCGAGGTGCTAGAGCGACAGGCGGCCCAGATCCCGATCGTGCTCTGCTTCGAGGAACTGCAGCGGGCTGATCAGGCGCTGCTGGACTTCATCGCCCACCTGCTCGAGTGGGCCGAGGAGGCGCCCATCCTGATGCTGGCGTTGAGTCGACCGGACGCTCGACTCGATCCGCTCGCCCCGCCAGGCGAGCGGATCGAGCTCACCCCCATGAGCGACGACCGGATGGATGCGCTCGTGGCGGGGATCGTCGACGACCCCCCCGAGCTGCTGCTGAGCTCGATCCGGGCTGACGGCGGCGGCGTGCCGTTGTTCGCCGTCGAGACGCTTCGCGCCCTGGCCGACGCCGGCGTCCTGGGTCTGGAGGGCAACCGCTACGTGTTCCACGGGACCCTGTCCCAGCTGGCGATCCCGCCCACCATCCGTGCCCTGATCGCCTCGCGGCTGGACCGCCTGGGCCAGCTCGAGCGGCGCGTGCTGGCCGCCGGAGCGATTCTGGGCGAGTGGTTCACCGCCGCCGGTGCGGCCAACCTCGCCGGCGTGGACGAGATCGACGCCCGGGCGCTGCTCGACGGACTGATCGCCAAGGCCATCCTCACCGGCGAGACGGCTCCCGGCTCTCCGCTGCGCGGGCGCTACGGGTTCCTTCAGGGCGTCGTGCGGCGCGTGGTGCTGAGCACCCTGGCGCGTCGTGAACGGCGGCGACTGCACCTGGCCGCCGTGGCCCACCTGCTCGATGCCACCGAGCCGGAGCTGGCCGCGCAATTGGCCGGTCATCTGCTGGCCGCGGTCGAGGCCGAGCCGCGGGCGCCCGACGCCGCCGACCTGCTTGGCCGGGCCGGCACAACGCTACGTGAGGCGGCGGAGAGGGCAGCCGCGGTGGGGTCGCTCGAGGAGGCGATCTCGTTGCTGGATCGCGCGGCCGAACTGGCCGAGGACGAGGGCGAGCAGGCCATCATCCTGGAGCGGGCTGGGGCCGTGGGCCAGCGAGCCGGCTTGACGGAAGCGGCGGCCGAGCACTACCGCCGCGCCGGTGAGCTCCACGCCCAGGCTGGACGCGAGCGGGCGCGCCAAGCCGCGCGGGCACACGAGCTGCGCGCCCGGCGCTATGAGCGCGCCGCGGCGGAGATGCTGCCCGAGTTGCGCGAGCTCGACGCCTCCCTGGCCGGCCAGGCGGACGCGCCCAGCGCCCTGGCAGCGAGCGTGCTCGCCTTCACCCTGTACCAGTGCGGGCGCCACGAGGAGGCGCTGGCCGTGGCCCAGCGGGCGACCGAGACGGCGGAGGCCTGCCACGCCTCGACCGAGCTGGTGATGTCACTCGGCGCGCAGGCCAGCGCCCTGGGGGAGCTGCAGCGTCCGGAGGAGGCGATCGAGATCTTCCACCGAACGCTGGCGCTCGTCGGCGGGCGAGAGGAGCGGCTCGTGGCCACCCTGGCCGGCAACCTCGCGATCACGCTGGGCTCGGTATCACGGTACGAGGAGTCCGTAGCCCGAGGGCACGAAGCCGTGGCCGCCGCCCGCCGCGCGGCCGACCGCTTCTTCGAGCGCCACGCCCGGCTCGTCCTGGGCCGCTCGCTCTGCTCGCTGGGCCAGTGGGACGAGGCCGAACACGAGATCGAGGCGGTGATGGCCGACGTGTCCAGCTTCCACATGGGGATGGTCAGCGCGCCGCTCGTGGTGATCGCGCTCGCGCGGGGCGAAGAGGAGCGAGTGGTTGAGCTCATCCGGGAATACGACCGGCGCTGCGGCGAGACGCAGGACAGTGCATTCGCTACCGATTTCCGTGCGCTGCGGGCCGCGAGCCTGGCCATCGTGGCGGGCGACAGAGCGGCGCTGGCCCGGATCCTCCCGGAAGCGGAGGTAGGCGACTACGCCGAGTGGACAGGATGGGTGGCGCCCGTGGTGGACGGCCTCCTGGCCGCTGGCGACCAGGCTGGAGCCGCGCGGGCGCTGGCTGCGCTGCGTGGCCCGGGGCGGGTGAAGCGCACGGCCACCGTCCAGGTCCAGGCCGAGCGGCTTACCGCACACCTCGCGGCGTGGGGCGGCGACAGCGAGGGCGCTGCCGGGGCATGGCAGCGAGCGGGGGCGCTGGCCGAGCGGACCGGCATGCGCTTCGAAGCCGCCGTGCTGGCGCTCGAGCGCAGCGAGCATGGAGGGTCGGATGAAGGCGCGTCGCTTCAAGCCGCCGCTGCGACGTTCGAGCATCTGCGCGCGCGCCCGTGGCTCGATCGCGCCCGCGAGCGTCTGGCGCGCTCCGCGGTCTGACCCCTACGCGGTGCGTTGGCCTCGGCGCTCTAGATCGTGCATGACGGCCGCCCGCTGCTCCTTGCTGAGCAGATCGAGCAGCTCGAGCGCCTCGTCGCCGAGCCCGGCTTCCTCGGCGGCCTCCACCATCGCCTCGAGCTGGCCGGGCTCGAGCAGGCCCACCACGTCGGGGACCTGCTCCTTGTTCTCGAGCACGAACGACACCTGGAGCAGAGTCAGCGGATCCATCGTGCCCAGCGCGGCGCGGATCGAGGCGTCGGGCAGGCACCCGACGAAGCGCCCCATCGCCACGGTCTCGCCGCGGCGGACCAGTTCCCGGCTCACCTCCGTGGTCTGACTCGGAGGGATCCTGGCCAGCACGTGCTCGACGCGACGGGGGTCGAGCTCGCAGGCGACGTCGGCCAGGAAAGAGACCGGCAGGCGCGCCGCCAGCTCGACGGCGCGGTCGGGATCGAGCAGGCCGGCGATGCGGGCGGCGATGACCGGGCCGAAGATCCGCTCCCCCATCTGGGCGACGAGCCCGACCGGCAGCAGCCGGCTGGCCGAGGCGAGGCGCTGGAGAACCTGGCCTTGAGAGCTGAACAGCACCTCGGTGACCTGTTCGCGCAACGCGCGGAGATCGGAGGACTCCACGTCTTCGAGATAGTGCAGCTCGTCGGGCTCGTGGCCGAGCAGTCGAGCCAGCTTAAGCCGCTCGGCCCTCCTCTCCATCGCCTCACTCATGCGCCCACGATTCTCTTTATCGGCCCGCGCAGCAGGCGCGGGACCAAGCGGAAGGCCTGGTCGCCCGCGTCCTTCAGGTGCTCCGCCTGCCGGTGGCGGGCGGCACGGATCGCTTCCGCGAAATGGTGCAGATCATCGTCGCGCAGTCCCGCCAATCCCGCGGGCGGCTGTACCCGAAGCTGATCTTGCAGCGCGGTGAGACCATCCTTGCTCACGTTTCTCTCCTCCATCGGGACAGGCACCGCAAACGTTAGCGGGAGGGGGTCAGGCCCCCCTCCCGGCCTCCCCCCGTCGGGTTCGGGGCGGCGGGCCGGCAGAGCCGGCCCTATCTTGGTCATGCTGCGTGGATGGCGAGCGTGGCGAACATCAACGACGTGCTCGAGGGTCATGTGGCGCTCGAGATCGAGTGTGTCGATCGGCTGTATCTAAACGCGTACGTGCCGAGCCTGCAGGTCGGCGGGCAGGCGGTGCGGTTCTTGTGCGGCCATCTCGGCTACAAGCTGGGAACCTGCGCGCTGTTTGGTCAGATCGGGAATCGGTTTCGCCATGAGGTGAGCGCGTTCGCCGCCGAGCACGAGATCCCGGTGCTGCGGCTCAAGAAGCCGGACCGCTCACGGTGGGACGATCGCAAGCTCGATCACGTGCGCCCGTATCTGGAGCGGGCGGAGCGCGAGGGGCGATTCGGGGTGGTCGCGATCGTTGCCTGCCAGGAGTTTCAATGGGTCCTCAGCGACCGGAATCGCTCGAACAAGCCCGGGGTGCTGCGGATCGAGTTCTTCAAGGAGGAGCGGCGCACCGGGGTCTACTACTTCTACATCCTGGACCCGGAGTTCGGGCTGGCGTTCATCAAGATCTGTACCTACGCGCCGTGGCCGGCGAAGGTGTGGCTCAACGGGCACGAGTGGGCCAAACGCCAGGCGGTACGCGCGGGGCTCGCGTACACGGCGCTCTCGAACGGGTTCGCAGCCTGCCCGGACCCCGAGCGGCTGCAGGCGATCTGCAACAGCTTCGGCCCGCATCACATCCAGGCGTTCTTCGATCGCTGGATGGCAGCGATCCCGACCCCGTTGGGCGTTGAGGATCGCGCTGCTGGGTACTGGTGGGAGCTGTCGATGCGTCAGGTCGAGGTGTCCCGCACGCTAGTGCTCGACGACCCCCGCCGCGCCCGCTCGTTCTTCGAAGCGCTGGTGGCCGACAACATCGGCATCGGCCACCCCGAAGAGGTCTCGATGGTGTTCGCCCGGCGTGTGATCAAGACGACTCCCGGGTCGTTCGGCACCCGCGTGTTCACTCCCGGCACCGAGGTGCGGATCGACTTTCGCTACAAGCACTCGCGCGTCAAGCAGTACCTCAAGGACAGACGCGCGCTGAGGATCGAGACGGTGATCAACAAACCCTCCGATCTCGGCGTCCTCGCCCGTTTGCACCACCTGCCCGATCTGATCAACAAGGCCCGCGCCATCAACCAGCGGCTGCTTATGATCGAGCAAGCCGGCCAGAGCTGTGCCATCGGCTCTGCGCTCTTTGAGCGCATCCACCAGCCCTACCAACGAGAGGGCCAAAGAACCGGAGCTCTGCGCTTCGGGGACACACGCGCCATGGCTCTGGCCGGCGCCCTGTGCTTCGTCCTGCCAGCCGTCACCGGCTTCACCAACAAAGGCCTTCGCGGGCTCGTCGCCGGACTCCTCGACCAGGACTACAGCATGAGCAAGATGAGCTACGACCTCCGCCGCCTACGCCTGCACGGGCTCATCCAGCGCCTGCCCCGCAGCAACACCTACGTCCTCACCAGCGAGGGGATCCGCGTCGCCGTGTTCTACACCAAGCTCCAGAACCGCCTGCTCAGGCCGCTACTCGACGCAGACAAGCCACCCGCCAAGATCGAGATCCGCCGGGCACTCAACACCCTGGAATCCGCTGTCAATAACTACGTGCACACCGCACGACTCGCCCCCACCGCATAAAACTCGTCACAACCGCAACACATTCAGCGACCAAGTCGAACTAGCGGGAAGCGGCCGAAACCCCAGCGCACCTCTCGCGAGCGTGGCGTCAGTGAGCGGCCGCGATCATCCCGGCGCCGACGGTGTCGTTGGTCGACTCGTCGATCAGGATGAAGCTGCCGGTAGTGCGATTGCGCGAGTAGCGGTCGACGACGAGCGGTGTGCTGCACCGCAGGTGCACGCGGCCGATCTCGTTGAGCTTGAGCTCGGACGCCGCATGATCGTGCTCGAGGCTGTTGACGTCGACCCGGTAGTCGAGCTTGTCGATCACAGCCCGCGCGGAACGGGTGGTGTGCTTGATCGAGTATCGCCCGTTCGGACGCATCGGCTGCTCGCTCATCCAGCAGACGGTCGCCTCGAGCTCGCGGGAGACGGCAGGCGCGTCGTCGGCGTCGACGATCATGTCTCCACGGGAGATGTCGATCTCGTCCTCGAGCCGCAGCGTCACCGCCATCGTCGGAAACGCCGCTGGCACCGGGCCGTCGAAGGTGTCGATCGTCTTGATCCGGGTCCTGCGTCCACTCGGGAGGACGACGACCTCACTGCCCGGACGCAGCACGCCACCCGCCACCTGACCGGCGTACCCCCGATAGTCGTGGTGCTCGTCAGTCATCGGCCGGATCACCCACTGCACGGGGAAGCGAGGATCGACGAGGTTGCGATCAGGGGCGATGACGACGTGCTCCAGGTGGTAGAGCAGCGGCGCGCCGCCGTACCACGGCATGTTCCACGATCGGTCGACGACGTTGTCGCCGTTCAGCGCCGAGATCGGAATGAAGGTGATGTCGGGGAGGGCCAGGCGCGCGGCCCAATCGGTCATCTCGTCGAGGATCTCGTAGAAAGCGTCCTCGGAGTAGCCGACGAGGTCCATCTTGTTGACGCCCACGACGAGGTGGGGAATGCGCAGCAGCGAGGCGATGTACGCGTGTCGTCGCGTCTGTTCGCTCACGCCCTTGCGGGCGTCGACCAGGACAACCGAGAGGTCGGCCGTCGAAGCTCCCGTGACCATGTTGCGCGTGTACTGCTCATGACCCGGGGTGTCAGCGATGATGAACTTCCGGCGCGTCGTCGCGAAGTAGCGGTAGGCGACGTCGATCGTGATGCCCTGCTCGCGTTCGGCGCGCAGGCCATCGGTCAAGAGGGCCAGGTTCAGGTAGCCGTCGCCGCGGCGCTCGGAGGTCTGCGCCACATGCGCGAGCTGGTCCTCCAGGATCGACTTGGAGTCGTGCAGCAACCGCCCGATCAGCGTCGACTTGCCGTCGTCGACTGAGCCGGCGGTGGCGATCCGCAGCAGCTCGCTGGTCCGCGTCCTCACCACGGCCCCGTAGCTGTCACCGTCTTGCCCGACGCGCGAACGACCATGTCCGTTGGTGAGTGCACTGGCGCTCAAAAGTATCCCTCTCGCTTGCGATCTTCCATCGCGGCCTCGGTGACACGGTCATCCGCCCGCGTCTCGCCGCGCTCGGTGATCCGCGTGGCAGCGATCTCGGCGACCACCTGCTCGAGCGAGAGCGCCATCGAGCGGACCGCACCGGTACACGTCATATCCCCGACCGTGCGGTAGCGAACGCTGGCCTCGAACGGCGCCTCACCGTCGATCAGCTCCACGTGGGGATTCAGCGCGTAGAGCATCCCATCGCGCTCGAACACCTCGCGCGTGTGGGCGTAGTAGATCGAGGGGACCTCGAGGCCTTCAGTGGCGATGTACTGCCAGACGTCGAGCTCCGTCCAGTTGGAGATCGGGAACACGCGGACGTGCTCCCCCTTGCGGATCCGTCCGTTGAACAGCGACCACAGCTCGGGTCGCTGATTCTTGGGATCCCACTGGCCGAAGTCGTCCCGGAAGGAGAACACGCGCTCCTTGGCGCGGGCGCGCTCCTCGTCACGCCGCGCGCCGCCGAAGGCAGCGTCGAACCCGTGCTCCTCGATCGCGTCGAGCAGCGTCGTCGTCTGCAGGCGGTTGCGGGAGGCACGAGGGCCGGTCTCTTCTCGCACCCGGCCCTGGTCGATCGAATCCTGGACGCTGGCCACGATCAGCCGCTCCCCGAGCTGCCCGACGATCCGGTCGCGGAACTCGATCACCTCCGGGAAGTTGTGGCCCGTGTCCACATGCATGATCGGGAACGGGAAGCGGCCGGGCCGGAACGCCTTCTCGGCCAGACGGAGGAGCACGATCGAGTCCTTGCCGCCGCTGAACAGGAGCACGGGCCGCTCGAGCTCGGCTGCGACCTCGCGCATGATGAAGATCGACTCCGCCTCGAGGGTCTGGAGATGGGAGAGCTCGTAGCTCATAGCGCTGTGATCGTCCCTCGAGCCCGGGCTCAGCTGATGTGAATGCCGCACTCGGTCTTGTCCTCACCGGCCCAGCGGCCCTCGCGGCCCTCTCCGGGGAGGGTACAGGGGGCGCAGCCGATCGAGGCGTAGCCGCGGTCGTGCAGGGGGTTGTAGGGAAGGTCGTGCTGGAAGATGTAGCTCCAGACTTCCTTCTCGGTCCAGTCGGCGAGCGGGTTGACCTTCCAGATGCCGCGTCGCTCGTCGCGCTCGAGCTTGTGCGACTGCGCGCGGGTGGGCGCCTGCTCGCGACGGATCCCCGTGATCCAAGCGTCAACGTCGTCGAGAGCCAGCTCGAGGCCGTCGACCTTCGCCTGGCCGCAACAGTGATCCTGGGTCCAGGGACCGCCCCCGGCCGCCCTCGAGGCGTCGATCACCTCGATCGGCAGCCCGAACCGCTCCTCGAAGCGCTTCCACGTCTCGAGCGTCTCCGGGAACAGAACGCCCGTATCGATCGTGAACAGCTGCGCCTCCCTGGAGATCTCGCTCAGCATGTGGGCGAGGACCGACTCCTCCTTCTGGAACGAGCAGGCCATCTTCAGACGCGGGTGGAAGCGCTCAACGGCATAGGCGAGCACGTCCTGCGCAGAGGCGGCTTCGAGATTGGCGGCGGTGGCGCTCACGGGCATAAAGGCTAGTGGTCCGGTGGCGCCGCTTAGACGGCGCACTCCCCTTCGCCGCGCTGGACCTCGAACGGCGAGTTCTTGGTCCAGTCGATGAACAGGTTCATGTTCTCCAGCGAGAACTCGGCGGGCATGGCCAGATCCTTCACGAGGTTCTCGAATTCCACGGCGCCGACCCGATCGGCGAAGGCATTGAACTCCTCGCCGTCCTGACGCTCGCTCTCGTAGTAGCGCACCCAGCGCTCGACGGCGTCGGGGACGCGCTTGGCCGGAAGCCGGCTCTTGAGACGAGTCCCGAAGCGGACCTCGCCGCCCTCGTAGGTGCCGCCGACGTGCGGGATGTAGGCGGGGATCGTGTGCTCGCCGACTTTGAACGACGCGCCGTAGAAGCCGATCTGCGCGATGTGGTGCTGGCTGCATCCGTTCGGGCAGCCGCTCATCTTGATGTGGATCTTCCGGGTCAGCTCGTCGTCGATCTCCATCTGCACGAGACGCTCGTGCACGGCCTCGTTCAGCCCCATCGAGGCGGTGATCCCCAGCTTGCACGAGTCGGTCCCGGGGCAGCTGACGACGTCGGTGATCTCGTCGACCCCCGCGTCTCCGAGACCGAGCAGCTGCAGCGCGCGCCACACGTCGTAGACCGACTCGGCGCGGACCCAGCGCAGCACGAGGTTCTGCTGCACCGTCGTGCGCGCCAGCGGGCCGGTGTGCTCACGGACAATCTGTGCCAGGCCGCGGAGCTGCTCGGGGGTCAGGTCGCCGCGGCGGATCTTCACCTCGACGGTGTTGAAGCCGGCCTGGCGCTGCGGGCGCACGTTGGTTGTCACGAAGCGGTCGAACTCACGGACCAAACGGACCGCCTCTGGCGTCCCGTTCGGGGCCCCACCGTCCGGCGACCCCGCCTGGGCGGGTTGAGCGGGGGCCAGCGCCTCCTCATCGATCTCGTACAGGTCCAGCGAGAAGTCGCGCTCGCCTACCCAATCGCCCTCGATCTCCTCCTCGACCATCTCCCGGAAGGCGTCGATCCCAACCTTGTCGACGAGCACCTTGATCCGGGCGCGGGCGCGGTTGACACGCAGGAAATCCTGGCGGTCGAAGATCCGGAAGCACGCCTCGGCGATCTTCAGGTAGTCGCCGTTGTCGAGCTCGACGAACTCATACAGCGTCGGAGCCAGGCGCGGCATGATCGAGGTTCCGCCGCCCACACGGATCTCGACCCCGCGGACGCCGTCCCGCACTTTCGGGAGAAACGCGATGTCGTGGATCCTGGTGATCGCGTTGTCCTCGTCGGTCGCGGTGAACGCCGTCTTCACCTTCCTCGGCATCGCCTGGGTCGTCGGGTGGCGCACGAAATAGCGCACGTAGGCGCCGGCGTACGGAGTGATGTCGAACAGCTCGCCGGGCAGAACTCCGGCGCGCGGATCGCCGGTGACGTTGCGCACCGTGTTGCCGCAACCCTCCCGGCTGGACAGCCCGGAGTCGGCGATGACCCGCATCAGCTCGGTCATCTCGGTCAGCGGGATGTGGTGCATCTGGATGTTCTGACGCGTGGTCACGTGGCCCTTGCGCAGCGGCGCGTGGCGCTCAATGACCTCGGCGAAGGCATCCATCTGGTCAGCGGTGATCCCGCCCATCGGAAGCTTGACCCGAATCATCTGCACGTCGGGCTGGCGCTGGCCGTAGACCCCCTGCCTGAGGCGGAACTTGATGAACTCGGTCTCCTCGAAGTCGCCCTTGAGGAAGCGGGTCGATTCGGTTTCGAAGTCGTCGAATTCCCGTTGGAGGATGGGGATCACGTGTCCGGGGACGTTCTCGAGCACCTCCGGGTTCTCGAGCGACCCTTGGCGAGGGCTCCTTCCAGACGTCTCGGCTTGCAGCGAGGCGGGCTCCATGTCTTCCTTTGCGGTCGGTCGCGGAAACGGTGGGATCCGAGCCCTGAATGTACCAAAACCCGACCGGAATATCGGGTTTTCCCCGCGGACGCAGGGCATTCGCGGTATCCCCGGCTGTGGGAAGCTCGACTAGATCCAGGGGGCGGGCAGCTCGGGCTGGCGCGAGACACCCTCGCGCAGCGCCGCCAGGCGCCACGGGTTCTCGGCCGGCGCGGGCGCCACGCGGGGCGGAGCCGTCGCCCGCATGAACTGCTCCAGAGCCGCCACCACGGCCGCCGCCTCCTCGAGGGAAGCGTTCGGCGCGACGATCGTCAGCTGCGGCCGGCGGTTCACTGCGGCATCAGGTTACCGGGTGGATATCGTGGCGGCCGATGCCGGAGCTGCCCGTCCTCGACCACGACTCCGTCCTGGCCGCTGTGGCCCCGGCTGCCGCCATCGAGCACGTCCGCGAGGCGCTCCTGCGCCACTTCGCCGGAGAGTGGGTGATGCCGGCCAAGGTGTACCTCGACGCGCCTCCCTACGGCGACTTCCGAGCCATGCCGGCGCTCGGCGACGGCCTGGCCCTGCTCAAATGGATCACCTCGTTCCCGGGCAACCCCGGGCGGGGGCTGCCGACCGTCACCGGCGTGATCTGCGTCTCGGATGCCACCGATGGCGAGCCGCTGATGCTGCTGGACGCCCGCTCGGTGACCGCCTTGCGCACGGGAGCCGTGGCCGCGTCGCCACGCAGGCGCTGGCCCCACCCGGCGCGCGCACCATGGGGATAGTCGGCTGCGGCCTGCACGGGGGGTGGGTGGCGAGGTGCCTGGCGGCGGCCGGCTACGGCCCAGGCGTCTGCTTCGACCCCCGCACCGGCGTCTCCCAGGCGCTGGCCGCCGAGCTCGGCTGGACAAGCGGCACGCTGGCCTAGGCGGAAGTTTTTGAGGGTTTGAGGCCCGATCGCCTGTGTTTACGGGGATCGGGCTTTCTTTTTGTGGTTTCGTGTAGCCAAAGTTGTGCCTTGTTTCCGTCCGATAA
>Ga0335074_10001569_pt1 | contig 30951 bp, 25 predicted proteins | sample Lox_Sample_23_FD_206715 | JGI IMG/M metagenome (GOLD analysis project Ga0335074, IMG submission 206715) | Soil microbial communities from Loxahatchee National Wildlife Refuge, Florida, United States - Lox_Sample_2.3 | ecosystem: Environmental > Terrestrial > Soil > Wetlands | place: USA... | reverse complement strand
TTCGGCACCCTACAACTTGTCGGTCTGAGGCGGAGCCTCGTTAGAATTTTACAGCGAAGTATAAACGCGAGCGGCTTCCCGGATGACGGGCCGCAGGGGGATCACTTGAGGATCGTGACATTCGGGGCCAGACGGATCGGCACCGCGCTCGCCGTGGTCGGCATACCATGGCTGTTCGTGTCGCATGCGTTTGCCCAGCTCCCGCGCGGGCTACCGAGCCCCGCGCTGATCGCCGAGGCGGACCGGTTCGACCCGCCGAAGCTCACACGATACGCAGCCCGGGTGGCGCGGCAGCCCGATATGTCGGGCACCTGGAACGCGATGATACCGAAGGGGAGCGGCAACGGGCCGACCTTCGATCCCGCGCACACGAGTTATCCTCCGCCCCTCCCGGCCGGGGAAGCCACGTTCGGGCCGTTGCCCGGCACGTACATCCGGGGCATTCCCTACAATGCGACATACCGGAACAAGTACCGGGAGTTCGTCGCGGAGACGCTCCAGGGCAAGTCTCGCGACACCTTCGCGGCCTGCATCCCCTACGGAGTGCCGCGGATGATCGGAGACGCTCCGACGCCCTTCGACATCATCCAGTCGCCCGATGTGATGATCTGGTACGACAACTACACGCGCACCGAGCGGCGCATCTTCCTCGACGGTCGGCTGCATCCGACCGGGGGCAGCCCCGTGACCGGAGGTGACGGGCCGAGCTACTCCGGACACTCCGTGGGCCACTGGGAAGGCCATACGCTCGTGATCGACACCGTCAACATGGCCGCCGGCTACTTCGACGAGACTCCCGCGCCCTACAGCGCCCAGCTGCACATGGTGGAGCGTGTTCGTCTGATTGCGGCCGACATCCTCGAGGATCAAATGACATTGACCGATCCGGTGACGATGGTGCGGCCGTGGGTCGTCACGCGCTACTTCCAGCGCGGCGCGGGCCCCAAAAAATATCTCGAGCTCAGTGATCGGCCCTGCGTTCCCAACGTGAGAATCGATGCGAACGGCTTCCAGGTGGCCATACTGCCCGCGGAGCTCGATGAAGGCGCCGCCAGTTCCAGCTCGCAAGCCGCACCTGGCGCGCGCACGCCGGCCGCGAGGCACTGATGTTGAAGCCGCAGTCGCTCGCACTGGCGGCCGCAGCCGCCCTGATGGGCGTGAGCGCATTCGCCCACCACTCCTTCGCGATGTTCGACGAGCACAAGGTCGAGGCGATCAAGGGAAGCGTGTTGAAACTGACTTTCCTGAACCCGCATACGTGGATTTCCGTCGTCGGGACCGTCGCTGAGGGGAGCACTCCCGAACGCTGGGATATCGAGGCGACCTCGCCCGCGCAGCTCGCGCGCATCGGCATCCATCCCGAGACGCTGCAGGCGGGCGAGAAGCTGACCGTCGCGTTCCATCCGCTGCGGGATGGTCGCCATGGCGGCTCGCTCGTCTTCCTCGTCACTCCGGACGGCACCGCTCACGGCGCGAAGCCCGAGGCGCTCGGCTTCGATCTCAAGACGCTGAAACCCTAGCGCCCGGCCGCACCCGGCACGAAACTCCACCGTCCAACGACCGCGGCGGTCACTCTGATCTGACTCGGTATGATGGTGGTCTTCGCCGCCTCGGCCATTCTGCTGAACACGGCGAGGGGCGCCGGCTCGACTCCGACGCCGCGCGGCAGATTTTGCGGCTCGGTCGACAGCAAGACCAGCGGACCGAGCGTGCCACCCCCGGCCCGGGCGATCGCTTCGGCGTCGGCTTTCGCTTGACCGACGGCCTCAGCGAGCGCTCGCCGCCGCGCCTCGTTGGAGTCCTTCGCGGAGAAGCTCACCTCGGAGATGCCGGTCGCGCCGGCATTCAACGCGGCATCCAGGTACGCGCCGAGGCGATCCAGATGCCCGGTCTCGATCCGGATCACCATCGTCGCCTCGTAGCCCGTGCGCTTCTGCTTGTGAGTGGTCTCGTCGTACTCCCAGCGGGGCGCGACGGTGAGCTGCGACTGGGCGATCTCCTCGCGGCTCAGGTGCGCCGCCTGCAGCGCCTCCGAGATGGCCTTGGCGATGCGAGCGCTCGCCGCGCTCGCGGCGGCGCCCGAGGACGCAAGCGAGGTCGCCTCGACCGAGAACGACGCCGTGGTCGCAGGGATGGTCACCTCGGCCGTGCCGCTCGCGACGATCTGCGCTGCGAGCGAGCGGTCGTCTTGCGCGAGCGCCCGAGCGGGCGCGCCGCAGACGATGCAGAGCAGGGCGGTGCTGAGCGCACACCATCGGTTCGAGCACGAGAGGCGCATACGGTCCCCCTGCATCTGGCCACCCTCCCCAGCGCAGCTTATCGTCGAGCCACCCATTCGGGTAGTTCCGAGCGCGCCTCGGCCATCGCAAGCTCGCACGCATCTTCACAACGGATAGCCACGATGCCGGAGCGCTCGTTGTTGCAGCAGTTGTCGACCGAGCGCGCAGCGCTCGCGACCCACCTCGTCCCGCGGATCGCCACCGTCGCGGTGGGGCGGCGGCGGAGCGTGTCCGCCATCCGTTGGCGCCCGCCCTACCTCATCACGGCCGCGGAGGCGCTCGCTGGCGCCGAGGAAGTCGCCTGGCGCGCGCCGCTCGGAGCCGATCCGTCGGATACGGCCCCGCAACGCGCCGAAGTCGTCGCCGCGGACCTCGCGACCGACGTGGCCGTCATTCGCACCCAGGACGTCGCATCGGCCGGGGCTCCGGCCGCGCCGCTGGTGCGCGATGCACTGACGCTCGGGGAGACCGTCGCGATTCTCGGGTGTGACGGGCGCGGCGCGCTCCTGCGATGGAGCGCGGTATCGGTTGCCGGAGCGGCCTGGACCTCGCGCCGCGGTGGGCAGATCGCGCAGCGAATCGAATTCGATGCGGCGCTCGATGCGCGTTTCGAGGGTGCCTTGGTCGCCGACACGGCCGGACGCGTGGCGGCCATGCAGGTCACGGGCTCGTTTGGCCGATCGCTCGGCATCCCGGCGGAGACGATCGAGCGCGTGCTGAGCACCGTCGAGCAGCAGGGCCATCTGCCGCGACCGTACCTCGGACTGCGGCTGCAGACCCTGTGGCTGGATGCGGCAGCGGCAAGCCGTCTCGGCCGCCGCGCGACCCGCATTCCGGTCGTGACGGGGGTCGATCCGGACTCGCCGGCGGCCCGCGCGAACCTGGAACCGGGCGACCTGATCGAGAGCGTGGACGGGCAAGAGGTCGACGGGGTCGATGCGGTGGCGCGGGCACTGACCGGCACGGCGCCCGGGGCCTCCCTCGTGCTGGGCCTGCGCCGCGGCGGCGCGTCCGAGCCGCGCACGCTGACTGTCGTGGACCGGCCGCGGGCGGCCGACTGAAGCTGCGGACGCTGGGCGGAGCGACCTTGCGCTTCACTTCACCGCCACCATCTCAGGTGTCGTGCACGTGATCGTTGCGGCTGCGGATGCCGGCACTCGCGCGAGGCTTCGAGTCCAGGTGCTGGCGGCGGGGCTTCCCTGTGACGAGGAGATCGCCTCGCCGGCGCTCCTCGAGGGCAGCCTCGCGCGCCTCGAGTCCGGGCTCCTGGCATCGGGAGACCCTGTGCTGGTCGTGGTCGCAGACGATGACGCTGCCGGTTTCGCGCGCCTGGCACTCGCTCGGGGTGCCCCGGTCCTCACCTGGCCGCTCCGGCAGGCGACTCCACGACGCGCGCGTCCGTTGCGCTCGGCCCCACGAGCGCGGCTCACCGGACGCGAGCGCGAGATTCTCGCCCGGGTCGCCGCCGGAGCCTCCAACAAGGCTATTGCGCGGGCCCTGCGGATCTCGCCCAACACCGTGAAATTCCACATGGCAACCCTCTTCGACAAGCTTGCCGTCACCACCCGCGCCGAGGCGATCGCGGCGGCAGCCCGCAGCGGGGAGCTCTCCCTTTGAGCGCCATGCCCGAGCGCCGCGAGGATCTCGAAGCATCGGACGAGGCGAGTGTCCTCGACGCCTATTCGCGCACGGTCACCCAGGTTGCGGAGGTCACGACCCCTGCCGTCGTCGCGATCTCCATCGAGCGGCGCGGCGCCCCCGGCGCGCGCGGCCGCGGCGGATCGAGCGGGGGCAGCGCATCGGGGTTCGTTTTCACGCCCGACGGCCTGGTGCTCACCAATAGTCACGTCGTGCGCGCAGCGCGCGCGGTGCGTGTCGTCTCGGCGCGCGGCGAGGAGCTCGAGGCCGACGTGGTGGGCGAGGATCCCCACACCGACACGGCGCTCCTGCGGGTCGCGGCGTCGATGCCGGCGCTCGAGCTCGGCCGCTCGGGCCCGCTTCGCGTCGGACAGCTCGTCGTCGCGATCGGCAATCCGTTCGGCTTCGACTGCACGCTCACCGCCGGGGTCGTGAGTGCGCTCGGCCGCTCGCTGCGCGCCACCTCCGGACGCCTGATCGAGAACGTGATTCAAACCGACGCGGCGCTCAACCCCGGTAACTCGGGAGGCCCGCTCGTGGACTGGCGCGGGCGAGTGGTCGGCATGAATACGGCGATCATCGCGAGCGCACAGGGCATCTGCTTCGCGATCGGCATCGATACCGTGCAGCAGGTCGTGGTCGAGCTGCTGCGCCACGGTCGAGTGCGCCGCGCGAGCCTCGGCATCGGCGGGCAGACGGTGCCGATTCCGCAGCGTCTGCGCCGGCACTTCGACCTGGCTCAGCGCCAGGCGACGCGCGTGCTGCAGGTCCTCAGCGATGGGCCGAGCGCGCGAGCGGGTGTGGAGTCGGGGGATCTGCTGGTCGGCTTCGAAGGCCAGGCGGTCGAGGGGGTCGACGATCTACATCGGGCCTTGATCGGCTCGCGCATCGGCTTGCCCGTCACGCTCGATCTGCTCCGGCGCGGACGGCGGCTGCGGCTCGAGGTGACGCCGGTCGAAGCGCAGGGGAGTTGAGCGGCGCGCGGACGCGGAGCTCCTTGCCCGATCACGCGCGCTTGGCGATCTCTCTCAAGGACGCTCCCGGCCGTCGCGGACGGCTCGGCTCTCGATAGATTTCGGGGCTCCCTGCCTCACGAACGGCTCGTGCCCCACGCAAGTTCCTCCCCGTCCTGCCGGCAACGATTCGCAGCCTTCACCTCGGGAGGAACGCCCACGCCGTGCACCGTCGGGGTGCAGCGAGCTTCGGGGTGAGCGCCAGCCGCGGCTCGCCGCCGAACCCGTATCCGATCGAGTGGCGACGGGCGCCGCCCCAGACTATCGTGCCTCCTGCCGACACCATCCCGCCGGCGGAGGAACGAAGAGATGACCCATGCGTGCCGATGAGGAGGTCATCCTTCGCGGCAACGAGGTCTTCGCGATCGAAGTGCGCGGGTTCGACCACATCCCCGAGCCCGAACGCAACATGACCTTGCGGCAGGTCGATCATCTGTGGGTGGGTACGAGCGTCAACCTTCTCTCCTTTGCGCTCGGGGCGCTCGCGGTCACGCTCGGCCTCAATCTGTGGCTCGCGCTGGCGGCGTGCGTCGTCGGCTCCCTGACCTATGGGTACATGGCGCTCGGCTCGATCGTCACCGTGCGCGCCGGACTGCCCGTGAGCACGCTCGCGCGTGCGGCCTTCGGGATGCGCGGCAACCTGCCGAACGCGCTCCTATCGTGGGTCGCTTCGGTCGCCTTCGAGGTGATCAATACGATCTTTGGCGTCGACGCCATCCTCGCGCTATTCACGGTGCTCGGCTGGAAGAGCTCCGGCAGTGCGGGCAAGCTGCTCGCGGTGCTGCTCCAGCTGCTCCTGTGCGGCGGCATCGCGGTGCTCGGTCACGCGACCATGGTGTGGTGTCAGCGAGCGTTCGCGGTGCTCGTGGGCGCCGCGCTCCTCGTGGTGTTTGGCCTGACGGTCGGCCAGGTGGACTGGACGCACGCCGCCGTCTCGCACGCACATCTCTCGAGCGCGACGACCGTCGCGGCGTTCCTCACGGCGAGCGCCGTCATCGCCTCGAATCCGCTCTCCTATCTCTTCAACGGTCCCGACTGGGTGCGCTACTTGCCCTCGAGGACGCCGGCGCGGGGCATTTTCCGGCACGTCTTCTGGGCAAGCTATCTGCCGTCGATCCTGCTCACGATCATGGGGGCGTTCTGCGCCACGCTCGGCGACATGTCCGATCCGGTGGCGGGATTGAGGCCATTCATGCCGATGTGGCTCTACGTGGTGTACATCGTCGCCGTGATCGGCGGATCGCTCGCGAACAACGTGCCCACCTACTATTCCTCGGGGCTGTCGCTGCAGGCGATCGGCCTCAACGTCCACCGCTACGTCGCGACGCTACTGGATGTCATCGCCTCGACCGCGATCGCGCTCTACATCCTGTTCGTTCAGGACTTCACGACCGCGCTCAACGACTTCATCGCCCTGCTGGTCGCCTGGGTGGGACCCTTCGGGGGCGTGTGGCTGGCCGACGGATTCCTGCGTCGCGGCCGCTTCGATTTCCGCGCGATCCACGGCCAGGGGGCGACCGCCGCCCGGTACTGGGGCTGGCATGGTCTCAATCCGGCCGGCTGCATCGCGATTCTCGCCGGCATCGCGGTCGCCGCCTTGACGATGAAGTCGCCCCTCTACGACGGCCCCATTGCGACCCAGCTCGGCGGCGCCGATTTGAGCTGGCTGTTCGGAGGTCCCGTCTCGGCCCTCCTCTACGCGCTGTTGACGCTCGTGCGTGAGCGTCGGTTGGAGCGCGGCACCGCGACGGGCCGACTGAAGCCGGATGCGATCGACGCTTGATATAAAGCAATGGACCTTCTACCGACGTGACGAGAAGGCCATCGCGGCCTTCAAGGCTGTCCTGAAGCAGGAGCTCTGAATGTCCGTCGAGTCAATCACGGAGCTCGCCGATGGCGATTGAGCGCGAGTTTCGATACCGGGTCGTCGATGTGTTCACGGAGCGCGCCCTCGAGGGCAACCCGCTCGCCGTGTTTCCCGACGCCTCGAATCTCGATGCCGCCACGATGCAGCGCATCGCGCGCGAGCTCAATCTGTCCGAGACCACATTCGTCCTGCCGGCAACGCGTGCCGATTGTGCCGCCCGGGTGAGGATCTTCACGCCTTCGAGGGAGATGCCGTTCGCGGGACATCCGACGATCGGAACCGGCTATGTGCTGCTCGACGAGCGGCGGCTCGAATCGAATACCGACAGCTTCGCGCTCGAGGAGGGTGTCGGCCCCGTGCGCGTGCGCATCGAGCGGGAATCTCGGCCGATGCTGTGGCTGGAAACGCCGCCGATCCAGTCGGGGCGGTGCTGCGACGCGCCGCTCTGTGCCGAGGCGCTGGGCTTGCGCCCGGATGAGCTGCTCGACATTGCGCCTCAATGGCTGAGCGCGGGTAATCCGACCATTTTCGTGGCCCTGCGCGATGCTCGGTCCGTCGATCGTGCCTCGCTCGACCTCACCGGGATGCGGCGCCTGCGCGGCTCCGACGCCGAGCCGGCGTGCGTCTTCGTATTCGCGCCGACGCCCGCGGGAGCCTATGCGCGGATGTTCGCACCGGAGTACGGGGTCTCCGAGGACCCGGCGACCGGGAGCTCTACGGGACCGCTCGCGCTCTTCATGATGCGCCACGGACTCGCGCCACGCACGGCCGGCACTCGGTTGGTCAGCGAACAAGGCACCCGGATAGGACGTCGAAGTCTGCTGCACGTGCTGATCAGAGGCGAAAACGGCGCCGACGGAATCGAGGTGGGCGGGCACGTGACCCCGGTGTCCAACGCATCGATGCGGCTTGCGCTCTGAGACCCAAGGCATGGTCAACGCGGACACCATCGCTCGGACCCATTCGCTCATACGCCCATTCATTCGCGAGACACCGATCTTCGAGGTCGCCGGGGCGGACTTCGGCCTCGGCTCTTTCCCCGTGATTCTGAAAATGGAGTTCCTCCAGCACGCCGGATCTTTCAAGACGCGCGGCGCCTTCGCCAATCTCCTGCTTCGTGAGGTGCCCCCGGCAGGGGTCGTCGCAGCATCGGGCGGAAACCATGGCGTCGCCGTGGCGTATGCGGCCAGGCGTCTGAGGCACGCCGCCCGGATCTTCGTTCCGAGCGTGGCTTCGCCTGCGAAAATTGACAAGATTCGAGCGTATGGGGCGGAGCTGACGATCGGCGGAGAGCGCTACGCGGATGCCCTTGTCGCGAGCGAGGATTGGGCGCACCGCACGGGGGCCCTTCAGATTCACGCCTACGACCAGCTCGAGACGCTGCTCGGGCAAGGGACGGTCGCATCGGAGCTCGAGCAGCAGACCTCGCGCCTCGACACGCTGTTGGTTGCCGTCGGCGGCGGTGGCCTGCTGGGTGGCATCGCGGCTTGGTACGCCGGCCGCATTCGCCTGCTCGGTGTGGAACCGGAGAGGGCACCGACCCTCACGCGCGCGCTCGAGGCCGGACGGCCCATCGAGGCCGAGGCCGGCGGTCTCGCCGCCGACTCCCTCGCACCCAAGCGCGTGGGGGAGCTCATGTTTCCCATTGCGCAGCGCCATGTCGATCGTGTCATCCTCGTTTCCGACAGCGCGATACACGCCGCTCAGCAGAGCCTGTGGGAGACGCTGCGGATCGTCACGGAACCCGGCGGCGCGGCAGCCTTCGCGGCCGTAGTCTCGAGGCAGTACCAGCCCGCAGCGGGCGAACGCGTGGGTGTACTCCTTTGCGGAAGCAACACGACGGCCGTGCATTTTGCCGCACCCGCCTGAAACTGACACACTAGCGCCCTGCCGCACTTGGGCAGTCGTGGATAGGCGATGACCGCAGTCCGTCTCCTCGCATTCGGAGCGCTCCCATGAACGCGAGCCAGCCCCTCACGCCGCTCAGTGCCCCGGTGCCGGAGTTGCCGGTCGCCGACGTCGAACGCGCACAAAGGTACTATCGCTACACGCTTGGATTCGAGATCAACTGGCTCGAGCCGGACAAGGGGATTGGAGCCGTGTCGCACCCCCCGGTAGCGATCTTCTCGCGCAGGCGAGAGCCGCCGTTCGAGCCCGTCGTCCATTGGATCTTTGCGCCGGACATTGATGCAACCTACCGGGAAATGGAATCGTTCCGCGCGCGAATCACCGAGCCGCTGGAGTGGAAGCCTTGGGGTTGGCGGCAGTTCACGCTCGAGGACGTCGACGGAAAGCGCTTCTATTTCCATTGCAACTAGCTGGCGGACGCAATGGAAAGATCGCAACCGGTTGCCTCCCCACTCACGCGTGCGGCCATTTTTCTCGTCGCCACCGTGAACGCCGGGGCGGAACATGCGGACGCGGTGCGGACGCTGTGCGGGGATCTGGCCGCACTGCTGCGCGCGGTGGGTTTCCGTGACCGCGAGGGCCAATTGTCCTGCGTCATGGGGGTCGGCTCCGACGCCTGGGACCGTCTCTTCGGAGCGCCGAAGCCAAAGGACTTGCACCCGTTTCGTGAAATCCGCGGCCGCCATCATGCCGTGGCGACGCCGGGCGACATCCTGTTTCACATCCGGGCGGCGCGCATGGATCTGTGCTTCGAGCTCGCGACTCAGATCATGTCACGGCTGCGCGACGCCGTGTCCGCCGCGGACGAAGTGCACGGCTTCAAATACTTCGACGATCGCGATCTGTTCGGTTTCGTCGACGGAACGGAGAATCCCGTCGAGCAGGCGGCCGTCGACGCCACGATCATCGCAGAGGAGGACGCGGCCTTTGCCGGCGGCAGTTATGTGATCGTCCAGAAGTACCTGCATGACTTGCACGGTTGGAACGCGCTCCCCGTCGAGGAGCAAGAGCGCATCATCGGCAGGACCAAGCTGTCCGACATCGAGCTCGACGATGCCGCCAAGCCGACCTCGGCGCACAACGCCCTGACGACGATCGTCGAGAACGGGCAGGAGCTCGACATCGTGCGCGACAACATGCCTTTCGGGCAGCCGGGAAAGGGAGAATTCGGCACCTACTTCATCGGCTACGCCCGCTCTCCCCACAGAATCGAGCAGATGCTCACCAACATGTTTGTCGGCAAGCCGCCGGGTAACTATGACCGGCTCCTGGACTTCAGTCGCGCCGTCACCGGAACGCTGTTCTTCGTGCCGTCGGCGACCTTTCTCGAGAATGTCCCCGCGATGATGCCGACTTCATCACCCGTGCCTGCGGACAGCTCCAGATCGGGCGCCCCGGACGGCTCCCTCGGTATCGGCTCTCTGAAGAACGAGGCAACATGATGAATAATCTGCACCGGGAACTCGCCCCGGTCTCTCAGGCGGCATGGGCTCAAATCGAAGAGGAGGCCTCCCGTACCCTCAAGCGATATCTCGGGGCGCGGCGGGTCGTGGACGTGCCGGGGGCGAAGGGTCCCGAGCTCGCCGCGGTCGGCACCGGGCATCTTCACCTGATCCAGGCGCCGGGCGAGGGCATCCAGGCGGCGCAGCGCGCCGCGCTCGCGCTCGTCGAGCTACGCGTGCCGTTCGAGCTCACGCGCCAGGCGATTGACGATGTCGAACGCGGCGCCACGGATTCCGACTGGGCACCGCTCAAGGAGGCCGCCAGAAAGATCGCCTTTGCCGAGGACCGTTCGGTCTTCGATGGATACGCCGCCGCCGGGATTCAGGGCATCCGTCAAGGCAGTAGCAACCCTACGCTGACGCTCCCTACCAATGTGAAGGGCTATCCGGCTGCCGTGGCGCAAGCCATCAGTCAATTGCAGCTTGCGGGGGTCAATGGTCCGTACGCGCTGGTACTCGGTGCGGCGGAGTACACGGCTGCGAGTGGAGGAACGGATGACGGTTATCCCGTCCTTCGGCATATCGAGCGCGTGGTCGACGGAGGGATCATCTGGGCGCCGGCCATCGAGGGGGGGTTCGTCCTCAGCACGCGCGGGGGTGATTTTGAATTGGATATCGGTCAGGACATCTCGATCGGCTATCAGAGGCATTCCAGCTCGAACGTGGAGCTGTACTTGCAGGAGTCCTTCACTTTCCGACTGCTGACCACCGAGGCCGCCGTCGTGCTGTCCCCGGCAAAGAAGTAGACATCGACCCCGCCGACCGGATCCTCCGAGGCATTGCGCCCGCAGCGTCTCCCGCCACCTGAATGATGAGGCTCGCGCCGCTGAAACTCTTTGAGGGCGCCCGGCCCCCTGGAGGACGACGAGGGGCGGTGCGCGACGTCCTGGCGGGCGTCACGCTCGCGTCGATGAACGTACCCCAGCTCCTCGGTTACGCACGGATCGCCGGAATGCCGTTGATCACCGGCCTGTACACCGCCCTCCTCGTGCCCGTCGCCTTCGCCGTGTTCGGTTCCTCGCGGCACCTCGTCGTCGCCGCGGACTCCGGCACGGCGGCGATCTTGGCGGGCGCACTGAGTCATATGGCCGACCCCGGCAGCGCACGGTATCTGTCGCTCGCGACCACGACCGCGCTCCTCACGGCGGGTCTGTTGCTTCTTGCGAGGATCTTCAGGCTCGGATTCCTCGCCGATTTTCTCTCGCGCACCGTGCTCGTGGGATTCCTGACCGGGGTTGGGGTTCAGGTCGCCATCGCGATGCTGGGGGACATGCTCGGTATCGCAGCGAGTGCCCCGAGCACCGTCGGGCAGGCGTGGCAGGTGGCGCGCGGACTCCCGCGCTTGAGCGTGCCCACCCTCGCGCTTGCATCGCTCGTGGTGGCGGCGGTCCTTGGCGGGCGGCGGATCGCACCACGGCTCCCCGTGGCCCTGGTGCTCGTCGTGGGCGCCATTGCAGCCAGCCGGGTTTGGGGCCTCGGCGCGCTCGGGGTGGCGACCATCGGCCCCGTCCCGGGGGGATTGCCTTCGCTCGGTCTGTCCCTCGCCTCCTGGAGCGAGACGCTCCAGCTCCTTCCCGTCGCCGCCTCGTGTTTCGTCGTGATCCTCGCTCAGAGCGCGGCGACCGCTCGCGCGCTCGCGACGCGCTATGAGGAGCGCCTGGATGAGGACGCCGACATCCTCGGACTGGCCGTCGCGAATGGCGCCGCAGCGGTGAGCGGCGCGTTCGTCGTCAATGGGAGCCCGACGCAGACGGCGATGGCGGATCGCGCCGGCGCGCGCAGTCAGCTCGCGCAGGTCGCATTCGCAGCGTGTGTGTTCGTCGTCCTGTCCACGCTGACGGGTCCCCTCCAGTATCTGCCTCGGTGCGTGCTCGCCGCGATCGTATTCACGATTGCGATCGGAATGGTCGAGGTCCGCACGTTGCGCGCGATGCGGCGCGAGAGCCCGGGTGAGTTCCAGCTCGCCATCGTCACGGCCGCGGCGGTCGCGATCATCGGCGTCGAGCAGGGCGTGCTGCTCGCGATCACGCTCTCGCTCCTCAGACACGTGCGCCAAAGCTACCGGCCCAACACGGCGGTGCTGCAGTTCGATCCAGCGCACGGCTGGATCACGGTCCCGGCCACACCGGGGAATCAAACCGAGCCGGGTCTCATTCTCTATCGGTTCGGCGCCGATCTGTTCTATGCGAACGCGACCCGTTTCGCCGACGAGGCACGCGCCCTCGTGAGCGGCGCGCCCCGCCCCGTCCGCTGGCTGCTCATCGAAGCCGATGCGATCACCAACCTCGACTACACGGCGGCTCGTGTCGTCTCCGTGCTGATCGAAGAGCTGACTCGAGAAAAAGTCGGAATCGCCTTTGCCCGGGTGAGTGCATCCTTGCGCGCGGACATGGATCGGCATGGCGTCACCGCGGCGGTCGGCGCCGAGAAGCTGTTCGCGAGCCGCCACGAAGCGCTGTCCGCCGTCGGCGCTTCAATCGCGAACCGCGGCAGCACCTGAGATCACCGCGCGATCGGCAGCGCCTCGATCGCCGGGCATCGTCCGGTCGCCCACGCCGAGCGCGCGCTGCATGAGCACCACATCGACCCAGCGGCCCAACTTGAGGCCCACCGCGCCGAGCGTCCCCACGAGCCGGAATCCCATCCGGTGATGCAGGGCGATCGAGGCTGCGTTGGCGCTGTTGCCGATGCAGGCGACCATCTGCCGCCACGGCCCGGCCTCGCAGCGCGAGATGACCGCCCGAAGCAGCGCGCCGCCGATTCCCTTGCCGCGCAGTCCCTCCGCGACATAGATCGAATCTTCGACCGTGTGACGGTACCCCGGGCGTGAGTGATAGACCGTCGCGTAGCTGTACCCGACGACTGCGCCGTCGCCTTCGGCGACGAGATACGGCAGCCCCGCTGCGATGACGGACACGCGGCGCGCCAGCAGCTCGTGGAACGACGGAGGGATCTCCTCGAACGTCGCGAGTCCCTGCAGAACGTGCTGCGCGTAGATTCTCTGGACGCTCATCATGTCCGCCTCTGCGGCGTCGCGCACGACCACGCCAGGGGGCACGGAAGGTCGGCTCGCCGAAGTGAGGCTGTCCTGCGGCTGCACGGAGATACTCCGCCGGTTGACCGTATTTCCATCATAGTGGATGATTTATCTACCATGCAAGATGCTCCGGATGCGACCAGGCACGAAGCGGGCGAGCGCCCCTGACATCCACACTCGCATCGCCGCGCGCGTGCGCGGGCTGCGCAGCCAGCTCGACATCTCTCTCGAGGAGCTCGCCGAGCGCTGTGGCGTCAGCCGCTCGATGATCTCGCTGATCGAGCGTGGTGAGAGCAGTCCAACGGCGATCGTGCTGGAGAGGCTCGCAGCCGGACTCGGCGTGCCGCTCGCCGCGCTTTTCGACGATCCGGCTCGGCCCGCGAGCCCGATCGCGCGGCGCACCGATCGAACCACCTGGCGCGACCCCGAATCGGGCTATCTGCGGCGCAATATCTCGCCTGCGAACTTCCCCTCCTCGATTCACATCGTCGAGGTGACGCTGCCCGCGGGCGCGCGGGTCGCTTACGAGAGCGCCTCGCTCCGCGACACCGATCAGCAGGTGTGGGTTCAAGACGGGCGCATCGAGGTGACCGTCGGTGAAACGACGCACCGTCTCGTTGCGGACGACTGCCTCGCCATGCATCTCGGCGCGCCGATCGCGTTCGCAAACCGCACGCGCCGACCCGCTCGATATATCGTCGCGATCGCGAGCGAGCATCCGCGTGGAGGGCTATGGCGGAAATAATTCCGCGATCGGGCCCATGGCGAGCGCCGCCAGGAAACTCAGGGCCCCGGCGAGCAGGATCGTACCGAGCAGCAGCAGACCGAACGTGGGCGTATCGACCGGGAGGGTCCCGCTCGAGGTCACGACGCGCCGCTGCGCGGCGAACCGCCCGGCCGCAACGATGGCCACGATCGCGAGTCCGTAGCGACCCGCGAGCATCGCGAGGACGGTCGTCACGTTGTAGAAGGGCGTGTCGGCCTCGAGCCCACCGAGCGAGAGCCCGTTGTTCGCCATGCACGACGCGTACGTGAAGAGGATCTCCGTGAAACTCCTCGCGCCGGGGTTGCTGCCGACCGCCGCGCGTCCGGCCGGCGTGAGCACGGCGACGGCGGTCAGCAGGAGCACGACCAAGGGCGTTGCGAGGACGTACAGGGCGATCCAGCGCGTCTCGCCGATCGTCACTTTCTTGCCGAGGTATTCCGGCGAGCGCCCGATCATCAAAGCGCCCAGGAATGCGGCGAGCAGGGCCATCATCACGATGCTGTACACGCCCGTGCCGAGCCCGCCGAAGACGACCCCGCCGAGCAGCAGGAACACGAGCGGCGGCAGAACGCCAAGCGGTCGATAGGAGTCCTGCATGGCGTTGAACGAGCCCGTGGAGGTGTTCGCGGTCACGATCGTCGTGAGCGCGGATTCGCCGATACCGAACCGCACCTCCTTGCCCTCCATGTTTCCGCCGACGAGGTGCAGGTCGGCGAGCTGCGGGGGTGGTGCGCGCTCTGCCCGGTCGCACACCGCCAGCCCGCCGATGAACAGCACCGCCATCACGGAGAGCAGCAGCCAGCTCGCGCGCACGCGCTGTGTCAACTGACCGAGGGTGATCATGAGGCCCGCAGGCAGCACGCAGATCGCGAGCATACCGATGAAGTTCGTCAACGGGGACGGGTTGGCAAACGGGTGCGCGCCGTTCGCATTGAAGAATCCCCCGCCGTTGGTGCCCAGATTCTTGATGAACTCGAGCGCAGCGACCGGCCCCTGCGCGATGACCTGGGTGCGGCCCTCGAGCGTATGCGCGAGCGTGTAGGGCGACATGTTGAGCGGCACACCCTGCGAGATCAGCAGCAAGCTTCCCATGAGCCCGAGCGGCAGCAGCACCCAGAGCAGCGCGCGCACGAGATCCACCCAGAAATTACCGATTGTCGGGGAGCTCTGGCGGGCAAAGCCGCGGATGAACGCGAACCCGACGGCGAGCCCGCCGGCCGCCGCCAGGAAGTTCTGCGCGACCAATCCGAGCTGCGATAGATAGCGCAACGTATGCTCCGCCCCGTAGGCCTGCCAGGTCGTCGTCGTGGCGAAGCTCACCGCGGTGTTCGCCGCGAGGTCTGCCGTCATCGACGTCGTCAGATAAGCGTCCGCGGGTCCGCCGGGTAGAGAGCGTTGCAGCATCAACGCGAGGAACAGCAGCAGCGCGCATCCGGCGCCAAACAGCACGAAGCACCCGGCATAGATTGCCGCGGACATCTCCTGATCGGCGTTCACCCCGAACAGCCGGTACAGCGCCGACTCGACGGGACGCAGCACGGGATCGAGCAACGTGCGCCGCCGCTCACAAATACGCGTGAGGTATGAGCCGAACGGGTATGCGAGCGTGAGGACCGTCGCGAGGAACGCCGTGTCTTCGAGCCAGCTCATCGCGCCGCGACGCTCACGGGGCGGCGTGCGGGGCGGGGGAGGCCCGCGGCTGCAACCGAAGGAGCGCCAGATTGAGCTCGAGCACGGACACGCGCGGCTCGCCGAGGAACCCGAACTGCGGTTGCACCACGTGCTCTTGAACCAGGCGGCGCACGTCGGACTGCGCGAGGCTGCGCAGCCGTGCGACCCGCGCGACCTGTAGAGACGCGTTGGCAGGGGTGATATCGGGGTCGAGCCCGCTGCCCGAGCGAGTCACGGCATCGATCGGAATGGCCGTATCGGACGCAAGGCCGTTGCGTCGACGGTACGCCGCCGCGAGCGCGCGAATCCCCACGAAGTCCGCGCCACCCTCCCGGAGCGTAGGATTGTCCGGCGCGAGGTTCGTGCCGCCCGAGGCCGTGCCGTCGTATCCACGACCGGCCGCAGAGGGTCGGGGTTGGAACCACTCCGGGCGAGTGAAGTCCTGCCCGATCAGGCTCGAGCCGACGATGGTTCCATGAAGCCGGATCAGACTGCCGGCGCTCTGGGAAGGAAAGAAGGGCACGCCGATCGCAAACAGGAGCAGCGGAAATACGCCGCCTGCCACCAGGGTGAGGACGAGCACGCTGAGGACCGCAGGGCGCACCTGCTGCGCGAACCGCGCCTCCGCGGCGGAGGAGCCGTCCTCGCGACCGATCCCCTCGCGCGCTCGGTCACCCCCACCTGTCGGAGAGACCACGGCTGCAAGAGTAGCGCAATCCGCGTAAGCACGGCATAACTGTTCTCACCCGTGCGATCGGCGCATATGCTGCCTCCACGGTACGTTCACTTGGCTCCGGGTCGATCATGAACGAGCGCTTGTCGTTGTTGTTTCGCCAGGCCGTCTACAACCTGCGGGGCGGCTTTCTGGTCCGTCCACTGATCATTGCGCTCACCTTGGGGTGCGCCGGGGCGGTGTTCTCCTGGGCGGAGGAGGCCCTGCCCGCCATCAGCAGCTGGGTGCCCGCGATCCTGTTCCCATCGCGCGCCGACCCCCAGGTCGCCCAGGTCATTCTATCGAGCATTGCAACCTCGATCATGACCGTCGTATCGATCGTCTTTGCGATTCTGCTGATGACGCTCACATTGGCCTCGATGCAGTTCTCGCCGCGAATCATTTTGAGTTTTACCCGGGATCGAGTGACCCAGTGGACTCTCGGGATCTTCCTCGGCACGTTTCTCTATTGTATGGCGGCTCTGCCGGCGGCTCGGTCGCAGCCAACATCGTTTTCACCGGTTGCGACCGTCCTCGGGGCGACCCTGCTCGCGCTCGCGTGCGTGTGCTGGTTGCTGTACTTCATTCATCACGTTTCGCAGTCGATCAGTGTCAACCAGATCGTGGACAAGATCGCCTCCGAAACCGACGCGATGATCACGGAGATGATGCCGGCGCCGCGCCGTGAGCACTTCGTGCTCACGCACGATCCCCTGTCCGGACAGCGCTTGGACTCCCCGATCCTGAGCGACCGCTCCGGATACATTCGGTTTGTCGACCTCGAGCGGCTCCTTGCCCTCGCCACCTCGTACCGCATCGCCGTCCAGGTTTTGCGCCGCGTCGGTCACTTCGTTCCGGCAAGCGTTCCCATCATGATGGTATCGAAGCCGGAGCGGCTACCGCCGGGGGGCACCGCTTTGCTGCTCGGCGCGTTCGATCTCGGACCTTCGCGAACGCTCCAGCAGGATGTCGAGTTTGGCGTGCTGCAGATCGTCGATATCGCTTTGCGGGCGATCTCACCGGCGGTCAATGATCCGAGCACCGCGATTAGCTGCGTCGATCAGCTGAGCCGCATTCTGATCCAGTTCGCGGCGCGCGAGCCGCCGGAGTCGGTGCGGTACGATCGGGCGGGCGTCGCCAGAGTCAGCATGGGATGGATCGACTTCGAGCGGCTGCTCGACTCCGCATTCGAGCAGATTCGGCTGTACTCGGTATCCGACGTTGCCGTGAGCTTGCGCATGCTGCGCGCGCTCGGCGACATTGCGCGAACGACCGCGGACCTCGAGTTCCGCCGGACATTGGCGGAGCGGGGGCGGCGGATCGTCGCCGGCTGTACCACGCGGCTCGGCGAGGAGGGGCTGAAAGAAATGCGCTCACGCCTCGGCGCATTGCAGTCCATGGTCGATCGGCACGACGCGCCCGCATCGGCGGCATCGTGATGATATATAAAGAATTTATATTGGTGGAGCGGAAGGGGATCGAACCCTCGACCTTCGCATTGCGAACGCGACGCTCTCCCAGCTGAGCTACCGCCCCACACCGCCGATCCGCTCCGCACGAGAGGCCGAGGACCGGCAAAACGGCGCGCGATTCTAGCATCGGTGCCGCGGCGGGCAAAACGCCGCGCGCAGGCGAGCGGCGGCCCCCTCAGGCGCGTGGTTGTGACAAGCGCGCAGCGCGGCGGCTATGATCTGGAGAGATCCGCCGGAGCTCAGGTTCATGCTGCACGAGGGCGCACGCGCGCCGGAATTCACACTACCCGATCACGACGGCAAGGAGGTCTCCCTATCGGACCTCTTGGGCCAGGGCATCCTGATCCTCTATTTCTATCCTGCGGATTTCACGCCGGGCTGCACGCGCGAGGCCTGCATCATCCGGGACCTCCACGCCGACATCCAGCAGTCCGGGCTCGCCGTCGCCGGTATCAGCCCGCAGTCCCCGGCGAGCCACCGTTCCTTTCGCGAGAAGTACCGGCTGCCCTTCCCGCTGCTCTCCGATCGTGACAAGTCGGTCGCGCGCATGTACGAGGTCGTCGGGCCGCTCGGTATCGGTGTGCGGCGGGCGACGTTCCTCATCGGGCGGGGGCGCATCATCCGGGATGCGATCCTCGCCGACTTCCGGATCGCGCGGCACGAATCCTTCGTTCGCGCGGCGATCGCCGCGGGCGGCGGCTGAGCGACCCCGACATCGCGGATCGGCGCGGCCGGCGGGTGCCCCGCCCGTGCGTCATGCCGCCTCGCCGGTCCTCAGTAATGCAGTCGCACGAGTGCCGCGCTGCCGAGCGCCGGCACACTCACGATGTCGATCTCGTCGTACTGATCCGCGGCGCGTGGCGCAAGCTTGATGCCGCTCAGCGCCTCGACGAGCCTCGGCGCCATCGCCGCCGTCGTCACGACCATCACGGCCGCGCCGCGATGCTCGTTCAGTGCGCGCGCAGCGAGCTCGTCCGCATCCTCGCCGGAGACGACGACGGGCCGGATCCCGAGTCGCGCCGCGAGCGGTGCGGCCGTCTGTTGCACGCGCCGAGCCGCCGTGACATAGATCGCCGCGATCCGACCCGGAGCGCCGGTGCCGCTGAAGAGCCGCGCCAGCTGCGCCGCACGCCGCACGCCTGCGCTCGCGAGCGGTGAATCCTGCGCAGCGCCGGGCGCGTTCTCACCCGGCCGGACGACGACGATCATCGTCGTGGCGTCGGACTGGTACAGGAGCACGGCGACGGCGACCACCACCGCGACGAGCAGCGCGGTGAGCCAGATCGGCGCGAGGAACGGGCGGCGACCCAGCACCGGGCGGCGGCTGGTTCGGCGGCGGGTCGCAACCTCCTCCATGACCATCGCTCAGGGCGCCGAGGCACGGGCTCCGCGCGCGAGCCTCAGCGCTCCCCTCACGGGCACATCGCCGAGGCGCAAGCCCCCCAGGCGCGTGTAGCAGAGCCGCACGAGTATCACGGCCGCGACCGCACCGACCAGCATCGGCGCGGCGGCGCCGAGAAAGAGCTGCCACAGCGGGAGATTCATGCCGAGCAGCGTGCCACCGACGAGCGGGCCCAGGATGGCGCCGAAGCGACCGACACCAAGCGCCCAGCCGACGCCCTTCGAGCGCACGTGCGTCGGATAGAGCAGTCCCGCGGCGGCGTTGTTGCCGAACTGCGCTCCGAGAACGGCGAGCCCCGCAAGCGTTGCGAGCGGTGCCAAGGCGGCGAACGTCGGCTGGACCGCCCCGAGCGCGGCAACCGCCGGCGCCGCGACGACGAACAGCAGCGCAATGACGACGAAGCCAAACCGGTCGAGCAGCACGCTCATCAGCAAACCGCCGACGGTGCCACCGACGTGATAGAGCGTCGCGGCGAGCGCGGCCTGTCCGGCCGGCAGGCCGCTATCGCGAAAGATGAGCGGCAGGAACGAGCCGAGGAAGTAGTTGGCCATCAGCGCCGTGGCAAAACACACCCACAGGAGCGGGGTGATCCAGGTGAGCCCGCCGGCGAAGAGCTGCCATTGCACCGTCGCGTCGCCGTCCGCGGGGGCGTGCACCGTCACGAAATGCGCATCGTCGGCAATGAGGAGGTCACGCCTCATCTTGCGCGCCGTTGCGACGAGCTCGCGCTGCCGACCACCCCGGAGCGCCAGAAACTTCACCGACTCCGGCAGACCCCGCGTGAGACACAGCGCGATCGCGAGCGGAACGAGCCCACCGATCAGAAAGAGCACTCGCCAGCCGTAGTGCGGCATCAGGGTATACGCGATGACCCCGGGCACGCTGCTGCCGAGGGTGATCCCGACGAACATGAGCGTGATCAGCGTGGCGCGCAGCCGCTTCGGCGCGAGCTCCGAGTTGAGCGCGATCGTGTTCGGCATCAATCCGCCGAGCCCGATCCCGGCGACGAACCGCAGCGCCATGACCTGGTTGAGGTCCTGCGACCAGACGATGGCGAGCGAGCTCACCCCGTAGACGGCGCTCCCGAGAATGATCGCGGTCTTGCGCCCGAGCCGATCGCCGAGGTAGCCGAGCAAGGGGGCGCCGAGCAGGATGCCGACCAGTGCCGCGCTCGATGCCGGCCCGAACGCGGCCTTCGGCACGTGCCACAGCCGCTCGAGCTCGGGCTGGGCGAACGCGAGTGCGTTGATGTCGTACCCGTCGGCCAGCATCGCGAGGAAGGACCAGAAGAGCAGGCTCAGATTGAACCCGCGGATCTTCTGCTCATCGACGAGCTGATCGATCTGGAAGGTCTGGCTCAACGGACATCCCTCGCGGCGGCGCGGCCGGCTCGCCCGGGGCTCGATTATGCGCCAGCCTCGCCCGCGGATTGCATCGTCACGAGGGTCTCGCCCTCGCGTACCCGGTCACCGACGCGAACATGTACCGTCGCGACCGCTCCCGCCTGCGGCGCGCGAATGGCATGCTCCATCTTCATCGCCTCCACCACGAGCAGAACCTGCCCTGCTGCGACCTGTTGTCCCGCGCCGGCGAGCACGCTCACCACGACGCCGGGCAACGTCGCGCTGAGGCTTCCGGCGGCGCGTCGAGTCGTGCCCGCGGCGTCATCCACATCGTGCGTCCGCATGCTGGCGTGCCGAGCGTCTCGCCACACATCGATTTGGCGTGGACCCACCAGCACTTGCGCACGTGCTCCGCCGAGGGCCGTTCGCACGGTGAGGAGTCCGGTTCCGGGTGCGCAGCCCTCGAGCTCGACACCCACGGACGTGTCGGAGAGGAGCACCTCCACCCGTGAGCGGCTGCGCACGCGCACGGGAAAGAGCGTGACGCCGCCGCCGGACTCGAGACGCACCGGGATGGGCTCGCAGCCACTCAGTCGGAAGCCGTCCGCGAGCGCCCAGGGCGAGTGCGGCAATTCGGCCTCTGCGCGCACCGCGCTCTGCAGCGCGAAGACGTATGCGGCCGCCGCGAGCGGCGCGAGCGCATCGGTGGATCCGCGATCGCCCGTGGCATCGGCAGGCGCGCTCACCGTCGCACCCCGGCGATCGGCGAACCCCGTGTCGACGGGACCTGCGCGAAATTCCGCGCTCTCGAGCGCGCCGGCGAGCCACGCGACGTTGGTCGGTACGCCGGCGATGAGCGTCTCGGCGAGCGCGGATCGCAGGTGCGAGAGCGCCTCCGCGCGCGTCGGCGCATGCGCGATGATCTTCCCGAGGAGCGAGTCGTAGTGCGGCGAGACGGCATCACCCGTCTCGAATCCGGCGTCGACTCGCACACCCTCGGCGGCGCGCGGCCACACCGCGAGCTGCAGCCGTCCCGCGCCCGGAAGAAAGTCCTGCGCGGGATCCTCGGCGCAGACACGGACCTCGACCGCGTGACCTCGCGCCGCGATCTGCGGCTGTGCGAAGGCGAGCGGCTCGCCGGCGGCGATTCGCAGCTGCCATTCGACGAGATCGAGCCCCGTGATCGCCTCGGTGACCGGGTGCTCGACCTGCAGCCGGGTATTCATCTCCATGAAGAAGAACTCACCTCCGTCGAGCAGGAACTCGACGGTGCCGGCGCCCTCGTAGGCGACCTCACGCGCGACGGTACACGCCGCTGCGGCGAGACTCGAGCGCAGCGGTGCATCGAGCCCCGGTGCGGGTGCTTCCTCGATCAACTTCTGGTGCCGGCGCTGAACCGAGCAGTCTCGATCGAGCAGCTGGAGGATCCGCCCGTGCCGGTCCGCGAGCACCTGCACCTCGATGTGCCGGGGGGCGGGAAGGTAGCGCTCGAGCAGCAGCCGCTCGTCCGCGAACGCGCTCATCGCGATGCGGCGCGCCGACTCGAGCGCGGCGCGCAGCTCGGCCGGCGCGCGCACGATCTGCATGCCCTTGCCCCCGCCGCCACCGCTCGGCTTGATGATGAGCGGAAAACCGAGCTTGCGCCCGCGGCGCTCGAGCGCGGCGAGGCCCTGGTCCTCGCCCTCGTACCCCGCGAGAACCGGAACGCCGGCGCGCCGCATGCGCTCCTTGGCCGTCGCCTTGTCGCCCATGGCGGCAATGGCCGCCGCGGGCGGCCCGACGAAGACGATCCCCGCCGCCGCGCACGCGGCGGCGAACGCCTCGTTCTCGGAAAGAAAGCCGTAGCCCGGGTGGATCGCCTCCGCCCCACATCGCTCGGCAATGTCCAGAATGGCTTGCCGGTCGAGGTAGCTCCCCTCGGCGTCGGCGCAACCGAGCGGCCAGGCCTCGTCCGCGAGCCGCACGTGCCGCGCTCGAGCGTCCGCTTGCGAATAGACCGCAACGACGGCCACGCCGAGGCACCGGGCCGTCCGCGCGATGCGGCAGGCGATCTCGCCGCGGTTGGCGATGAGCAGCTTGCGAAACACTCTTGCCCGGAATCGTCGGATTGTCCGACAATACTGTCATCCACACCGATGCGACGCAAGCCATGCTGCCTCTCGAATCCCTCGAGCTCGATTTCGGGCTGGGTACCGTGCTCGCCGACGTGCGCGCCGCCGTGCGACGGCTCGCCGAGGAGCGGATCGCCCCGCTCGCCGCAGGAATCGATCGGTCGAACGAGTTCCCACGGTCGCTTTGGCCCGTGCTCGGCGCGCAGGGGCTGCTCGGCCTCACCGTGCCGGAGCGCTGGGGCGGCGCCGATCTCGGCTATCTCGCTCACGTGATCGCCATGGAGGAGATCTCGCGGGCCTCGGGCTCGGTCGGGCTCTCGTATGGCGCGCACTCGAACCTCTGCGTCAACCAGCTGAAGCTCAACGGCTCGGATGCGCAACGCGACCGCTACCTCCCGAGGCTCGTGACGGGCGAGCACGTCGGTGCGCTCGCGATGTCGGAGCCGTCCTCCGGCTCGGACGTGCTGTCGATGCAGACTCGCGCCGAGCGCCGCGGCGACCGGTACGTGCTGAATGGACGCAAGATGTGGATCACCAACGGTCCCGAGGCGGACGTGCTCATCGTCTATGCGAAGACGCGGCCGGACGAGGGATCGCGCGGGGTCACGGCCTTCATCATCGAGCGGGGCTTCAAGGGCTTCGCGACGGCCCAGAAGCTCGACAAGCTCGGCATGCGCGGCTCGAGTACCTGCGAGCTGCTGTTCGACGGTTGTGAGGTGCCGCTCGAGAACGTGCTCGGCGGCGAGCATGCAGGCACTCGGGTGCTCATGAGCGGGCTCGACTTCGAGCGTGTGGTGCTCGCCGGAGGGCCGCTCGGCCTCGCGGCGGCGGCGCTCGATGTGGCGCTGCCCTACGCACGCGAGCGGCGGCAGTTCGGCCAGCCGATCGGCAGCTTCGAGCTGATCCAGGCGAAGCTCGCCGACATGTACGCGGGGCTGCATGCGGGCCGCGGCTACGTGTACGCCGCCGCGCGCGCCTGCGACGCAGGGCACATCACCCGCCGCGATGCCGCGGGGTGCATTCTCTTCGCGGCCGATCAGGCCACACGCGCCGCGCTCGAGGCCATCCAGATCCTGGGTGGCAACGGCTACATCAACGACTACCCGGCCGGGCGGCTGCTGCGCGATGCGAAGCTCTACGAGATCGGTGCGGGCACGCAGGAGATTCGCCGCATGCTGATCGGACGGCAGCTCGTGGACGGCGCCTCTTGAGCGGCAGCCGTCTCGCGGATGGAAACCGCCTCGTGAGCGTTCAGTTCGAGCCCATTCGGGCCGAGCCGGCGTACCACAGGGTTGCCGCCGCGCTCCGCGGGCGCATTCTCGATCGCACGCTGCGCGATGGAGACCGGCTGCCTCCCGAGACCGAGCTCGCGCGGCAATTCGGCGTGCACCGCTCGACGGTGCGGGAAGCGCTGCGCGAGCTGCAGTCGGGCGGCCTGCTCGTCCGCCGCGCCGGCTCCAAGCGGTTCGCCGTCACCCGTCCCGCCCCCGGCGTGATTGCCGAAGGCGTGCGTCAGGCACTCGCGCTGCACGAGGTGACCTACCTCGATGTGTGGGAGGCGCTCACGATCCTCGAGCCCCCGATCGCCGAGTCCGCCGCGCGCCGACGCACGCGCAGGCACCTGAGGCGCATCGCCGCGGCCGAGGAGCGCTTTGCTGCCGAGCAAGCAAATACCGCACGCGCGGTGCACGACGTGGCGGCGTTTTTCCGCGCGATCGGCGAAGCCACCCGCAATCGCGTGCTGATGCTCGCGCAGGAGCCGCTCCTGCAACTGCTCGAGCCCTCCCTTGCCGCCATGATCGACCGCGTGCCCCAGGCCCGCGATCGGATCGCCGCGGCACAGCGGCGCATTCGGCATGCCCTCGACGACGGCGATCCCGAGGAGGCGCATATCTGGATGAGCCGGCACATCCGCGACTTTCGCCGTGGCTACGAGCTCGCCGGCCTCGCGCTCACGAGCCATTGCGGCGCGCGCCGCGCGCAGCGGCGACCCACCCTCGCGGGCTCGCTATGATGTGGCGCTGAGATGATGCGAGGAGGTCGAAATGACGGTCCAGATCCCCTTCACCGCCTTGGCCGCGGCGCTCTGCGGCGCCGCGCTCGCGACCGCCGTGGCTGATGCCGCCATGACGGAAACCGCCGGCGTCACCTCCCCGTCCGTGGCGGCTGACACGCACGAACGTGCGAGCGGACTCGACCTCGCGGCACTCGACCGCGCGGTCGCCCCCGGCGACGATTTCTTTCGCTACGCGAATGGCACCTGGCTCAAGGACACGCCGATTCCCGCCGATCGCGCCTCGTACGGTGTGTTCGAGAAGCTGATCGAGCTCACGACGGCGCGCGCCGCGCACCTCATGCAGCAAGCCGCCGCCGCCCACGCACCCGCGGGGTCCGAGTCGCGCAAGATCGGCGACTACTATGCGAGCTTCATGGACGAGGCCGGCATCGAACGACGGGGCCTGCGGCCGCTCGAGCCCGAGCTCGCGCGCATCGCCGCGATCGGCAGCCGCCGCGACCTCGCCCGCTTCCTCGGCGGCACGCTGCGGGCGGACGTGGACGTGCTCAACAACACGCACCTTCACACGCCCAATCTGTTCGGGCTCTGGGTCGCGCGCGATCTCGACGACCCCGCGCGATACGCGGCATTTCTCATCCAGGGTGGTCTGGAGATGCCCGATCGCGATTACTATCTCGACGCATCGCCCCGCATGGAGGAGGAGAGAAGCCACTATCGCGCTCACATCGCGCGCATGCTCGAGCTTGCGCACGTGCCCGAGGCCACCGCGAAGGCGGCGCGCATCTTCGCTCTGGAGCGGCGGATTGCCGCCGTGCACGTGAGCCGCGCCGATTCGGAGGATGTGCGCAAGGGCGACAACCACTGGACGCGCGCCGAGCTCGCGGCGCGCGCGCCCGGTCTCGACTGGCCGGCGTACCTCGAGAGTGCCCGGCTGTCGCAGCAGGGCGAGTTCATCGTCTGGCAGCCGCGCGCCGTCACCGGCATCTGCGCGCTCGTCGCGAGCCAGCCGCTCGAGACGTGGAAGGAGTACCTCACCTTCCATGCCATCGAGCACGCGGCTCCGTTTCTGCCAAAGGCCTTCGTCGCCGAGAGCTTCGCGTTCTTCGGCAAGCAGCTCACCGGCACGCCGCAGCAGCGCGAGCGCTGGAAGCGCGCGGCCGACGCGACCAGCGCCGCGCTCGGCGAAGCCGTCGGTCAGCTCTACGTGCAGCGGTACTTTCCCGCGAGCGCGAAGGCGCAGGCGCAGGCGATGGTGCGCAATCTCATCGTCGCGTTCGGCCGCCGCATCGACCGTCTCGAGTGGATGACGCCCGAGACCCGCGCCAAGGCAAAGGCGAAACTCGCGACGCTCGATGTGGAGGTTGGCTATCCCGACCGCTGGCGCGATTACTCCGGGCTCGAGGTGAGGCGCGACGATGCGCTCGGGAACGCCGAGCGCGCCGAGCGCTTCGAGTACGAGCGCAATCTCGCCAAGCTCGGCCGTCCGGTCGAGCACGGCGAGTGGGTCATGTACCCGCAGACCGTGAATGCCGTGAATCTCCCGGTCATGAACGCGCTCAACTTTCCGGCGGCGATTCTCCAGCCGCCGTTCTTCGATCCGAACCGCCCGCAGGTCATGAACTACGGTGCGATCGGCGCGGTGATGGGCCACGAGATCAGCCACAGCTTCGATGATCAAGGTGCGCTGTTCGACGCATCCGGACGGCTGCGCAACTGGTGGGCGGCGGCGGACTTCGCGCACTTTCGCGCCGCGGCGCAGCGCCTCGTGCGCGAGTTCGACCAGTACCATCCGTTCCCCGACCTCGCGGTGAACGGACGGCAGACCCTGAGTGAGAACATCGCCGACCTCGGGGGTCTCGCGGTGGCCTACGATGCGTACCGGCTCTCGCTCCACGGCGAGCCCGCGCCCGCCGTGGACGGGTTCACGGGCGACCAGCAGTTTTTCCTGAGCTTTGCGCAGAGCTGGCGGCGCAAGACGCGCGAGCCGGCGCTGCGGCAACAGATCATCACGGACGGACACGCGCCCTCGGAGTACCGGGCGGACACCGTGCGCAACCTCGACCCGTGGTATGCGGCGTTCCACGTGACCGCCGGCGAGCGGCTCTACCTCGCACCGCCGGACCGCGTGCGCATCTGGTGATGGACAAGAACCCCTAGCATGCGGCCCGTGCGCTCGCCGCCATGAACGAAACCCCGACCGTCCTTCGACCATCCCCCGATGCGTTGCTGGCGGAGAGCCACCGCGCCGATCGGGGACGGCTCAAGATCTTCCTCGGGGCCGCACCGGGCGTCGGCAAGACGTACGAGATGCTCTCGGCCGCGCGCCGCAAGCGCGCGGACGGCGTCGATGTCGTCGTCGGCATCGTCGAGACGCATGGGCGGGTCGAGACGGCCGCGCTCCTCGAGGAGCTGCCCGTCGTGCCGCGGCGTACGCTCGAGTATCGGCACCGAAACTTCGAGGAGCTCGATCTCGATGCCGTGCTCGAGCGGCACCCGCAGCTCGTGCTCGTCGATGAGCTCGCGCATACCAACATCCCCGGATCGCGCCACGCCAAGCGCTACCAGGACGTGCAGGAGCTGCTCGATGCCGGCATCGATGTGTACTCGACACTCAACGTCCAGCACCTCGAGGGCTACAACGACCTCGTGGCCCGGATCACCGGCGTCGAGGTGCGCGAGACGGTTCCCGACAGCGTGCTCGAAGGCGCCGCGGACGTGGAGCTGATCGATCTGCCTCCGGACGATCTGCTCGAGCGGCTGCGACAGGGCAAGGTGTACGTACCGGAGCAGGCACGCAACGCCATCGCGAATTTCTTCTCGCGCGGGAATCTGCTCGCCCTGCGAGAGCTGTCCTTCCGCGCCGCCGCCGAGCGCCTGGACGAGGAACTCTCCTCGTACATGCGCGCACATGCGATCGCCGGACCCTGGCCGACGCGCGGCGGGCTCGTCGTCTGCATCGATTCCTCGGTGGAAAGCGGTGGGCTCATACGCACGGCCAAGCGCCTCGCCGATCAGCGCCACGTGCCGTGGACCGCCCTGTTCGTCCAGACGCTCACCCGGCGACTGACGACCGCGCAGCGCGAGCAGCTCGAGGCGAATCTCGCGCTCGCCGAACAGCTCGGCGGCGATACGGCGACCATCTCGGGGCTGCGCGTCGGCATCGAGGTGCTCGAATACGCGCGCCAGCACAACGCGGCGCAGGTGCTCGTCGGACGCCCGCGCGGGGCGCGCTGGCGGCGCCTGCTGCGCGGCAGCCTCGCCGACTGGCTCGTCGATCAGGCGACCGGTTTCGAGGTGACCGTGGCGACGGCCGAGGACGAGCAGGCCGCCGAGGCGCCGCGGCGCGCGCGCGAGGATCACTGGCTCGAGAGCGCGCCGCAGTACCGCGAGCTCGCCATCGCCGCCGCGCTCGTCGCAGGGGCTGCCGGCATCGCCTGGCTCCTCGAGGGTTGGCTCAACGTCTACAACCTCGCGCTCATCTTTCTGGTCGCGGTCACGTTCGCGGGCGGGTTGGTCAGCCTCAGTGCCTCGGTGGTCGCGAGCGTGCTGAGCTTCCTCCTCTACCGGTTCCTCTTCACCGAGCCGCGCTTCGCGCTCGGCGGCGCGCGGCCCGAGGATGCCACCACGCTCGCGACGTTTCTCGTCGTCTCGATCGTCGTCGGCCAGCTCGCGGGACGGCTGCGCCAGCAGGCCGCCGAGGCCCGCCGCAACACCTCGCGGGTCGAGGTGCTGTTCGACTTCTCCAGACGCATCGCCACCGCGGTCGACGAGCGCGATCTCATCAACGCCGCGCAACGGGGTCTCAAAGAGCTGCTCGGCACGCGCGCGCTCATGCTCCGCGCGCTGCCCGCAGGCAAGGTCGAGATCCCGGCGGATCTCGAGCGCGCGGACGAGTTTCGGGATGTCGATCGAGCGGCCGCGGAGTGGGCGCTCGCGCACCGGCAGCCCGCGGGCGCGGGCACGGCGACGCTCCCGGCGGCGAGGTGGCACTTCGTGCCCGTCGATACCGGCGGTCAGACGCTCGCCGTGATCGCCGTCGAGGGCAGCGCGGCCTCGAAGCGCTTCGGAGCCGAGGAGCGCCGTCTGCTCTTTGCGCTGCGCGCGCAGCTCGCCGCCGCGCTCGAGCGCTTCAGACTGCAGCGCGTGTCCACCGAGGCGCGCGTCAACCGCGAAGCCGAGGGCTTACGCTCCGCCCTGCTCGCCTCGGTGTCGCACGATCTGCGCGCGCCGCTCGGCTCGCTCCTCGAGAGCCTGACGGCGCTGCGCGACCCGCAATCGTCCGCGGCGCCCGCCGCGAACGGCGCCCGCGCCGCCGGCCGCCAGGTGCTGCTCGAGACGGCCTGCCAGGAGGCCGATCGCCTCAACCGGTTTCTGAACAATGTGACCGACATGACGCGCCTGAGCTATGGCGCGCTCACCCCGCAGTTGAGCTCGGTGAGCCTCTCCGCGTCGGTGACCGAGGCGATCGGCCAGCTCGCGGCGGTCCTGCGGCCGCGGACCGTCGAGGTGCGGATTCCCGCGGATCTCCCGCCCGTGCGGGCCGATCCCGTGCTGCTCCAGCGCGTCCTCGTCAATCTGCTCGGCAATGCCGCGCGCTACTCGCCGGCCGACTCCCCGATCAGCGTCACGGCGTCGCAGCGGGACGACCGTGTTCGGCTCGTGATCGAGGATCGCGGGCCCGGCTTTCCTCCCGAGGACCGCACGCGTCTGTTCGATCTGTCCTACCAGACCGGGCAGGGGGAGAACGCGGGCTCCGGACTCGGCTTGGCGATCTGCAAGGGCTTCATCGAGGCGCTGGGCGGGGAGATCGCCGCCGACAACGGTCCGGACGGTCGCGGCACGGTCATGATCATCACGTTGCCCGCGGATCGCGGCGCGAACCCCGCGATCAAAACTTGACCAGCACGCCGAACGACCACATCGCCTCGCGCTTGCGCAGGTCCGGAAACCAGACGCCGCTCTCTCCGCAGTTGGCCGACGCCTGCTGCAGATTGTTCGTTCCGGCCGAGGAACCCGAGTTGCACACGTAGTCCTGCGGCGACCCGTTGTTGCCGCCGGGAGGGGTGATGCCGCCCTGCCCGCTGAAGTACGGCACGTCCGAATGCCGGAAGCCGAGCTCGCTCCACCAGGTGATCCATTCCTTCGGCATGTACTGAAAATTGACGGTGCCGTCCCACTGGTACAGTTTCTGACCGGGGTTCTCGGTGAAGTACGGCGATCCCGTCGAGCCCGTCGCACCGTTGATCGGCGGCAACAGCGTCAGATAGCGGCCCGGATTGTCCATCGAGCCGCCACCGATCGTGACCGCATACAGATTGTTGTCGAACCACAGGCGGTTGTAGAGCATCCAACCGAGAAAGTAGCTCTTCTGCGGTCCGGAGGAGCACGTGACTCCGCCGCCGTGCTCGCATCCGGCATCTCCGGTCAGCGAGAACGCGGCCATCGAGAGACCCTTGCCGGAGCCCTGGAAGTACTTGTACTCGATGCTGTCGTCGGTGTGGATGCGGGTGGTGCTCACCTGCGGGTTGCCGGGCGTGTTCGCGAGCACATCCGTGCCCATGCCGTAGTTGTTGAAGACGAGCTTCAGATTCTCGGTCGGCATCCACAGGATCTGCCCACCGAGACCCGGCTTCCCGTTGAACTTGTTGTACGAGGCCCAGCCGTTGATGAACCACGGCTCGATCTTCAGCTTGTTGGTCGGATACCACTGAATTCGAAGCCCGTTGAAAACCCAAGGCGTGTTCGAGGAGACATAGGACGGCTGGTACGTCCAGTTGTCGTAGTTGTAGAAGCTGAACAGTCCGATGTACGAGGCGAAGATCCCGAGGTCGACGTTGAGGCCGTGACTCACATCGAAGTGATAGCCCGCATTCGCCTCCGAGACGTAGCGGTAGGCATCCTGGACGTTGTACTGACCGACGCCGCCGATCGAGCCCGAGCTCGCATCGTTATCGGGTATCGCCGTCGCGAACAGTCCCCACATGGTGAGCAGACGGGCCCGCACGTTGTCGTAGTGGAAATCCCCTCCGATGCTGATCTGATCCAGCTGGAACTCGTTCGAGCGAAACTCCTCCGTCGAGCCGCCGATGGTGTGATCGCGCGGATGATTGAAATCATCGATGTAGGAGGCGTCGAGCCGGATGTCGGGCGTGAAGAACGCGGTATCGAAGACCGGCATGTGATTGCGCGGCGAGCCATTGAGCCACGTGAAAT
>Ga0335074_10001568_pt1 | contig 30982 bp, 23 predicted proteins | sample Lox_Sample_23_FD_206715 | JGI IMG/M metagenome (GOLD analysis project Ga0335074, IMG submission 206715) | Soil microbial communities from Loxahatchee National Wildlife Refuge, Florida, United States - Lox_Sample_2.3 | ecosystem: Environmental > Terrestrial > Soil > Wetlands | place: USA... | reverse complement strand
TTTCCGTCCTGTCAAGACCAGACGCCGTGGGGCGCCCCTTGACGGTCACGGTAGGCGTGCCATCTCGTCGTGAGCCATGAGTGTGCCCAAGTGTGGCACGCGAAAGTCAGCCTGGCGTTACCGAGGAGATGAGTTCACGGGCGCGCAAGCCATAAACCGCGATCTCGGCCAGGCGGCCGAATATCTGCGCATACATGGCGATCTCGTGGGGCTGGGTGATTGTCAGGTATCCGGAGATCAACTCCACGTTCACCTGATCGTTGTCGTAGATCCAGAAATCCTCGGCTGGCCCGGCCACGCCGCGATCAAGAGAAGCAGGGATGATGCCAAGTGACACGGCGGGCCAGGTCGTGACCTCGGTCAGGTTTCCGAGCTGGGCACGCATGACATGTGGGCCGCCGAATCCGTTGCGCAGCACGGATTCCTCGATAAGGAACGCGGCGGTGCGCTCGCCGCGACGCAAGACCCTTTGCCGCCTCATGCGCACCGCGACCGCGGCTTCGACGTCATCACGAAGCCCGCGCCGCTGCTGGTAGGCGAGCAGCACGGCGCGGGTGTAGTCCTGGGTTTGGATCAGCCCCGGAATCCTCCAGCAACTGTAGGCACGGAACTGCCGCGTCCGCTCATACAGCGGCAGCCGTGCCTCCTGGGCGCGCCTGAGCCCTGAGCGTTCCATCCTCCGCCACTCGACCCACATCCCCTCTGCCGAGCGCAGCGACGCGATCAGGTTCGGAACCTCGTTCTCGGCGTCACATACCCGGCACCATGTGCGGATGGCCTCAGCGGAAGGCGGCCGGGTAGCGTGCTCGATCTTGGAGACTTTCGTCCGCTCCCACCCGGCCCGGGCGGCTAGGTCCCTGGCGGTCAGCCCGGCATCGAGCCGCAGTTCACGAAGCCTGTCAGCCAGGATCTGACGCGCCTGCTTGGCGCTGGAGGAAGCCGGTTGCAACGGCGGCGCGACCGGCTAGCGGACCTGGTATTCCCGGTGCGGAATGGCCCGTTCCCATACTGCCTCGAATGCCAAGGCGCACTGTTTCACGATCGCCGGGTCATCGCACAGCCGGGTATCGAGGAACTCGCCGGGGCCGGAGAAGTAGCTGAACTGCGCTCGCAGCCCGTCGAAGACCCAGCCGTCGTTGGCGGGCAGCAGCAGTCCCGTGGCCAGATGCCGGGGCAGCCAGCGGACGTCCTCGCCGGCGTCGATGTTCGAGCCGGTAGTCGCGTGCTCGAACTTGATGTAGTCGGTAACCGGCTCGGAGACGACCCGCGCCCGGCGGATCCGGACTCCACGGCCTGCCACTTCCCGGATCAGGTCCAGCCACGGCCGGTTCAGCCGCCGCTCGAACTCCTCCTGGTCACCGGCCAGCCACGCCTGGAACCATGGATCGGCCGGGGTGTAAGCATCCCGCATCTCCAGGTGCACCGCCGAGGAGGTGCACGTCCGCAGGAGCACGGCAAACGGCGGATCCGGCTCCTCAGCTACGCCGGGGATGCGGTCCAGGTCCCTGCCTGCCGCGCTCGTAGGTCCCATTGACCGCCTCCATTACGAACGACCTCATCACCGGCGGCACCTTGACCACGGCCTCGCCTGGGCCGACCGGGCTGTGCCGCACAACCTCCGCCAGCGCTCGGGGATCGGTAACCGTCTCGCCAAGAATCCAGATGTCACCGGTGTCCTCGTCCACGTACACCGCCGGACACCCGTTGTCGGGCGTGTGAGGCGTGATGCCAACGAAACTTATCCGCATTGTAGCCTCCATGATCGGAAGTGTGCCCGAGTGGGCCACGGCACGAAGAACCATCCGATGGCGCAGATCGTCACGACGAACACGGCCGGCGCCCACGGGCGGTGCGATCCCCATGCCTGCTGCGCGTCCAAGCCCTCAGCCCCCGGTGGGGTAGTACTTCCCCGCCAGCACCTCTTCCGGCGGCCACGCTGGCAAGGTGGTCTGGGCCATCGTCGAGTGAAGCGTCCGTGTTCACCTTTGGCTGATCAGCGAACGCAATACTCGTAGACTGACGATCATAGTCGACTATATCGTGATGACGGGGAGGGAGTAGCGCAATGCAGCCGAGGCAGGCTGCGAGGTCGTGGAGTTCGGCGTGGCGGGCGAAGTTGCGGTCCCGGTAGGCCTTGGCGGCGGGGCTGGTGTCGGCGCCGAGTTGTTCCAGCGCGGTCATCAGGCCGACCTGGACCGCTGAGGTCTAAGCTTGGCGCGACAGGCCCAGTGCCGAACTGCCACGTGCGATCTGGCGCCCGCTGTGCCAGCCAAGCCGCAGGGAGAGCAGGACAGCGAGTGCCGATCACCGCCGACCAGGACGAGATCGGTCCGGCGCACTGGTCCGGTGGCCTGCTGCGGCAACGGAACTTCGGACTGCTGTGGACCGGCGAGACCATCAGCCAGACCGGCAACTCCATGGCCGTGGTCGGGGTCCCGCTGCTGGCCGTCGCCGTGCTACACGCCAGCACCTTCGCGGTCTCAGCCCTGACCGCAGCAGCGTACCTGCCCTGGCTCGTGATCGGCCTCCCGGCCGGCGCCTGGGTCGACCGGCTCCGGCCCCGGCCGCTCATGGTCATCTGCGACATCGTCTCCGCGCTGCTGTACGCCAGCTTGCCCGTAGCGGCCTGGGCCGGCGTGCTCACCACTGGGCAAGTGCTTGCCGTTGCCCTGCTTGCCGGGGCGGCCAACGTGTTCTTCGCCACCGCCTACCAGGTCTACCTGCCCGCCCTGGTCACTCCGGGCGAACTGCTGGAAGGCAACGCGAAACTGCAAGGCAGCATGTCCGTGGCGACCATCGGCGGCAACAGCGCGGCCGGCCTGGCCGCCAAGGCCGTGGGAGACGCCACCGCGCTGCTGTTCAACGCCGGCAGCTTCCTGGTCTCCGCGATATGCCTGCTGCTCATACACGCCCGGCCGGCACCGCGTGAGCCTGCCACGCGCGCCACGACCGTCCGCGCGGAGATCGCCGAGGGTGCAAAGTTCATCATGCGCGACCCGCTGCTGCGCCCCATGAGCATCTACGCGGCAGTCGCCAACCTGGCCAACAGCGGCAGCACCTCGCTCGTCGTCGTCTTCTTGATCCGGGTGGCCGGGTTCGGCTCAACGGCAGTCGGCTTGCTCATGGCCACAATCGGCGTCGGCGGGATAGCCGGCGCGATGGTCGCCCGCCGCGTGGCCCGGCGGCTGGGGACAGCGCGCGCGTTGCTGCTATGCATGCTCGGCAGCGGGCTGTTCGCGCTGCTCATCCCGCTGACCGGGCCAGGCCTCCAAGCCACGTTCTACATCGTCGGCTCGGCCGTGCTCGGCGCAGGAGGGACCGCCGGCAACATCATCCTGGTCAGCTTCCGCCAGACATACTGCCCCCCGCCCATGCTCGGCCGGGTCACCGCAAGCCAGCGCTTCTTGGTTTATGGCACCATCCCGCTCGGCGCGCTAATCGCGGGAGGACTCGGCACCCTCCTCGGCGTCCGCAACGCACTGTGGGCCATGCTCAGCCTTTTCGCCCTCTCCGGCACCGTCCTGCTCACCCGCCCCATCCGGGCCGATAAGAACCTGCCCGACACCACCGCCCCATTCACCCACGCACATCAGTAACAGCGGGCCTTCGGGCTCCGAAGGCCCGAGGGGGCCAGGACTCCGGGAGAACGCGCCAGTCGGCAGAGCCGGGTGGTCTCCCCGCGGACGCCGCGCGGCGCACGGTAGCGTGCGGTCGTTGCCTTGGCAGGTGGTCAAAGTTGAATCGTCGCCTCGACGGTGAGACGGCGTCCCGGCACCAACGGCGTCGTTGCGGCAATCATGTCGTCGGGTGCGCGTCGTTGTGACAACGACGTCGTTGGGCCAGGCCGGTCGTCAGCCCATCAGGGCTCTGCAATCCCGCCAGCCCCAGCGATCACATGTTCAGCGCGGCTTCGATAGTCAACCGGCAAACAGGATGGGTTGTACAGCTGCCGCGGCTCGGTCTAGCAGGCCGGGCGGATGCATCCCAGCCGCGCCCGGCGGAGACGACTGTGGCGCATCGGTACCAGTAGACGGGACCGGGGGTACACGCACCGCGTCCCCCCGACAGCTCCGATCGGTGGTCAGCGGCGGAGTCTTAAGGTGCGCGCCGCGAGTGGCGTGCGGCCTTAGCTGGCTGGGCTTTCAGCGTAGGCGAGTGTTCCGTGCGGCGGGCACCGACGCGCCAGGGGGGTGGCTGGGTGGGCCGCCTCCCTCGGCCTTGCTGTTTCCTCGCGCGACCGTCGAAGCGGGCCTTGCTAGTGCCGAAGCCAGGGTCAGAGTTGGATGGTCCCTTCGATCACCAGTCGACGGCGCTGACGGGGAGGGTTGTCCGTAGTAAGCAGCGCGGCCCGCGCCCCGGCGGCCGAGATGATCGCGCCGGTGATGATGCTGCTGACCGGGGTGGTCCCGATTACCCCCGGCCTTGCTCATAGGGCGCGCATAGGGTCATTTCAGCCGCAGCCGAGCATGGTCACCGAACCTCTCAGTCATGACGGTTCTGCAGGTAGACATCGTGGTGCCGGTGCGCAACGAGGAATGCGATCTCGCGCCTGGCGTGCGGCGGCTGGTCGGCTATCTGCGCGAGGGGTTCCCGTTCTCCGCGCGGGTGACGATCGCGGACAACGGCAGCACCGACCGCACCTGGGCGATCGCCTGCGAGTTGGCCCGTGAGTTGACCGAGGTGCGGGCGGTGCGCGTGGCGCAGCCAGGACGGGGGCGAGCGCTGCGGGCTGTCTGGTCACGCAGCGACGCCGACGTCCTTGCCTACATGGATGTCGATCTGTCGACGGACCTGAACGCGCTGCTGCCGCTGGTGGCGCCGTTGTTGTCCGGGCACAGCGACCTGGCCATCGGCACCCGGCTGGCCCGGGGGTCGCGGGTGATCCGCGGGCCCAAGCGCGAGCTGATCTCCCGCTGTTACAACATGCTGCTGCACGCGTGCATGGGGGCCAGGTTCTCCGACGCGCAGTGCGGCTTCAAGGCCATCAGGCGCGAGCAGGCGCGGGCACTGCTCCCGCTCACCAAGGACAATGGCTGGTTCTTCGACACCGAATTGCTCGTGCTGGCCGAGCGGGCCGGGTTGCGCATCCACGAGGTTCCGGTGGACTGGGTGGACGACCTGGACTCGCGGGTCGACATCGTCGCCACCGCGCTCGCCGACCTGCGCGGTATGGTGCGGCTCGGCCGCGGGTTCACGCGCGGGTCGATCAGGGTTCCCCAGCTGCGGCCACCATCGCCCACGGGGCCGGGCGGCGACGCAGGGCGCGCCGCATCGGGTGAACTCACCTGGCAGATTGCGACCTTCGCGGTCGTCGGCGTCGCCTCGACGATCGCGTACGTGCTGATGTACCTGCTGCTGCGCGGCGTGATGCCGGCCCAGGCGGCAAACGTGCTCAGCCTGCTGGCCACAGCGGTGGCCAATACCGCCGCCAACCGGCGGGTGACGTTCGGGATCTGCGGACGCCTGCACGCGGCTAGGCACCAGGTCAAGGGGCTGATCGCATTCGGCATCGGGCTGGCCCTGACCTCCGGAGCGCTGGCCACCCTGCATTCGCCCAGCCGCGGCCTCGAGGTCGCGGTTCTCGTCGCCGCCAACCTGGTGACGACCGTCGTCAGGTTCCTGCTGTACCGGACCTGGGTCTTCGGCCGAACCAAGGCCAGCTATCACAACCCAACATCTAACGGGAGACAACCAATTGAGCGCGACCACCTCCTTGGCCAGGCATTCGACCCGCAACGGTCCGCGGCCCGCGGGGAGCCGGGCCCGGCGCCTGCTACGCGGGCCTGACACCAACCCCCGGTGGGCGCGCCCGGCGCTGCTCGGATTGCTGGCGCTCACCGCGCTGCTCTACCTGTGGGACCTGACCAGGAACGGCTGGGCCAATGACTTCTACGCCGCGGCGGTCCAGGCCGGGACCAAGAGCTGGAAGGCATTCTTCTTCGGCTCGTTCGACTCATCCAACTTCATCACCGTGGACAAGACGCCGGCCTCGCTGTGGGTCATGGAACTGTCAGGCCGGGTGTTCGGTTTCAGCCAATGGTCGATGCTGGTGCCGCAGGCGCTGGAGGGCGTGGCCTCAGTGGCGCTGTTGTATGCCTCCGTGCGGCGGTGGTTCGGGCCCGCGGCCGGGCTGACCGCTGGGCTGGTGCTCGCGCTGACGCCGGTGGCGGCCCTCATGTTCCGGTTCGACAACCCGGACGCGCTGCTGGTGCTGCTGATGACCGCGGCGGCCTACGCACTGGTGCGCGCTATCGAGAACGGGCGCACAAAGTGGCTGGTGTTCTGCGGCGTCCTGCTCGGATTCGCGTTCCTGGCCAAGATGCTGCAGGCGTTCCTGGTCGTGCCGGGTTTCGCGATCGCCTACCTGTGGTGCGGCGCGCCCCGTCGGCCGCTGCGGCGGATGTGGCAGACCGCGCTGATGGGCGGCGGGATCATCCTGGGTGCGGGCTGGTGGGTGCTGATCGCGGAGCTGACCCCGGCGGCGGACCGGCCCTATTTCGGCGGCTCGACCGACAACAACATCCTGCAGCTCGCCATCGGGTACAACGGGCTGGGCCGGCTTGACGGCAACGAGACCGGGTCCATCGGCGGCGGAGGGCCGGGCGGAGCGGGATTCGGCGGCGCTACCGGACTGCTGCGGCTGTTCCAGTCGGAGTTCGGCGGCCAGATCAGCTGGCTGCTGCCCGCGGCGCTGGTCTGCCTGGCTGCCATGCTGTGGGTGTCGCGGCGGGCGGTGCGGACCGACCGGATCAGGGCCGCGGCGCTGTTGTGGGGCGGCTGGGTGATCGTGACCGGCCTGGTGTTCAGCTACATGGCAGGCATCGTCCACCCCTACTACATGGTGGCGCTGGCCCCCGGCATCGGTGCCCTGGTCGGCATCGGCGCGATGGCGCTGTGGAAGGCAAGGCCCGGGCTGGCCGGGCGGGCGGTTGCGGCCGCGACGGTGGCGGGCACGGCCGTCTGGTCATACGTGCTGCTTGACCGGACGCCGGACTGGCTGCCTTGGCTGCGCTTGGTCGTGGTGATCGCGGGCGGGCTGGGCGCGGTGGCGCTCCTCGCGGGTCCGTGGCTGGCATCGCTGTCTTACCGGCGGGCCTTGCTGGCACTGACCGTGGGGCTGGCCATGGTGGCGGGGCTGGCCGGGCCGGCCGCCTACGCGCTGGACACCGTCAACTCCGCGCATACCGGCGCGATCCCGAGCGCGGGACCGGCGACGGTCGGATTCGGCGGGTTCGGCGGAACCGGGCGGCACGGTTCGTTCGCCGGAGCCCGTCCGGGCGGGAAGGCTGGCAGCGGGTTCCCTGGCGGGACCGCGGGCGGGGGGTTCCCGGGCGGGAAGGCGGGTTCGTTCGGCAGTCCCGCCGCATCGCGCGGTACGGGTACTACGACGCGCCCGGCCGGTAGCCCCGGCGGCGGGTTCGGCGGGGCGCCCGGCGACGGACGTACCGGCGGGTTCGGCGGGCTGGGCGGCGGCACGCAGGTCAGCAGCGCGCTGGTGAAGCTGCTCGAGAAGGACGCGACTTCGTACAAGTGGGTGGCCGCCACCGAGGGCTCGACCGCGGCGGCGCCGATCGAGCTCACGACCGGGGACGCGGTCATGGCCATCGGCGGGTTCAACGGCACCGATCCGTGGCCGACGCTGGCCGTGTTCAAGGATCTGGTGGCCAAGCACGAGGTGCACTACTACGTAGGCCAGGGCAGCGAGAGCTTCGGCGGCGGGCGAGGGTCCTCTGCCATCGCGTCCTGGGTGGCGGCTCACTTCAAGAAGGAGACCGTCGGCGGCCAGACCGTCTACGACCTCACCCAGCCGCTCAGCGGCACGACATAGCTAGGCCGCGCAGGGCAGGAGGCCGTAGGACTGCTTGGCGTCCAGGATGCGCACGACGGCCGATTTCACGGTGGCGCGGAACGAACGGTCGGTGCTGGCCCGGCTGAGGATGGCCTGATACATGGTGATGGCGGCGGGCAGGCTTTCGGAGGTGATCAGGTCGCCTCCGGCGTTAAGGAAGTCGATGCCGCGGGAGGCCGCCGGAATGTCGGCCACCGCGGCTGCCGCGCCGAGGTCATCGGAGACGATCACGCCCCGGAAATGCAACTTTTTGCGCAGCAGCCCGCGTATGACGCGCGAGGAGAATGCCGCGAGATGACCGGGGTCGATCCGGGTGTAGGTGGCCAGGGCGACCATGACGAGCGGCACGCCGGCCCTGATCGCCGCCTGGAACGACTTGAGGTACGGGCTGTTCGGACCGGTGGTCGTGTCGACGACATCCGAGGTGTAGTCGGTGTTGCCGATCACCAGGCCCAGACCGGGGAAATGCTTCGCGGTCGTGGCGACGCCGGCCTGGCGCATGCCCCGGATGAACGCCACGCCATGGGAGCCGTTGGTCTGCGGGTCGTGGCCGAACTCCCGCTGCAGCCCGCCGACCGGCTGGTTCTGGCTCGCGGTCGCGCTCGGCACCACATCCATGACCGGGGCCAGGTTTAGGTTGACGCCCGCTGACTTCAGCTCGCGGCCCCAGGCGGCCGCCTCCCGTTCCAGCTCCTTGGCCGACAGCTGGCCCTGGTCCAGCGCGGGCGGGATCGACGAGAAGCCGGGCCCCTGGAGTTCCTGGACCTGGCCGCCCTCCTGGTTCGCGGCGACGAAGAACCGCACCCGGGCCGTCGCGGCGGGCGAAGCCATCGCCTGGATCGCACCAGCGACCTGGCGGTCCGCCGCCACGCCGGCCGTGCTCGTGCCCTCGAACAGGAACGAACCGAAGTGGTATGTGCTGACCGACGCGGCGACCTCGGAGTCGGGAGCCCCCGCGATACCGACCAGGAACAGCTGGCCGACCCGCTGTGCTTCGCTCATCCGGGCGAAGGCCCGATCCGGGCAGGACAGCGGTGCCGCTGCCGCCGCCTCCGGGGAGGACGACGGCGACGCGCCGTCGCTGGCGCGGGCGGTGCCTGTCAGGCTGGCCGAGGACTGCGGAGAACTGCCGCCCGACGCGGCGCCGCACGCCGAGCAGGCCAGGCCGAGCGCCAGGGCGTCCGCGAGCAGCAGCCGGTCGGGTCGGCGCCGCTTCCCGCCTGGCCTCCGGTCGCTGCCGTCACGATTTCGCACTTGATCCGTTCTATCGGACGTCGCGGCGCGGCATTGCGGATTTGAGGAATTAAGGGTGGGCGCGAGGATCCGCGCGGCCTCAAATCGGAGCAGTAGCGTGCGCGATTTTGGGTAGTGGCGATGAGTGTGATGCCTCCCGAGCAGCCGTCGCCGGCTCCGAAGGCGGCCGCCGGATTGCTCGCCCGGGGGTACGCGTTGGCCGTGGTCAGCCTGCGGCTGCTGATCATCGCGGGATGGGCCGCCGCGATCGCGGCCGCCATCATGTTCCTACCGCCGCTGAGCACATCGACCGGGCTATCCGAGCTGATCCCTCCCGGATCGCCTGCCGCGCACGCGGAAAGCGACGCGACCAGGCTGTTCGGCTTCCCGCTCGACGCGGCCGTCGCCGTCGTGCAGCGAGACCCGCGGGGCCTGCCGACCGCTACGCAGGTCCGCGCGGTCCGTCAGGCTCTGGCCGCTGACCGGGAGGCAGGGGGCAAACTCGGCCAGCTTTCCCAGGCGGCGCAGGCGGAGGGCGTCGCCGAGGCGCTGGCCAGGGCGAACCACCTGAGTGTCGCGCTGGCCCTGGCCGGCCCGACGAGCCCGGGACCGCCCGGCGGGATTCCCGGCCTGGCCGGGGCGTTCCCCTTGCCGAACGACGCCGGGGTGCTGCCCGGCACCGCGGAGAAGTCGACCACGATCATCACGTTCCTGTACTTCAGCCCGGGCACGTCGTTCGGGCAGCAGACGGCGGGCGCGAACGCCTACGTGCACTGGTACCTGAACCAGCCGGCCGACCACGTTGTCGGCGTTACCGGCCCGATCCCGGCCGAGTACGCGCAGAGCCAGATCATCCAGCACTACCTCTGGTGGGTCGAGCTGTTCACCGTGCTGGCCATCGCGGTGATCCTCGGCCTGCGGTTCAGGTCGGCTGGCGCGCCACTGGCCGCGCTGGCCTGCGCGGGGACCGCGTACGTCCTCGCGGTACGGGTCGTGGCTTGGATGGCGCAGCGGATGGGCGTCTCGGTGCCGCCCGACCTGGATCCCGTGCTGGTCGTCCTCTTGCTCGGGGTGACCACCGATTACTCGGTGTTCTTCCTCGATGGGATGCGGGCCCGCCTGGCCGAGGGCGTGCCCAGGGTCCAGGCGGCCAGGCTGGCCACGGCCGAGTACGCGCCGATCATCCTGGCCGCGGGCCTGATCGTGGCGGCGGCCACGGCCTCGCTCGCGGTGGCCAGGACCGAACTGCTGCGGGCGTTCGGGCCGGCGCTGGCGCTGACCGTGCTGACCGCGATGGTCGTGTCGATCACGCTGCAGCCCGCGCTCATGACCGTGTTCGGCGGCATGCTGTTCTGGCGCGTCCGGCTCCGGGCGCGGCGCCAGCGCACCCGGGATCCGCGAGCACCGCGGGCGGGGTTCACGGTGGCCCGGTTCGCGGCGGTGTGGCCGGTCGCGCTGCTCATCGCCGCGGCGTGCACGGTCGGCCTGCTCGCGGCCGCGTCAAACGCGCGGGACCTGCGCCTCGGGTCGCCGCTGATCGGCGAGCTGCCATCGTCCGCGACCGCGGTGCGCGCGAGCGCCGCGGCGTCCGATGGCTTCGCGCCAGGCATCTTGTCCCCCACGGAGATCCTGGTCATCGGCCCGGGAGTGACCAAGCAGACCGCGGCCCTGGCCAGGCTCCAGCACGAACTGGCGGCCCAGCCCGGCGTGGCGGAACTGGCAGGTCCGTCCGACTTCCCCGAACAGTCAGGCACGGCCGGGGGAGTGAGCTCGCTGAACCCGATGCTGGCCAGTTCGGGTGGAGCCGCCCGCTACGTGGTGGTGGAGAAGACCGACCCGCTCGACGCGACTGCGATCGGCCGGGTACGGGCGCTTGCGGCCCGCCTTCCCGCGCTCGGCCGTTCGGCCGGGCTGTCCGGCGTGCGGTTCGAGGTGGCCGGCCAGACCGCGCTGATCTCGGACTCCATCAACTCGATCTTCGCCGATCTGGGGCGGGTCGCGCTCGCGATCATGCTGGTGACGCTCATCCTGCTTGTGCTGTTCCTGCGGTCGCTGCTGGCGCCGGTGTACCTGCTGGCCGCCAGCGTCCTGGCCGTGTTCGCCACGCTGGGGCTGGCCATGCTGATCTGCCAGGCCGTCCTCGGCTCCGGCAGCATGGTGTACTTCGTGCCCTTCGCCGCGGGCGTACTGCTGGTCTCGCTCGGCTCGGACTACAACGTGTTCGTGGTTGGCCGCATCTGGGAGGAAGCCCGACGTCGGCCGGTCCCGGACGCGGTCGCCGTCGCGGCGCCCGGGGCGTCGCGGGCCATCACCACCGCCGGGGTGGCGCTGGCCGCGAGCTTCGCCATGCTCGCGGTAATACCGCTTGAGCAGTTCAGGCAGCTCGCAATAACGATGGCCCTCGGGATCGTCCTTGACGCGATCGTGGTCCGCTCCCTGCTGGTGCCGGCCCTTGTCGCGCTGTTCGGCCGCCTCGGGATGTGGCCGGGTAACCGCCCGGAGCCGCCAACCCGGACCGATCAGCTGGTCAGGGACCGGGTGGGGTGAGCGCCGTCAAGCCCGGGTGGCCGTGAACCGCCAGGCTTGGGCCGTCGTGGTGCCAAAGGCGCCTGGGTTGATCTCAAAGGTATCGGCCTCGATGTCGAGGACCGTCCATCCGTCGGCGAAGGCGGCTCGTAGCTCGTCCTGGGTGACCCGGCGCGGGCCGAACGTCCCCGGCTGAGCGTCGCTGAAGCACATGAGGTAGAGCCGGCCGCCCGGCCGCAGAACCGACGCCAGGCTGGCGACGTACCCGGCCCGGCTGTCGTCGTCGAACACGTGGAACAGCCCGCTGTCGATGATCGTGTCAAAGTCGCGGCCCAGATCCGCGAGCCGAAGGGCATCGGCGACCTCGAACCGGGCCCTGATCCCGCGGTCGGCCGCCTTGGCCCTGGCCCGCTCGACGGCCAGCGGCGAGACGTCGACGCCCAAGGCGTCGGCGCCGGACCAGGCGGCCAGCAGAGTCTGCTCTCCGGTACCGCAGCCGGCATCAAGCACCTGCCCGGTCAGCAGCCCGCGTTCGGCCAGCCGGGCGAAGGCCGGCTGGGGTTTGCCGATGTCCCACGGCGCGGGCACGCTGCCCGCGTAGGAGTCGTCCCAGCTTGCCGCCGTCACTGGTTCATTATCCCGCGGCGCGATCCGCATCAGCAGGTATACAGGGATTATGACTGCCGACCGGCTCCCCGGGCAGATGACATCGGCCGCGCTTGTGCTGCTGGCTGAACTGGACGACAGGCAGCGAGCGCTCGCCGCCTACCCCTTCTCCGACAATTCCGCGCGGCGATGGCTTGAGTACCGCCCCAACCGGCGGCCCGGCGCCTGCATCGGCCAGATGACGGCGGCCGCCCGCAAGGCCGCGCACCGGCTGCTTGCGACCGGGCTAAGCGAGCATGCGTACGCCCAGGCGATGGTGATCATCGCCCTGGAGGAGGTGCTTGACCGGCGAGAAGGATGGCGGCGCGGCCGCCACAGCAACGACTACTGGGTGAGCGTGTTCGGCGATCCGGCCGGGGACGCACCGTGGTCGTGGCGCTTCGAGGGGCACCACCTGTCGGTGACGATGACGGTGGCGGGCGGCCAGGTCTCCCCCGCACCTGTCTTCTTCGGCGCCAACCCCGCCTGCGTCAGCTACTCCGGGCGGCCGGTGTCCCGGCCGCTGGCCCCGGAGGAGGACCTGGCCCGGGCGCTGCTCGACGCGCTGGGACCGGCCGGGCGGCAGCTGGCCGTGGTCGCCGGGCGTGCGCCCGGCGACATCCGCAGCGGGACGCGCCCGGAGGCCAGGCAAGGTATCGAGCCGCTCGGCGTGGCGTCTGCACAGCTCGGTTCCGGCCCGCGGGCGATGCTGGGCGAGCTGGTTACGCTCTACCTGGACCGGCTGCCCGCTCAGCTCGCCGCCCGCGAGGTCGGCCGCCTCAGCGGTGCCGAGCTTCACTTCGCCTGGGAAGGCCCGCTGACCCCCGGCGCCCGCCACTACTACCGGGTGCAAGGCGATGACCTGCTCGTCGAGTACGACACCACCGACGAAGGCAACCACGCACACACCGTGCTGCGACGCCCCCGCAGCGACTTCGGCCAGGACCTGCTGGCCGAGCACTACCGGCAGGCGCACGGCCAAGCGGCGCCGCACGGGCCAACGGTGACGACGCCCGGGCCAACCGCCACCGAACCGGCTGCGGGGGCGTGAGGCACGCTCCGTTCGGCAGAATGATCGCATGGCATCACACGTCGCACTGTTGCGCGGCATTAACGTCGGTGGCAGGAACCAAGTCCCGATGGCGGAGCTGCGTGAGGTGGTTACCTCGCGCGGCCACACCGGCGTGAGGACCTATATCCAGAGCGGCAACGTCCTGTTCAGCACGCCGGAGAGCGACACGGCCAAGCTGGCAGCGGACCTGGAGGCCGCGATCGCGGATGCGTTCGGCCTTGCCGCTTCGGTCGTGGTCGTGGCCAGAGATGAACTGGCCCGGATCCTCGATACCAACCCGTATCCCGGTGAGCCGAACCCCAAGTTCGTGCACGTGGTGTTCCTGAACGTCGAGCTCCCGCCGGATCTGCTCGACCGGATCAAGGCCGCGGAGGGCGCGGCCGCGGCCAAGGGCAGCCGGGATACCGTCACGGCGGCCGGGCGCGTCCTGTTCCTGCACACGCCGGACGGCTACGGAACCAGCGAGCTGGCCCAGCTACTGTTCCGCGTCATCGGGCCACCCGGCACAAGCGGCGTCGCGGCGACGGCGAGGAACTGGACCACGGCCACTAAGCTACTGGCCCTGTGCGAGGAAACACCGAGCGAGGAGAAATGACACGCGCGGTCCTGGTGACAGGGGCCTCCCGTGGCATCGGCCGGGCGGTGGCGCAGGCGTTCGCCGACCAGGGCGACCGGGTGGCGGTGCATCATCGCGATTCCGCTGCTCTCGCGCAGGACGTCCTGGCCGGCCTGCCCGGCGCCGGCCACACCGTTGTCCGCGCCGACCTGGCCGACGCCGACGCCGTCCGGGCCATGGTGGAGTCCGCCGCCGAGGCCCTGGGCGGCCTGGACGTCCTGGTCAACAACGCCGGGATCTACGTGCGGCACCCGATCACCGAGGTGTCCTACGAGCAATGGCAGGACGTGTGGCGCGACACGATCGCGGTCAACCTCACCGGCGTCGCCAACCTGACCTGGTGCGCCGTCCAGCGCATGAAGGGAACGGGCGGCCGGATCGTCAACGTGAGCTCGCGCGGCGCGTTCCGGGGCGAGCCCAGGCACCCGGCCTACGGTGCCAGCAAGGCCGGCCTGAACGCCTTCGGGCAGTCGATGGCCCGCGCGCTCGCTCCGTATGGCATCTCGGTCGCAACGGTCGCGCCCGGGTACGTCGAAACCGAGATGGCGGCCGCCGACCTGAACTCACCCCGCGGGCAGGAGATCCGCGCCCAGAGCCCGTTCAACCGGGTGGCGACGCCGGAGGAAATCGCGGCCGCCGTCGTCTACCTCGCCTCCGATCAGGCCGAGTGGGCCAGCGGCGCCATCCTCGACCTCAACGGCGCCTCCTACCTGCGCTCGTAGGACGCGTCTTCGAGCCGTTTACCCGGTAGGACGGGTAGCGCGGCGGGAAGGACCGTAGTCGGCAGTGCGGTCGTCACCCTGGCCCAGGCCAGCTCGGTGCCGCCCACCAGGCAGCCGTCGACGACGGCGTCGGTGCCCAGGGCGCTGACCCTGATGTCCGGCATGACCGGCGCGATCTGCCTGAGCTCTGCGCCAACCGACTCGGCGAAACCCGGCGCCCGGCCGATCCCGCCGCCGAGCACGATCAGGTCGGGGTCGACGACCGTGATGACCGCGCAGATCGCCCTGGCCACCAGCCGCTCCTCCTCGGCCACGACCGCCTGCGCCCGTTCGTCGCCGTTGGCCGCGGACGCGAAGACGCGCCGCGCGGACACCGGCCCGCGCATCCCCCCGCGCCGCGCGGCCCGGACGATCCCGGAGGCCGACGCAGCCGCCTCCAGCGTTCCCCGCTTGCGGGCATCGCGGGAATCGGCGCCCGCGCCGCCGGACAGCGGCATGTACGCGATCTCCCCCGCGACGCCGTGCGCACCGCGGAGCAGCTGACCGCCGAGGACCAGGCCCATCCCGATGCCGCTGCCGATGTGCACGAACGCGAAGTTGTCGACCTCCCGGCCGTGGCCGAGCGCACGCTCGGCCAGGGCGGCCGCGTCCACGTCGTTCTCCATCACCAGCGACGGCCCGAACGCCTCGCGCAGCCCGGACAGCGCCGCCGGGCGGTCCCAGCCGCGCAGTCCGCCGGTGAGCTTCATGGAGTTGCGGCGCGGGTCGTAGACCCCGGGGCTGCCGATCACCGTCTGAGTGATGGCCGACCGGGTCACGCCCGCGCTGCGGCATAGCAGGTCGGCCAGCTCGACCAGCTCCGCGACCCGGCCGCGCACGCTGGTGGCGCGGGCGCGCACCGATTCCCGTGTCCTGATCTCGCCGGTTAGGTCGGCGATCGCGCCGCGGACGTACTCGTGCCCGATGTCCAGGCCGAGCACGAGACCGGCTTCTGGCCTGATCTCGTACAGCCGGGCCGAACGGCCGGGCACGCCGGTCCGCTGCCCGGCGATGCGGACCAGGCCGGCCCGCTCGACGTTGCCGAGGGCCAGCGACACCGTCGGCTTGGACAGGCCGGAGATGCGGGCCAGCTCGGCTCGCGAGCACGGACCGCGCTGGCGGATGTGCTCAAGGAGCAGCTGCTCGTTCATGGCCCTGATCAGCGACGGGCGCGCGGCGGACAACCCGGTGCCTGAGTTCTCCGGAGGGGGGAGAGCCGAGGTCGGCGGCTGTGGCCCCGCGGGCGTACCTGCCGACATGACTGCCACGGCGACCTCCTCCTTAAGTGTGCCAGAGCCCGTATCCGCGGAAGCCTCCAGAGTTACGACTTCGGGTCAGTTCGCCTCGGCCCTTGTTCCGGGTAAATAGTTAGGATACTGTCCTAACAAAATTCCTGGAAGAGGCAACCAGACAACGCAGTAAGGACCAAGGGCAACGGTCAGGATCACACGGCAGTAAGGACCAAGGGCATGAGACGCCTCACCAGATACGGGGTCATCATCGCGGCGGCGGCCGGCCTGCTGGCGGCCGGCTGCAGCGCCGGTTCCAGTTCCAGCCCGTCCTCGGGCAAGAGTGCGGCATCCAGCGTACTGACCATCTCCAACGAGAACGGCGCGCTCTGGACCTGCGGCTTCAACCCGCTCAACGCCTCCGACACCCTCCTGTCGGCCGGCTTCGTGTACGAGCCGCTCGTCTACATCAACCCGCTGCAGGACGGCAAGACCACGCCCATGCTCGCTACCTCGTGGAAGTGGGGGGCAGGCAACAAGACGCTCACGTTCACGATCCGCTCGGGGGTCAAGTTCAGCGACGGCACCCCGATGACCGCGGCCGACGTGGCGTACACCTTCAACCTGGAGAAGAAGTACCCGGCCCTGGACCTGACCGGCGTCTGGTCCGTGCTGTCGAGCGTCACCGCGCCGAACCCGACCACGGTCGTGATGGACTTCAGCAGCGTGGCCGTGCCCTACTTCTACTACATCGCGGATCAGACGCCGATCTTGCCAGAGCACATCTGGTCCAAGATCGCCAACCCCACGACCGCGGCGATCAGCAACCCGGTCGGCACCGGCCCGTACCTGATGAGCAAGTGCAGCCCGGCGAACATCACCTACACCGCCAACCCGCACTACTGGCAGCCGGGCGAGCCGAAGGTCGCGAAGATCCAGTACCCCGCCTACACCAGCAACAACACGGCCAACGACGACCTGGCGAACGGGACCGCACAGTGGGGCGCCCAGTACATCCCTGGCATCCAGGCCTTCTACACATCCAAGAGCCCTGACTACCACTACTGGTTCCCGCCCACGGTGAACGTGTCGCTGGTCCCGAACCTGACCAATCCGCTGCTGTCCAACGTTAAGGTCCGCCAGGCCATCTCGTACGCCATCGACCGGAGCCAGGTCTCCAGCATCGGCGAGTCCGGTTACGAGCCGCCCGCGAACCAGACCGGCATCGTCACGCCCACGTTCTCCAGCACGCTGGATACATCGGCGCTCGCGAACTGGGGTAACGGTTACGACCCGGCCAAGGCCAAAGCCCTGCTAGCCTCGGCCGGCTACCACCTGGGGTCCGGCGGGGTCATGACCAACGCCGCCGGGCAGAAGCTGTCGTTCACGGTCATCAACATCGGCGACTACTCCGACTGGGTCGCCTCCATGCAGGTGATCCAGCAGGATCTCAAGGCGATCGGCATCCAGGTCACCTCCGACAACCTGTCCAACACCGACTTCGACGCCGACCTTTACTACGGCAAGTACCAGCTCGCCTACTACGACCAGCAGACCTTCGGCCCGAGCGCGTACTACGAGCTGAACAACTGGCTCAACTCGGCCAACACCGCGCCGGTGGGCAAGGTGGCGGCCAGCAACTACGAGCGCTACAACAACGCGGCCACCACGGCCCTGCTTAACCAGTACGCGACCACCACGAGCACTACCACCCAGCAGTCGATCATGGACCAGATCCAGCAGGTCATGCTGAGCCAGGCGCCGATCATCCCGGTTGTGGAGGCCGTGGACTGGTACCAGTACGACACGGCGGCGTTCACCGGCTGGCCCACGTCAGGCGACCCGTATGCCCAGCCGTCCGCGTACGCCTACCCGGACAACGAGCAGGTGCTGCTGCACCTGGCCCCCAAGTAGGCGGCGGGTCCTCGGGCCGGGACGGGCGACCCCGCGCCCCGGCCCGAGGACGAGGAACGACCCTGTACCGAGGAGCAGACAAAGCTTGAGATACGCGCTGCGCCGCCTTGGCTTCTTCGTCCTGACGCTGTGGGTGGCGCTCACCCTCAACTTCCTGCTGCCGCGGCTGATGCCGGGAAACCCCGCGCTGGCCCTGCTGTCGAAGTTCCGCGACCAGGGCCTGGGCCCTCACGAGCTGACGGCGCTCGAGACCCTCTTCGGGGTCAACACGCACCAGAGCCTGATCGGGCAGTATGGCGGATACCTGCACCAGGTGCTGACCGGCAACTTCGGCATCTCGCTTAGCGAGTACCCCAAGTCGGTCTCGTCGGTCATCGGCAACGCGATCTGGTGGACGCTCGGCCTGGTCGGCGTGGCCACGATCCTGGCCTTCATCCTCGGCACCGGGCTTGGCATCGTCTCCGCCTGGCGGCGGGGCGGGAAGCTGGACAGCGTGGTGCCGCCCGTGTTCGTGATCACCTCCGCGATCCCGTACTTCTGGGTGGCCATGGTGCTGGTGCTGGTCTTCGGCCTGACCCTGCACTGGTTCCCCAGCCAGGGCTCTTACTACGTCACCACCGACACCCCGGGCTTCAATCTGACCTTCATCCAGGACGTGATCAACCACGCGTTCCTGCCTGCCGTCTCGCTGCTGATCACCACGATCGGCACCTGGATCTTGACCATGCGGAACACGATGATCACGACGCTGGCCGAGGACTACGTGCGGATGGCCCGGGCCAAGGGCCTGCCGTCCTGGCGCATCATGTTCGACTACGCGGCCCGTAACGCTATCCTGCCCAACCTGACCGGCTTCGCCATGTCCCTCGGCTTCGTGGTCAGCGGGGCGATCCTGATCGAATACGTGTTCAACTATCAGGGCCTGGGCTACATGCTGCTGCAGGCCGTGTCCGGCGAGGACTATCCGCTCATGCAGGCCCTGTTCCTGTTGATCACGACGGCGGTGCTGTTCGCCATCCTGGTCGCGGACATCCTCACCGCGGTGCTCGATCCACGGACGAGGGCGGCGCGCTAGCCATGGCCATGCCGGTTTTCGGGGTCCCGACCGAGACTGCCGCCGCGCGGGTTCCCGACCTTGGGTCCGGGCACGCGTTTGCCCGCGTCGCCAGGGCCATCCGGTCCAACCGCAAGGCAACCGTAGGCACCGTCCTGCTGGTGCTCTTCATCCTGATCGCGCTGTTCCCCGGCGTCATCGCGCACGAGAGCCCGACGCAGGACGCCTACGCACCGCAGCTTGGGATCTCGACGGCCCACCTGCTCGGCACCAACCACTTCGGACAGGACCTGTTCTCGCAGCTGGTCTGGGGCACGCGGAACGTGATGATCATCGCGTTCGTGGTCGGGCTGGCCACCACCGGCCTGGCCGTCCTGATCGGCGTGGCCGCGGCCTACCTCGGCGGCCTGTGGGACAGCTCGCTCAACGTGTTCACCGACGTGCTGCTGGTCATCCCGCTGTTCCCGCTGCTGATCGTCATCGCCGCCTACGCGCACGGCGGGACGACGCTGGTACTGATCGCGGCGATCACCCTGACCAGCTGGTCGTATACCGCGCGTCAGCTCCGCTCGCAGGCGCTCACACTGCGCAACCGGGACTTCCTCGAGGCCGCGCGGGTGCGCGGCGAGCGGCGGCTCTACATCATCGTGGTCGAGGTCATCCCGACCATGATCTCGCTGATCGTGGCGAGTTTCCTGACCAACGCCCTGTACGCCGTGCTGCTCGCGTCCAGCCTGCAGTTCATCGGCCTCGGCGACCCGAACACGGTCAGCTGGGGCACCACGCTGTACTGGGCGCAGAACAACGCGGCGCTGCAGACCGGCGAACCGCTGTGGGCGATCGCGCCCGGCGCGTGCATCGCCGTCCTCGGCGCCGCCTTCGCCCTGCTGAACTACGCCTTCGATGAGATCGGCAACCCGGCCCTGCGGCCGGTAAGGAAGAATCGGAGGCCGGGTGTCCGACGTGCCGGTGCTTGAGGTCAGCGGCCTGTCCGTGGACTACGTCCTTGACCGGGGGAATGTCCGGGCCGTGGACGACGTGTCGTTTACCCTCAACCGGGGCGAGTTCCTCGGCATCGTGGGCGAGTCGGGCTGCGGGAAGTCGACGCTGCTGTTCGCCGTGGCCCAGCTGCTCGCTCCCCCGGCGTCGGTGGCGTCGGGGAGCGTGACGTTCGAAGGCACGAACCTGGTCGGCCTGACCGACAGCCAGCTGTCCGCGATCCGCTGGCGCGACATGTCGGTGGTCATGCAGAGCGCGATGAACGCGCTCAACCCGGTGAAGTCGATCGGCGCGCAGTTCAAAGACGTGATGAAGGCACACGGCAAGCCGGCCAGGGACGAGATCGAGGCCCGGTCGGCCGAGGTGCTTCGCATGGTCGGCATCGACCCGGTCCACCTGCGCAGCTACCCGCACCAGCTATCAGGCGGCATGCGGCAGCGCTCCATGATCGCGATGGCGCTGCTGTTCACCCCGGACCTGGTGATCATGGACGAGCCCACGTCCGCCCTCGACGTGGTGGCCCAGCGCTCGCTGATGGCGCAGATCAAGGGACTCCAGCTGGCCTTCGGCTTCGCGGTCATCTTCGTCACCCACGACATGTCGCTGATCAGCCACTTCTCCGACCGGCTCATGGTGATGTACGCCGGACAGGTAGACGAGCTAGGCGCTACCAGGACCGTGTTCGACCGGCCGCTGCACCCGTACACGCAGGGCCTGCTCGAGGCGTTCCCGTCCATCCGCGGCCCGAAGGTCCCGCTGCGGGGGATCCCGGGCAACCCGCCCGACATGGCCAGGCTCCCGCCCGGCTGCCGGTTCGGACCGCGCTGCCCGCACGCGGTCGACAAGTGCGCCCAGGTCGCACCGGAACTGGTGGAGCTGGACGAGGTCATGGTGCGCTGCGTACGCCGCCAGGACGGAAGCCTGCCCGTCAGCGCTGACCACAAAGGGGCGGGCCAGGAAGGGAGCCTGAGCCGTTGACCGGGTCCACCAGCACCGAGTTGCTCCGGGCCGAGCACCTCACCAGGCACTTCAAGATCGGCGGGGTGCTATCCCGCCTGATGCTGCACGCCGTGGACGACGTGAGCTTCAGCATCGGCGAGCGCGAGATCGTGGCGCTGGCAGGCGAGAGCGGGAGCGGCAAGTCCACCATCGCCCGCGTGCTGGCCCGGATCTACAAACCGACCAGCGGGGAGATCTACTTCGAGGGCAAGCCGGTCTCGCAGCTACGCTCGCGCAGCGACCGGCTGCGGTACAGCGGGCTGGTGCCGATGGTGTTCCAGGACCCGTTCGGCTCGGTCAACCCGGTGTTCCGGGTCCAGCACGGCGTGCTGCGCAGCCTCAAGCTGCACCGCCCGTCACTGTCGGGACCGGAGCGCGCGGCCGAGGCGGCCCGCGTGTTCGAGGCGGTGGGGCTGAGCGCCGACATGCTGCAGCGCTTCCCGCACGAGCTGAGCGGCGGGCAGCGCCAGCGGGTCGGGTTCGCCCAGGCGCTGGCCATGCGGCCGAAGCTGATCCTGGCCGACGAGCCGGTCTCGATGCTTGACGTGTCGATCAGGATCGGCCTGCTGAACCTGATGGCCGAACTACGGGACACGACCGGCGTGTCCGTCCTGTACATCACCCACGACATCGCCAGCGCCCGCTACGTGGCGGACCGGCTGATCGTCATGTACGCCGGCCAGATCGCCGAGACCGGCCCGATCGACGAGGTGCTGGCCAGCCCGCGGCACCCGTACACGCAGCTGCTGCTGTCCGCGGTACCCGACCCGCGGGCCCCCCTGTCGGCGGCGGCCAAGACCGACCGCGGCGAGCCGCCCAAGGTCATCGACCCATCACCCGGCTGCCGGTTCCGCTACCGGTGCCCGCTGGCCATCGACACCTGCGCGCAGGTCACACCGGTGCTGGCTGAGCTGCGCCCGGGTCACGACGCCGCCTGCCACATCGCCCAAGCTGACGCCAACCAGGTGAGGGCTTTTTCATGAAGCTCACGGTGATCGGCGGCGGGTCCACCTACACGCCGGAGCTGGCCGACGGTATCGGCCGCTTGCTGCCTACGGTCAGCGAGCTGGTGCTGGTGGATCCGGATGCGGACCGGCTCGCCGCCGTGGGTCCCGTGTCGGCCCGGATCATGGCCGCGCACGGGCATCCGGCCCGGGTTCGCTGGACCGGCAGCCTGGACGACGGCGCCGACGGCGCCGACGCGATCTTGTTCCAGCTGCGGGTCGGCGGGCAGGCGGCGCGGCAGCGCGACGAGACCTGGCCGCTGGACTGCGGCTCCCTCGGGCAGGAAACCACGGGGGCGGGCGGCCTGGCAAAAGCGCTGCGCACCGTACCCATTGTCTTGGATTTGGCCGAACGGGCCGTGCGCCGGGCTTCGCCCTCAGCCTTCATCATCGACTTCACCAACCCCGTCGGAATCGTCACCCGCGCGTTGCTGTCGTCCGGCTACCGAGCCGTCGGCCTTTGTAACGTGGCGATCGGGTTCCAGCGGAAGTTCGCTTCCCTGCTGGGGGTGCCCGCGGACCGGGTGCGGCTCGGTCACGTCGGCCTGAACCACCTGACGTGGGAGCGGTCGGTATTCGTGGACGACAAGGACGTGCTGCCCGGACTGCTCGCCACCCAGCTCGGAGAGGTCGCGTCGCACACCGGGATGCCCGCCGAGTTCGTCCGGCACCTGGGCATGGTGCCGTCGTACTACCTGCACTACTACTACGCCCACGACGCGGTGGTCGCCTCCCAGCGCGGGGCGGTGACCCGGGCCGAGGAGGTGGCCCAGCTGGAGGCCGAACTCCTCGGCCTGTACGCGGACCCGGAGCTGGACCGCAAGCCGGCCCAGCTGGCCCAGCGCGGCGGCGCGTGGTACTCCGAGGCGGCCGTGGACCTGCTGGTCTCTCTGCGCGGCGACCGGCGAGACGTCCAGGTGGTCAACACGGTCAACGGAACGACACTCCCGTTCCTGCCCGAAGACGCGGTCGTCGAGGTGCCGGCCGTGATCGGCAGCGGCGGCGCCGCGCCGCTCCCGGTCGATCCGGTGCACCCGTTGCTGCGCGGCCTGATCTCCCACGTGTACGCATACGAGGAACTCGCGCTCGAGGCGGCTATCCGCGGCGGGCGCGACCGTGTGTACGACGCGCTGCTCGCGCACCCCCTGGTCGGCCAGGCCGACCAGGCCGAGTGCCTGACCGACCACCTGATCGCCGAGAACGCCAAGTTCCTTCCCTGGGCCTGAGGAGACCGCTGATGAGACGTACCTGGCCGGTCATCCCGGCTGCGGCCGCTATCACGCTGGCCACGGCCATCCCTGCGGCTTCAGCGGCCTCCGCGGCCACCACCGCTGCACCTCAGGTCCGCGTCAACCAGGTCGGCTATCCGACCAACGGGCCGAAGGTCGCCTTCGTGATGCTGGCCCGCCCGGCCGCCGCGGTGCGGTTCGAGGTCACCACCCCGTACGGCGTCGCCTACCAGGGCAGTTCCACCGACAACGTGGGGTCGTGGAACTCCGCGTACCGGGCCGTTTACCAGCTCAGCTTCCCGGGCCTCGATACCCCGGGTCGGTACCGGGTCCGGCTCCTGTCCCCGGCGGGCGCGGTCTCCCCCACGTTCACGATCGGTACCGGAGCGCAGCTTTACGGGCAGCTTGTCGACAACGCCGTGCGGTACTTCACCTCCGAGCGGGACGGCCCGGACGTCGACTCCGCCGTCCTCGACCGCCAGCCCGCCAACCTGACCGACGAGAAGGCCTACGTCTACGCGGATCCGAAGTACGACAGCAACGACAACCTGCTCGGCACGCTGAAGAAGATCGGCGGGCCGGTCGACGTGTCCGGCGGCTGGTTCGACGCCGGCGGCGGGTATGAGAAGTTCGGCTACACCGCCAGCTACGCCGACGCCCTCATGCTGATCGCGGCCCGCGACTCCGCCGGCTCCTACCCGGCCCTCCAGCCGGAGGCGGAATTCGGCCTGCAGTGGATCACCAAGCTCTGGAATCCCGTGCTCAAGGTGCTGTACGCGCAGGTCGGGATCGGCAACGGCAACGCGAGCAACACGATCCAGGGCGACTACAACTTCTGGTTCCCGCCCCAGCAAGAGGACCGCCTTGACGTGAGCCCGGGCGGCAGCCCCGGCCCGACCGCCTACTACGTGAAGTACCGGCCGGTGTTCGAGGCCGCCCCGCCGGGCAAGCCGGTCAGCCCGGACCTGGCCGGCCGGTTCGCCGCCGACTTCGCCCTCGGCGCGCAGCTGTCCGCCGTTACCGACCCGGCGCAGGCCAGGCACCTGCTCGGCCTGGCCCGGAGCGTATACGCGATGGCCAAGACCACAGACGTAGGCCAGATCGTCACCACGTTCCCCTACGACTACTACCCAGGCACCGAATGGAAGAGCGACATGCTCTGGGGCGCGGCCGAGATCGCCCTGGCCGACGAGTCAACCGGCGCACCCGCGGCCCAGCTGAGCGCGGACCTGGCCACCGCGGCTCGCTGGGCCGGGGCCTACATCGCCCAGGGACACCCGGCCAACGGCGACACGTTCAACCTGTACGACAATGGCGCGGTGGCCGAGGGCGAGCTGCTGCGCGCCATGCAGCAGGCGGGGACCTCGACGCCGTCGATCGCCGATCCGATCGCGCCAAGCGCGCTCCTTGATGACCTGGCCGCGCAGCTGCGCACCGGCGAGGACTGGGCCAAGGGCGACCCGTTCGCGCTCGGCACCCAGCTGGGCAACTCCGACGCCACTCCCCACGCGTTCGGCCTGTACATCACGAACGCGCTGTACGAACAGTACGGCGGCTCGCATCAGTACCAGTCGTTCGCGCAGCAGCAGCTGAACTTCGCGCTCGGCGCCAATGGCTGGGGCAGTTCGTTCGTCGTGGGCGCGGGTGCCACGTTCCCGCACTGCATGCAGAGCGAGATCGCCAACGTTTCGGGCGCCCTCACCGGCCGCGGCGACATCCAGCTTGGCGCGGTCACCGACGGTCCGACCAACCCGGCCAACCTCGTCGGCCTGGGTACGGTGACCGGGATGCGGGCGTGCAGCGCGGGCGACTTCGCCCCGTTCGACACCAAGACCGCCGCATACGAGGACAACGTGGTCTCCTGGCCCACGGTGGAACCCGCCGACGACTACACCGCCGCGTCCCTGCTCGCCTTCGCGCTCGGGGCGTCTGGCCTTGGCTGAGACCGCGCCGACACCGGCGGTACTGGCCATCGACGGGGGCAACAGCAAAACCGACGTGGTCCTGGTGGCCGGCGACGGGACGCCGCTCGCGTCCGCCCGCGGCCCCGGCATCAACGCCCACGAGGTCGGCGTCGAAAAGACGGTGCAGATACTCGACGCAGTGGTCAAGCAGGCCGCGGCCCAGGTGCCCGCCGCCGGCGACGGCTGGGTGGCGCTGCGTACCGTGGCCTGCCTGGCCAACGCCGACCTGCCGGAAGAAGAGGCCGAACACGCGGCCGCGGTCCAGGCCCAGGGCTGGAGCCCGACCGCGACCGTGGTCAACGACACCTTCGCCATCCTGCGCTCGGGACTCTCGGACCGGGTCGAAGGCTCACAGCCGCACTGGGGAGTGGGGGTGGTGTGCGGCGCGGGCATCAACGCCGTCGGCGTCGCGCCGGACGGCCGCGTCACCAGGTACCTGGCCTTGGGCACGATCTCCGGCGACTGGGGCGGGGGCCTCGGCCTTGGCCTGGAGGTCCTCTGGCACGCCATACGCGCCGAGGATGGCCGCGGGCCTGGCACGCTGCTGACCGGCCAGCTGACCGGCCACTTCGGCGTGGAGCGGGTGGAGGAGATCACGCTCGGCATCCACAAGGGAAAGATCGGTGACGATGACCTGATCGGCCTGGCTCCGCTGTTGCTGCGCGCGGCGGACGAGGGCGACCCGGTTGCGCGGACCGTGGTGAATCGCCTGGCCGACGAGATCTCGGTGATGGCCATCACCGCTATGCGACGCCTCGGCCTCACCGGCAGGGCCACCCCGGTCGTCCTGGGCGGCGGCGTCATCACCGCGCGGAACCCGCTGCTGATGGACGGCATCACCCGGCAGCTCGCCGAGGCCGCGCCCTGGGCCCAGATCCGCGTGATCGACGTCCCTCCCGTGGTCGGCGCCGCCCTGCTCGGCCTCGACCAGGTAAGCGCGCCGCCCGCCGCCGAGGCCCGCCTGCGCGCAGCCTACGGCGTCCCGCGCCCCTGACCGACGGATCCGCCTCGCGCCGCTGGGTAACGGGACGGCTGCCCTCAGCCGGGCCAGTAGGAGCAGCGGACGCCGGTGTGCACGGTCTGCCGGAGATGTTCGCCCAGGGCGGCGTCCGTCTCGCTGATCCGGGCCAAGGCCCGGCGGATGGCCTTGCCCACCGCGACGCGGGCACGTTCCCCCTGATCGGGGAAGGACCGGACGCGTCCGCCGAACCCGGCCGCGCCGGCCAACTCGGCGACGAGCCAGTCCCGCTCGGCCCGGGCGGCGTCCTTGTCCTGTTCGTCCGCCTGTTCCAGTTCATCGAGTTCGGCATCCAGACGCTTGAGGCGCTTCCGGTACTCGGCTATCGCCTCCTGATCCAGCACGGGATCGGCCGAGCGGCCGGCGCGGACCGCGTTGAGCCCGGCTAGGCCAGCCGCCAGGTCGGCGGCCGGGATTTCCTGGCGCGGATTGGCGATCAACACGGCCAGGTGGGCCATCCCGATGCTGTCCTCTATCAGGACGTTCCGGTCCTGCCAGGTCATACGCCATTTCCGGCCGACCCGGCGGCACTCCGCCGCTGTGCCCGACGGCCGTTCTGCGCCGCCATCAGGAACGGGCATTGCCAGGGCCGCGGCCTCGGCTGCCGCCGTATTCAGCTCGGCTCGCGCGAAATCGGCGTCGCCGGGGTGTCCGCGGAGCCGGCAGGCCTGCGCCAGCCGTTGCCTTGAGGCAACGACCGCGGGCCAGTGCGCGAGGGCGACGTTATGCTGGATCGCCGCGCGCAGGTGGTCGACGGCCCTGTCGACATGTCCCGAGGTCAGCGAGGCCACCCCGAGGGCATGATGGACCGACCCGAAACAGGTAATGCCAAGGCTGCCGACCATCGGCAAGTCGGCATGCGGGCTGAGCAGTTCATAGGCCCGTGCGGACACGTCGGCATCGCCGAGCATCCATGCGGCCTCCACGATGCCGTTCATGGTCACGAGCCAGCTGCTTGACCGCGGCAGGCGGGCCAGATCACTGCCGCACAAGGTCGCCAGCGAGCTGGCAGCGGTCCGCAGGTCGCCACTCAGGGCCGCGGCGACGGCCAGCGCGGCGACGGCGGAATTGTCAACCGCGCTGAGGTCAGGAGAGTGCACCCGGTCGCGCAGGACGGCCAGCAGTTCCGCCAGACGGCCCTGATACCAGCGGATCGTCACCAATTGGGCGCCGGACCACCAGTCGTGGTCGATGTCACCCGCGATGGCCCCGCTTTGGGCGCAGGCGCGGGTCAGTGACTCCGCGTCGTCGAGCCGGCCGGCGCGGATGGCAAGCATCACGTCGATGGCGCTGACCACGAACGCGACGGCCAGGTGGTTCTGTTGCTTGAGATGATCCCGCAATTCGCCGAGATGACGTCCGGCGTGAGGGTCACCCTCGGCGTATGAGTCGACCGTCTGCCAGAGCAGGCCCATCAGCAGATCGCTGCGCCGCTCGGTAAGAAAGCTGGCCTTGATCAGCTCGGCGGCCAGCTCCCGGCGCCGCCGGACGTGCTCAGGGCCGAGCAGGCAGTGATGAGACAGGCTCAATGCCTCTGCCAGTAGCTCCGGATTTCCCGCGGCCCTGGCCACCCCGAGTGCGGCCAGGATCGCCTCGTGCCCGCCGCGCAGGTAATCGGCCTCTCCGGCCAGCCGGGTCTGGATGCGCAGCGCGAGAGAAGAATGCGAGTCGAGCAGCGAAAGCACATGCTCCAGCCGGGCTTCAAGCTGCGCCGCGCCGGTGACGGTACGGCGCTCGGATACCCACAACCCGGCCAGGCCCAACGCGGCCAGGGCCATAGCCTGCACGTCACCGGCCCGCTTGGCCAGCTGGTAGGCCACTTCGAAACTCTGGCGACTGGCCCGCAGATCGCCGGCAACATCCTGGGCTCGGGCGCCGGCCGTGAGCGCGACGCCGAGCGCATCTGCTGGATCGGTGACGAGCTCCAGTCGACGCGTAGACGCGGCCCGGCCCGCATCATCCGGCATGGGAACAATGTATTCGCGGCCCGCCGACCCGTATAGTCAGTTCGCCAGCCGCGCCCGAGTGCATAGCTTGGCCGCCGCATGAGCGGGGTTTATGCTCAGATCAAGGCAGGTGTCTTAGATGGCTCGTTACCTGAGCCGGGACCGGCTTGCGGCGCTGGCCGGCCTGGCGGCTCCCCTCGCGCTGGCGGCAATCTTGGTGCCGTTCCGGGCCAGCTTCCCCAACACCGATGCGGCGCTCGCGCTGATCGTGGTCGTGGTCGCGGTGGCCGCGAACGGCAACCGGCTGGCCGGTATCCTGGCCGCGGCGTCGGCGGCGGCGTGGTTCGACTTCTTCCTCACCCGGCCCTATGAGCGGTTCGTCATCACCGGCAGGAACGACATCGAGACCACGGTGCTGCTGCTGGTCATCGGCGTGGCGGTCACCGAGCTCGCGGTCTGGGGACGCCGTCAGCACGCGACCGCGAGCAGGCGCGCCGGGTATCTCGACGGGATCAACGGGGCCGCGCACGCGGTGGCCGTCGGCGGCTCGCCTACCGTCCTCATCGACCACGTGACAGGCGAGCTCACCAATCTGCTGACGCTTCGGGCCTGCCAGTTCCAGTACGGCGTGGCCGGGCTGGGTCACCCGGCCCGGCTGGAGCACGACGGTTCGGTCACCGCCGAACACCTGGTCTGGGATCCGGACGCCGAGGAATTTCCCGGTACCAGCGACCTTGAACTGCTGGTGGAAGGCGGCGGCAGGTTCCAGGGCCGGTTCCTCATGACCCCGGCCCCCGGCGCGCGGCCTACGCTCGAGCAGCGGCTGCTGGCCGTCGCGTTCGCCGACCAGGTCGGCGCCGCGCTCGCCGCGAGCCGCCCGGTGTCTCGTTAGCTTTCGGCGGCCGCGGACTTGGTGGCGGCTGGCTCGGCTTTGATCAGGTGGCGGTCGGCGTCCTCGCCGAGAAGGGCACGGGACAGCCTGGTCAGCAGCTCTCCAAGCTCCGCGTACTCGTCAGGCGACCAGTCGGCCAGCAGCTCGCGCAGCCCTTCGCGCCGGGCCGCGAACAGACGGTCCGCGGCCTCGTGGCCGGAGTCGGTGAGGACAAGGGTGCCGTTCGAGCGGACCACCATGCCCTCCGACACCAGCCTGTCCACGAACGGCCGGCCGTAGTCCGTGCTCACGTTGGCCTGCCGGGCGAGCTCCTCCCCCGCGACCGGGCCCTGTTTGGCCAGGCGGGTCAGGATCCAGCTGCTCCCCGCGGGCAGGTCGAGGCCCGCCATCGCGGTCAGTCGCTCGTAACCGCGCCGGCGCAGGTCGGCCGAGCCGAGTCGGGACAGCGAACGCTCCACCTCATCGACGGAGGAGCGGTGCGACGGAGCGGCCCCGATTCCCTCGCCGATGCCGACCGAACTTGTCGCGCGCAGCGGGACCTCGCGCAGGAACCAGGAGAGCACGAATGCGATGGCTGCGACAGGAATCGCGTAAAGAAACACAGGGTGAAGCGCCAGCGAATACGCGTGCCGCACGGCATCTCTGATCGCGGGGGGCAGCTTGTCAAGTAGCGCGGGGTTGGACGCTGCACTCGCCACGTGGAGTCCGGCCGGCAGCGTCACCCCGTGCAACGCCGAGGCCAATTCGGCGGTCAGCCGGTTGGAGAAGATCGCCCCGAAGACCGATACGCCGAACGCGCCGCCCATGTTACGGAAAAACGTCGCCCCCGATGTGGCGGCACCAAGGTCGGCGAAGTCGGCCGCGTTCTGCACGGCGATGACAAGGACCTGGATGATCAGGCCGAGGGAAAAGCCGAGCACGAAGAAGTAGATGGATGTGACAGCGGTCGAGGTGTGCTCGTCCAGCCGGGACAGCAGGAACAGCGCGACGCAGAGCACCGCCGTGCCGACGATCGGGTAGACCTTGTACCGGCCGGTTCTGGCGATGAGCTGGCCGCTTCCTATCGAGGTAAGGAGCAGGCCGCCGACCATCGGCAGCAGGTACACTCCCGAGATCGTGGCCGAGACGCCGTGCACTACCTGCAGGAACAGGGGCAGGTAGGAAATAGAGCCGAACATGGCGAAGCCGGCCGCCAGGCCGATGGCCGCGCTGACGCTGAACACCGGGTTGCGGAACAGCCGCAGCGGCAGCACGGGCTCGGCCGCCCGCCGGGCCGACAGCCACCAGCCTCCGAGGAGTACCACCGAACCGAGGAACAGCGCGATGATCACGGCCGAGTCCCACGGATAGGAGGTGCCGCCCCAGGAGGTAGCGAGCACCACGCAGACGGCGAAGCCGGCCAGCAGCGTGGCGCCGGCGTAGTCGATGCGGTGACTGCGCTGGACCGAGGTCGCGGGCAGCACCACGGCAATCACGACGAGCGCGACGGCGCCAATCGGCAAGTTAATGTAGAACACCCACCGCCAGGACAGGTTGTCGACGAAGAACCCGCCGATCAGCGGCCCGATGACGCTCGCGACCCCGAAGACGGCACCGAACGCGCCCTGGTACTTGCCCCGCTCGCGCGGCGGCACGACGTCGCCGACGATGGCCTGGGTAAGCACTATCAGGCCGCCGCCCCCGACGCCCTGCAGCGCCCGGAACGCGATCAGCTCGATCATGCTCCTGGATAGCCCGGACAGCGCCGAGCCGATGAGGAAGATGACGATCGAGGCGATGAACAGGTACTTCCGTCCGTACTGGTCCCCGAGCTTGCCCCACACCTGGGTGGTCGCGGTGCTGGCCAGGAGGTAGGCGGTGACGACCCAGGACAGGTGGGACAGGCCGCCCAGGTCGCTGACGATGGTGGGCAGCGCGGTGGCGACGATCGTCTGGTCGAGCGCGGCCAGCAACAAGGCAAGCATCAGAGCGCTGTAAATGACCAGCAGCCCGCGCTGTCGCGCGGGCTGCTGCGTAGTTGCTGCCTGGCTAG
>Ga0335074_10001567_pt1 | contig 31000 bp, 32 predicted proteins | sample Lox_Sample_23_FD_206715 | JGI IMG/M metagenome (GOLD analysis project Ga0335074, IMG submission 206715) | Soil microbial communities from Loxahatchee National Wildlife Refuge, Florida, United States - Lox_Sample_2.3 | ecosystem: Environmental > Terrestrial > Soil > Wetlands | place: USA... | reverse complement strand
CACATAGCTCACCGCGCCGTCCCTAAACTCGGCGCCCGGCATGATGCTGGTGCGTAACAAGCGCGCGAAGCCTGCGTCGCTTCGCTTGTAGTGCAGCGGTACGAGGACATCGATGTGTTCGCCCTGCTGCCGGAGGCCATGCCAGGCCATCGCAGCCTTTCCGGTGATCGCTATGCCGCGACCCGCGTAAAGAAACGCCGCCACGGCGCGCTGCTCATCCGTCAGCCGTCCTTGATGGGTTACATAGATACCAGGTAGCACCGCCTCCCACGGGCCATCAGGGCGAGTCCGGTACCGCAGCGCCTTGTCGGTCATGGCGCAACCGAGCGCCTGGCGGCGAGCAACTATCCCATGTTGTCTCGCCAGAGTCGTCGCGAGTTTCTGGCTGTCGAATTGCGATAACCGAGGCATGTGCAAACCATCGCAGTGCCCTCTGACAGCGCTGCGGCTCGCCGTCCACCCAAGATCGGGAAGCGATTGGGCGAGCTTTAGCTACCGTGGCCCCAAGACGGGCCACGGTAGCTAAAGCTCGCCCTTTGCCACATCGACCGTACGCAAGCCTGACGGCTTAAAACCGGATAAATGTCGCACACCAGGCAGGTCGGCGAGCACCGATCAGAGGGTGAAGACCACCGATCAGAGGGTGAGGGTGAAGACCACCTTGCCGATCAGAGGGTGAAGATCACCTTGCCGAACAGATCGCCCTTGATCATCGCGGCGAATCCGTCCGGCGCCTGGGCGAGCGGTATTGTCCGGTCGATCAGTGGCCTGACACCGGACTGCTCGCAGAAGGTCAGCAGCCTGGCAAGTTCGTCGCGGCTGCCCATGGTGGATCCGATGACCGACAGCTGCAGGAAGAACATCCGGGTCAGGTCCGCCGGCGGCGCCGACCCGCTGGTGGCGCCGCAGATCACGACGGCGCCGCCGGGCTTGAGCGCGCGCAGCGAATGTGCCCAGGTGGCCTCCCCGACCGTCTCCATGACAGCGTCAACGCGCTCGGGCAGCCGCGCGCCCGCTTCAAACACTTGGTCGGCGCCGATGCGGAGCGCGTGCTCCCGCTTGGCTTCGCTCCTGCTTGTGGCCCACATCCGGTAGCCGGCCGCGCGACCAAGAAGAATCAGCGCGGTTGCGACCCCGCCGCCAGCGCCTTGCACAAGCACGGTTGAGCCAGGCCCGATCGGAGCCCGGTCGAACAGCATCCGGAAGGCGGTCAGGTAAGCAGTCGGCAGGCAAGCGGCTTCCTCGAAAGACAGCGCCCCGGGCTTCGGCACCAGATTGCGCCGCGGGACTGCCAGCCGCTCCGCAAAAGTCCCGTCATATCGCTCGGAGAGCAGCGACCGGCCGGGGTCGAGGGTTTCGTCACCGCCAGCCACGGTCGGGTCGCCGATCACGGCATGTACGACAACCTCGTTGCCGTCCTCATCCAGCCCGGCCGCGTCGCAGCCAAGGATCATCGGCAGCCGGTCGGCCGACAGCCCGACGCCGCGAAGCGACCAGACGTCGTGGTGGTTGAGCGAGGCAGCGCGGACCGTGACGGTCGTCCAGCCGTCCGGGACGGTCGGGTCCGCGTGCTCTCCGAGCTCCATCGCCGAAATCGGATTGTCGGCGTCAGAACGCGCCGCGGTAACTGCGAACATAACTGGAGATTAGCGGCCTCGGTTCCGACAGACATTGGCAGGCCCGCCGGCGGCCAGCGCAACGGCCGCCCGCCGTCCCGCGAAGCTGCAAGCCCGCCGTCGGCAAAGCGACGGGCCGGCCAAGCCGCACGACATCCCGCCGACCAGCGCAAACGCGCCCCAATGGTGCTGGCCAGACCAAAAAAGCCGACCGCAAGCCGTGCCCGGCGGACGGCGGACATCCCGCCCAAGCTGGAAAGGTAATTGGTTACGTGATAAGGAGGCACACCCGTCCCAATGGCGGCTGTGCCATACTCGTTCGGGGAAGCGGCCTCCTGATGATCGCCCCGCCAGGTAAGGACCGTCGTGAATCTCTCGTCGTACGCGGAGCTAGCGGTTCGCCTTGCCAACACCGCTGTCCGGGCTCCCGGTGAGCCCGACCCGCTCGGCACGGCTGCCGCCTGTAACAGCGCCCTTAGTGACTGCCTGACTGGCCCGGTCACCCGGCGCGATCTTGCCGTGCTCCGGTACGTTCGCGATGAGTTCCTCGCGATCTTCGGCGCCGCGGCAGCCGGCGATGACCAGGCCGCGATGACTCGGATGAACGCGCTCCTGCTGCAGTTCCCGGTCCAGCCCGAACTCGTCAACCATGACGGCCAGCGCTGGCACGTCCACCTGGCGCGCCACGGCTCGGTGGGCGACCAGTTCGCGGCCGGCGCCGTCATCGGCGTCGCGCTGACGGTTTCCCTCGTTGGCGTCAGCAGGCTTGGCGTCTGCGCGATCGCCGCCTGCCCGCGGGTCTTCCTTGATGCCAGCCCCGGCAACTCCCGCCGGTACTGCACCGAGCACGCCACCGCCAAGGGCAACGTCAGCACCTTGCGCCGCCAGCTCGATGGTCAGCCGACCGTAGGCGCCGCCGATCCCGCGACCGGGGCCTCCAGAGATGCGACCCCCGCAGCCAGCTAGGCCTGGTTTCGTTACAATTTCTTTACGCGCTCAGACAATTTCTTTACGCGCCTGACCAGGTAGTTCAGTTCACCGGGACCGGAGTCACCTCCCGGATGTGCCCTCTGACCTGCGCTTGAGCACCTGAAGCCGGTTAAGGCGAGGTAGCCGGCCAGTGAGACCTTCGTTACTCACGTTACCGAACTGAAGCCAACTGACTTCTTCTCATCGCCCAAGTCGATCATTACCATGAGCAACACTCAAGAGGCCGTATGGCCTTCGTATGCGGACCGGAAAGTGGGTTCGAACCATGGCAGCTGAGTCTGTCGCTACTGCTACTAGACCGGCCGATGTTGGCCTGAAGAGGGAGATGGGCCTGATCGGCGCGATGTGGGCGTCTGAGACGTCGCTCATCGGGTCTGGCTGGCTGTTCGGCTCGTTGTACGCGGTTTCGGTGGCCGGCAACGCCGCGATTCTGTCCTGGGTGATCGCTGGCGTGATTGTCGTCGTCCTCTCCCTGGTGCACGCAGAGCTGGGTGGCATGTATCCGGTGGCTGGCGGCACGGCGAGGTTCCCCCACTTCGCCTTCGGCAGCATCACCGGCGCGTCGTTCGGGTTCTTCTCCTGGCTGCAGGCGGTCTGCGTGGCGCCCATCGAGTGCTTCGCGGTGATGCAGTACGGCCAGTACTGGCTGGGCCCCAACAGCGTCTGGAACGTCCAGATTTACGATGCGACCACTAAGGTCACGACCGGGACCGGCTTCGCCCTCACGATCGCGCTGATGGCCATCTTCACCGCGATCAACTTCCTGGCGATGCGCCTGTTCAACAAGGTCAACTCGGCCATCACCTGGTGGAAGGTGGCCATTCCTGTGCTGGCCATCATCGTTTTGTTCACCAAGTTCAAGGGGGGCAACTGGAGCGCGGCCGGCGGTTTCATGCCGTATGGCTGGCAGTCTGTCTTCAGCGCGATGCCGGTGGCCGGAGTCGTCTTCGCCTACCTGGGATTCGAGCAGGCAGACCAGCTAGCGGGTGAGGTCAAGGACCCGCAGAAGAACCTGCCCAGGGCAATTATCGGCGCGATGTTCATCGCGGTGATCATCTACTGCCTGCTTCAGGTCGTGTTTATCAGCGCGATCCCGACTCACCTGATTTCCGGTCCCAAGGGCTGGCTGGGGCTATCGGCCACTAGCCCGGTCGAGATCGGTCCTTTCGCCGGGCTGGCCGGCCTCGTCGGACTCGCCTGGCTGGCGAACCTCCTGCGAATAGACGCGTTCATCTCGCCGTTCGGCACCGGCCTGATGTACCAGACGTCGACCTCGCGCGTCGGCTATGGCCTGGCGAGGAACCGGTACTACCCGCCGATCTTCCGCTGGACCGACAAGAACGGCGTCCCGTGGTTCAGCCTGCTCATGGCGTTCGCGCTCGGCCTGCTGTTCCTGCTGCCGTTCCCGAGCTGGAAGTCGCTCGTCGGCCTGGTCACCAGCGCGAGCGTGCTGATGTACGCCGGTGCGCCGCTGTCCCTGGCCGCATTCCGCAAGCAGGTTCCCGACCAAGCGCGGCCGTACAGGGTGCCAGGGGCCGCGTGGCTTGCGCCGCTGGGCTTCATCTTCGCCTGCGAGATCATCTACTGGTCGGGATTCGACACGGTGTGGAAGCTCGGCATCGCGGTCGTGGTCGGCTACATCCTCATCGGAACCTGGATGGCGTTCGACAAGAAGCGGCCCCCGCTGGACTGGAAGCAGGCTCAGTGGCTGCCGGTCTTCCTGCTCGGCATGGGCATCATCTCCTGGATGGGTCGCTACTGCAGTTCGGGCCCGGCCGGTCCTGGCGCAAGCTGCAGCGCGACCGAGCGGATCCCGTTCTGGTACGACATGGGCATCGTGGCCGTGTTCGCGCTGATCATCTTCTTCTGGGCGCAGGCAGTTGCGCTGCCACGGAAGGACATGCTGGATCTGGTCGAGCGGCAGTCCCTCGACGAGCACGACCCAGACGCAGCAGCGGCGGCAGCCGCCAGCTGATAGCTGGATAGCCGTTGGCCCCGTCCCTGCACAGGGACGGGGCCAACTGCTGTTAGTGCGGCCAGTACCGCAGCAGCACGCGGGCGTGGATAAGACCGACGGGAACGGGGCCGAATGACCGGCTGTCGACCGCACCTGCGCCGGGATTATCTGACTCAAGCCACCAGCCGCCTGGCAACTGCCGCGCTGCCCGCTTGACCAGCAGCATGCCGGGCCGTTGTGGATGCGCGGCGATCACGATCTGGCCCGGCCGGATCCGAGGCGGCCGTCCGCGGCGGTAACCGCGCCAGGCAAGCAGCCAGTCCCCCGGTCGCAGGGCTGGCTCCATGGAGCGCTCCGCCACCGCTACCCGAAACACCGGCCAGCGCATGCATCCCTCCCGCACGGGCAGTTGCGGCTCACGTTGTACTGTCAGAATCCAAGCCAGCCATCTGAGATGAGAGAAGGCGATCAATGAGGCTGCTCGCACGTCTCCTCGCGCCGAAGGTTACCGCCCACGCTCACTGCGACCTTCCGTGTGGCGTGTATGACCCCGCGCAGGCGCGTATCGAGGCCGAGTCCGTGAAGGCCATCATCGAGAAGTATCACGCCAATACTGACCAGGAGTTCCGCACTCGCTGCCTGATCATTAAGGAAGAGCGCTCCGATCTGGTCAAGCACCACCTGTGGGTGCTGTGGACCGACTACTTCAAGCCGCCGCACTTTGCGAAGTATCCGCAGCTGCACGAGCTGTTTAACGAGGCCACCAAGCTCGCCGGCGCGGCCGGGACCAAGGGCACGGTGGAAGTCAGCAAGGCAGACGACTTGCTCGGCAAGATCGAGGAGATCAGCAAGATCTTCTGGGAGACCAAGCAGGCCTAGCAGCAGCAAACTGCTGAACCGGCGGGCCGTTCACGGCCCGCCGTTCTCAGTTGCCCGGCATGCAATTGCGTAACAGACCATCCCCGGTCCGATGCAGTCGGATGGTCACTGTAAGTTGCTAGAGAGGCGGGACCCGCCCCAGCGGACCTAACCGGCATCTTGGGGGAGGTAATCGTGACGGACGAGACCACGTCGGCGATCGCGGACGTGCCCTCAGCGGACTCGGCTGCCGACGCCTCCGCCTCGGCCGGCCCGGTCGTGACTACGCGCCCGCTCGAACCCGGCGCAGATCAGGTGACGGTGCGGATGCCCGCCGATGGCGCGTACCTGTCGGTACTGCGCACGGCGACCGCTGGCCTGGCCGCCCGCCTCGATTTCACTCTGGACGACATCGAGGACATGCGGATCGCCGTGGACGAAGCCTGCGCGATGCTTCTCAGCCAGGCGATCCCGGGCAGCAACCTGGACTGCAGCTTCGCCCTGAGCCCTGATGACATGACGATCACCGTCTCGGTCCCCTGCCTGAACCCCCGTCTTCCATCCGGTGAAACGTTCGCCTGGACCGTTCTGGTGGCCCTGGCCGGCACCGTGGAAGCGCAGGTAGGACCGGGAGACAGACTGGCCATCGTGATGCGCAAGAGCCGCCCGAATTCGGGGTTGGTGTGACGGGGGAAACAGAGGTCGCCTTGACCGAGGAGTTCGAGATGATGTCGACAGCGCCGGCCAGGGGGAGACCTGGGGCTGATGACACCGACGACAGGCTGCCGACAGTCTTGGCGCTCGGCGAGTCAGGGGACCTGGGCGAGCTCGCGGACCCAGACGAGCTGGCGGCGGTCGCTGAGCTCGCCGAGGCAGCCGAGCTCAGCGAGGGCGACGAGCTACCAGCTCCGCCGCGGGCGCAGCATGGCGCTCGCGAGCGCGGGCACGCGCGGGAGCTGTTCGAGCGGCTGTCCGAGCTGCCGCCCGGCGACGCCGAAAGGCTGCGGATCCGCAGCGAGCTGGTCGAACTGCACCTGCCGCTGGTGGAGTACCTCGCGCGCAGGTTCCGGAACCGGGGCGAGTGGCTCGACGACCTGACCCAGGTCGCAACGATTGGGCTGATCAAGTCCATCGACCGGTTCGACCTCGAGCGCGGAGTCGAGTTCTCTACCTACGCGACACCCACCATCGTGGGTGAGATCAAGCGCCACTTCCGCGACAAGGGCTGGGCGGTCCGGGTCCCGCGGCGGCTGCAGGAGCTGAAGCTGGCGCTGGCCAAGGCAATCGGCGAACTCGCGCAGAACCTTGGCCGGGCGCCGACAGTGGCCGAGCTCGCTGAGCACCTGCAGATGAGCGAGGAAGAAGTGCTCGAGGGTCTGGAGTCCGCGAACGCCTACTCGACCGTCTCGCTGGACGCGCCGGACTCAGGCGACGAGGACGCGCCAGCCGTGGCCGAGTCGCTCGGAATGGTCGATGAAGCTCTGGAAGGCGTGGAGTACCGGGAATCGCTCAAGCCGTTGCTGGAGCAGCTGCCGCCGCGTGAGAAGCGGATCCTGCTGCTGCGTTTCTTCGGCAACATGACGCAGTCCCAGATCGCGACCGAGCTGGGCATCTCCCAGATGCACGTGTCGCGGCTGCTGGCCAGGACACTGGCCCAGCTACGCGACGGCCTGACGGGAGAGGATTAGCCAGTAATCCCTCGTTCCCGGCAGTTAGGGCTTTTCTATCCGTCCTGGAGTCAGGACCCTGAGGCTGTCGGGCGCCAATAGCGCGCCGGTCCCGCCGACTGCCAGCACAATGGCCGGAATGCCCCAGTCAAGCCGCGGCGCCTGCACAAGGTAAATGGCTACGATCGCGACGAACAGCTGGGTCAGCACCGCCGGGGTTCGCGACCACCGCCGGCCCGAGTTCAGGCCGCGGGCCACGTATGCCAGCGCCAGCGCGGTGGCGATCCCGATCAGGGTGATGGCGATGCCGCTGGCGTGCTGATAGGCCTTGCCGCCGATGGCGTCTATGCCCGCCATCAACGCCGCGGCCAGAATGCCGACTGCCTCGGCGAGCTGGATGATCGCGGCGATCCGGACCGAGCGGGGCAGCGGGCCTGGCGCTGTCGCAGGTGCATCCGGATGCCCGTCGCCTTGGCTGGCAGAGGCGGCCGGGCGGAGTGCCTGACGGGTGGTCGCGGTGGCCTGGTGCCGGGCTGGTGGCTGCACACCCGCGGGCGGCTGGCTAGCCTTGGCCCGTGCGCGCGCTCTTGATCGTGAACCCACACGCCACCTCCACGACCCGGGGGCGACGAGACGTCATCGTCCGGGCTCTTGCCTCTGCTGTCGACCTAGAGGTCGTTCAGACACGTTACCGGGGTGATGCCACCAGCCTCGCCGCTACTGCCGCGTCTGACAAATTCGAGTTGGTAATGACCCTTGGGGGGGATGGAACCGTGAACGAGGCGGTGAACGGCCTCCTGGGCGCAGGGCAGCCCGGCGATGCCGAAGAACCGCCTGCGGCGGCTGAGGACCTGCCTGCGCTGGCGGCGCTGCCGGGCGGGAACGCGAACGTGTTCACCCGGGCTCTGGGCCTTCCGGCCGACCCGGTCGATGCGGCAAGCCGGCTTATCGAGGACCTGGCTGCTGGCAACGAGCGCTGCATCGGGCTCGGATCGGCAGGCGGCCGGTACTTTACCTTCAACGCGGGCCTGGGCCTGGACGCGGAGGTTGTGCGCGCCGTCGAGGGGCGGCGCGCGGGCGGGCGGCCGCTGACTCCGGCGCTGTACTTCAGGACAGCCTTGCGCCAGTACTACCAGGTGACCAACCGCCGCCACGCGGCCATCAGGATCGCGGAGCCGCCGGGTCTGACCGCCGATGCGATCTGCTTGTGCATCGTGTCGAATACGTCGCCGTGGACGTATCTCGGCCGCCGGCCGGTCCGCCCCAACCCCGGCGCTAGCTTCGAGACCGGGCTCGACCTCATGGCGCTGCGTAGCCTCGGAACGGTCGCCACCGCGCGGACCGTCCGCCAGATGCTCGCCAACCGGAAAGAGCCGCCACGGGGCCGCTCGGTGCTGGCGGGCCACGACCTGGCGGAGATCGAGTTGCGGGCGGAGCGACCGGTGGCGTTTCAGCTCGACGGGGAATACGTCGGCGAGGCCGAGGAAGTGAGTTTCCGGTCTGTGCCGCACGCCTTGCGCGTCATCGCCTAACAACACGCTAGGCTAAGGCCTCCATTGCTGACTGATTTTTCATAAAGCAATACATATATGGGTAATAGCCATATACCGCTTGTGACGGGTTCACGGCTGGGTACGCCGGGCACTAGTCCCATCCCGGCCATGTGACTGAGATGACACTGAAATCCTGCCGAACCTTTGCCGAAGCCTCTTGCGATTGATCACCGATCTTGAGAGGGTTATAACGCTCCTGGCGAACAGGGCGTGCTAGAGCGCGTCGTGCCGGGCTGGCGACGCGGAAGTGGCCGCGGCCTGGATTGCTAGGTGACAAACGGGGCGCAAGCCTTGGCGCGGTTCATGTCGGCGGGGTTAGATGTCGACTACTATCGCGTTGTCGGGTATATCTGAGTGTCACCGGACAATTACGGTGACGCCGGATAAGTACAGCATCGCCGATTTAGAAGCTTAAGCCAAGATCCAAACGCACCTACCTGACATAGAACATAGCTCGTGAAATCATTCACAAGCGCGACTGGCAGCGCAGGCCCGCTCAGGACCTGAGCGCAAGGAGGAGTGGACTCATGGACTGGCGTCATCATGCCGCCTGCCGTGACGTGGACCCGGAGTTGTTCTTCCCGATCGGGAACACCGGGCCGGCGCTACTCCAGATCGACGAGGCCAAGCAAGTGTGCCAGCGGTGCAAGGTCATGGAGCCTTGCCTGCAGTGGGCGCTCGAGAGTGGCCAGGACGCCGGTGTCTGGGGCGGACTCAGCGAGGACGAGCGGCGGGCAGTTAAGCGCCGCAGCCGGGTTGCCGCGCGCGCGGGAGCCTGACAAGAGGACGAGCTGCGCCGCCTCCCTGCCGGAGCCGCGGCGCAGCTCATTGGTCGGTTTATCCTGGCCTCGCCCATCCGCCAGTTTTGCGTGTCCGTTGCCCGCCTAGCGTCTTCTCCCCCGTCTGATGTTCTGCTGGCGATGTCTTCCCGGCCGCCAGCTACCTCGACAACTCGTTGCCCGCTCCGTCGTGCGCAGAGCCGACGAATCGTGATATACATCCGCGTTCCCGCGCCGGAGACTCGAGCCTTACTTACGACCCGGCACGCGCAACGGCTTCTGCGGTGGCGGGCACAGCCCCGTGCAAGTCGAGCGGGACCTCAACAAGCACCTTCGTACCGCCCCCGGCGCGCGGAGAGATTTCCAGGCGGCCGTTGAGTTCGGTAAGCACGAGCGTGCGGACAATCTGCAGGCCCAGGCTCGTGGTCGAATCCAAGTCAAAGTCAGCTGGCAGCCCGACTCCGTTGTCGGAGACGGTAATCGTCAGCTTCCCTGGCTCGCGCACCGCGGATACTTCCAGGCGCCCAGGCGGGCCAGCCTGACCGGGGCCGCTGAACCCGTGCTGCAGGGCGTTCTGGAGCAGCTCGGTGAGCACCAGCGCGAGCGGCGTCGCTACCAGGGCTGGCAGCAGGCCGAACTCGCCGAGCAGCAGCGGTGTGACGCGCGTCTCGGGTGCCGAGACCTCGCCCGCCATCATGGCAACCCGGCCAGCGATCTCATCGAAGTCCACGATCTCATCCGGTACGTGCGAGAGCGTCTCGTGCACCATCGCGATTGAGCCGACGCGGCGAACCGCCTCGTCCAGTGCCGCCCGCGCCTCCGGCGCGTGCAGCCGCCTCGCCTGAAGCCGTAGCAAAGCCGCGACGGTCTGCAGGTTGTTCTTCACCCGGTGGTGGATCTCCCGGATGGTCGCATCCTTGGTCAGCAGCTCCCGTTCCCGGTGGCGCAGCTCAGTCACGTCCCTGAGCAGGATCAGCGCCCCGGCGCGCTCGCCGTCCACGATGAACGGGATCGTCCGCAGCTGCACAACTGAACCGTTCGCATCAATCTCGGTTTCGGCGGCCGCGCGGCCGCTGGCCGCGACCATCAGGGAATCATCGCGCGGCACGCGCCCAGCGCACAGGCGGGCAGTCAGCGGTCCCAGCTGCTTGCCAACCAGGTCCGCGGTCAGCCCAAGCCGCCGGTAGGCCGACAGCGCGTTCGGGCTGGCATAGGTGACCTTCCCAGACCGGCTGAGCCGCAGCATGCCATCGCCGACGCGCGGAGACCTGACCAGGACGGGCTCCTGGCCACGCACGGGGAACAGGCCGATTGCGACCATCTGCGTCAGTTCGTCGGCCGCCTTCAGGTACGCCAGGTCGAGACGGCTTGGCGTGCGGGCGAAGCTCAGATTGGTGGACCGCTCGATCACGGCGAGCACCCGGCCTTCGCACATCACCGGGATCGTCTCGTGCCGCACCGGAACCCCGCGCGTCCACTCGGGATCGCCCTCCCGGCACACCCTTCGATCCAGGAGCGCGGCCGCGAGGAATGGCTGTTCCCCGCCGGGCCGCACGGTGCCCACGATGTCGTCGGGCAGCGCGGTTGGTGCCGTCGTCGGGCGCATCTGGGCTAGCGCGAGCCAGTTTGTGCTGCGCAGCCAGGTGTCCGCGTCGTCGCGATCAGCTGCCCCGGTGTCAGCTGAGACAGTGTCATCAGCGGCAGGGCCACCGGCCGCGAGGCCGTCGCCGGTCCCGTCGCCGCCCAGCGGCGCCCAGAGCACCAGGTCGGCGAACGAGAGGTCTGCGAGGAGCTGCCAGTCGGAGATAAGGGCATGGAGCCAGTCGAGGTCCGCGCCGCGGATCCCGGCCTGGCCAGCGAGGTCAGAAAGCGGAGGCACTCAGTAATCATCGCAGTCCACCGGAGGTGACCGAGCCCGCGCTAGCGGCTACCGCCGCAAAACGGGCAGTCCACGGCGGCCTACGGGCTGGTAACGTCGCCGGAGTGAGTCACGATGAGCGGCCCGCCCACGGCGGCGTACGGGCAGTAGCAGCGGCGCGGCGGCACGGCGCGCAGACGATGTTCACGCTGTCCGGCGGGCATGTGTTCCCGGTCTATGACGGAGCCGTCACCGCCGATCCGCCAATGCGCATCGTGGACGTCAGGCATGAGCAGACCGCAGTCTTTGCCGCCGAGGCCACCGCGCGGCTGACTCGTTCGGCTGGCTTCGCAGTGCTGACGGCCGGGCCGGGCGTCACAAACGGCGTCAGCGCGATCACAACCGCGCACTTCAACGGCTCACCGGTAGTGGTGCTGGCCGGGCGAGCACCGGACGCGCGATGGGGCTCGGGCAGCCTCCAGGAGCTGGACCATCCGCCGCTGCTCGCCCCGGTCACCAAGAGAGCCTGGACCGTGCACTCAGCGGATCGGGTCGGCGCCGTGGTTGATGAGTCATTTGCGCTGGCCAGCTCGCCGCACCGGGGCCCGGTCTTTCTCGATGCGAGCCTCGAGGCGCTGTTCGGAACCGATACTGGGCCGGGAACGGGCACTGCCGGGGCCGGCCAACTTACCGGGACACGCGGCTCCACCGCTAGCAATGACGCCAGCGGCGCCGCCGCGGCAGCGGCCGGGCTCGCAGATCCGGAGGCGATAACCGAGATTGCCCGGCTGCTAGCGGCAGCAGCCCGGCCGGTGCTGATCCTGGGATCCGACGTATGGCTTGACGGCGCCGAGCACGCTGCCCGCTCTGCAGCCGAGCGACTCCAGCTGCCGGTCATCGCCAACGGGCAGGGGCGCGGCATCCTGCCGCCTGGGCATCCGCTGCTGATGACGCGGGCCAGGTCGGTCGCCCTCGGCGAGGCTGACCTAGTGCTTGTGGCGGGCACGCCGCTTGACTTCCGGCTCGGCTACGGCAGCTTCGGCGGCAAGAACGGAACGCCCCCGGCTCAGGTTGTTCACGTCGCCGACGCGGCCAGCCAGATTGCCAGCCACCGCGAGCTGGCAGGATCAGCATCCGGAGACCTCACCGCGATCTTCGCCGGACTAGCGGACGAGGCCGGTCGCGAGATGCCGCCCGGCAACTTCCCCTGGACGCAGAACTGGCTGCCGCGGCTGCAGGGCGTTGCCGCCAGCGCGGTCGCCTCCGACTCGGATCTCCTGCAGAGCAGCGCCATGCCGATTCACCCGCTACGGATCTACGGTGAGCTTGCGAAGCTGCTGAAAGCCGACGCCGTGGTGATCGGGGACGGCGGTGATTTCGTCAGCTACGCCGGAAAGTACGTGGAGCCACGACAACCAGGCGGCTGGCTCGATCCCGGCCCGTACGGCTGCCTGGGCACCGGGCTCGGCTATGCGATCGCGGCCAGGGTAACCAGGCCGACTGCCCAGGTGGTCCTGCTGCTCGGTGACGGCGCGGCCGGATTCTCCCTGATGGACGTGGACACGCTAGTCCGGCATGACTTGCCGGTCGTGATGGTCTGCGGCAACAACGGCATCTGGGGCCTGGAAAAGCATCCAATGCAGGCGCTGTATGGCTACGACGTCGCAGCCGATCTCCAGCCGGGCTGCCGTTACGACCAGGTCGTCACAGCGCTCGGCGGCCGTGGCGAGCTCGTCACCAATCCGGCAGACATCGGGCCAGCCCTGCGCCGCGCGTTCGACTCAGGCGTCCCGTACCTGGTCAACGTCGTTACTGACGCTAAGGATGCTTACCCCCGGTCCACGACCGGCGTCTGAACAGTCGGGGGGCCTCCGCACAGTCGGGGGGACACCCCCCGACAACCCCCCAAGACCAGACGACAGCCGACGTTAAGCCCGACCTGCGTAGGCTCCCCCTTCGAGGCTGCAAGCTCCGGCGCCAACGCCTGCCGCCAGCGAAGAATAGGCCGGCCTTCGGCCGGTCTATTGGATGACGGCGATCAGGTCTCCCTCTTGCACGACGTCGCCCTCGGCGACGGCCAGCTTCGTCAGGGTGCCAGCGTCCTCGGCGAGGACCGGGATCTCCATCTTCATGGACTCCAGGATCACGAGCGTGTCGCCATCGGCGACAGCGTCACCCTCGGCCGCCACGACCTTCCAGACGTTCGCCACCATCTCCGCGCGAACCTCGCTCATGCGCCCTCCTTGCTCTCAGCCGTGGCCGGCCCGATACGTCCATCATCGCCGCTCGCCCCCCGTTCACGGGCGCAGTCGGCCCACCAGTCCGGTGTCGTAATCGCCACTGCAGAACTCCGGCGACGCCAGCAGCTCGGCGTGGAATTCCAGGTTGGTCTTGAGCCCGCCAATGGTGAACGCGGCGACGGCCGCTTTGGCCCGGTCAAGCGCCTCGGCCCGGTCACCGCCGTGCAAGCAGAGCTTCGCAAGCAAGGGATCGTAGAACTGGGTCACCGTATTACCGGCGGTATAGCCCGCGTCCACGCGCACCCCTGGGCCAGTCGGCTCCGTCCATTCGGTGATAGTGCCGGGGCTTGGCAGGAACCGCTTGCTGTCCTCGGCGTAGATCCGCAGCTCCAGCGCGTGCCCGGCAGGGGTTACCGCCTCCGGGGTAAAGCTGATGTCGTCGCCCGCTGCGATCCGGAACTGCTGCTCTACAAGGTCAATGCCGGTTACCAGCTCGGTGACCGGATGCTCGACCTGGAGCCGGGTGTTCATCTCAAGGAACATAAAGTCGCCGGCGGCCACGTCAACGAGGAATTCGACAGTGCCGGCGCCCACATAGTTCACTGCCTGACCGGCCTGCACCGCAGCAGCCAGCATCCTCGCTCGCAGTGCCGGGCTGATGCCCGGTGACGGAGTCTCCTCCGCGACCTTCTGATGGCGCCGCTGGACCGAGCAGTCTCGCTCGCCGAGCGCGAGCACCTGTCCGGCCGTGCGGCCGAGTATCTGTACCTCGACGTGCCTGGCACGAGTCACGAATCGCTCGAGCAGGATGGCCGGGCTGCCGAAGAACCGCTCCGCCCGCGAGCGTGCGGTCTCGAATCCCGCCTCGAGCTGCGCCGGATCGGCTGCCGCGCTCATCCCGATGCCGCCTCCGCCAGCGGATGCCTTGATCATGACCGGATAGCCGATCTCACCTGCCGCGGCAAGCGCTGCCGTTACGTCAGTCACCGGTTCCCTGGTACCTGCCGCTACCGGCACGCCAGCCCGCTCCATCAGGTTGCGGGCGTTGATCTTGTCGCCCATCTGCGCGATGGACTCAGGCGACGGGCCGATCCAGGTGAAACCAGCGTCGATCACGCTCGCGGCGAAGGCAGCGTTCTCGGACAGGAATCCGTAGCCAGGATGGATAGCACGTGCGCCCGTCTGCCTGGCAGCAGCCAGCACGGCCGCGCCGTTCAGGTAACTGGCGGCGGGCTGCGCCGGGCCGATGGCCACGGCCTCGTCCGCCTCCCGGACGAACGGCAAGTCGGCATCGGCCGCTGAGTACACCGCCACCGAGCGCACGCCAAGCCTGCGGGCGGTGGCGATCACTCGCCTGGCAATTTCACCACGATTGGCGACAAGGACCGGCTCGAGCACCTGGGCAGCCTACAGCCGTGACGGAAGCCGACGCCCCGCGACCTCGGCCAGCACTGCGACCACGCCCGCGTCGTACCCGACCGGGTCCAGCCGCATCCGCTCAAGTGCCGCCGCCGACCTGTCCCGGTCCGTCGAGCTGCCAACCATGTCGTCGAACGCGTTCGCCGCCTTGATAATCATGCTTCCGAGCGGCGGCGCCGGATCATGACCTCGCGCTGGCCAGCTCTGGCACCGGACCAGGTCGGCGACCTCATCGAGGACTCCCGCCTCACTGATGACATCAGCTCCAAGGCCAGCGATCCGTTCTTGCTCGGCCGCCGACACCTGCAGAGTGGCGCCTCCAGGAATCGCGTCGCGCAGCGACAGCTGGCCGATGTCGTGCATCAAAGCTGCATACTCGAGCGCAAGCAACTCCGGTTCGGGCAGCCCAAGACCACGGCCGACAGCAACCGCGAGATGGCTGACGCGGCGCGAGTGGCCCTCCTCGACGTAGCCGGCTACCTCGGTGACGCGGGCCAGCGACCGCACCGTCTGGAGGTAGGTGGCACGGATTCCGGCATAGCGCCGGAAGGCGATCTGCGTGACCAGCAGCGGCCCGACGAACACCGCCAGCTCCAGCAGTCCCATGGCCTTGGTGGCGAAGACCGTGATGAGAACCGAGGCGCCGACAGCTAGCCCGAGCTGCCATTGCAACCGCATTTCGTCCCGGATGGCGACCCGGAACCGGGCGCCGACGTCGTCGGCCCGGATGAGCGCTCCGATGGTGGTCTCGATCAGCCAGCCGAGGAGGAGCAGCGCCGCCATGATCGCGAATTTCAGGTACCAGTGGTACCCCGCTATGTCCGAGACGACCGATCGGAAGATGAACGCCACGCAGGCGACCGCGATCAGTCGGGTGCACATGCCGGTCAGGCCGCTTGGCCGGTCGGCCGCGATGTGCGGCAGCGCGCCCACGGTCATCCCGATCGCAGTGACCGTGATGACCTGCAACGCGTCGTAGTTAGTCTGCGGAGGAGGCGAGCTGCCGTTGGCGGGCAGTCCGAGCAGCAGGGCGTAGGACATCGCACCTACGAGCGCAATCGGCGCTGCCTCGCGCCCGCCGGGCAGCGCGAGCCTCAGTAGCTCGCCGAAGGCGATAAAACCGCCGAAGGCGAGAGCGGCCTGCAGGCCGCGGATCTGGTGGTCAGTTGCTACACCCGCGAGCGCAGCTGCGACGAGCATGATCGCCGCGGCCATCACCAGAAGTCGCCCGGAGTCCAGCGCCTGCCAGTAGGACGGGGGCCGCGGTGCCTGCGCGGCAGCCGCCGGGTCGGGCGCCGGCCGCCCGGCGAGGGTTCCGCCGGCCACTAGGCTTCCACGATGCGCAGCGGCGCGGTCGGATCGTCGTGATCCTGCACCGTCACCGTTGTGGGGTCAGCGGGCTTCCTGACGGGCTCGGGTAGCGGCCACCTTTCTTCGTCGAGCGCGGCGATGAACGCCTCCACTAGTAACGCGTCGAACTGGGTGCCCGCGCCCTTGCGCAACTGGTCGAGCGCGACCTCGATGCTCTGGGCCTCGCGGTAGGAGCGGGTAGTGGTCATCGAGTCAAACGCGTCGGCGACCGCGATGACGCGGGCGAACTCGGGGATCTCATGCCCGGCCAGGCCCATCGGGTAACCACGGCCGTCGATCCGCTCGTGGTGGTGCATGATGCCGTTGAGGGCCTCATACAAGAACCCAATCTCCCTGACGATCTCCAGCCCGCGCATCGGGTGCAGCTGAATGGCCGCGAACTCGTCCTCAGTGAGCGGCCCGGTCTTCTGCAGCACCTGGGTCGGCACGCCGAGCTTGCCCACGTCATGCAGCATCCCAGCGAACCGGATCGCGTCCGTCCGGTCCGCGCTCATGCGGATCTTCCTGGCGATCATCACGGAGCCGCGGGACACCCGCTCGCCGTGGCCGCGGGTGTAGTAGTCCTTGGTCTCGACTGCCTGACAGAGCGCGTTCATCGTCGCCGCGTAAGCACGCTGCTGCTCGGCAAACTGGCCCATCGCCCAGCGCGCGACGAACAACGTCACCAGAACCAGCACGGCTGCGAACCAGTCCATGGTCGACCACAGCGACGCGATGACAAGGCCGAGGCAGGCGTAGCCGAAGTCGGACGCCAGCAGCAGCGGCAGGCTCGACTCCAGGCCCTCGCGACGCAGCATCCCAGTGCCGCGGTTGAGACGGTAGATGCCCCAGATCAGTCCGTGATTGGCCAGCACGTGCACTGCCGCCGCGGCAGCGAACGCGCCGATGATGATCCCGAAGTACTTGGACTGGGGCGGCCCGACCAGCACCAAGTTGTTGCCTGGCGTCGTCGAAGCGTGCAGACCGGCGAGCATCGCGAGCCAGCGGCCGACGCCGAGATACGCCGCCCCGGCCGCCAGGCCGGACAACGCGTGCATCGCCCCGTTGAACGTCCGCTCGGGTAGCCGCAGCTTTGGCCGCAGGCTCAGCAGCGAGCTGGCACCCACGAATGCGGCCGCCAGCGGGCCGAGCAGGACCACCGCGGCCAGCGTCGCCGCCGAGCTGGGCGACCACTTCGTCTGCCGCGCGCTCAGCGGCGTGTCGACTGAGTCGCAGACCAGGAACAGAACCACGAGCGTGACCAGGGCGAACAGCGCCTTGTGCCCGCCCTCAGGTGTCCTTATGGCGGCTTTGGACATCAGGCCCCAGGTGCCCGGGATGTCTGCCATCGAGGTCGCGGACACAAGCAGACCGGTAAGGACCACGACGAGCCCGATGTAGAGCCGTGCGGGCCGGGAGACCATGCCGTGACCCCCTAATCGCGGTGGTGGCGTGCACGCCTTGACCCCAGGCGACCCGCAGGTGCGTAATCCGCGCCGCGCCTTCGCAGCTGGCCGGCAAATCCGGCCGACGTCGCCACTCAGAGTAACGCGCTCAGCCAATCCACGCCGGGCTCTCCCCGACAATGTGAGCCAATCGCATTCAGAGGACTGCACAACGTCATGACGTGCGCCGCGCCAACGAGGCACCTAGGTGACCAAAGACGCTGGGGACAAATCGAAAAGCGCGAACGGCCGGTGGGAATGGATCCGCGAAGGGCCTAGGTTTGCTCGAGCTCTGACCGGACCGCGGCAATCCTGGTGAGCACCTTGGTGCGCAGCTCCTGCGGCACCGCCTCCTGGCCGCAGCACTTATGCACGAGCTTCTTCACGAGCTCCTCGAGGCCGTACTCGCGCAGGCAAGGCCCGCACTCCTCGAGATGCTCGCGGATCTGGACGCTGCCGGTGGCCTCCATCTCGCCGTCGATGTAGGAGTACACCATGGCGAGCACCTCAGTACACGGGACCTCGTGCGGCTTCCCGCAGCTCATTTCGCGTCCTTCCCTGACGCCTCGCCATCGGACGGCGCCGCTGCCGGGGCGGCGGGCGTCGTGGCAAATATGCCCCGATCCGCCGCGTAGTCCTCGAGCAGTTCACGGAGCTGCCTGCGGCCGCGGTGCAGCCGCGACATCACGGTCCCGATCGGAGTGCCCATGATCTCGGCGATCTCCTTGTAGGCAAACCCCTCAACGTCGGCTAGGTACACAGCGAGCCGGAAGTCTTCCGGGAGCGCCTGCAGCGCGGCCTTGATGTCAGAGTCCGGCAGCCGCTCCAGTGCCTCGGTCTCGGCTGACTTCAGGCCTGTCGAGGTGTGCGACGCCGCCCTGGCGAGCTGCCAGTCCTCGATGTCTTCCGTCCCGGATCGCTGCGGCTCCCGCTGGCGCTTGCGGTAGGTGTTGATGAAGGTGTTGGTGAGGATCCTGAACAGCCACGCCTTCAGGTTCGTACCAGCCTGGAACTGGTGAAAAGACGCATAAGCCTTAGCGAAAGTCTCCTGAACGAGATCCTCAGCGTCAGATGGATTACGCGTCATCCGCATCCCGGCCGCATACAGCTGGTCCAGGTACGGCAGCACGTCGTCTTCGAACCGCTTGCTGCGCTGCTCAAGTGTCTCGGGGACCGGACCCACCCCTTCCGGAATCGAGGGCCGCAGCCGTTCAGCCTGCGAGCCGCCTCGCCGGGAGGATACAACGCTAACAGTCTTCACATCGCGCCCGACTGCCCTGGAGGGGCCTGGGCGCGTCTGCCCGAGCGCCCTCGAAGGCTTCGGGTGGGTCTGGTAACTGGCAACTGACACGTGGGCTGGAACACGGTCCCGCGCGCCTTCATTCCGCCGGGCGGACCGGAGGCGGGCATCGGCCGAGTGCCAAGGGAACGACAGTCAGCCGTTACCGGCGCAGCCGATCGCGCTTCCCCTGGCATTTGAGGCAGCGGGCTGCCTCCGGCTTGGCCTCAAGCCGACCCTCCGGAACGAGGCCGGCGCAGTCCACGCACGTGCCATAGGTCCCCAGGTCAATCCGGTGCAGGGCGGCGAGGACATCGGACCGCTGTCTCCTGGCGACCGCCAGCATGGCCTCCGACCGGTCGCTCTCCGACAGGTTCGCGCCGGCGTCGGCCGGATCCTGCGGATAGTCGCCGCGCAGCATGTTCTGTCCAGCGTTGCCGTCGAGAACCGTGATCGACTTGTCCAGCTCGCTGCGAATCTCCTCTAGTCGCAGCCGCGCTGCCATAGCATCCATGCGATCCCCGCCTCCTTCTGCAAATCACCGGCAGCACCGTCGGGGAATCTCACTGCGCTGCCTGGCCAGTTAGCTGGCCTAGAACAGCGCGCCGGTACCACCGTCACGCAGAGTGCGAGCGGCAGCGACTAATGGCGCTACCGATCCCGCCGAGAGTGGCTCGACCAGATGCGGTCCGTTATTCCGCACCGAGTTCACCGCGGTCGACACCGGGTAGGTGGCCAGTCCGCTGGCCGCGGCCGGGACGAGCAGCGCCCGCAGGTCCGCAGCGTCATTGCTGGCGGGATCAAGCCAGTCAGCCCAGCTGCCTGGATCAATGATCATCGGCATCCGGTCGTGGATCATGCCGAGCTCATCGGGCGCGCTGGTAGTGATGATCGTGGCCGTCCAGAGCCAGGCATCGGGATCTTCCCTTGCCACCGCGGGATCTCGCCACAGTTCGTAGAGGCCGGCGAACGCCAGCGGGCGGCCGTCGGTCCGAGTGATGTAGATGGGCTGCTTCGCCGCGCCCGGCTGCTGCTGCCACTCGTAGTAACCGTCGGCAGGCAGCAGGCAACGGCGCTTGCTGAACGCCCGCCGGAAGGCCGGCTTCTCCGCCACAGTCTCGGCCCGGGCGTTGATCATCCGGCTGCCGATCCGGACGTCCTTCGCCCAGAACGGCACCAGGCCCCAGCGCATCACCCGGAGCTCTCGCTCGACGGGCCCGGCTTCAGCAGCCAGGTCACTCGCGCCAGCGCCGTCACGGCCGGCTGCATCGGCTGCAGACTCGGCCCTGTCCACCACCGCGTAGACAGGCTTAGTCGGCGCTACGTTGTAGTCAGGCTGTAGCGGCTCGGCGACCTTGTCGCGCTGCACGCTGAACTCCTCTAGGAGCTCAATGCGCTTGCGCGCCGACGCATACCGACCGCACATATCCTCACCTGACGAACCAGTTCACTGAACCAGCCCCGCTACCCAACCAACAAGGCCCGGAATCTGACAGTTCATAACCGAGATCCGGCTATGCCAAACCTTGCCGGGATATCCGGAATGACTCGGAGGGCCTAAGGTCGCGGTGTCTGATTGTCACTCCACGCGGTTGGCTACGTCTAGACGCCCGGCGAGCCAGTAATCTGTTGAGGCATGCAGGCTACCGAGCAGGGCAGCACTGACTGGGCCGCGCCACCGGCTACCGCGGCCGTGCGCGCCAGCGTGCACCTGCCGGGCTCTAAGTCGATCACCAACAGGGCTCTGATCCTAGCGGCGCTGGCTGACACCCCCACCACGATTGTCGGCCCGCTCCAAGCACGCGACACTGACCTGATGGCCAGGGCGGTTACCTCTCTCGGCGCATCGCTTGAGGCATCCGGCAGCGGCACGGGCGGCGACAACAGTCACCACGGGAACGGCGGTGGCCCGGCCAGCAGTGCCAGATCCGCGCGGCCGACCTGGACGATCACGCCGGGATGGACCTGCGCAGCGACGCGGGTCGACGTCGGGAACGCCGGCACAGTGCTCAGATTTGTTCCCCCGGCCGCTGCCCTGGCCGCAGTCAATGTCGAGTTCACCGGCGATCCCAGGGCCGCGCAGCGGCCGGTGGGCCAGCTGCTGGCGGGACTCCGCCAGGCTGGCGTCGAGATCAGCGACGGCGGCCGCGGCGCCGTGCCGTTCATTGTGCATGGCCGCGGCCGGGTCGCCGGCGGCCCGGTGACGCTGGATGCCTCCGCGTCATCACAACTGGTGTCTGGCCTGATGCTCGCTGCGCCGCGGTACTCGGGCGGCATTCAGATCACCCATGACGGCGAGCGGGTCCCGTCCGCCCCGCATATCGCCATGACCGCGGCCATGCTGACGGCCGCGGGCGCCGAGGTGGAAACCGGCAGCCGCGGCGGCAGCCTGGCAGCGCCAGACTTCTGGCGGGTGCGACCGGGACGGCTGTCCCCTGGCACTGTCGTGGTCGAGCCGGATCTCTCGAATGCGGCCCCGTTTCTCGCCGCTGCGCTGGTCACCGGAGGCCAGATCACCATCCCCGGCTGGCCGGCCGTCAGCCTGCAGGCGGCCAGTCAGATCCTGCACGTGCTCGGACAGATGGGCGCTGAGTGCCAGGCGACACCAGCGGGGATGCAGATCAGGGGCACCGGCCGGATCCGCGGCATCACCGCCGACCTGCGGGATATCAACGAGCTGGCGCCCGTGCTGACTGCAGTCGCAGCGCTTGCGGACTCACCGTCAGAGTTCACCGGTATCGGGCACATGCGACTGCATGAGAGCGACCGGCTGGCCGTGCTGGCGAGCGAGGTCGGCGCTCTCGGCGGCGACGTGAGCGAGCTGCCCGACGGCCTACGGGTGCGGCCTCGGCCGCTGCGAGCCGGGGCTGAACCGTTTGACAGTCACGATGACCACCGGATGGTGATGGCGGCCGCCGTGCTCGGGCTGGCCGTTCCCGGCCTACGGGTTGCTAACGCGGCCACCGTCGGCAAGACCTTTCCCGCATTCCGCAGCTTGTGGGCGCAGATGCTGGGGCAGGCAACCTGACCCCGCCAGCGCGCCACTCCCGGCTGGACGAAGACGATGTGCGGGTCAGGCCGGGCAAGGGCTCCCGGCCCCGCACCCGCCGCCGCCCGGCACACGAGGACGCCGTCGACGCGTTCGTTACCGGAGTGGATCGCGGCCGGTACCGCAGCTTTACCGGCGACCGCATGGTCACTGCGATGAAAGCCAGGGAACTGGGCCGCGGCAGCATTGTGGTCGGAGACCGGGTGGGCCTGGCCGGCGATGTGTCCGGAGAGCCAGGCACGCTGGCCCGGGTGGTGCGGGTGCAGCCGCGCACCTCGGTGCTGCGCCGATCCGCCGAGGATGACGACCCGACCGAGCGGGTCATCGTCGCCAACGCCGACCAGCTAGTGATCGTAACGGCGCTGGCCAACCCGACGCCCCGACCGCGGCTGATCGATCGGTTCCTGGTCGCGGCCTACGACGCAGGGCTTGAGCCGCTGCTCTGCCTGACCAAGGCCGACCTGGCCGCGCCTGATGAGCTACTGGCGATCTACCGACCGCTGGGCATCCGCTCTATCACGTTGAGCAGGCCATTCACCGGCCAGCTCGAGGAGCTCCGAGTGCGGCTGGCCGGGCGGCTCAGCGTCCTCGTCGGCCACTCCGGCGTCGGCAAGTCGACCCTCGTCAACGCGCTGCTGCCGGACGCTGCCCGCGCCGTCGGGTCGGTCAGTCCGGTGACCGGCCGGGGTCGGCACACCTCCTCGGCGGCAGTAGCGCTGCCGCTGCCCGGCGGCGGCTGGATTATCGACACGCCGGGCCTGCGCAGCTTCGGGCTCGGCCACATCGCGGTCGACCGGGTCGTGTCAGCTTTCCCGGAGCTGGCCGAGGCGATCGCCGGGTGCCCGCCAGGCTGCAGTCACCTGGAGGCGGGCTGCGGCCTTGACGAGTGGGTAGCCGAGCACGGCGGTGCCGCCGAGGTCGCTCGGCTGGACTCGCTGCGCCGCCTGCTGCGCAGCCGGGAAGGCCTGGACCCAGCCGATTCGCCCGAGTCTTGACCGTCCCGACCGGTCAGCACGGCAGCGTCCGGCCGACACCGGCCCGCGTTCACCAGCCCAGCGTGGCAGGACGCCGTCCTTACCGCTAGCGTTGCCCGGGATGGCTGGTTTTGACGGCGACCTGGGGTTCGCTCACGTCCTGGCGGACGCGGCGGACGACATCACCATGCGCCGGTTCAGGTCGCTGGACCTGCGGGTGGAGGCAAAGCCGGACCTCAGCCCAGTCAGCGATGCAGACCTCGCGGTTGAGGAGTCCCTCAGGAACGTGCTCAGTCGCGCCCGGCCCCGCGATGCCATGCTCGGCGAGGAGTTCGGCCGGACCGGATCCAGCCAGCGTTGCTGGGTGATCGACCCGATCGACGGCACGAAGAATTACGTGCGTGGCGTGCCGGTGTGGGCCACCCTCATCGGGCTCATGGACTACGACGAGGTCATCGTCGGCGTAGTCAGCGCCCCTGCCCTGGGCCGTCGCTGGTGGGCAGCCCGCGATGGCGGTGCCTGGACCGGCAAGAGCATGACCAAGGCGACCGCTTGCCGCGTGTCCCAGGTGGCGAGCCTGTCGGATGCATCCCTCTCCTATTCGGGCCTGTCCACCTGGGAACAGGACGGGCGGCTCCCAGAGCTCCTTGGCCTGGCCCGCAAGGTGTGGCGTACCCGTGCATACGGTGACTTCTGGTCCCACATGCTCGTTGCCGAGGGTGCTGTTGATATCTCTGCCGAGACCGACGTCAACCTGTGGGACCTCGCTGCACTGCAGGTCGTCGTCGAAGAGGCCGGCGGGGCATTTACTGACCTCGGTGGCACGCCGCGGCCTGACTGCGGTAGCGCCGTCTGCACCAACGGGCTTCTGCACTCCGAGGTTCTGAGCCTGCTGGCGACCCCCCAGGGTGCCCACGGGGGACATCTGGACTTGCCCTGAGCGCCGTTCTGACGGATGCTGGACAGGCAGTCACAAGCGCACAAGCACGAGTTAGCCGGGCGGTCTGCTGCGGCAAAGTCGCCATGGTGTTCCCGGCCGCCATCAGGCTTCCGGCGCGGTTTCCCGCCGCGGCCTGAGCGAGGGGAGCGATGCACTGTGAAGGTTCGGGATGGGATGACCAAGGTCGTCCTCAGCGTCGGGCCCGCGCATACGCTGCGTGAAGCCGCCAGGCTGATGTCCGCCAAGCGGGTTGGGGCCGCCGTCGTCGTTGATTCCACGCAGCCTGGGATTGGAATCCTGACAGAACGAGACATTCTCGACTCGATTGGCGCTGGACAGGATCCGGATGCCGAGATGGTCGCCGATCACCGGACCTCTGACATCGTGTTCGCCTCACCGGAATGGACGCTAGAGCAGGCCGCATCTGCCATGACCAGAGGAAACTTCCGGCACCTGATCGTGGTCGACAGCCAGGGCGTGACCGGACTGCTGTCCATGCGCGACATTGTTCGTTGCTGGTCGCGCGCGCCGGTCGCCGCTGGAGCCTCGGTCTCGGCCTGACGCGGCAGATGGCATCCCGACAGTCGGGGCGACACCCCCACAGTCGCGGGGACACCCCCACAGTCAGGGGTTCGCCCCCCGCCAGCCCCCCGAAAAATCTGGCCGCGGGACCGCTCAGGAGAACCGCGAGCCGCTTAGCTCTCGTGGACGTGAGCAGCACGTGCAGCTAGCAGGCGCCGTCGCGCTGCTGACGGGCGCTTCATCGGGTATCGGCGAGTCCACTGCGCTCGCCCTGGCAGCGGCCGGAACGCGGCTGATCGTCACCGGGCGCGACGCGGAGCGGCTGCGGGGAGTGGCGGCACGGACTGACGCCACCGCTGTGCCAGCCGACTTGGCCCGGCCCGGCGCCGTTGAGGCGCTGACCGGCTCGGCATTGCAGGTGCACGGCCGCATCGACGTGCTGATCTGCAACGCCGGCGTCGGCTGGGCCGGTCCGGTCAGCGAGATGCCGGCGGCCAAGGCGGCCGAGCTCACTGCCGTTAACCTGCTCGCGCCGGTCCAGCTCGCCCGGCTGCTACTGCCAGGCATGATCGCGCGGCGCGCTGGCCACCTGGTGTTCGTCTCCTCGGTGGCCGGAACGACAGGCGTCCGGAACGAGGCGGTCTACGCCGCCACCAAGGCGGGCCTGAACAACCTGGCCGAGAGCCTGAGGTACGAGCTGGCTGGCACCGGCGTGGGTATATCGCTGATCCTGCCCGGTGCCGTCGACACCCCGTTCTTCAGCCGGCGTGGCAAGCCATACGAGCAGCGCAGGGGCTGGCCCGCGCTGATCGCGAGCGACCGGGTAGCGCGGGCCATTGTCAGCGCGGTGACTGAGCATCGGGCCGAGATCTATGTGCCGGGCTGGCTGCGCTTCCCGGCCCGGTTGCACGGAGCGGCACCGTCGGCATTCCGACAGGTGGCCGGCCGCTTCACCTGACCGCGGCCGGACCCTGCAGAGACGGTTAGCGCCGGTCAACGTGGAATGACGTTTCATGCAAGCGCCGGGTACAGATCGGGCCAAAACCACCGCCGGATGCCAACTGTTGCATGAAACGTAGTTGCCGGCCCGGCCAGCCAGCGGAACGCGGCGGCCCGGACCAGCAACCTGTGCCGTCGCCGTCACTTTCGGTAGCGCATCACGGCGATCGGCGTGAACACCGCGATCAGCAAGGCTGACCAGGCGAGCGCCAGGCCGAGGTCGCTGGTTGATCCGACCAGCAGCGACCGCACCGCGTCCACCATCGGCGTGATCGGCTGGTATTTCGAGAATGGCTGCAGCCAGCCCGGCATGGACGTGGCCGGCACGTAGGCGCTGGAGATGAACGCGAACACGAACGCGATCAGGGACATGCCCTGGGCTGCCTGTGCGTTGGGCGCGAACAGGCCCATCACTATGAACACAACCGTGAACACCACCGCGTAAATCGCGCAAAGGCCAAGCGCAGCAAGTCCTTCCTGCCAGCTACCGAGCAGCCGGAACCCGAACAGGAAGCCGAACGCCGCGGTCGTCACTATCGACCACAGGTTCGTCGCCGAGTCGGCGAGCGTGCGCCCGAGCACCAGCGAGTACCGCGGGACTGGCAGGGAGAGCAGCCGGTCAGTGAAGCCCTGCACCTTGTCCTCAGCGACCGCGACGGCAATGCCGCCGCCGGTGAACAGGACGATCGTTGCGACGTACGACGGCACCAGGAAGTCGACGTAGCTTGTCGGACCGGCGTGGATGGCGCCGCCGAAGACGTAGCGGAAGCTGAACAGGAACATAGCCGACTGGACGATGCCCATGATCCACAGGCCCGGTGTCCGGAAGTACTTGCGCAGCGCTCTCAGCGCGACCTGTCCAGATGCGCCCGGCACATTGGGGGTCCTGGCCGGGCGGCGGATCGGCTGCGGCACGGTTAGCTGGGTCGCGGTCATCGTGCTCTCCGGTTATTCATCTGGCCGGCCGCGGCCGGCGCTCGGTCGGTGTCGGGGTCGCCGGTGAGAGCGACGAAGACCTCGTCCAGCGTTGGCCGTCGTATGCCGATCTCGTCCACGGCGATCGAGGCGTCTTCCAGGCAGCCGATGACTGCTGCGAGTTCGGCCGGCCCGCCGGGCGCTCCGGCAGTCACGTGGCGACTGCCCGGTTCGAGGCGAGCCGGGCTCATCGTCACCCGCTCGAGGATCTCCCCAGCCGCGCCGGCCTGCCCCACGTCGGAGACCGTCACGTCGATCAGGTCGCGGCCGATGCTGGCCTTCAGCTCACTGAGGGTGCCGGTGGCAATGACCCGGCCGTGATCGATGACCACGACCTGGTCGGCCAGCTCGTTGGCCTCATCCAGGTAGTGCGTCGTCAGCAAGATGTCCGTTCCGCTCGCGGCCAGGCCGCGCACCGCCTCCCAGACCTCCCGTCTGCTGACCGGATCCAGGCCGGTCGTCGGCTCGTCGAGCAGCAACAGCCGCGGCCCGCCGACCAGGCTGGCGCCCAGGTCGAGTCGGCGCCGCTGACCGCCGGAGTAGGTTCCGGTGCGCCGGTCGGCAACCTCCGCAAGGCTCAGCTGATCGATCACCGCGGTGGCGGCCTGGCGCGCTGCGCTGCGGCCGTGCCCGAATAGGCGGGCCGTCATCTCGAGGTTCTCCCGGCCGGTCATCGTCGGCTCGACCGCTGCGAACTGGCCGGCCAGGCCGACATCACGGCGGACGCCGGCGGCTTCGCGTACCACGTCCCGCCCGCGGACGAGAAGCTCGCCGCTCGTCGGTCGGACCAGGGTGGCGACAGCACGGACGAAGGTGGTCTTGCCCGCGCCATTCGGGCCAAGAATGGCCAGCACCTGTCCGGCCGGAGCTGTGAGCTCCAGCCCGTCCAGGGCGGTCACCTTGCCGAACCGCACCGTCAGGCCGCGGGCCTGCAGCAGCGGCGCGATCGGCGGCTCAGTGCCTGCCGGGCTTCCGGCGCTCATCGAGACTCCCCTGCTGACCGCGTCGGGTCGTCGATGGTCGGGTACCGGCCCTCGCGGCGCGCCGCCAGCGCGTCCGCCAGGTACTCCCGGCTGCACATCGCCGACAGGATTGCCACGCCTCCGCGGTGCACGCGGACCTCGGCGCGCCGCATCTCGCCGCTGAGCACAACCCGCCGACCGCCAGCCGCGCTGACGCCCGTCCAGTCCTTGGTCCGGCACCGGCCGACCCGGCGAATGTCGCCGTCCTCGATCACGGCCCCATCGGCGACCAGCAGCTTCACGACCGCGTGATCGATGTCCAGGCTGATCTCGATGTCGCCCGCTGCGATCCGCGGCGAACGCAGGTCAAGCACCACGACGCCGCGCGAGGCGCGCACATCGAACTGCCGGGCGGACGTCCAGTGCCCCAGCTTTTTCACGGCACGGCTGTGGGCTCGGATCGGGACAGCCGGGTCTGCCAGGGCCGTCATGGTCTCGGTGCTCATCTCGTGCTCCTCCTGCGTTCCGGGCCGTCAGGCTCGCTGCCCGACGAGTTATATCGCGACTGATAGTAGCTTGGCAACTAATCTCTTTGCAACCTGATTTCTAGAGACTAGTAGCCGAGCTGCTATTAGTTGGCCACGGGAAGGCAACGTGACACTTCGGCCAGGGCAAAGGCCGCAATCCGGGCGCGACTTTCGCGTTAACGGTCACGTTGTGCTCGCCGGCCGCGCGAACGGTCACGGACCGCCCCGGCCACGCATAACTACTAGTGCGCGGAGAACTAGTAGGCTGGCAACAGGACGGCAGCAGTGGGGTTTGCTGGCGCGAAGTTGCGTGGGCCGCGCTGCTCACGACCGGAGGAGGGCGCTATGGCAGAGGAGAGCGAGTTCCGCGCATCACCCCTGGCGCTCGCGGTCCTGAGCCTGCTGCATGCGGCACCGCTGCATCCGTACGCGATGCAGCGCCTGCTCAAGCTCTGGGGTAAAGATCACGTCATCAACGTCGGCCAGCGCGCCAACCTCTACAAGACGATCCGGCGGCTGGACGAAGCCGGCCTGATCGCCGTCCGGCAGACCGAGCGCGATCAGCAGTACCCGGAGCGGACCGTCTACGAACTGACCGACACTGGCCGGCGCGCTGCCCGCGACTGGCTGACTGACATGCTGGCGCGCCCGCGCAACGAGTTCCCCCAGTTCCCGGCTGCGCTGTCATTCATCATGCTGCTGACCCCGGAAGAAGCACTCGCGGTCATGGAGCAGCGAGCGGCGGCACTACGCGACCAGTTGGCCACGGTCGAAGCAGACCTGCGGACGTACGCTGACGCGCTCCCCCGCGTTGTGCTGATGGATGACGATTACCAGCGGGTCATGATCAGTGCTGAGCTGTCCTGGGTGGAAGGCGTGGCGGCGGACCTGCGTAAGGGCGGCTGGGGCTGGACTTACGAAGAGTTCGAGGACGCAGCCGCGGCATTCCTGCCAGAGCGCGAAACACTCAATCGCCCGCCGGGCTAACGCCTGCGCTATCGCTGCCGGTGCTTCCATCCGCCACCCGCTGCAGGACGCCGCGCGAGTCGCGCTCGTAGGTGCGGGCCGCATTCTTCGCCAGCTTGGCCGACACCTCCGACGCCAGCTCAACACCAGTCATCTCGGCCAGGCACGTCACGTAGATCAGCACGTCAGCTAGCTCTTCGCCCAGATCGGCCTGGCGCTTGCGCCACGCCGTGAATGCCTCGCCGACCTCAGCGGTAAGCAGTCCGAACTCCAGCGCCACATCGGTGGTGTTGAAGCCCTTCGCGATCTTGTTCTGCCACGCGAGCTGTTGCACCGCGCCGATGTCCATGTGTCTCCCGCTTCCTCCAGCACGCGCTACTTCGGCAACTGGGCGACGGCCAGGTACCGATGCGTGTTCGTCACGAAGCTCCGTCGAGGTCCGCGTGCGGCAGGTCCAGCGCGCTCAGCCAGAAAACCAGCGATTCGACATCGCGTACTGCGTACTCGACGTCGTACTCCATGAAGCCCACCATTCGCAGGCCGGAATCGGTCAGCAGGCTCGCGGTGATCTCCGTGCCCGGTTGCGGGTGATGAAGTAGCCACCCGGCTTGAGGTGCTCGGTTACGGCCAGCAGATCAAGCGTGGCGTGCCTGTTGATAATGACAGGGAACGAGGTGGCGACCCCCTCGAGCCGCGCGCTGCAGACTCGGAATTCGAGATTGCGACCCGAGTAGGTCTGCGCGGCGAGCGCAATCATCTCAGGATCGATATCGACGCCAAGACCGCGCCAGAACCGGCTGGCCATGGCCGCGAAACGCTCTCCGCCGCCGGTGCCGATATCAAGGACCTCGTCGCTGGGCTTTAGGTACCGCGCGACGACCTCGCTGTACTCCCACGGAGCTGGCGCCTGCAGGGTGCTCATCCGGGAGAAGTCCCAGCCCACTCGCGGCTGCGTGCTGGCAAGCAGCTCGTCGAGCTCCGACTGGGAGTACCGGTCTTTCACCCGGAAAAGCTAACAGCGGCTCGCAGCCAGGCCAAGCAGTTAACACGCCGGCTCAACTCAGGCGGTGTTCAACTGAGTCGGGGTCAGTCCCAGCGATCGCCCCACGACGTCTTCCGCGCCCGCCGGTACGCCTCACCCTTGCTCTTGCTCACAAGCTCGGAGCGGCTTTGACCGTCGCGAACGCACAGCTCAAGCGTGACGAGGCCCTTACGCTGCTGCGGCCGACGCACAACCCGGCTCGCGGGCAGCTCTGGCGGGCCGACATCGGGGCGAACCGCGGCTACGTAGCTGAACTTCTCGTCCTCATGCGAGAGCTCAGCGCCCTTAACCTGCCGGTGCAGAGCAGAACGCGGCAGCCGCGCGCCGAAATGGCACCAGTCCCCGGCCACGTCGAGCGGGCAGCCGAGTTGATGCGGGCACGGCGCGGCAATGAGGTAGCCGGCCGCGAGTAGCTGCGCCCTGGCTGCCAGGATCCGGCGGTGGCCGGCTGGGGTTCCCGGCTCCACGAGGAGAACGGCGGCGGCACAGCGCGCTGCCAGACTCACCAGGGCAGCTTGCTGCGCGGACGACAGCTCGCCCAGTACGTAAGCGGCCGTGCCTAGGTCCGCGGCCGGCAGGTTGCCACCCGACGAGTCCCCGGCTGGCGAGTCCGGCTCCGCCGATCCAGCGACAGCAGCGGTCAGCCGCCACTGCCGCCAGTTGGCGGACTGCAGCGGGCTGACCGACGATTCAGCGAGAATGACCGTACCGAGCCTGATCGCGTCGGCCGACTGCTCCAGCAGCGTCATTGCCCGGACGCTCGGCAGGATGCTGGCGGCCGCCCACGCGGCGCCGCCTGTTCCCGCCCCGAAGTCCAGCAGTGTCGCCGGCGCCCAGGCTGGAAGCGACAGGCGCATCTGCTGCAGCGCGAGGGCCGTCGCCGCTGCGGTGGCGGGCATCCGGTATGCGGCGTACGCGGCCGCATCAGCCCGCGACGCCATTACCGGGCTCGCCGGCACCTCGCCAGACCGGTAGGCGGCCATCAGCTTCTGCACGCCGGCGGTGAGGCTCGGGATTCCCGCGCCGGACAGGC
>Ga0335074_10001566_pt1 | contig 31005 bp, 31 predicted proteins | sample Lox_Sample_23_FD_206715 | JGI IMG/M metagenome (GOLD analysis project Ga0335074, IMG submission 206715) | Soil microbial communities from Loxahatchee National Wildlife Refuge, Florida, United States - Lox_Sample_2.3 | ecosystem: Environmental > Terrestrial > Soil > Wetlands | place: USA... | reverse complement strand
TTGACCTCGTTGTGGCCGTTGGGCTGGGCATTACTTCGGCGGCAGGCAGCCCGCTGCAACTGATCCACGCCGGTGTGGGGTCGCAGGCGATGCAGTACCTGCCGCTGTCCCTGGTGCCCACGGTACTTGTGCCCTTCTACTTGCTGACACACGCGATCGTCGCCGCGCAGCTACGAGTGCGTTCCAGAGCTGTTCACACGACGCTCACTGCGAGTTCAGCGCAGTAGGTAGCCTGGTCTCACCTCTCCCGCTCCTGAGGCGGCGCCACACCGCAGAGCTTTTTCATCCCGGGCGCATTTGGCAAGCCCAGGTTGGTGCGGCGTGGGCCCGCTCTCAAGGTCTACAATTCAATGTTTACTGATTGAGGAGTTTGGCGAGTGACTATGCAGGCACAGGCGCTTCTGACGCTTCAGCAGCTTGAACAACTGATACCGGCCCTGCATAGTCGTGGTTACCAGGTCATCGGACCGACCGTCCGTGACGGCGCGATAGTCTATGACGTGGTGGAAGGTCTCTCTGACCTGCCCGTGGGCTGGACGGATGAACAAGAAGCCGGACGCTACCGCTTGCGGCGACGCAAGGACGATGCGCTGTTCGGCTACGTCGTCGGTCCGCAGAGCTGGAAAAAATATTTGCACCCAGCGGAAGTTCGTCTGCTGAGAGCAGAACGCGAAGGCAAGACCTTTCGCATCCTAAACAATGAACCGACTCCGCCCCGGCGCGCGTTCCTCGGCATTCGAGCCTGCGAGCTGGCCGCCATCGCCGTGCAAGATCGCGTTCTGCAGGGTGATCGATATCGAGACCCCATCTATACCGCACGCCGCGAAGGCATCTTCATTGTGGCTGTGAATTGCACCCAGGTAGCGCCAACCTGCTTTTGTACTTCCATGGGCACCGGCCCCCGCGTGCGGAGAGCTTATGATCTGGTTCTCACGGAACTGGTCGGTCCGGGCAGGCATGAATTTGTGATTGAGGCAGGCAGCGACTCTGGCGCTGAGGTCTTAGCAGAATTGACGCCGGCTTCATCTGCGGCATCGGAAGCTGTTTGTCAGGAAGCGGAAGCCGCGGTAGAGCGGGCCGCTTCCCAGATTCAGCGCCGCATGGACACAACCGGCATTCGGGACTTGCTCTACGACAACTTCGATCATCCTCGCTGGGACAATGTCGCCCAGCGTTGCCTCACTTGCGCCAACTGCACCATGGTCTGTCCGACTTGTTTCTGCACGACCATGGAGGATGTGAGCGACGTGACCGGCACCCACGCCGAGCGCTGGCGCAGATGGGACTCCTGTTTCACGCAGAATTTCTCCTACATTCACGGCGGCAGCGTGCGAAGCTCCACGAAGTCCCGATACCGGCAGTGGATGACCCACAAGCTGGCTTCATGGATCGACCAGTTCGGCAGCTCGGGATGTGTGGGCTGTGGCCGGTGCATTACGTGGTGCCCGGTGGGCATTGATATCACGGAGGAGGTCCGCGCCATTCGCGAATCGCCGATCTCTTCTCCTCCGGATTCTACGAAGGAGAACAGCCATGGAAACCATTGAACGCATTATCGCGGAACATCCTTTCTTTGCCGGTCTTGAAACGTATTACACAAACCTACTCACCGGATGCGCCTCCAATGTACGGTTTGACGCGGGCACCTATCTCTTCAAGGAGGGCGAGAAGGCCAATGAGTTTTACCTGATCCGCTCCGGCAAAGTCGCATTGGAGATTTTTGCGCCCCAGCGCGAGCCGGTGATGCTAGCAACTCTGGGCGAGGGCGAAATTCTCGGCTGGTCGTGGTTGCTGCCGCCCTATCTGTGGAGGTTTCACGCGCACGCCGTCGAAACCACGCGTGCGATTGCCCTGGATGGCAGGTGTTTGCGCACCAAGTGCGAGCAGAACCACGATCTCGGTTATGAGATGTTGAAGCGCTTTGCCCAGATTATGGAGCAGAGGTTGGAGGCGACGCGTTTGCAGTTACTCGATGTCTACGCAGTCGGGAAATAACCATGGCCACAGCAGCCCCGATTGACCCAATTTCGACCGATCCCATGCTCACGCTGCCGTATTCGGTGCGGCAAGTGGTCAAGGAGACTCCCGATACTTTTACGTTGACGTTGGAATCGCAGAACGCGCCGCAACGGAACCGGTTCCAGCCAGGGCAGTTCAGCATGCTGTGGGTGTTTGGCGTCGGCGAGTTGCCAATTTCCATCAGCGGAGACCCGGCTGAGCACGACCGGTTGGTCTATACCGTGCGCTCCGTCGGTCGGGCAACGCAAACGCTGGTGAGTCGCGAAGTGGGCGAAGCCGTTGGCGTCCGAGGTCCGTTTGGCACGGGCTGGCCGATGGAAAAAGCCCAGGGCCGCGACGTTCTTTTGATCGCGGGTGGAATCGGTTTGGCTCCGCTCCGTCCCGTGATCTACGAGATTCTGCGTAACCGCGAGAAGTACGGACGTTTGGTGATTCTCTATGGCGCGCGTAGCCCCCGCGACCTGCTCTATCGGAAGGAACTGACTGCCTGGGCGCGCCAGCGCGAGACCCAGGTGTTGGTAACAGTTGACTACGGCGGATTGAGCTGGCGCGGCAATGTGGGCGTGGTCACCACGCTCTTCAAATATGCCCGGCTGCAAGCGACGCGATCAATGGCCTTTGCCTGCGGCCCCGAAGTCATGATGCGGTTTGTCGCTCGCGATCTGGAAATTCAGGGCCTCGCCTGCGAGAATATCTACCTTTCCATGGAAAGAAACATGAAGTGCGCGGTTGGTTTCTGCGGCCACTGTCAGTATGGCCCGCATTTCATTTGCAAGGACGGCCCCATCTTTTCCTATGACCGATTGCGGCCGCTATTGGAGAAATATGAGTTCTAACCTCAGGCGCAGGCCCCGGATCGGAGTCTTCAAATTTGCCTCCTGTGACGGCTGTCAGTTGAGTTTGCTCGACGCCGAAGACGAACTGCTGGGCGTTGCGGGAGCCGTTGATATTGCATATTTCCCCGAAGCTTCCAGCGCCATGCTCAAGGGACCTTATGACATTGGATTGGTCGAAGGTTCGATTACTACCTACCACGATGCCCAACGCATCCAGGAAGTCCGGCGAAAGTGCAAAACGCTGATCACCATTGGGGCCTGTGCTACCGCTGGCGGCATACAGGCCCTAAGAAACTGGAAGGATGTGGACGAATTCATTCGCGTGGTGTATGCGACCCCAAAATATATCAACACGCTGAAACTTTCCACTCCCATCGCCGAACACGTGCCTGTGGATTTTGAACTGCGCGGCTGCCCCATCAACAAGCACCAGCTAATCGAACTGATCACGGCCACGCTCGCCAGGCGCAAACCCAATGTCCCAACTTACAGCGTCTGCATGGAGTGCAAGCGCAAAGGCAATGTCTGCATTGCGGTGGCGCAAGGTGTCTCGTGCCTTGGCCCTGTGACCCAAGCCGGCTGCGGCGCTTTATGCCCGAGCTTTGACCGGGGTTGTTATGGCTGCTACGGCCCCATGGAGAGCCCCAACACCGCATCGCTCAGCAATCAGTTCCACATTCTGGGCCAGGATAACGCCGAGATCACACGCGCCTTCCGCAACTTCAATGCCTGGGCCTGGCAATTTCGCAAGGCGAGCGAAGAGAGTGAGCGGACGTGAGCAAGCAACAGACGAGGACGATAAAAGTTGAGACTTTGGCTCGCGTCGAGGGCGAAGGCGCGCTTTATGTCAAACTCAAGGGCAATGAGGTTCAAGAGGTTAAGCTGAAGATTTACGAACCTCCACGTTTCTTTGAGGCTTTTCTCCGGGGTAGGCATTTTTCCGATCTCCCCGATATTGTGGCTCGCATCTGCGGAATTTGTCCGATCGCATATCAGATGAGTGCGGTGCACGCCATCGAGCGTGCTCTCGGGATTGCAATTGATCCCTCCGTCCGGCTGCTACGGCGGTTGTTCTACTGCGGCGAGTGGATCGAGAGCCATACGCTTCATGTGTACATGCTGCACGCGCCGGATTTTCTCGGCTATCCCGACGCCATCGCGATGGCGCGCGACCATCAATCGATTGTCCAGCAGGGTTTGCGCCTGAAGAAAGCTGGCAACCGGATCGTGGCTTTGATGGGCGGCCGGGAAATTCATCCCGTTTCCGTCGCGGTCGGCGGCTTTTATAAAGCTCCCTCCAAGAGCGCTCTGAAAGAACTCGTGGACGAGCTTAAGTGGGCGCTGGATGCCTCGCTGGCGACAGTTCGCTGGGTCTCGGGGTTCGACTTTCCTGATTTCGAGCAGGATTACGAATTTGTTTCCCTGTCACACCCCGAGGAGTACCCGTTCAATGAAGGCCGGATCGTATCCAATCGTGGGCTGGATATTGATGCGTCCGAGTATGAGGAAAATTTCACCGAGCAGCACGTGCAGCACTCGAACGCGTTGCATTCCGTTTTGCGTGGCGGCGATTCTTACATGGTCGGCCCCATGGCCCGCTTTAATCTGAATTTCAACAAACTGCCAGACGAGGCCCGGCAAGCAGCGCGAGATTGCGGATTGCACGTTCCTTGTCGCAATCCGTTCCGCACTATCGCGGTAAGAGCGATTGAGCTGGTTTTTGCCTGCCACGAGGCGCTGCGCGTGATCCACGAATACGAGCCGCCTCTCACGCCTCGCGCACAAACACCCGCGCGGGCATCGACCGGGCAGGCCGCCACAGAAGCGCCACGTGGACTTCTTTATCATCGCTATCAAATCGATCAGGATGGGCTGATCACTTCAGCGAAGATTGTTCCTCCAACTTCGCAGAATCAGAACCGAATCGAGGAGGATCTCAGGCACTTTGTCAGCCAGGTTGCCACCCGGCCGACTGAAGAGATCACCTGGAAGTGCGAGCAGGCGGTGCGCAACTACGATCCCTGCATTTCCTGCGCGACCCATTTCCTCCGTCTGCATCTGGAGCGTGATTAAACGTGGCCCTTCGCACCATGCCCGTTCGTATCATCGGCTGCGGCAATCACGATCGCGGGGACGACGCGGCTGGTCTCCTTGTTGCGCGTCGCCTACGAACGCTAGGGGTCGAAGCCCACACTATTCAAGTCATCGAACGAAGCGGCGAGAGCTTCTCTTTGATGGACGGCTGGACTGGTGTTGAAGAAGTCATAGTAGTGGACGCTACCGTCCCCCGTGGATCGCCCGGTCTAGTTCGAGTATGGAATGCCCACGCCGACACGCTGCCTGAAGATTTCTCCCGCTGCTCCACGCATGCGTTCGGGGTGCGTGAAGCGGTGGAATTGGCCCGCGCCATGAACCACCTGCCGCAGACCCTCCTGATTTACGGCATCGAGGGCAAGCAGTTTTGCCAGGGTGCGCCAATTTCGTCAGAAGTCGATTGCGCGGTCGCATTCGTGGCGGAGTGTCTCTTTACGCGGGTTTCCAACTCATCGATTGAGGCCCCACAGAATCTGTTCTTTTCTCCTGAACCTCCCGATTCGACCCGCTGAGACGATAACTCTTGGATGGTCGGCCATCCGGAAGTTGTCCGGAACGGGCTTGAAGGAAGTTGGCCGGGTCAGTAAAGACAAGTCGGCCAGCGGATATCAATTTCTATGCCTGTTCCTCACGACGGTGCATCCGGCTCCAGGCCGTGATGATTAACCGCATCGTCTTCACTCTGCCGCCGCAACTGGCTTCGCTGGCTTTGCAGAACAAGAAAGTCATCTATGGTTTGCTGCTCCGGGCCAGCGCCGAAACCCTGCTGGAGGTCGCGTGCAATCCCGCCCATCTCGGCGCCGAGATCGGCTTCTTCAGCGTGCTCCATACCTGGAACCAAAAACTCCAACTTCATCCCCATGTCCACTGTGTCGTTCCCGCCGGCGGACTCTCCCGCGATCACGCCCGCTGGATTCGATCGCACCCACGCTTCTTCCTTCCCAATGCTGTGTTGCGGCGCGTCTTTCGAGGCAAGTTCCTCGCTGGCCTGAAGTCTGCCTTCCAGCGCGGTCAACTGCACCTGGCCGGAGAACTCGCGCCCCTCACCCATCCCAAGTTCTTCGCTGCCTGGCTACATCCGCTCTTCCGCAAAGATTGGATCGTCTGCTCTAGACCACGACCACCCTTCGGTGGACCCGAGTACCTGCTGCAGTATCTCGGCCGCTTTACCCACCGCGTCGCCATCTCCAACCATCGCTTGGTCGCATTGGCGGACGACGAGGTTCCCTTTCGCTGGCGTGACTCCGCCGACCACAATCGGTAGAAAGTGATGATCGTCTCGCGCGATGAGTTTCTGCGTCGCTTCCTACTTCATCTGCTCCCCAAGGGCTTCGTCCGCATCCGCCACTTCGGCTTCCTCGCCAATCGAAAGCACGCTACTCTCTTGCCGCTGTGCTTCAGTGCTCTTCACGCCACTCCACCGAAAAACGAATCGGAAACTTCGACCGCTCCTACCGCGCACCCGTTGTGGCGTTGTCCCAAGTGTGGCGGGCCCATGGTGGTCGTCGAGCGATTCCCGCCGGCACAACTCCAATTCAGTTCTTCACCGCTCCTGGCCACGGCTGCATGAAATCACTCGCCCACGCACCGCACTGTCGACGCGCTTCAGAGCGTCTCGGCGAAGTGTGTCTCCGTTGCCCTGGACAACTTCTTCCTGTCCCCGACTCGGCTCACTCCGGCCATCGACTTGTCTTTGCACAGGTGCGCCGGCTGCGGAGGCATCCTGCTCCTCGGGGTAGTTTTCCCTTCTTCCGCGCGTTCACCGATAACACCTTTGCCTCGCAGTTGGTGCGTGTTCAGACCGAGCGCGGCCAGCACGTCATTGATACTGGCGTCTACGGCTTCGTTCGCCACCCCATGTATCTTGGGGGAACTCTAGTTTTCGTTGGTGGCGCGTTGCTGCTCGGCTCCATTTCCGGCCTTCTCGTGGCCCTCGCCATGGTCGGGCTGATGGTTGTGCGCATCTTTGGCGAGGAGAAGCTGTTGGCACGCGATCTCGAAGGCTATGGGGCCTATCGCGAGAAAGTGCGGTACCGCCTGATCCCGCACGTCTGGTGGGCACCCCGTTAGACTGATCCACTCTCGATGAGGATCGGGTCAATGAGTTTCGATTTCCTTCGCACGAAATCGGTGACTGTCCATGCGCTACATAATCTCTTGTAAGCGGTGCGGATTTTGCTCGCAGGCAGGTGATAATGAGCCGTTACCTACGGCAAAGCAACTCAGCTCTGGCAATTTTGTGGCGATGGAGTCCGGTAGTGGTTCGGTGTCAATGTGCTGCCCCGCCGCAGCAAGCGGCTGGGGATGGTACACAGTCGGTCTGTGATTCTTTTTCGTTGCCGGTCGCTTAGGTTTGAATTTGCTTCCATTGATCCGTCTGAAGTTCATTTTCGCCTCTAACGAGGAGCAAAAATCGAATTTGTAGCTCACGAGTTTGACCCTCTTGATTCGGGTTCTCCACGCTGCTCTTGGGTGGAAACGGCATTCATGTCGAGGCCGAAGTCTCAGCCCTATCGTGCCCGATGCTGTGTGGAGAGCTAGCGGTATGGTCCCGGCGTCGCTACGGCCAGCACGCTGAAACCGTTCCCTTGATGAGTGACAAAGGGCGCGTTAGAACACGCCCTCGCGTTCCACTTCTGGCACAGGGTGAGAGTTGGATGGCCCAGGTTATTACCCACAGTTTAGTTGCTATGTCCGCGCGGCTTTCTTGTCAGTCCGCAGCTGCGCTGGCTGCGATCGGAACCCGCCATGCTTCACTCTCAGGGCTCGGTTCCGGTTTTTCACTCACACTTGGGCGTTCCGGTTTTTCGCTTTGGTTTTGCATGTAGATGGCTCCGAGAAACCATCCAATCGCAAACATCCACGCCCCTACCACGAAACAGTCAAAGTACGTCATTCGATACCTCCACAATCCCGCTCGAAAACTGCCTTCTATCTACAAAAGCGGAAAATGCGGGCAAATTGGCTCATCCGGAATGAAAAAAATATGGGCTGCCGTCAAACCCGGCGTCAGAGGATTCTTTAACTGCTTGGAAGACATTGACTTCCGCCCGAAAGCGGGGTACCTTCGTCGCAACTGTGCGGGGCCATTTTGGGGATGGTCATGTGCGCTACCTCATCTAATCATGTCACTGCGTTGCTTAGCCGTTGGGGTCAGGGCGACGACGCGGCCCGTGAAAAGCTCTTTCCGCTAGTCTATGACGAACTTCGACGGCTGGCCCGCCGATGTCTCGCGGGAGAACGCCCGGACCACACGCTGCAAAGCACAGCTCTAGTCCACGAAGCTTATCTGAGGCTGGTTGGTCACAGCTCGGTGCACCCAAATGACCGAGTCCATTTCTTTGCGGTGGCAGCACAACTCATGCGCCGGATCTTAGTGGACCATGCCCGCATGCGAGCGGCTACCAAGCGTGGCGGACAGTGTCTCACGGTTACCCTGAGCGAAGCGGTCGCGCTGTCCGAGCAGCGTGAGCTAGACCTGACGGCACTAGACGCTGCTTTGCAAAAGCTTTCGCAGACTGACCCGCAGCAGGCTCAAATTGTCGAGATGCGCTTTTTTGGTGGCCTCTCGATTGAGGAAACATCCCGAGTGCTCCAGATCTCGCCCGCAACCGTGAAGCGGGATTGGGCTATGGCCAGAGCCTGGTTGTATCGGGAGATGAAAGCAGCAGAAGGATGACGACTGAACGTTGGCAACGCGTGAAGGAATTGTTTGGGGTTGCTTTGGAAACGGAGCCGTCGCAGCGATCCGCATTTCTGGATCAAGCCTGTGCCGATGACTCTTCCCTTCGCTCAGAGCTCGAGGGTCTGCTCGCCGCCGAGCAAGAAGCCGGTACCGGTTTCCTAAACCAGGCTGCCATGGGCGGACTCGGAGACGACTCCTCAGCAGAACCAAATACCCGGATCGGTCGGCGCATTGGTCCGTATCAGATTGTGGAAGAAATTGGCTTCGGCGGCATGGGCGAAGTTTACCGTGCATTCCGCGCGGATGACCAATATCGCAAGCAAGTCGCGATCAAACTGGTACGCGCTGGCCAGGATTCGCGATTCGTCATCTCGCGGTTTAAGAATGAACGCCAGCTCCTTGCCAACCTCGATCATCCCAACATTGCCCGGCTGCTGGAAGGAGGGACTACAGAGGAAGGTCTGCCATATTTTGTAATGGAACTGGTCGAAGGCCAGCCGATCAACGAGTATTGTGACCATCACAAACTCGCTACCACCGCTCGTCTGATTCTCTTTTTGCAAGTGTGTTCTGCCGTGCAATACGCGCACCAACGGCTGATCATCCATCGCGATCTCAAACCCTCCAATATCCTCGTCACCGCAGAAGAGACTCCTAAGCTGCTGGATTTTGGCATCGCGAAAATACTCGATCCGGCTGGGGTGTCGGACGCTCCTGAACCCACGATGTCTATGTTCCGGCTGCTGACACCGGCGTATGCGAGTCCAGAGCAGGTTAAAGGCGAGGAAATAACCACCGCCAGCGACGTTTACTCCCTCGGAGTACTGCTCTACGAATTGCTGACCGGACATCGGCCGTACCGTACCGTGGGCCCTGGGCCGCATGAAGTCACCCGAGCCGTTTGTGAATACGAGCCAGAAAAGCCAAGTACAGTTGTGCGGCGAGCCGCAGCACGAGAGACAACAGGGGATGTGACGGAGATTGCAGCCGCATCGGTGAGTGCAGTGCGTGATGGGTCCACCGAGAAGCTCAGGAGACGGCTAAAGGGCGACCTCGACAACATTGTCCAGATGGCCCTGCGCAAGGACCCCAGGCGCCGCTATACAACCGTGGAACAATTTGCAACCGACATTCGGCGGCATCTCGAGAACCTTCCTGTAATTGCTAGCAAAGACACCCTTCCATACCGATTATCAAAATTCATTGGCCGACACAAGGCGGGTGTTGCGGCAACCGCGATAGTTGCGATCACTCTGCTGATAGGAATAGTCGTAACCGGCCACGAGGCTCGCGTGGCCCGTGTCGAGCGGGCTAAGGCGGAGCGCCGTTTTAACGATGTCAGGCAGCTGGCGAACAAGTTCATAGCTCTTGACAACGAGATCCGAGGTTTGCCCGGTTCGACGAAGGTCAGAATGCAGATGGTTTCCGATTCACTTCAGTATCTGACTTTGCTAAGCAGTGACGCTCCCGTGGACAAAGACTTGGCCCTTGAAATCGCTTATGCCTATGTTCGGGTGGCACACGCTCAGGGTGATCCCACATCCCCTAACCTCGGTCAGTTCGCCGAAGCCGAAGTAAGTCTTGAGAAGGCGGAGAAGTTCGTTGATTCTGTACTAACCGTTGATCCCAGGAGCAGAAGAGGATTGTTTATCGCAGCGACCATCGCCCACGATCGCATGGTCTTAGCCGACGAGCAGAACCGCAGGGAGGAAATGCTGTCTTGGGCCGCCAGGGCTGATCAGCTAGTCGAACGCTTCATGAGTCTGGGCAGTGTCGATCCAAAAGATGTTTATAGCATGGGGTATTTTGAGCAAAACATTGCATACGCCTATGATGACGCCAGACAATTTGCGGAAGCTCTACGTGCCAGTCAGCGTGCCTTGGATATTACCGAGCCGGTGCCATCAGCCCAGCGCGTTCGTGGCAGCATCCTTGGTGCGCTGACCATTGCGCGCTGGCAGACTGGCGATCTGGAGGGGGCGTTGCAAGATGCCCAGCAGGCGATCGCACTGCAGGAAATACAAGCTGCCAGCGGTCACGCATCCCTGCGTATCAATCTGGCCAACGCGTTGTATACCGAGGGAATGATTCTGGGAAAGCAGGATGCGGAACCGAGTCTCGGCCGTAGTCGGGATGCGCTGGCAACGTTCCAAAGAGGAATGGATATCGGTGAAGAACTCACGAAAATCGATCCCATCGATTATCTGAGCCGCCGCACGGTCGCGATGCTGGGGTTGGAAATCGGCGACATTCTCCGCCACAACAACCCCCAGAAAGCTTTAGCGGTCTATGATCACTCCCTGGCACGCGTGCGAGAGGCAAGAACCAATGTCAGCACTCAGCTTTATGCCGCTGACCTGCTGGCTGGCTCTTCTTACGCTGCGCGTTGGCTCGGTCGCGACAAAGAAGCTAGACGGCGGATAGAGGAAGCCTTCCACCTCCTGCGCGACGCCCACCAATACCCGACCAACACGGTCGAGCCGATGAGCAGGGCCGATCATGTGATGAGAGCCGCAGCCGACGACTATGCCGAAACCGGCCAAACCGCCCAAGCCATTGCAGCCTACCAGGAACTGCTCGACAAACTGATGGCATGGAAGCCTGACTTGCAGAATGATCTGCGGGATGCGATCTGCATTTCACGCACCTGGACCGCCCTGGGTAACCTCCAACGCCGAGCCAGCCATACCGAGGAAGCTGTCCGCTTTGACGCGCAGCGAGCAGACCTCTGGAACCATTGGAATGCCAAGCTGCCCAATGCTCAATTTCTGGTTCGCCAATCCGTAAGCCAAATTGCCCCTAGTCCAAGTTTCCATGCTGTGGCAAAACATTAGAACAAAGGCCCCAACCACCGCCCGCCCGGGCGATTCGCTGGGGTGTTCGCGTCATTCGCGCAACCGGCCGGCAGGCATGAAGCGCATTCTGCTGCTCCACCGCTGGCTAGAAATAGAACTTGGCACCTAACTGCATCAGCCTGGGGGCGGCAGCGCTGACCACTTGACCGAAATTAGCGCTGCTTATGTTGTGCTGGCTCAGCGTGAAATGGAGAAGCGACGTTCTCCGTTAGTGTAGATTCCGCCCCTGCGGGGCAGGGATTTTTCAAGGCATGGGGGGTCTATCGTCCGATGGCTTTTCCTCGCAATCCACAGCGCGAGAGGATTGGCTCCCGCGCTGCTTGTGCTGAATCGCGTCAGAAGATCGCTGGCGATCCAGGGGCAGGACCTGCAGCTTCCAACTGACCGGCAGACTGGCAGGAGGATAGCAAACTCTTTCGTCGCAGGCCTGGTACTTGAGCTCTCCTGTCACCGCAACTTCTTTCCCATTTCCCAGCGCGACAAGAAATTCCCGAGAGCGGCTGACCGTGATTTCGTAAATGATGCGAAATTCGCCCTCGAACACAGGAACATGTTCATCAATGGCCTCGAGGTACAGGATTTGTGAGCTAGGGTAGGTCAAAGCCACAGGAACAACGTCCGTTGTTGGGTGTATCGAGAGCATAATGGGTTTGTAACCTTTTACCTCTGGGGAGTACACATGGACGCCGGTCGGGAGCCGGATCTCAGCAATCAAGCTAACGCGGTTTCCGGGCACGACGACGCGATCCGACTGTGCCAAAGAGAGTTGGAGATGCGGAGTCTCCACCTTCTCACTAACCTGTTCTGCCAGCTCGGGGAATAACTTGACGATTACGTCGTTCGGAGTGAAACGATCCAGGTCGTTAGATTCAAAAAACTTCTCGCGAATGATTCCCTGAGCGTCGACGTAATAGAAGCCCGGATGGGCCATTCCCTTCTGAGGTCCCGCGGCCTCTTTGTTCAAGACCTTAAACTTGCGAATGGTGACTGAATCGTTATCGGCGAGCAATGGATAGTCGATCTTTTGGCGCTTAGCGAATTCCTTGAGTATGGCTTCACTGTCGTAACTGATGGCCGCCAGCTTGATTCCTTGCTTCTCAAATCTTTCTCTTGCTCCCTGCAGCTCGACCAGCTGTGCTTTGCAGAAGGGTCACCAATCCGCCGAACGGAAAAACAGCAAAATGGTTCCGTTAGTTCCCTTCAATGTTTCGTTCGACTGCTTTTGACCCTTCTGATCGCGGAGCTCGAATGCGGGAATCTTGCTTCTGACTTCGAGCCCGATAGACGACGCCGGTCTGGCCCCGCCGTTGGATCCAGGCAGTTGCGCACTTGCGAACATTGCTATTCCGAGAAAGAAAACTATCGCACCTGCAAATTTCATTCCGTGATTGCCTCCCGAATCGGCTAGCAGTCAAATCTGTGAAAACAGAATCTTGCACGTTCAACCGGGTTAATTACTTGGAAAAACGAGTCGAAGCGACACCCCATATGGTTCCATTTTCCTCGTCTTGTGCGAACGCGATCAGCCGTATGCTTCCATTTCGACGAGGAATTTCGATTCTTACATCTTGGGACAAAGAGTTCACTCGATCCAGCGAACCTACCTGCTTGAGGCTGCGGAGAACCGCGACGTGTCTAAGGGTTCGTCCGCCGTTTTCACCCCCAGTCACGTGTGACTCGTCTTTTTCGTCTGCGATAGCAAGCAAAACAGCCGCCGGCCGCGTGGAGGTTGCGGGCAGTTGACCGGCATCAAGATGAACCGCCAGCACGTTCTCCGATTCCAAGTGAGCGCCTGACAAAGTCATGCCGACCTTTTCCGCCTTCGCTGCCGTTGAAGCAGCCGTAATTGCACGCTGCTCGTCGCTACCGACAAACTCGAATTTTCCATCTACCACCATCTGCGGGGTATATACGCTGCTGAGCCCAAATCGCGCCGCGTAAGCGCTTTGTCTTTCGCTGTACGCGTGCGAAGAATATGGATCCCTCCAGCCGATGTCGTTCCAATAATCCACATGCTCGCTCAGCACGATCAGCTCCGCGCCCGCTACCGGCTGCGATCTATCTAAACGATCCAAGAGCGCGTCTGCCGGCGGGCAGTCCGAGCACCCCTCGGAAGTAAATAACTCGACGAGCACAGGCGTGCGTGCAGGGTCGGGAGCGTTGTCTCTGGATTCGGCCAACAGATGGACAAGAGCCATCAATACCAGGAGGATAACCGCTGCTGAACAGGACAGGCGCAGTGGTCGCGTCATGCTTTACCTTTCCAAGGTTCTTGACATCGGAGAATGTATTGGTTCGATTCCGAAGGTAGCGAAAAGTTACAGCTCCCGACGAAAAAAGGGCCTAACCGTAGTCACTCAAGCTCCGGCTTTGGCTGGAGTTTTTCCGTGTAGCAGCAAGTGGTTGAGAGCGGGTCTCATAAATGATTGCCATCCTTGAAGACTTGGACTTCCGAGCCCGGGAGTCTGGCAGACTCTTTTGCCTTGAATTTCAGAATACCCCACACCACTAGACGATATACCAGCAGCAGCGACAATATCGTCGCATACTGGAGCGGTTTCCGGACGTCCGCCTTGACCAACCAATAATAGTGAATCACGCCCGCAATCGCAGTCAGATATATCAACTGATGCAGCCGGTTCCACCGGTGTCCCCCTAGCCGGCGAATCCAGTTCGGCGTCGAAGTGATGGCGAGAGGAATCAGCAAGATAAAGCCGGTAAAACCGACAGTAATGAATTTTCGCTTAGCGACATCGACGAACATCTCGTGTACATCGAAAAACCTGTCAAGCCAAACATAAGTAAGGAAGTGCAAAGTGACATAGAAGAATGCGAACAGACCAAACATACGCCGGAAGCGAATCAGCCAGAGTTGGCGTGTCAGCTTGCGCAGCGGCGTGACGGAGAGTGTTACCAGCAGGAAGATCAATGTCCAATCGCCGGTCGAATGGGTAATGACCTCAATTGGATTGGCACCCAAGTTTCCCGCGTAGCCCTTCCATGCTAACCGCGCAAGGGGTGCAAGGCAGGCGAGAAAAACCATAGGTTTGAGCCAGCGAGTCATTCCCTTCTAAGGTCTTAGAAATATTTTTTTAAATCCAAGCCGTTGTACAGGCTGGCTACCTGATCTCCGTAACCGTTGAACATCAGCGTGGGACGCTTGAAGAATTCACCCAACCGGCGCTCTTTGGCCTGACTCCAGCGCGGATGATCCACGTTCGGGTTCACATTGGCGTAGAACCCGTATTCGTTAGGCGCCGCCTCATTCCAGGTATTAATTGGCTGATTTTCTGTGAACTCGATTTTCACGATGGCCTTGACGCTCTTGAACCCATATTTCCACGGAACGACGATGCGCAACGGTGCTCCGTCCTGGTTGGGCAACACCTCGCCATACATTCCAAAGCAGAGTAGGGCGAGTGGGTGCATGGCCTCATCCATGCGCAACCCCTCAACATAAGGCCACGGCAGCACGGGTATCCTCTGGCCGGGCATCTGCTTAGGATCGTAAACGGTGGTGAACCTCACGAACTTCGCCTTCGGCGCCGGCTCCACCTTGTTGATGAGCACGCTGAGCGGGAATCCAATCCACGGCACCACGATGGACCACCCTTCCACGCAGCGATGTCGATATATACGCTCCTCCGGAGCGGCGAGTTTAATGATCGAATCCAGGTCAAGGGTTTGCTTCTTCTTCACGAGTCCGTCGATGCTCACCGTCCAGGGTCGCGTTTTGAAATCCTTGGCCAGCCCCGCAGGGCCGTACTTGTCGGTAGAAAATTCATAATAGTTGTTGTAGTTAGTGACATCCTTATAAGGCGTAACGGTTTCAGTCGTGCTGAACTTGCTCTTCTGAATGTTGTCTATCTTCGCGTTCGCCAGGGCGACGGGCGGGGATACGAGTTCGCTCAGACCAATACCGACTGCCGCTGCCGCCCCAGCCGCCGCCGCACCCGCCAGGAATTTCCGTCGGTTCAGGTAGACATCCCTGGAAGTAATCTCGGAAGAAGCAATATCGGTCTGTTTTTTGATCAGCATTCTTGACAAATCCCCACGTCCGACATATCAGTCCGACGCCTTCGTACGGGTGAACTTATTCTCTCCCACATGGGACGCGCTCCGTCCGCAAAAGTTGCACGTTCGCGACGCTGTATTGTCCAGAACGGGGCCTGTGACTGCACCTCCGGCTCGGACCACGCACTCCAGCCGGATCGATGGGATTGAACCCTTTCGGGGAGGTTTGCGAAAATCCGTCCGATCCTCGGCTGGTCTCAGTGGTATCTTACGAGGTAGACTCTGCCGAACCAAACAGACCCAACTTGAATTCTCCTCGTGCGCAATCGGCCGCCGGTGTTTGCGCGATCGCGATTGTAATTCTCTTGGTCGCAGCCTATTTGTTTGTTCTAGGAGGGGTCATGCTCGTGCGGCCCGGAGCCGTCTCTATGGCTTTAGGAGCACCATTTCTCGGAGGTCTCGAGCTCGCCGGCCCGCGGATGTTCTTGCTTGTGGCGGCTGTAGGCGCTGCAACGGGTTGGGGATTGCTCCGCCTGAATCCCTGGGCCCGACGGGCGGCGATTCTCGCTGCTCTCGTCGGGCTTGTGGAGCTAGTTCCGACAGTTTCCAGCGCGGTCGTCGAGCTTCGGGCCAGCCGGATGATTTGGGGTGGGCTTGGCGTGATCGTGCGCACAATGATCGTTTGGTATCTGTATCAGGAACCGGTGGCAGAAAGATTTCGCCGCTAGAACAAGATCTCGAGTCCGGGCACCTGAGCGTGGATCCTGTACCGAACGTGCGGCCTGTTCAGGGGCCCGGGCTTCTAGGCTCGCTGCTGCAGCAGGCGCAACAACGGGCTACTGCCACCGTGCACTAGCCACGATATGTTTGGTTAACCCGATTGAAACCCGACGCACTCTACGCATCTCCGGCGGGTCATCTCTTGTCAGCGACAGGATAACGGGGCTAACTCCGATCGGATCTACAATTGGAAGCTGTGCGCTGATGATCAGCAGGAGGCTTTCGGCGCTTTGAATCATGGTTCGTCCTAATGCACCAGAAGCGTCGTCCTTCGACGAAAAACAGCTTGTCGTCCCATCCCATTCCCATCGGGAACGAACCCCATCTTCGTGCGGACTGCCGCCACGACCTTTTCTATTGCAATCCTGGATCCGTTCGCGTCAAGCGCGCGGCGAAGGGAACCGGCCTCGCCTGACGGGCGGTTTTTATGATCGCTCGCTTGAGGTTCGCGCGAGCTCTGACTAGCCGTGCTTTCACAGTTCCAGAGGGTACTCTGAGGACGTGTGCCGTCCCTCCCAAGCCAGGCCATCAACTGTCTTGCAGACCACCATGAATTTTATGAATTATTCGAGCGTGTCGGTCACGTTTCTAGCGACGAAAACCTGTCAGTGGCGGACTTCGATCACATCTTCGGCACAGACCACGAAATGCCTTCTGGCTTTTTCGGGGGCATCCGGGAGAGTTAAAGACCCAGCTCAGTTAAGCTGGATGGTTGTCCGGACGCCGACCCAGGGGCCAGGGATACTTGCGCTCCGCGGCCGTTATCGGCAGGTCATTGAGCCGCCCTCATCAATCCGAACGGTGATGGCTAGCAGTAAACGTAGATCGGAGCAGAGGCGTTAAACTCCTGCGGAAGGCCATGCGGAAACGATGCCATCGGCCCGGATATGGCAGATCCATATGCAGCCCGGACCATCTTGCGAGGCCTCAGCTCGTCGTACGTTACTTCCAATAGATCGAACAACGGTGATGACAATCTTCGGACGAAGTTGTTGAAGCCGACGGGCCAGACGCGCTTCGCCAGCCTCGCAGATGCAACGTCGCGAGCCAGGGTCCATCTGGTCCACAGGCTTTCCGCATAGGTCCACCAAGTAACATCCCATCGCGCGAAATGATTTTAGGAACTCATCTTTTGATGATTGCAGCGACGGTATGGCCGCCACGAATGTGCCCCGAATCGCTCGGTACAGTTCCGAGTCTGCGTGATAGAAAAACCGGCCCCGACGCGGGAGGGGCTTCGCCTACGAACAATTTGTGTACTCGTTGAGGACGATAGTGCCGGCGCAACGCTCGCTGGATTCCAAACTTGCAACGCTCTTAGCACTTTGTCGCGGAGATCTACCTTGGGCACGCACCGCGCGGTTGTTGGTCGCCATACCGGTGACACTTTGCAATCGCGATCATTCGTAGCCGGTCACTCTGAGATGCCGGCGAATCCTAGAGACGCCCCAGGCTTGCGCCTCCATCCACGAACAGGGTCTGCCCTGTGATGAAAGCGGCTTTGTCCCCGGCAAGAAACGCGATGGCCGCGGCTATCTCCGCCGGTTGTGCGAACCGCCTCATCGGCACGCCTTTCAAATAGCGCGCCTCTCCTTCGCTGCCTGGCGGATTGTTAGTGCGGAATAGTTCTGTTTCGGTTGGGCCTGGCGCAATGGCATTCGCGGTAATGCCGTCGGCAGCAAGCTCAATCGCCATGGTACGCGTGAGGCTTTCCAGTGCTGCCTTTGCCGCAGCGTAACTTGAACGAAAGGCAAGCCCGCGAGTAACAAGGCTGGTAACGTTGATGATGCGTCCGAATCGCGCGGATCGCATGTTGGGCAAGAGAGCTTGGGTGAGTTGCAACGCCGGGCGGACATTCAAATCCATCACCGTGGTGAACGCGTCGAAATCCACGGCGTCAATCGTCTCATGCCTTGCGACGCCCACATTGTTGACGATTCCAAACACGTCTCCGCGGGCGGCCAAGTGCTTGGCAAGAGCGTGAGTTTGCTTCTGGTCTGCAAGATCTGTCTCGATAAAGACTCCAGGGAAATGTCGGGGGGAACCGCGCGCAACGCCTATAACCGACCAACCCTGTTCGACTAAGGGGTCGGCCGCGGCGCGGCCGATCCCCTTCGATGCTCCGGTAATCACGATGGACTTGCTCATGACAAGGCCCAGAATTGCTTCTCGAGTCTTGCACGGCGGCGAGAAATGGGCAATCCCGATAGAGCTTCTATGTTCATGCAACTTGCTCTTTGGAAACCACAGACCCGGTCTTGGTCTTTTGCATTGATTTGACCAGGTCGGCGGCGGATGCTCCTTCGAGTGACAGTCCGTAACCGACCTCTCGAACGATGCGCTCTTTTAACGGGTGAATGAAGTGCACCCGCGTGTTGCGGCGCGTCACTTCAGGAGCTTTCAAGTACAGTTGGGCCAACTCTCGCGCACGACCGAGAGCTTTGCCGTTCGGCACAACCTCGGCTACCACTCCCCACTCATGCGCCGTACGCGCCGTCAGTGGCTGTGGATAGAGCAGGAATGCCTCCGCTCGTCCAGCTCCAGCGCGATAACTCCAAGTGGTAAAGATTCCGTCCCCCGGCACTACCCCTGCGGCGAAGTGCGCTCCATCGAGAAAGGTCGCGCCCTCTCCCGCCACAATTACATTCGCAAGTAGTGCATACTCGGAGTGCACATGCGCGCGTCCCTCGATAGCCGCGATCACAGGCACGCGTATGTTGGTTATGTTTTCGAGAATCTGCACGCCTTCATCGTGAACCTGGCTCCAAACGCCGGGATCGGCGACGTTGCCAAACGAGGACCACTCGACACCAGTAATGAAGTCCCCGCCTGCGCCCGTCAAGATCACGATCTTATTCTCTCGATCTTGGGCGATTCGGTAAAAGGCGTCCACCAATTCTGTATGGTCTGGCGCCGTGAAAGTAAAGGATCCGCCTTTGGTATGAAATTCAGCTACCAGCACACCAGTGGCGTCTCGCGTAAGCTTCAGACTGCGATAGGCATCGAAGTAGTTAGTCTCATGTGTGTTCATAGTACTTTCCTCCCTGTGTCGTCCCCTCGGATCGAATTAAACTTATCGGCCAATCACCCGGTTAACCATCCGCAACTGCATGAGAGTTTCGGAAGGCTCCGGACGAATTGTGTAATCAGCGTTCACATCGGCTGCGCGGATGATCCCTTGCCTGTCGACCACGTACCGTGCAGGTATCGGCAATCGGTACCCGGCTCATCGTGGAACCTGTCCAGTGCATTGCCGAACGACTTGTAAAGGTCGCGCAAGTAATCCGGCAGTCTAAAGACCAATCGAAATTGCTCTGCGGTCTTCAGGTGAAGATCGGTTTGCATGTCGAACGTCAGGTTCAGCTTCTTATGCAGAGCCCGCGTATACCGTTCGAGTTCAGGAGTGAGCACAACGGTCTGCGCTCCCAACGCTCGGACTTCAGAATTGATTCCTTGTAGAGCCTCCAGGTCCATATTGCAATAAGGTCACCAGTGTCCCCGGAAGAAGCTGATAACCAGCGGTCCTACTCGGAGGAGGTCGGTGGAGGACACCTCCACGTGGTCCTGATTAAGTAAGGTGAAGCTCGGAGCACGGTCACGGATCTTGAGCCCTTGCTGTTCGATTCCTGATGCCTTGAGCTCGGCTGTTGCTCGATGCATCGTTTCGATTACTTCGTGCGGTGCGTTGTACGGCGGAGCTCCGGACTCGAAGGCTTGTTTGAATTCATCTAAGCGCGATTGAAGAGTCGCCATTTATGTTTGACCCTTTCCACATTTCTCGACTGTGACTTAGCGCACGTTGCACTCAGATTTGCGCCACGCCACCGTCGACGTAAAGCTCTGCGCCCGAGACATAGCTGGCCTCATCGGAAGCGAGGAATGAGACCGCTTTCGCGATTTCGTCCGGGTCTCCCAATCTTGCGAGTGGAACGTTGTTCTCCATTTCCTTCTTCATCTTTACGAGCGCATCGCCCTGCTGAAGGTCTTCCAGAATCGGAGTATCGATGTGACCGGGGCTGAGCACATTCACGCGGATGCGGCGGTCGCGCAAATCATTGATCTACCGCAGTCCTATTCCGCGAATGCTGCGCGTGCCGATGACTCGTCAGCGTGAAGCTCTGTATATTTCGTCATGCCGACCATGGTAAAAACTTTCCTAAAATGATCGGAGAGACCGAAAGTTTGGACCGACTGCCCGGTATTGTGCGCCTGCATCAAGACCTGAATGATCAAAGCGATCCCACTCGAATTAATGTATTCCACGTTCGACAGATCCAAGAGGATGCGCTTCACTTCGAGCGGGAGACCCCGATAGGTGCCGAGTACCGCCTCCCTCGACGTGCTCGTAATGTCTCCGGAGAAGCGCAAGACGGTTATGGACTTGCCCGAAGGTCCTGCTGTCTCACTCACTCTGACGGTGGTCGTCTTGTTCTGCATTTACTTCCCGCCCGGCTTCTTCAAACGGATCACCAACCGGGCACAACTGCCCGTCTGCTTAGAGTTGATCCACTCCACTTCATCCATCAGCCTCTGGATCAGAAACATTCCCATGCCGCGAGGGTTCTCTTCACCAGCCATCTTTGAATCAATGTCCGGAGCCGGAGTGTTCGCATCCAGACCAGTCCCGTGATCCCAAACCCTGATTTCAAGCGTTGTCGCTGTCATCGAAAGGATTATTCCCACTTTGAGAGACGCATCCATCCGGTTACCGTGCTCTATCGAGTTGATGCAGGCCTCTGCGACCGCGGTCTTCAAATCCTCAATTCGGTCTTCAGAGAATCCCATTAGCCTAGCTACGCTTGCTGCTGTGCTCATAGCCACCTTTTCGTGACCGAGCTTCGACGGCATGCTCAAGACGAAAACCTCGAGGGCCTCTTCATCCATATGTTCGTCATCCTTGCCGCAGAAGCACAAGCGCTGTCATATCGTCTCTCTGCTCGGGCTCTGTCGTGAATGTTTCCAATGTAGTCCAGATGTTGTCGAGTGCGGCTTCTGCGTCCAATGGGCCAGAGCGAAATGTATCAATCAAGCGGTCCAAACCAAACTCCTCATCACCTCTGAATACCTCTGTCAATCCGTCTGTGTAGGCGAGCAGCCGGGATCCTTCTTGTAGTTCATATTTTTCGCTCGCATACTTAGCCGAAGGCTGCAAACCGATTGGAGTTCCGCTGGCTCCTAACAATGCTGGGCCATTTTTCGTTGTGGTCCACAGCAACGCTGGATTGTGACCAGCATTCACAACTTCCAATAAGTTTTCTTCTGGGTCCAGACGAAACAGTATTGCCGTCACATAGCGGCTCCGTGTTTCTGGTCCTTCCGCATAACTCAATGCATTCAACTGCTGGGCGACTTCAGCGAGCGGTATACGTGCCATAATCATTGCGCGAAAGGCCGCCCGGAATGAACTCGCGATCATGGCCGACGTCAGCCCTTTGCCCGCTACGTCGGCCACAATCATAATCTGCTCACCTGACGGAGCCCGAAAAAAGTCAAGATAATCTCCACCAACCTCGTAGGAGGAAATCGAACGGATCGCAGCCTTATAGCCGACTATTGCTTGTACCGACGATGGCAGCAGACTACGTTGAATGGCCCTTGCACTGGCCAAATCCTGGTCAATCCGCTGTAAACGTATGATCTGCTCGTGATTCCGAGCATTTTCAATTGCAATTGCGATTTGCAGAGAGAGCTGCTCAAGGAAATCTGACTCTTCAAGCGTGAGTGGTAAATCTTCTCGCGGGATTACAACGAGCTCCGTTAGCACCTCGCGAGCTTTGCTCCGGAGCGCAAAACGAAAACTTCCGGCGCCGAGTTCGGCCCCATTTCGATGGAGGAGACTGTGTGGCGGGATACGGCCTTCAGAAAACGGAAAGGAGGTGAAATATGCACCATCCATTTCTAGTTCACGCACTATGATCTCCAGAGCAACGCGCAATACCTCATCGAGTTGTATGGTCGCGTGGATCCGCTGGCTCACTTCAAGGAGTGCTTGCAGACGTGCCACCTTCTGTTGAAGATCGAGTGTCTCGTTAACGTCCATGACTCTCACTTCACCGCAAGTCCAAGGGGAGAAACTCCCGCGCCGCTGCCTGACAACGGACAATCATGTGTGACTGCCTCCGACGTCGACTTTCTATTTGACAAAGGCCGTAATTCCACGCTTAACACGGTGATGTCGTCTTCCTGTCCGAAGCGTTGCGCTGACATAGCAATCCTGTCGGCAGGTTCGACACTGATGGCGCTGGCGCGCTCGAAACCATAGAGTTCGCCGGACTTGCTACGGGCTTCGACTACACCATCGGAGAGGAAAACTACGCGATCACCGGGCCGTAGATTAGACCCAACCTGATCGTACGTCGTCTGGGGCGCTATCCCGACAGGCAACCCACCCGGGATCTCCATTTCCAATCCATGGCAGTATGGGGAAAGATGGCCCGCATTGGCGATCGTGAAATGACCATCCGCACTTATCAAAGCGCAGCTACAAGTTGCGAACGAACCGCCAGTGTGCCCAAAGAAAGAAGCGTTCAAATCGCGAAGAATACGGCTGGGTTCGCGCGTTGCCTCAACAATCTTCTGCAGGAGTCCGACTATAAGGCTTACAAGCATGGCGGCCTTCACGCCCTTGCCGCTAACGTCTCCGATGACGACAAGAAGAGATTCATCGTTGCCCGGAAACAGCCGAAAGAAATCGCCTCCGACTTCTTGCGCCGGTATGTAGACAGCTTCAATTGCGAAGGCAGGTGTGAGGCCGACTTCTTGGGGGAGCATCACTTCTTGCATGCTGCGGGCCGCCTCAAACTCCGCTTGAGCCCGCTCCTGCTCATGGCTGGTTTTGCGGAAGCGATGCAAGAGCACGGCGGCGATGCCCAGAACGAACAGCAGGCCATCAATTTGGCCAATATTGATGGGAATTAGTCCGAGTCGGAAAGCGGGAAAGAAATCTGCATCGGTGTCCCGCAGCCTAAGTTCATAAAGCAGCCAGGCTAGACTATCGAGGATGCCGTTCATATTAACGAGAAGGAGAGGAATAACAAGAAACCCGGCTTCCTTAAGTCCGCGAATATAACGCCAAAATAGGAGGGTCGGAATTACAAAAGCATACGGCAACTCCCACAGCAAGACAGTCACGTCAGAGGCACTCAGACTGATCAGTCCAGCGAAATAAGCCCCAATGACTACAGGTAGCCCCAACAGCGACAGCTGATAACTCCGCAACCAGTGAGGAATGGACTGACGTAGAAACGCAAAAATGAACTGCAGCAACAACACTTCACTAATGGCCCTGAGGGCGACGTCAAGATACTTTATAGCTTGAATCGAAATGGGTCCGACTGACTGGAAGTCGTTGACAAAGGTCCAGGCGGTTATTGCCGCGAAGTAAGCCGCTATCCAGAGATACTCGTTCTGCTGACGCTGGGTCCGGTAGACAAGCAGCAAGCCAATTGCGAGGAGAAGTGATAGGAACCCGACGCTAAAATCCGGCAATGCCTCGTAGAGCCTTTGGCTCTGCCACACACGGTATTCATCATTGATAGCATGCGTAGTGCCCAGCACCAGGCCGCGATCTCCAACAATTCCACCCCAAATATACCGCGAATCCCATCGCCACCAACACAAAAACCGGACGGCAATGGTGATGTCGCCAACGGCGGACGAAGGAGAAAGTTCGAAAACGCGGACCAAAGCTCCGTCCACTCTCTCCTTAGGTGGCAACTGGCCATAGCGGCCGACTAACTGGCCATTGACGTAAACCTCATATGGAAATGCCGAATAGTTGAATAGAAGACTCAGTGGAGCATGCTGAAGTGGCAATTTCACATGCAGCCGATACCAAAAAAAGTCGCGAGGACGGCTTACCCCTTGGTCTTGCCACGAGTCCGTCGTGGAGATGACGCGCCAATGTGAATCATCAAAATCCGGGCGGGACCATCGCGAGTCGTCGCCTGGCTGAAAGGCCCATTGGCCTGAGAGGTCGAGTGAGTCTCCCAGATGTGTGGCGTCCACATAGGCTCTCGGACGCGCGCCACTCGCACTTTGCCCCTGGCCGGCTACGGATACTAGAAGTACGAGCGCGATCAAAGCAAAAAGTCGCGAATCTGCACGCATGGGAGGATCAATAACTTGGTCGCGCCGTTCCGAGGTGTATCTTATCGACATTGGTCTCATCGTCTCATCCGCAGATTGCGTCTTACTGTTGCTTCGGCTTCTTTAAATACGGCGCGAAGTCGCCGACCTCTGCCTTTCCGCCACCATTTGTAAGGGACTCCAAATCCAAGTTCACGAGTTCCCCGATGCGATCAATGGTGTAGTCAGCGGGAGGGTACGAGTTGACAAGTGTTTGATCGAGCGCATAGTGGCCCTGGCGCGGGAACACCGTAGTTACGCGTTTGCCCCATGCCCGCTTGATCGCAGTCAAAATCCGAATCTTGTCGTCCACCAAAACGTAGTGGTCCCCCGGGTAGCGGTCCTCGACGTCATCGAGTTCGTGCTCCTTGTGGATGTAAATCAGCGCGGCTCCGTCGAAGGCTTCATGCAATCCTGCTCGGCGGATCTTTTGTGGCTGGAAAACCACGTCTCCGTCGGAAAGGATCACCGGGTATCCGAATTGCTTGACGTGGTCCACGGCGTCCAGCGCGTTTGGGAACAGCCGGTTGGCGAATGGGTACTCTAGCAGGAAGTGCGACACGGTCAGCAGTTTCGGATCGCGAGGATAATTGGAGCGGTAACGCTGCAAGGCGCCAAGATAGTCGGCATAGCCGACCTCTGCACGAAGCTCTTCGAAAATCACCCAATAACGCTGCTGCCGTTCGAGCCCCACTTCGCGTTCGAGATGACGCTTGAGATCGGCAGTAACGCGATCGTTGTCGAGCAGAGTATTGTCGACATCAAACAGGAAAATCAGATTATTGAGCATAGCGAATCCCTGCTAAGGCTCACGCTTGCCTCGGCCCAAAGTAATCGACCGGCAACGGCGAGATTTCGCCGGTTTGCCGCGCCACTGCAACTCCGTGGTTGCAAAGACTCATTGCCCCTGTCGTCATGCCCCCGCTGCGGTGGCTTCCTCGATTTGTCTCCATTCACGCCCGTCACGGGCGATCAATGCTTCCGCCGCCTCCGGGCCCCACGTGCCAGCGGCATAGTTAGGGAAATGTCCCGGCAATGCTCGCCAGACTTCTTGAATCGGCGCAATGACTCCCCATCCGGTTTCGACCATGTCGGCGCGTTGGAACAAGGTTTGGTCCCCCAACATACAATCAAGCAAAAGGCGTTCATAGCCCGTAGCCGGCGCACTGTGGAACTCGCGTGCATAATCAAAGTCCATGTTGACCTGGCCGATATTCATGATCGGGCCGGGAACTTTGGCGCCCATCCGAATAGAGATACCTTCCCGAGGTTGGATATGGACTAGCAGCTTGTTAGCTTGCAAGTCCTTTATTGGTGTGTTCCGGAACAGCACAAAGGGCGTGCGCCGGAAATGGATGGCGATTTCGGTGACGCGCTGGGGCATGTGTTTGCCGGTTCGCAGGTAAAACGGAACGTCGGCCCATCGCCAGTTATCAATCGTGAATTTGAGCGCGACAAATGTCTCCACGTTGGAATTGGGAGCGACGCCGGGTTCCTGGTTATACCCGGGCATAAGCGGCCCGCGCGCGGATGGGCCGTATTGCCCCCGGACCATTTTGGTTAACACCTCTTCCGGGGCTGGCGGTTGAATGGCACGAAGCACTTCGGCCTGTTTTTCACGCACTGCATCCGCTTCAAAGGAAATCGGGGGCTCCATTGCCACCAGCGACATGAGCTGGAAAAGATGATTGGGAACCATGTCGCGCAGAGCGCCGGAGCTCTCGTAGTATTCACCGCGGTGTTCAACACCCACAGTTTCCGCGGCGGTGATCTGAACATGATCAATCATGTTGCGGTTCCACAACGGTTCGGCGATGCTGTTACTGAAGCGGAAAACCAAGAGGTTCTGTACCGTTTCCTTGCCTAGGTAGTGGTCAATGCGATAAATCTGTTTTTCCTGCAGGACTCCTTTGATCTCGCGGTTGAGCTGGCGAGCCGATTGCAAATCTCGGCCAAAGGGCTTCTCAATCACGACGCGGGAATACCGGCCCTTATCTTCATCTTCCTGGGCAAGGCCAGCCTTGCCCAACTGACTGACAATTTCAGAGAAAAATTTGGGAGCGACAGCCAGATAATAGAAACGGTTTCCTTGCGTGCTGTGATCTTTCTCTACTTCCGCCAGTCTTGTGGCGAGCCGTCCGTAACCCGCGGGATCCTGGAACTCGCCTTGGACGTAATGAATGCGGTCTTGGAACCACTCCCAGATGTGCGGGTCCACGGGATTGGCGTTAAGCGCCTTCAAGTCCTGGGTGAGCTCATCGCGAAAACTAACGTCAGTCTTATTGGCGTACGCGTAACCGACGATGGCAAACTGGCGCGGCAGGAGGTTCGCCGCCGCAAGGTTATAAAGCGCGGGTAACAGCTTGCGCTTGGTGAGATCCCCGCTGGCGCCAAAGATCACCATGACGCAGGGATCGGCAGGCCGCCCGGGTTGCGCAGAACTCTGGTCCATCTCGTAAAGTTCCTTCCTCGCCGCGACTTTACAGCTCAATTGTTCAGGCGATCTTCGTCTTTTCCTTTTCCATGTGCCCTCCAAACTGGAAGCGCATAGCGGACAGCAGCTTGTTGGCATAGGTACCGTTACCGCGAGAACCGAAGCGCTCGTTTAGTGATGCGGTGAGCACAGGGGCCGGAGTGCCCTCTTCGATCGCCGCCATGATGGTCCAGCGGCCTTCGCCGGAATCGGAAACTTGTCCGGAGAATCTGCCCAAGTCAGGCTGTTCGAGCAGTGCGCTCGCTGTCAGGTCGAGCAACCACGAGGCGACCACACTGCCGCGGCGCCACACCTCGGCGATGTCGGGAAGGTTGAAGTCGTACTGGTAGTGCTCGGGATTGCGCAGCGGAGTAGTCTCAGCATCTACAATCTGTTTTTGGTTGCCGGCGTTTGCGTGCTTCAGAATGTCGAGCCCTTCCGCGTAAGCGGCCATCAGACCGTATTCGATGCCGTTGTGCACCATTTTTACGAAGTGCCCGCCCCCAACCGGCCCGCAATGCAGGTAGCCATCCTCGCAGGTGCCCGTCGCCTTTTCGCGACCGACGGTGCGAGGCACGTCGCCCCGTCCAGGCGCGAGAGTCTTGAAAATCGGGTCCAACCGCTGCACGGCCGCTCGATCGCCGCCGATCATCATGCAATAGCCCCGGTCCAATCCCCACACTCCGCCACTAGTGCCAACGTCCACATAGTGAATGCCGGTGCGAGCGAGCTCCTTGGCCCGACGGATATCGTCGATGTAATAGGAGTTTCCGCCATCGATGACGATGTCATCTGTATGCAGCCTTGGCGCAAGGTCTTTAAGCGTTCCGTCTACCACGGCGGCGGGAAGCATCAGCCACACGGCGCACGGCGTTTTCAGCCTGCGAATAAAGTCATCGAGGGAGTTGGAGCCGACAGCGCCCTCACGGGCTAGTTGGTTGACGTTGCTAGCATTCGCGTCAAACACAACGCACTCATGTCCACCGCGCACTATGCGGCGGACCATATTGGCGCCCATTCTGCCGAGACCGATCATTCCGATTTGCATGTCGAGATGCTCCTCGTAAAATTTGCTATGTTTTCTCTTACTTGAGCGCCCGCTTGACTGCGGCCGCCAACGTCGCGAGCCCGGCTTCAATATTGGAACCCAAATGGACGCGCAAGGCCCGCCGACCGCGGTCAGCGAGTACCTGAAAGTCACCGCGAGCTTGCGCCGCCTTGACCACTCCGAACGTGTATTTCTGTCCAGGAACGGCGAGGTCCTTGGCAGCGTCGCACGTGATCTGCAAGAAGACGCCACTGTTGGGGCCGCCTTTGTAAGCCTGACCGGTTGAGTGCAGGAATCGTGGCCCGAAACCCAGGCACGTGGCAACGTGCCTGGAATCCCGCACGGCGTGCCGGATGCCCTGAAGGGCGGCTTGGTGCGCATCGTTCATCGCGATGAATGCCAGCAGAGCGAAATAATCCCCCGCTTTTACGCGATTCAAATGCGCCTTCAGATATCCGGGTAGCGATTGCTCCTTTGCGGAGTTCCTTAACGTTCCCGCATTGTTGGGATCGGCAAACAAACGGATCCCGTCCGCCTCAAACAGCGGAGTCTCAGCCGGCAGGCTGCCTTGCTGCTCGTATTCCGAGGTCAGTTTTCGAGTCGCGATCTTCGCGGCTTCGACGTCGGGCTGGTCGAAAGGATTAATCCCGATCACTGATCCCGCCACCGCCGTCGCAATTTCCCACCGGAAGAACTCCTCACCGAGGTTATACGTATCTTCGAGGGCGATACGAACTACCGGGTGCCCGGCCTTTGCCAGTGCTTCAATGGCCGCGTCTTGCGCCACGTCAGCCGAATCGAGGCGCAGGTAAACGAACAGACGGTCGTCACCGTAGACCTCTGGTTTACCAAGACGTTCCCGATCCACCGGGATGAGGCCTTTGCCAATCTTGCCAGTGGACTCGGCCATTAACTGCTCGAGCCACGCACCGAGATCGGAGATGGCCGGCGAGGTGATGATGGTAACTTTGTCACGTCCACGAAGACCGAGTGTTCCCAAGATTGCGCCCAGCACGACGCCAGGATTCTCGTCGACCGGCACAGTCGCGCCGCAGGCGTGCACCATCTCTTCCGTCGCGCTGAGGAAGCGATGAATATCCACACCCATCACCGCAGCCGGGACCATGCCGAAGTCCGAAAGTGCCGAGTAGCGGCCGCCGATGGTTTTCAGTCCGAAAAAGATATGCCGGAACCTATCGTTCTCGGCGACGTGCTGCATGTTGGATCCCGGATCAGTAATGGCCATGAACCGATTCCCAGCTTCGAGCGAGCCCAGTTCTTGCGCAGCGCGCTCGAAGAAATACTGCTTTAAAATGTTAGGTTCCAGCGTGCCGCCGGATTTGCTCGACACAATGAACACAGCGCTTTTGTAATCAATCCGGCTTTCGACCGCTCTGATTTGTTCGGGATCGGTCGAGTCCAGCACGTGCAGTTCCGGCGAGCCGGAGATCTTGCCATAGGTCTTGCGCATTACCTCGGGGCAAAGGCTTGACCCGCCCATGCCTAATAGCAACGCATGTTTGTAGCCAGCGGTTCTGACTTCTTCGGCGATTCTCTCCAGGTGCTGAATATGTGCCAGTTGATCGTCGCTAATTCCCATCCATCCCAGCCAATTGGCTTCGTCGGTGCCGGTCCACAGCGAGGTGTCGCCTCGCCAAAGCCGCCGCACCTTCTCCTGGTTTTTCCAGTCATCGAGAGTGCCGTGCACGGTACTGGCGAGGTCAGAGGTCATTTTGAAAGTCTGGCGGTTGATCTTCACCGATCCGGAGGTCTCCTGCGGCTGGCCGGTTGACTTGAGCAGCTGATCGAAGGCGGTGACGAACTGCTGAATACCTTCGACCAGAAGTTTGTCAGTGACCTCCTGCATGGAAATGCCGGCTTTGCTGAGACCATCCATAGCCGCGATGGCACCTTCCAGATCCTCGGTCAGGCTCTTGCGCAGTTCGCCGTGCTCCCGGAAGGAGTTGAAAGTCGCGGGCGGAATGGTGTTGACCGTGTCTGCCCCAATGAGTTCCTCAACATAGATAACATCGCGATAACTCGGATTTTTTGTGCTGGTGCTTGCCCAAAGTAGCCGCTGGCTCTGCGCACCACGGGCCGCAAGCTCCCGCCACCGTGCCGTGCGATAAATCTCACGGGAGCGCTGATAAGTAATCTTGGCGTTTGCAATAGCAATTTTGCCCAGCAAACCGCTGAGGCGGGAACGCTGGTTCATGTCGGTTGACGCTCTGATTCGTGCGCTCAACAGCGCATCCACTGCCGAATCGATGCGGCTAATAAAAAAACTGGCCACGCTCGCGATATTGCTCACCTCGTGCCCATTCGCCCGGCGATCTTCCAGGCCCCGAATGAAAGCCTCCGCGACCTGCTCGTACGCCGATTGCGCGAACAGCAATGTGACGTTCACGTTAATCGCCTCGCTGATAAGCTGGCGAACGGCGGATATACCCTCCAGGGTCGCCGGAACCTTTATCATCAGGTTGGGCCGCCCAACCGTCTTCCACAAACGCCGCGCCTCATGGAGCGTACCTTCGGTGTCGTGCGCCAGCGTGGGCGAAACCTCCAGACTGACATAACCGTCGCGCGCCTTCGAGCTGTCGTAAATTGGTCGCAGGACATCCGCTGCATCGCGGACATCGCGGATAGCGATCTCTTCATAAAGCCCTTTGGCGTCGAATTGGCGGTATTTTGGCGCCATGAGAATATCTCGATAGTCGGTGCTGCCGACGATAGCTTTTTCAAAGATGGACGGGTTCGAGGTGACACCACGCAAACCATCTTCTTTGACCAGGCGCGCCAGTTCACCACTTGTAATGAGGCTGCGGCGGATGAAATCCAACCAAACCGACTGGCCGTAAAGCAGAAGCCCGGTGAGCGGATTGGTGGGTAAATCGTTTACGATTGCTGCTGGTGTCATAGGCCTTGTGCTCTCTCCCCCTTCCAACTCATGCTGGCGGCTGTACGAGCGCCATCTCGAGCACCTCACAAAAAATTGGTGCCATCGAAGCTAATTCGGGCGCTACTCTTCGCCCTTACCCGGCTCCCAAGGACGAGCACATTGATGTGATTGTGTC
>Ga0335074_10001565_pt1 | contig 31011 bp, 28 predicted proteins | sample Lox_Sample_23_FD_206715 | JGI IMG/M metagenome (GOLD analysis project Ga0335074, IMG submission 206715) | Soil microbial communities from Loxahatchee National Wildlife Refuge, Florida, United States - Lox_Sample_2.3 | ecosystem: Environmental > Terrestrial > Soil > Wetlands | place: USA... | reverse complement strand
TGCAGGACTGCCGATTGCACTGCTCGGATTGCTCTGGCTCGGCGAATATTGGTCGCCGGGGTCAAACACAAGCGTGATTGTCACCCAACTTACCGGTGTCCTGACCGGCGTCCTCGGCCTGCAGAAGACGTTATCGAGTTGGTACGCCTCGCAGCGCCGTTTCGCGACGTGGTACAAATCCGCATCCGACCTTAAGAGCCTGTACTATTCCCTGATTCAGCAGTGGGATGGGAATGTTGCGAAAGACCAACCGGGATGCCTCAGGGCTTTGGCGGTCGCGGCGTCGTCGGCGCGACAGATCATTGCGAACGAGCAGTTGGATTATTTCCAGAACCTTGCCCTGCCCTCGTTTGACGTTCTCGACCTGCTGACCGCTACGCAGAGCAAAGTGTCGGGCCTGATTACCTCTCTGCTGCCCGGCGTGCGGCCTGCGACGATCGCAACTGGGCCAAAGAACAACGCCGCCGCCGCGTCCCCCAAAGCTCCGCCGGCCGCCGCTCTGCGCGCCGTGCCCGGACCCACCGCGCTCGCAATCACTCCTGGCGGCCCGGTGCCGCGTTCGTCCGTGTATCGTGCCGCCCCAGGTGTAACGGTCGCGTTCAAGCCGGATCTGCCGGCCGCGACCCCAGGGCCAGGCGCCGGCGCATCCGCGGCAGCCAACTGGATCACCTACGCGTCCGTCAATACCGATGGAAAATCGATCGCATCGTTCAGATCGACCTGGACTGTGCCGAACGGACCATTCCTCACCGAGAACCAGACAATATTTCTGTTCAACGGCGCGCAAACCGGGGACCGCCAGACAATCGTTCAGCCGGTCCTCCAGTGGGGCGACAGCTATCTGGATAACGAGGATACAAACGACATAGGTCCATTCTGGACGATCGCATCCTGGGCTGTGGTAGATGGGACCCGACATATTACGAAGCATCAGCGCGTCTCCGTTGGCCAGACGCTGACCGGTCTCATCACGCTCGAACAACAGACGGATGCCGGCTACACTTATAGTTGTGAGTTTGATGGAATTGACGGTACCAGGCTTTCCGTATGCCTGCCGACGCCCCTCGTGAATTGCGTCGAGGTTCTCGAGGCCTACGAGCAATCCAACAGCCAGGCTACATGGGCCTACGATCTGTTCGACAGACAGGAATATCCGAACGCTACGTCCATCGATTTTACCAATATCGATATCACAGTGGCTGCCGGCGGCGCGATCGGAACCTGGACGACCGAGAGTCCGGTAAACAGCTACGGTGAACGCACCAGCATAACGGCCAACGCCGCGACGAATGGCGCTGTCAGCATCGTTGTCCCCTTGCAGACCAGTTGACCCAGGCCGGATGGGTTTTATCGCGTGAGATGTGGTCATCGTTGAGATGCGATCATCGTCAGGATGCCATGACGAAGGAGCGGTGACGCGCCCGCGTCTGGCCCGCGAGCCGGTCCCGTCCGCCGGCCCACCGCCGATTTGACCTCCCGTCCAATCCCCCTTACCAAAACCGCATGCCCAATCTCGATCGCTGCCTCAACATCTACGACCTCCGTGCCGCCGCCCAACGCCGCCTCCCCCGCGGCGTGTTCGAATTCGTCGATCGTGCCACGGAAGACCACATCGCAGTTGCCAACAACCGCAACGCCTTCGAGCACATCAAGCTGCGCCACCGCGCGTTGGTCGACGTCTCCCAACGCAGCGTCGCCACCACCCTGTTCGGCAAGCCCGCCAGCCTGCCGATGGCCATCGCGCCCACTGGAGCGGCCGGCCTCTGCTGGCACGAAGGCGAACTGGAACTCGCGAAGGCTGCGGCCAAGGCAAAAATCCCGCTGACGCTCTCCACCGCCTCCATGACCGCGATGGAGAAGATCGCCGCCGCCGGCGGCCCGGAACAAGGCGGCAGGCTGTGGTTCCAGCTCTATGTCTGGAAGCAGCGGGAGCTGTCACACGCGCTGATCCAGCGCGCTCTCCGCAACGGCTTCGAGGCGCTGATCGTCACCGTGGATTCCCCCGTCTCGCCCAACCGGGAGTACAACACCCATAACGGCTTCGGCCTGCCGTTCACGCCCACGCCGCGTTTCGTGCTGGACGTGATGCGCCACCCCCTATGGGCGAAGGACGTGCTGCTGAAATACTTCACCAGCATCGGCATGCCGCGGCACGAGAACTACCCGCCCGAATTTCAAAAATCGATCCTCAGCGGCGTCGGCAGCCGCGACGCGTTGCGCGCCGATTCGCTCGATTGGAACGACCTGGCGAAATTCCGCGACATGTGGCCCGGCATTCTGATGATCAAGGGCGTCAACCGGCCGGACGATGCGGTAAAGGCCATCGAATACGGCGTGGACGGCATCATCGTGTCCAACCACGGCGGCCGTAACATGGACAGTTCCGTCGCCACCATCGACGTGCTGCCGGAGATCGCGGAAGCCGTGGGTGAGCGCGCCACGGTCATCCTCGATTCCGGCATCCGCCGCGGTTCCGATATTGCCAAGGCGCTGGCGCTGGGTGCGAAGGCCGTGCTGACCGGCCGCGCCACGCTGTACGGCACCGCGGTCGGCGGGCAGCACGGCGCGCTGCGCGCCATTTCCCTGCTGCGTAACGAGTTCGACAAGACGATGGCCTATACCGGGTGCAACACGGTGGACGAACTCAGCCCGGACATCTTCTTCGGCGATCGTTACGGCAACCGCTTGCGCGTCGGCGCCGCCGGCACCGTGTGACAGGCGCGTTGTCGCGGGCCTCGTGTCGGCAATCTCAAATGCTGCGCCGTGCAATAGCCGTGAACCAGACAGACGGTTGTATTGTAACGTGACTGGCCCGGTTTGACCGGCATTTTACGGACATTTCCCGGCTGCACCGTACAGCGTCGTGCTAGCCTGCCATCCTAATAAGCCAGAGGAGGACGCGATGTACGACGCTTGGCAAGTGACGTTCTATCTATCCGGCCTTGCAGGCATGGCGTCCATACCGCCGGTCAGCGAACAACTTGATAAAAGCCTGCCGTACCAGCAGGCCGTTGCGAAAGCTCAGGCCGCTGCCCAGGCGTACCTTAACAACCTGTTCGTCGCGAATCTGTCTGCTACGCTGAATGACCCGGCGGTGGAGAAGCAGATCGGCAGCGACTGGACTGTCGCCTGGGGGCCGGCGACCGTTGTCGTCGGTCCGACCACGGTGGACTGGCAGAAGGGCATCGCCACCTTCACCGCGACCAACTCAGCCTATGTGGTGCAGAGCCACAGCCAGAACCGGCTGGTGCTGGCGATCGCCGGCACCAACCCGTCCTCGTGGTTCGACTGGATTGTCGAGGATCTGGTCATCGTCCCCGGCGTTACCTGGGACTCGGCATTGCAGACCTGGGGAAAGGGCGGCAAGCCCGTCGCCCCGACATCGCCCTCGACGCCCAACGTCACCAGCGGCACCTTTGTCGGCATTACCCATGTGCTCGCGTTGCTGGATGCCAAGACGCAGATCACGCTGCAATCGTTCCTGAGCAATCTCACGCTCGCCGCCGCGCAGACGCTGACCGTCACCGGCCATTCGCTGGGCGGCGCGTTGTCGCCGACTCTGGCACTGGCATTGATCGATCCGCAGGGGCCGCTGACATCGTTGCCGCGTGGCCAGGTGCTGACTTATCCCACCGCTGGCCCGACCCCGGGCAACACAGCTTTCGCCGAGCGTCTTCTCGAGTATCTCCCGGCCTCGAGCGGCCTGCATGGATGGCAGATCTGGAATGCCGACGTGTGGAACACCTACGACCTGGTGCCGCGCGCCTGGGGCATCGACACGCTGCTGTTCCTGCCGGCGCTCTACGCCCTGTCGTTCGAATACAGTGTTGCCGACCTGGCGCTGCTTTCGGGAATCGTGAGCAGCGGGGCGGGAGTCAGCGAGCTGTTCGCCAGCACGGCCGGCACCGTGGGGCGGCTGGATACGACGACGATCCCTGGCAATTTTGCCACCTCACTGCTGCCCAGCGACTGCTTCGCCTGGCAATACCAGCCGCCCGGTGGTCCGACCGAGTATTTGACCAAGCCGCAGGCAAAGGCCCGCGGGATCCCGGAGTCGGCCCTCACGCCGATCTCGCTGCTGGAGCAGGTGGCGTATCAGCACATCCAGGCGTACGCGCAATACATCATACCGGATGCGGTGACGCCGCCACAGGCGAAGGCGCCGTTGCCAGCCGAGGTGGTCCGCCGGATGATGGCGGCGGTCTAGCCGGTCCTGACGTCGCGTGTGACGGACTGAGTCAGCGCCATGCCTGCGCCGAAGGCGATGGCGCCGCTCGCCATGCCCAGGATGGCCAGTCCGATCGCCGCGCCCGCCAGCCAGGGTGGCGCCGGCTTTGCACCCGGCCCACCGCCGGCGCTCGCTTTTCCGTGCATCGAGTCACTCCTTCAATGCGCAATGACAAGGGGATGACGCGTCGCAATGCAAGTCGTTCTTGGCGTCATTGTCCGTTGACCACGTGCGTGGCGATGCCCTCACGCGATATTCCGCCCGCCATCCACATACAAATTCGCGCCCGTGACGTAGCGCCCGGCGTCGGAGCATAGCAGCAGCGCCGTCCCGACCAGATCGTCCGGCGTGCCCAACCGTCCCACCGGCACACGGGCAGCGATCGCCACCCCCTCGCGCGCGAGTTGCTCTCGGTTGCGCGCGGTCTGGATCGCACCCGGGGCCAGGTTGTTCACGGTCACGCCTTGGCTGCCGTATTGCCGCGCCAGATTGAGCACCCAGTTGAACTGCGCCGCCTTCGTACCGGCATAGACCAGCATCCGCGGATGCGGCAGCACCTGCTGCACGCTGCCGATCGTCAGCACGCGTCCCCAGCCGCGCGCCGCCATCGACGGCACCAGCGCCTGCAGCAGCTCCAGCGTGGAGCGCAGGTTCACCGCGATGTGCCGGTCGAAATGCGCGCGGCTGATGTCCTGCCAGTCTTCGGGAATCTCGATGGAGGCGTTCAGCACCAGGATATCCACCGCCGACCACGCGGTGACCGCCGCTGCCAGCCGCGCGCCCGCATCGTCGTGGGAAAAATCTTGTGGGAAGCATCGGGCCTCGCCACCACCGTCGCGGATTTCCGCGACAACACCGTCCGCATCCCTGGCCTCTTCGTCGGTGCCGGCGTGGTGGATTGCCAGCCGCGCGCCCACGCCCGCCAGCGCCAACGCGATGGCTCGGCCGATTTCTCGCCGCGCCCCGGTGACCAGGGCGGTACGGCCAGCCAAACGAAATCGCAGCAGCGGATCATTCATAGCGAGTCTCAGATCAGTGCACGGGTGAACGGTCGCATGTGGCAGCAGTGCTGTCGATCTCGCCGCAATGCCACGATTGGCCGCGATGCCACCGATGCTGGTTCGAGTGCAACGCTGCAGACCACGCCGGCCGCCTGGACAGGCCGCCTCGCCAGGACAAATGCAGATATTCCAAAACATCTCGGTGATTCTGACGCGCGACGGTCCATGAATTCCAGCCAGCCGCCGCCCCCGGACACGCTTTGTTAATCTGTTTCGCGCACGCTTGCCCGCTTCAATGGGGCATCGATGACATGCACTTCCTTGCAAAACTCAGTGTCGGCGGAAAGCTTCGGCTGGCGTTCGGTCTCCTGCTGTTTTCGGTCGTCCTGGTCGGCGGCACGGGACTCTACCAGGCCGCGGACATGCGGACAGCGACCAGCATCGTTGCCCGCGATTACCTGCCCAGCGTTCGCGCCATCGGCCATCTGGCCACGGTGATCGAGCGCTTCCGCCAATTGCAGGCGATGTCCGCGCTCGTGTCCTCACCGGAGAGGAAGGCTTTGCTCGTCCGGCAAATGTCGGAGACGGTGGCTGATATCGAAGCCTCACGGAAGGCGTACGCGTCGCTGGTCGATCCGGGTGAGGAAGCCAACCGGCTCTACCCGGCCATCAATGAAGCCTGGCAACAATACCAGGCACTGAGTGCTCGGCTGGACAACGTCAGCGACGCGACCAAGGCGGAGCAGATTCTGAACGGTGACCTCAAGCCCGCATTCACGGCGCTGCGAGACGCAGTCGAAGCGGACATCGCCTACAACGATCGCGAGGGGGGAAACGCCGTCGCCCGGGCCGACGCAGCCTTCGTTCGAGCCGTGTGGATCATCGGCTTGATGACGGCATTGGCGGCCGTGGCGAGCGTGGGGCTGACACGATGGCTGGATCGGAGCCTCGCTCTCCCGCTGATGCGCGCCATCAAGATCACGCGCCAACTTGCCCGGCGGGATTATGAGTTCGACCTGCCATCCATCAAACGCACCGACGAAATCGGCCAGCTTTCTCGCGCGCTCGATGAATGCCGTACCGGTCTTAGAGAGGCCGATGCCCTGGCCGAGGCCCAGGCGGCAGAGCAAGCAGCGAAGTCGGAAAATGCCGGCCGCCTGCAGGCCATGACCAGGGAGTTCGAGGCAAAGGTTGGCCAGATGGTCGGCGTCCTGACATCGGCGGCGTCGGGACTGCAGGCGACGGCGCAATCCATGTCCAGCACCGCCAGCCGCACCGCCGAACGAGCCGGCGCGGTGACCGTGGCGGCCGAGCAAGCCAGCGGCAACGTGCAGACCGTGGCATCCGCCGCCGATCAATTGGTCAGCTCGGTGGGGGAGATTACCCACCAGATCGGCCAATCCGCCGCGGCAGCGGACAGGGCGGCCAATGACGCGCGGCAGACGGAAGTCACGGTGCGCGGTCTGGCCGACGGCGCCGAACGGATCGGGCAGGTGGTCAGCCTGATCAACGGCATTGCCGGTCAGACCAACCTGCTGGCGCTGAATGCCACGATCGAGGCAGCGCGCGCGGGCGAGGCCGGCAAGGGCTTTGCGGTCGTGGCGTCCGAGGTCAAGGCGCTCGCCAGCCAGACGGCCAAGGCCACGGACGAAATCGCCGGACAGGTTGGGCAAATCCAGGTTGCGACCCGCGAGACCGTCGCCGCGATCGAGACGATCGCGGCGACAATCGGGGAGGTCAGCCGAACCACGGCGGCCATCGCCGCAGCGGTGGAGGAGCAAAGCACGGCGACCAAGGAAATCGCGCGCAACGTCCAGCAGGCCGCGGCGGGCACCGAGGAGGTGCGAAACCACATCGGTGAAGTGGGGCGCGCCGCAGTGGAAACCGGCGAGGGCGCGAGGAATGTGCTGGCGGCGGCCAACGACCTGTCGCAGCAGACCGAAGCTCTCAACAACGCGGTCGGCAGTTTCCTCTCAGGCGTCAGGGCAGCCTGACCGCAGCCGCGTCGCGCGTCGCCGCATGGCGCGGGCCCGGATGCCGGGTTCTGCGCAGGTCCGAATGCCGGGTTCCGGCTGGCCCGAATGCCGGATGCTGCGCAGGCCCGGATCCCGGGCTCTGCCCGGGTCCGAATGCCGGGAGCTCCACGGCTCCGGATGCCGGGCGCTCGACGGCTCCGGATGCCGGACGCTGCACTGGCCTGGATGCCGGGTTGCTCACGGGGCGGGTTCTTGGGTTATCCTTGGATCAGTTTGGCCCCAGCAAGGGAAACCGCGCCATCGCTCGTGCTGCCGCGATAACCGCCCGCGCCGCGCCGGAAGCCGCCGAACACCACGCCGGCAGCATCGGCTTCCTCGCGCTCACCGCGATCGGCGTCGTGTTCGGCGATATCGGCACCAGCCCGCTCTACGCCTTCTCCATCGCACTGAATGCCACCGGCCATGCGGTCCCAACCCCGGCCGACGCCATCGGCATCGTCTCGCTCATCTTCTGGGCACTCGTGCTGATGGTATCCGTCAAATACGTGCAACTGGTCCTGCGCGCCGACAATGACGGCGAGGGCGGCATCCTCGCCCTGCTCTCCCTCGTGGAGGGCGAGCACATGGCCGGCCTGCGCATCACCCTGCCGATGATCCTCGGCATTCTCGGCGCCGCGCTGTTGTACGGCGACGGTGTGATCACGCCGGCGATCTCGGTGCTGTCAGCAATGGAGGGGTTGAAACTTGCCGCCCCCGGCTTCGGCGCCTTCATCCTGCCAGTCACCCTGGCCATTCTGCTCCTGCTGTTCGCCGTGCAACGCCTCGGCACGCATCAGATCGCCCGGTTGTTCGGCCCGATCATGATCCTGTGGTTCGTCACCGCCGGCGTCATCGGCGCCATCAACATCGCCGCAGAACCCGGCATTCTCGCGGCCCTCAATCCACTAGCCGCGCTGCCGGTCCTCGCCGGTCATCCCGCGGTTGCGGCGGCCGTGTTCGGCGCCATGTTCCTGGCGCTGACCGGCGCCGAGGCGCTCTATGCCGACATGGGCCATGTCGGCGCGCCGGCGATCCGGCTTGCCTGGTACGGCCTGGTACTGCCCGGCCTGGTGCTGAACTATTTCGGCCAGGGAGCGCTGATCCTGGCCAATCCGCACGCCGCCGACAGCCCGTTCTACAAGCTCGCCCCCGGGTGGGCGCTGGTGCCGCTGATCGTGCTCGCCGCGGCGGCGACGGTGATCGCCTCCCAGGCGCTGGTTTCCGGCGTGTTCTCGCTCAGCCGCCAGGCGATGGTGATGGGCCTGTGCCCGCGCGCCGCCATTCGGCAAACCTCCACCGAGGAGGCCGGCCAGATCTACGTCCCCACCGCCAACTGGCTGCTGATGATCGGCACGCTGCTGACGGTGGTGATGTTCCGGACCTCCGATAACCTTGGCGCCGCTTATGGTGTGGCGGTTTCCGGCACCATGCTGGCGACCACCATCCTGGTGTTCTTCCTGATCACACGCCGCTGGCATTGGCCGCTGGCCGCCGCCATTCCGCTGGCCGCCGGCTTCGGCACGATCGACGCCGCCTTCCTGGCATCGAACTCGCTGAAGATCGCCGAAGGCGGCTGGTTCCCGCTGACCATCGGCGGCGCCGTCGCCTTCCTGATGTGGTGCTGGCGGCGTGGTTCGTTCGAAGTGCGCCGTCGGCTGCACGACCTGTCCATGCCGCTTGCGACCTTCTGTTCCGATGTTGACACCATGGTGGTGGGCCGCCCTGCCGGCACCGCGGTGTGGATGACCAAGGTGGAACATGGCATCTCACCGATGCTGGTGCATTACGTCCGCCATACCGGCGCCCTGCACCGGACGATTGTGCTGCTGACCGTGATGCCGGACCGCCGTCCGCGCGTGCCCTTCCAGGAACGCCACACGCTGGAATCGCTCGGCCACGGCTTTTTCCATGTCACGGTGAGGTTGGGCTTCATGCAGCGCCCCGACATCCCGCTGGCGCTGCGCAATTGCGAGATGCTCGGCCTGGGCGCCGATCTCGAGAACGTCCACTATTTCGTCGGCCATGAGGTGGTGATCCGCCGCGCGACGGGTTCGCGGCTGGGTCCGGTGACATTCGCGGTATTCAGCTTCCTGTCGCGGCTGGCCAGCCGTGCACCGGATTTCTTCCGTATTCCACAGGACGCGCTGTCGGAGCTCGGGTTCAGGGTCGAGATCTGACCCGGGCGCGTCGTCGTGGCTGGCGGATGACGCCCCTGCACGCCAGGTCTTTTCTTTGACCAGAGCGATCCCCCGCCCATGTTGATGATGTCCGTGCGTCACCTCGCGCATCTGGCTGCAGCCTACGGCCCCGGCCTGATCGGCGTGATCGTGGCGCTGGAGGCGATGGGGCTGCCCCTGCCGTCGGAAACCCTGCTGATCGCCGCCGCGGCCACGCTGGGCACCACGCACCAGCCTGGTATCGCCTGGCTCATCGTTTCGGCCTCTGCCGGTGCGATCATCGGAGACAACGTCGGCTATTGGGTGGGCTATACGCTTGGCTGGCGGGCGCTGCGCCGCTGGGGGCGCCATCTCGGCCTGTCCGCAGACCGGCTGACCCTCGGCGCCTGGCTGTTTCGACGCCACGGCGGAACGGTGGTGTTCTTCGGCCGCTTCATCGCGATCCTGCGCACCCTAGCGGCCTTGCTCGCGGGTGCCAACCGCATGTCCTGGCGCTGGTTCCTGCTCTGCAACGCGGCGGGCGGCATCGTGTGGGCCTCGTTGTACGGGCTGGGGGCATACTGGCTGGGTGCCGCGGCGAGGCATGTCGCCGGTCCTGTCGGCATCGCGTTCGGGATTGTCGCACTGGCCGTGATCATCGCCGTGGCATGGACAGTCCACCGCAATGAGCAAGACCTGGTTGAGCGGGCGAAGCGGGACATGGCCGACTCCGCGCAACCTTGGTCACCTTCGCGTCCCGAGCCGGCGGGAGGAGCGGGAGTCGCCCGCCGTGACTGACGCGCCGGCCGCGGTGGCCGGCCCACCCCCTGGACCAGCAGCGGCCTGTCGCCGTTTTGTCTTGGCCTGGCGGCTTCCAGCCGCGCCGCGCTTGGTGTAGACGCCCGCAACTTTGGCCGGGAGTACGATGTGACCGCCGCCTATCCCGCCGCAGCCCTGGAACCGGCACTGACCGGCCCCCTGGTGCTGGCGCTGCCCAAAGGGCGCATCCTCGCCGAGGCCGGCCAGGTGCTGGCGCGTGCAGGCGTCCACCCCTCGCCCGACTACGCCGAAGAGGACAGCCGCCGCCTGCGCTTCCCCACCGACGATCCGCAGCTGGACGTGATCCGGGTGCGCCCGTTCGACGTCGCCACCTTCGTCGCCTTTGGCGCGGCGCAGCTCGGCATCTGCGGCGCCGACGTGCTGATGGAGTTCGATTACCCGGAGATTTACGCGCCGCTGGACCTGGGCATCGGCCGCTGCCGCGTCGCGGTCGCCGAGGCGGCAGAAACGGCGGGCAGCGACGATACGTCGCGCTGGTCGCGGGTGCGGGTGGCGACGAAATACCCGAACATTGCGCGCCGCCATTTTGCCAGCCGCGGCGTGCATGCCGAGGTTGTGCATCTGAACGGCGCCATGGAGCTCGCGCCGGGCATGGGCCTGGCGCGGCTGATCGTGGACCTGGTCCAGACCGGCTCGACGCTGAAGGCGAACGGGCTGGTGGAGACCGAGGTGATTGCCCCCGTGACCAGCCGGCTGATCGTGAACCGCACGGCGCTGAAGACGCAGCCGGAATCGGTGGGGGCATGGATCGCCCGGTTCCGCGCCGCGCTGGGGGACGAAGGTTAGCGATTCTTATTGGCGTGCGCGCATGCCTTTCAGGGGCGCCACTGTTCGTCTTTGGTGCCAGGCCCGAGGGGTTTGCTGCGGCGTTATAGATTCACCACGAAGACACGAAGCTGGGAATATGAAGGCTCTTGCTGCCCTAGTACAGCGATTCCTTGATTCCGCACCTATCACCTGATCTGGCCGCGAGTCCTGGGGCCGGGGCCAGGGCCGCCCCATAGGAGTCGAACTTTGGAAACGCTGTACTAGGGCCCAGGGCGCCGGATCCCAATTTGTGAGACCTTCGTGGCTTCGTGCCTGCGTGGTGAATCCACTCTGCTACCTCATGCGGATGGCCCCGACGAGGCGGCCATTCCTGGACAACCTGGTAACGGCGTACCGAATTGCCTCAATCCGCTTCCTGCGCCGTCACATGGACGGGTGCCGCGACCGGATGGAACTCGGCGTATTTCGATAGCAAGAACAGAATGCCGCCGACACCGAGATACGACACGGCGACCGGGAGCGAACTGCCGATGCCGATCGCCTCGCCGTGGATGAAACCGAAGAACGTCAGCACCGCGCCGGCCAGGGCGAACGCCGCCGCCTTGTGGAACTCGCGGTCGATGATGAACACGGTCACCGCGCCCAGGATGATGCCCGCAAGCGTCGCGCCGCCGCCCAGCGTCTCCAGTCCTTTGTACAACACGCCGACCTGTGCCAGCTTGGCGTCGCCGATCGCAGCGGCGCTGGTGCCGGCAGCGCCCAGTGCGTTGTCGATCTGCGTCTTGCCCCATGCCGCGAGCTGCGGCAGCAGCGCCAGCACGATCGCCGGCGCATGGCGGTGCGGCGATTCCTGGAACGCCTGGGAACCGATCAACATGCCGATGTAAAGCAGGATGGGCAGGATCGCGACGACCGGGACCAGCGCCATCATCAATGCGATAACGCCGAACCAGGTCAGCACCAGCACGATCACGCCGGTCATTGCTGAATAGCCCATGCGGCCGCCCATCGCCTTCCAGCCCGGATGGCCGATATAGACCGCGTTGATGAACGGGTTGCCGAGTAGGCAGCCGATCAGGCTGATCACGCCGTCGGCGGTGAGAACGCGCGTCGTGGGAAAGGAATCGCCCGCCGCCGCGGCGCTTTCGACATTGTCCAGCGCTTCCACCAGATCGTAGATGCCGAACGGGATGGCGGTCACCAGGATGATGCCGAGGTACTTGAATCCGCCGAACACGTGGCCGATCGCCGGGATCGGAACGGAAAACCCGAAATTCGACACCGATGCGCCGAGCTTGGCCAGCGTCAATCCGCCATAGTCCAGGCCGAACAAATTCGACGCCCAGGCAATCGCGGTGCCGGCCGCGATCGCCACCAGGCCACCGGGGACACCGCCGAAATACTTCACGCCACCGAACCAGTTCGCCAGGATCACGGCGAAGCACACCACGCCGATCACCGGCGTGGAGAACACCTGCGCTGCCGGGCTCATCGAGATGAAGGTGATGGAAATGCCGGCCAACGACCCAAGCAGGGCAGCGCGCGGCGTGATCTTGCGGACATAGGGGCCGATGAACCCGCCGGCCATCAGCACAAAGCTTTGCACAAAGACCCAGGTCAGGCCGGCGCTCCATGCCTCCATCGGATCGTGCGTCTTTATCAGGATCGGCAGCATCACCACGAAGGTGACGACGAACATGTGCGGCACGCTGATGCCGGACGGCAGCGCGCAGACATCGCTGCGGCCGGTCTGCTTCGCCAGGCGATATGCGAGGAACGCGTAGTAGCAGGTGGACAGACACAGCATCAGGCCAAGTGCCGGCAGGATACGGCCGAACACGAGTGTGTCGGGCATTTTCAGTACGAAGCGCAGCAGACCGGTCAGCACCAGCACATTGACCAGGATGTTGGTGCCGAAGCCGAACAGCGCGTTCCAGTCACCCGGAACCCAGAACTTGGGCATGCTCCGCGTCGTTGCGCTCATGGCGTGGCTCCTGTCCGGGTGTTACGCGGTGTTCAGTGCCGCGATGACATCGCGGCTTTGGCCGACCCAACCGAAGATGCCGCCCTGGGCCTTGATCATTTTCAGGCCCATGTCCTGGAATTCGGGGAAATACGAACCGACACAGTCTTCCGGCACCAGGCAGTCGTAGCCACGGTCGTTGGCTTCGCGCACCGTGGTGTTGACGCAGACTTCCGTCGTCACGCCGGTGACCACGAGCTGCGTGATCCCGCGGTTCTGCAGGATGGCGTGCAGGTCGGTGGCGAAGAAAGCGCCCTTGCCGGGCTTGTCGATCACCGGCTCGCCGGGCGTGGGATAGAGTTCGGGAATGATGTCGTGTCCCGGTTCGCCGCGCACCAGGATGCGGCCCATCGGTCCGGTATCGCCGATGCAGGTTGCGCTGCGGCCGCGTATTTTCTTGGCGGGCGGCAGGTCGGCGAGGTCGGGCCGGTGGCCCTCACGCGTGTGCATTGCCATCAGCCCGGCGGCCCGCCACGCCGCCAGCAGGCGGCGGTTCGGTTCGATGGTGCGGCGGAGCTGCGCCACATCGTTGCCCAGCATTGCGCCGAAGCCGCCTGGTTCCAGAAAGTCGCGTTGCATGTCGATGATCAGCAGCGCCGCGTGCGCCGGATCAAACTCGAACAGGTAAGGCTCGGCGGGGATGGCGATCATGGTCCCCCGGTTGTGGCGCTTGTTCTTGCACGCGTGGTGTATTCGACAGCAAACGCCATGCCATGGGCGGAGGTGATGTCCGCATTGATGTTCCGTCTGGCGCGCCGTGCCATAGCGACCCGCCGGTTAAGCCATCTTCTGGGCAATTGATGATAATTGGGGCCAAATGCGCCTAAATTTGAACCATCCCGGCTCAGTCCAGAGCGGCAAGGATGGTCGCATGCATAGGCCGGCTAATCACGACAGACGAGTGCATCCCCGATGGCTGGCAGCGCCGTTCGCGAATCTCGCTGGGCCGGCGCGGCGCGCCGCGGCATTGAAAGATTCACCACGAAGACACGAAGGCACGAAGCCGGCGAATGAAGGCACGAAACTGGGGTATGGAGACAATCTGCTGTCTTGGGATCCGAGGCACGAGGTTCAATTCCGGTGAGTCCACCTGTCTTCATGGCTTCGTGTCTTCGTGGTGAAATTGCTCTATAACCTCAACTGCACGCGGGCAGCCATGCGGGCCTGATTTCAACTCTCCTCTCTTGCGTATTGGGAGATCGATCCTGTCCGCCTACGGCGCTTGGATTTCATCCGTCGATCATGCTCACATGCGCAGCAACCACGCGCCACCCGTCCGGCATGCGCGCCCAGCTCTGCATCTGACGGCCGACCTTGCCTGGTGCACTCTCGCGAAAGAACAAGGTGGAAGCCGTGGCAAAGTCACGCCCATAGGTCGCGATCACGGTGCGCGACAGCGTACGGGCCAATCCAACCGGCGAGCGAGCCACCCGGAACGCACCGATTTCCTCCCGACCATGCAGGTTCTCGTTGATGCCATATCGGATGGTCAGCCTGGATTGCCAGAACAACGCCTGCAGCGCCGCGGCATCGTTCGCCACCAGCGCAGTTTCATAGCGGGCAAACGCGGCCTCCACTTCGGCAACCACGTCAGGCAGGTTGATCTCCATGCACTCAAAACTCCCGGGGCGGCTCCGGCGCGCGCGCAATGCCCGCCGATTCCAAAACCTGGGCGATGCGCAGCGCCACGTCCTCGCGCCAGGGGGCAGCGATGATCTGCACCGCCGTGGGTAGGCCGCAATCGGTCATGACCGGCACGGCAGCGACGGGCAGTCCGATGAAGGAGATCGGCTGCGTATAGACGCCGATATTCGGCCGCAACGGCATTTCCTTCCCATCCAGCACGAACGTCTTCTGCCCGATCAGCGGCGCGACACAGGGCGTGGCCGGCGCCAGGATCGCATCCACGTCGCGGAACATGTGCCGCATGGCGTCACGGAACCAGCGGCGGAACTTCTGCGCCTGCACCATCACCGAGGCCGGCAGCAGCGCACCGGCGATCAGCCGGTCGCGCACGTCCGGGTCGAAATCCGCCGCACGCGCGCGCAGGCGCTGCAAATGCAGCGCGGCGCCTTCGCTTGCCGTGATGACATAGGCCGCGGCGCGGGCCCGTGCGGCCTCGGGAATTTCGATTTCGCGCGATGCCCCCAAAGCGGCGGCAACCGTATCCAACGCAGACAGCACCTCCGGTGCCGCGCCGGCACGGAAGTATCCGCCGGCGCGCACGATGCGCAGGCTGGCGATTCCCTCAGGCAGCGTCGGGCACACCTGCTCGGCGGGGCGCTCGGCACAAGCCGGATCGAGCGGATCGGCGCCCTGCATGGCGTCGTACGCGATGGCCAAATCCTGCACCGTGCGTGCAAAGGGCCCGAGATGATCCAGGCTTGCCACGAACGGAAAGCTGCCGGCGCGCGACAGCCGCCCATAGGTTGGCTTCAACCCGAACACGCCGCAGAACGATGACGGCACACGGATCGAACCGTTGGTGTCGGAGCCGAGCGCGAGCGGCACCATCCCGCCGCCCACCGCGCTGCCCGATCCGCCCGACGATCCGCCGCTCATGCGCGTCGTGTCGTGCGGATTGCGCGACGCGCCGTCATGTGTGTTCTCGCCGGTGAAGTCGTAGGCGTACTCGCCCATGTTCAGTGCGCCGACCAAGACCGCCCCGGCATGCTCCAGGCGCGCCACCAGCGTTGCGTCGTGCGTAGCGGGCGGATGATCGCGGTTGATGCGCGCGCCGGCGAGCGTCGGCAATCCGGCGACGTCGATCAGGTTCTTTACCGCGAAGGGCACGCCGGCGAGCGGCCCCACAGGACGCGCGGCTGCGATGTCGGCATCGATTGCCGCCACGCGCGCCTTCGCGCGTGCCGCAGTGACCGCGGTGAACGCATTCAGCCTCGGGTTGAATGCCTCGATGCGATGCAACGCCGCGGCGATGACATCCTCGGCGCGGGTGTGGCCGGCGGCGACGTCAGCGGCAATGGCGGATGCGGGTGTCATGGCCGGAACACCGGGGCCGGCTCGGCGTCATCCGGCAGCGGGAAGTCGACGAAAGCCGCGGCATGGGTGAGCGAAACCGCCAGGTGCATGCGGACTGCCGGCTTCCATTCGGGGACGATCGGTATGCCCAGCAGGGCAGCGCCGGCGGTGATGAAGTCATCGAGATCCTTGTCGTTCATTGTCTAGCCTCCAGCCAGGCTCGCCAACCGCCGAACCTTGTGATGTCGGGTGCGCCCGCGATGCCGGCGTTTTCCACCAGGAAGCCGAGGCACGGCCCGTCTTGCAATTCGACCGTGCCGAAACCGAGTGGCGGCGGCACGGAAGACAGCAAAGCCCCGAGCGACGCTGTGGGCAACGCCCAGACCTCGCCGGCGAGCGCTGCCCCCTCCGCGGCGCGCAACATGCCCGGACGATTGCCGAGTGCGTACAGGCGATACGAAGGCCTGGTGAACGCCGCGCGGATGAAACGTCCGCCACGTGCTTTGAGCTGGTGGTTCAATGGCAGGCCGCTCATATGCGCGCCCACGCAGAACAATGACGTTTCGTCCGGGGCGAGTTGCTCGTCCGGTGCGGCTGGCGGCAACGGGGCAGTGGTCGCGCCCGCTGTTGTGGTGAACCGGCGATGCAGGGCATCGGCCAGGCCAGCGAGCCGGCCTTCCGACCACGCAGGCCCGAGCAATGTTGCGCCCACGGGCAACCCGTCGGCACCGAAGCCGATCGGCACGGCGTAGCCGGCGAGGTCGCACAGATTGACGAAATTCGTCAGTGTGCCGAGCCGGCGGTTGGGTCCAAACGGATCGCCGGCCGCTGCTTCCAGCGTCGGACAGAACGGGGCAGTCGGCAGCAGCAATGCGTCGAAGTCGCGGAACATGCGTTCGGCCAGGCGGCGTGCTTCGGCAAGTCGGTGGAGCGCGGCGAACGTCTCGGTGGCCAGACGCGATCGGCCGGATTCCAGGATTGTGCGTATGGCCGGCAGCAGGATGTCGGGCTGGCTGTCCAATACGGGCAACAGCAGGGTTGCGCGCTCGGCGACCCAGGGACCTTCGTACAGCAGGCGCGCGATTTCCAGGAACGGCGCGACATCCACGCTGATGGCCCGGAGCGTGGTGGCGGTTTGCTGGAAAACGGCGGCGGTTTCCAGTTCGCACAATCCCGCCACGTCGCCGATGGCGATCCGCGCATGCGGCGCCGCCGCGCCCCGGCGCAAATGCGCGAACGGGGGCCGGCGCGCGTACGGGTCGGCGTCGTCGTACCCGGCGATGACGCGCTGCACGCGCAGCGCCTCATCGACCGTGCGTGCCAGCACCGAGACCGTGTCGATCGATCGGCACGCCGGAACCATGCCGCATGAGGAGACGCTGCCCAGTGTCGGCTTCAGCCCGACAATGTTGCCGAACGCCGCTGGCACGCGGCCGGAACCAGCCGTGTCGGTGCCCAGCGCAAACGGCACGATCCCGGCCGCCACCGCACAGCCGGATCCGGACGACGATCCGCCCGGCACGCGCGCGGCATCGAATACGTTGCGCGGCACGCCATATGGGCTGCGCGTGCCGACCAACCCGGTTGCGAACTGATCCAGGTTGGTCTTGCCCAGCAGCAGCGCGCCGGCATCCAGCAGGCGCTGCACGGCCGGTGCGGTCGATTGCGCAATATAGGCGAAGCCGGGACAGGCAGCCGTTGTCGGCATTCCGGCGATGTCGATGTTGTCCTTTACGGCGAACGGCACGCCCCAAAGCGGCCGGTCGCGCGGGCCCTCATCTTGAAGTTCCCGGGCGCGCGCCAGGACCTCGTCGTCGGGCGGGCGCGCAATCCAGAGGGCCGGATCGTCATGCCTATGGTCCGCGGCAATCGCCGCTTCGGCGGCTTCGAGAGGTCTCATGCCAGCGTGCGTTGATGCTGACTCATTTGCATTGTGGCAGGCGAGCGCCGGCCACCGATGTCTTCGGCGGTGGTTTGTGTCATGGCCAGGTTGGGGGGTGTGCCATGGCCGGGTTGGGGGGTTGTGTCATGGCCGACGAAGGCCCATAGGCGCTCACTTAAAGGTGAAAGGCGTGCATGTCTTTCTGTGTCATGGCCGCGCATGTCGCGGCCATCCACGTCTTTGGCGCATGACGTGTTGAAAAGACGTGGATGCCCGGCCTTCGCAGCCTTCGCCAGGAATGACACGGGAGGCGACCCCGCCGTCCTCGGCCTTAAGTTAGCGCCTATGGGCGAAGGCCGGCCATCCACGTCTTCGTTGGAGGCAACTACGAAACTCGTGGATGGCCGGGCCAGGGCCGGCCATGGAACGGGGGTCAAACTTTCCGCTGGGTGGCGTCCCGTCGTGCCCAGCAATTGGACGTCGCCATTTGAATGCAGAAAACTCCATGCATGTATGCGAGGGGTGCCACGATCCACCGCCGGCGCTGCCTGCAGAAGATTCGGTATGGCAAATGTCGCAATCGATAGAACACGACAGCGCAGCAAGGCTCGTCCGCAGTTGAGCAATCGCCGATTGAGCAGTCGGCGGTTGAGCAGTTGGCAATGTTTGGTGGCGTGGCGTGTCATGCTCATTCGGCGGGCAGGAAGCCTGGTGATGGGGCAAAGTGCCACGGGCCAAACGCGTCCGTGACGCCGTCTGCATTGCTCTATGCAGGATAGAGGCCAAAACGCAGGATAGAGGCCAAAATGCAGGACAGAGGCCAAATCCGTCCCCGACGGCAGGCAGCCTCGTCGCCGCGCGTGCGGCAGGCCACGGACCGCAAGCGAACCATGCCGGTTGTCCCGGGTTATGACCATGGCGAGAGGGGGAGGATCCAATGACGACCTTCGATACCGCGACACTCGATGCGCTACGCAGGCTGCGGGAGGTGACGATCCGCACCGACAAACACCCCACCGGCGCGGTTACCATCTGGGTGGTGGTGGATGGCGACACCGTGTTCGTGCGCTCGGTGAAGGGACCGCAGGGGCGGTGGTACAAGGACCTCGCGCAAGGCGGGCCGGCGACACTGGAACTCAACGGCCGGCATGTGCCGGTCCAGGCGGTGCCGGCGATCGACGCCGACTCGATCACGCGCGCCAGCCGCCAGTATCTGGCGAAGTACCGCGACAGCTCCTATGCCGAGCCTATGGTCCGTGCCGAGGTGCTGCCGACCACGTTGCGGCTCGATCCGCGGTAGGGCGGCGTTTCTGACCAGGCGGGGCCTCCCGCACGCCTCGTTCATGCGACGCGACGATCGCGAACGATCGGCTCAACGCACGCACTGGCGGGGGGAAACATCGTTTCTTGTGGTCTTTGCACGGCGACGTCGCATCGCGTGGTGGTTGCGCTGAATCGCGGCCTGGTGACCATGCCGCTGACCCACATTGCGTCGGATTCAGGAAACGGATGTGACCGGTTCATGCCACGGCCATCCGACTGTGGTAGCTCGCCTGTCATGATCGCCCCGGCCAAAGCATGACCCGGTTCGAATTCCGCTCCACCGCGGCACGCGCTGCCGGTTTCGCCGCCGGGTTGCCCGGCCTGTGAGTGTCTGACGCCGATGCCCGAGCCATCCGTCCAGCTTTCAGTACCGCTTAATCCCACGCTCGCAGCGGCGGCCGATCGGCCCGGCATTGGCCCGGACGACGTCATCGGCCTGACATTGCTGATTGTATTGGGCGCCATCCTATCGTGGCTTTGTGAAGAGCATCCGGCGCTTCTGCCAGTCTGGGCGCCGTGGGATTATTCCTGGAGTGAGTTTCTCGCCGCGGCTCTCGGCCTGTGGTGGTACGGACGCGGCGTGGCACGATGTCCGGTGCATGCCAGACCCGCTGTTTGGCGGCAGGCGTCGTTCGTGCTGGGAGTCGTTGCAATCTACGCCGTGGTGCAGACCCGCTTCGACTACATGGCGCAGCACGAATTCTTCTTGAACCGCATCCAGCACATCTTCATGCACCATCTGGGGCCGTATCTGATCGCGCTGGCGTGGCCTGGCGAGGCACTGTTGCGCGGCATGCCCGCGCCGCTGCGCCGCCTTACCGGATCACGCATCCTGCGCGGCATACTGTCGGTCGTGCAGCAGCCGCTGCCGGCGTGCCTGCTGTTTGTCGGCCTGATCTATGTGTTCCTGATCCCCGCGGTCCAATTCCAGGCGATGATCGACCCGCGTCTCTATGCCATCATGAACTGGAGCATGATCGGCGACGGCCTGCTGTTCTGGATCCTTGTGCTGGATCCCAGGCCAAAGGCGCAGGCCGGCATCAGCTACGGCATGCGAATGGCCCTGCCGTTCGGAGTTATGTTCCCGCAGATCGCGCTTGGCGCCCGCATCGCGTTCGGCCAGGGCAACCTTTACCAATATTATGACCTGTGCGGCCGGTTTTTCGCCTCGATCCCGCCGGCGACCGACCAGCATATCGGCGGCATCGTCGTATGGATCCCCGCCGGCATGATGAGTGCCGTCGGATTCCTCACCGTTCTGAACGCGCTTCGCATCCATGAGGACAGCCTGCCCGCGATCGATGAGCCTGACGATGAAGCAGCCAGCCCGACGCGCATCGTGCTTTATGCGTCTTCCTGGACCGGCCGCCGCTAGCGCAGTTCCGGCATTGGGTAATCAGGGACGGATCGACGCCGGCGGCGATCACACCATCCGATCGATCCGCTCCAGCAGCCCGGGCGATTGATGCTGCGTGATCAGCGTCCGCAGGTCCGCCGTGGTGCCGGCAATGTCCGGCTTCTGCGTTGCCATCGAGTCGACCAGCAGGCGCACATTGCCATCCTGGTCGAACACATAGACGATCGAACTGTGCGTGACCGTGTACGCGTGCCCATTCTCTGCGGGGGTGACAGAAAAGGCCACGCGGTAGCGCCGCGCCAGCGCCGCCAGTTCATCGGGCGTGCCGCGCAACCCGACCATCTGGGGCGCAAACAACGATACGTAGGTCTTCAGCGTCGTCAGCGAATCACGGTTCGGATCGACGGTCACGAACAGGATGCGCACCTGATCCGCGTGGCCGCCGAGATTGCGCAGCACCGCTGCCAGGTTGGTCAGCGTGGTGGGGCAGAAATCAGGACATTGGGTGTAGCCGAAATACAATAGCGTGACCTTGCCACGAAAATCGGCCGCGGTGACCGGCTTGTCCGTGGCTGCATCGGTCATGGTGAATGCCAGCGTCGGCAGATCGCCCGATATGTCTTGCTCGTGCCATTGGGTTTTCCGATCGCAGGCAGTCAGCGGCAGAGCCGCCGCACAACTCGCACAGATCAACACCTGCCTTCGTGTCACCGCCATCGCCTCGACTATCGCGCCAGAGGTTCAAACACAGTAAGTTAATTCGCGCTAAGATTCCGATAAGGTCAGGTTGCTGCGTGTGGCGTGGCCAAAGCAAGAATCAGGGCGATGACTCCATGACTGAGCCGCTGCGGCAATTGGGCCCCGGGATCTGGATGGCCGATGGTCCGGTGGCATCGTTTCACGGCTTCCCGTATCCAACGCGAGCGGCCGTCATCCGGCTGTCCCAGGGGGGCCTCTTCATTTGGTCACCCGTCGCGCTCTCGAGCATGCTGCGCGGCTCAATCGACTCGCTTGGCCCTGTGCATTGCCTCGTCTCGCCGAATGCGCTGCACCACCTGTTCCTGGCAGAGTGGCAGTCCGCCTATCCGGCCGCGCGCCTCTACGGTTCGCCGCGGCTGCACCGCAAGCGCCAGGACCTGGCCTTTGCCGGCGTGCTCGGCGATGCGTCGGAACCCGAGTGGGCCGCCGACATAGATCAGGTCGTCGTCCGCGGAAGCTTTGCGCTGACCGAAACCGTGTTCTTTCATCGCAGCAGCCACACGGTTCTCTTCGCCGATTTGATCCAGAATTTTCCTCGCGACTGGTTCAAGGGGTGGCGCGGCGTCGCGGCGCGGCTCGGCGGGATAGTCGCCCCCGATCCTGGCACACCGAGTGATTGGCGCGCGAGTTTTCTCAACCGCAACGCAGCTCGTGTCGCGCTGGGTCAAATTCTCGCCTGGCCGATCGAACGGGTGCTGATCGCCCACGGGGATCTGCCGGCTGCGGATGGCGCAGCGTTTGTGCGGCGCGCCTTTACCTGGTTGCTCGGGCGTCACGGCTCGGCCTGACCGGCCGGCGTCCGTTGGCGTCCGACCGGAAGCGTCCCGTGCGTCGCTGTTCTCGCGGCATCCGGTTTCTGGGCGGCATCCGCATTCGGGCCGGCCAGACTTTCAGATTTGCGCCGTCCCACGGCGGCGATGAATTGCTCGGACATCGCCGCATAGATTGGCTTCGGACAAATCATCCGCGAGAAGATCGTGCCCAGCGCCGCAGCCGCCGATACCGCGACTGTCATTTCGATATTATTGGTCATCTCCAGCACGATCACCGCCGCCGTGATGGGCGACTGCACAACGCCGGAGAAATACGCGGCCATGCAGAGCATCGCCAGCGCGCTGATCGGCAAGTGCGGAAACAGCGGCACAAACCAGTATGCCAGTCCCGCGCCGACCGAGAGCGACGGTGCGAAGATGCCGCCTGGGATGCCCGACATGTAGGAGATGACCGTAGCGGCCCATTTCAACAACGGAAAAGACGGTGGCAACAGCAACGTGCCATGCAGCGCGCCACGCGCCTGGGCATAGCTGGAGCAGAATGCAAGGCCACCGGACAGATGACCGACCGTGGCGAGGATCAGTCCGCACAGCATGGCGAACCCGATGGGCTGGCGCTCCACCACCCAGGCGAGCCAACGCGGAAATTTCGCCACCGGGATTATCAGCACGCGCGCGAAGGCGCCGCCGAGCAAGCCGCCGACGATTCCGATCGGCAGTAGCGCTGCCCAGGTCGTGCCCCACGGCATCACGGCGCTCACCGTGCCGAAATAAGTATAGTTGCCAACCAGCGCCAGCATCGCCATGCCGCTGAGCGCCGTGACCATCAGCAGGCGGCGGCCGACATAGCCGTCGATATGGTAATGTGCCATCTCCTCGATGGCGAACACGGCTCCGGCGATCGGCGTATTGAAAGCGCTGGCAATACCGGCCGCGCCGCCGCATAGCACCAGCAGGCGCAGCAGGTCGTGCGACGGCTTCAGCCCCAGCCGCCCCACACTGTTCATGACGCTGCAGGAAATTTGCACCGTCGGCCCTTCCTTGCCGATGGAGGCGCCGCAGACAAAGCCCACCAGCGTCAGCAAAATTTTGCCGATGGCAATGCGCCACGACAGCATCGCGTTGGCGAATTCCATCCCTTGCATTTCCATCGCAGCCATGGCCTGCGGAATGCCGCTGCCCTGCGCGCCGGGGAACACCTTGCGCGTCAGCAGCGCCACCACGCCCAGTCCGATCGGGCACAAGGCAAACACGATCATCGGATGCGGGCCGGTGAACGCAAAGAACAGATTGATCGCCTTCGTGGTGCCCAGTCCGAATCCGACCGAGATCGTGCCGACAATGATCGCGCTGATGCAGAACAGAAGCCGCTGGTGCCAAGCTTCAGTCATGGAAAAGCGGCGACGCTTGAGCGGTTTCTGATTTACCACGACGTTCAGCTTTTGCTATTGGCAAATTCAAGCGGCTTGGGGCTATGGCGTTCCAGCGCCGGCTCGCCGTGGCGGATCAAGTCGCTGCTGCTCTGGCCCATTTCAGCACGGAAGGCAACGCTGTAAAGCGTTCTCCCGATTGCCCGCGTGGTCAGCATCTGCGTCGTGGTGGATCGCGATGCAGTGTCCATGCGCTCGATGAACGGGCCGCCGCGGCGTTGGTACTAAGGATCTCGTGCAATGCGACCCGGACGCGCCAGGTCATCAGGACAAACTGCCGTCGATCAATTTGACTCCGATCGTCGTTAGACCAGCGTCCCTACGCACCGATCGTGCTTGTCATTGCGGGGCAGATGCGCAGGCAGCAATCTCGGTCGGGCAGAGGCCGGAACGTACGACCCGGCGTGACCGAGATTGCGTCGCCGCTTCGCTCCTCACCATCGCACGCAGCAGTTTCAGATGATCCCATGCCCACGTGCCGATGGGACCCGACTGCCTGCGCCGCTTATCACGACTTCGGCGCCCGCGTCATCCTTCGCCCACCACGCGGAACCCGCGCCGCCGTGCCCGCGGTGAAGCCCCCGCCGGCAATTCCAGCGGCAGCAGCGGCGCCCGGTCGCGGGTCCCGTCACCCACCGTATCTGCGGCTTCTTCTTCCGCCTCCGGAATATCGCGGCGCCCCAGGTAGTTCGCGGCAAGATGGCGAAACACGTAGTCCAGCAATGACGTGGCGTTGCGCGCTGCCGGATCGCCCTCCACCGCGCCGGCCGGGCCGAAGCGGGTGAAGGTGAACGCCTCGACGAAGGTCTCCAGCGGCACGCCGTGTTGCAGGCCCAGGCTCACCGCGACGGCGAAATTGTCCATCAGGCCGCGGAACGCCGCGCCTTCCTTGTGCAGGGCCAGGAAGATCTCGCCCAACGTGCCGTCCGCATATTCGCCCGTGCGCAGATACAGCTTGTGCCCACCCACTGCGGCTTTCTGCGTATAGCCGGCGCGGCGGGCAGGCAGGTCGCGACGATAGCTGACCTGCGGTGACTGCCGTCCCTCCAGGGGCCGCGGCGGCATGGCATGGACATAGGGCGCGACCGCGTCGTGCATGGCCGCGTGTGCGGCCGCCGTCACCACCGGCAGAGGCGGCGTGCCGGCCAGTTCCTGCGCCAACGCCTCCTCCGGAGCGAGCCCGCTGACCGCCAGCCAGGCACGCGTGGCCCGGGTCAGCCCGCCGGCTTGGCTCAGGGGAGAGAAGGCTGGGGCGATGCCGCCGGTCTCCACGCCCAGCAGGGCGTCGGCCGGACCGGGCGCGGCGATCGCTGTGGTTGCCGCGTGACGTGGCGGGCCGGCGTTGAGGGCGGCGTCACGCGCCGCCTGCGCGGCCTCCATGAGGCCAAGAACAGCGGCGTGGGCCGGTGGAGCGGGCCAGCCCGGCGGTGCGGGCCGGGATAAGGCCGCCACGGCCAGCCCCGGCGCGCGCGCGGACGCGGCGTCGGCGTGACCACGCAGGATTGCGCCCAGGCTGCGGGCGATATCGCGGGCGGCGTCCGAGTCGTATCGCACGCCGAGGGCTGCCAGCAGTCCGAACAGGTCAGACATGCCGACCGCGATCCGCCGGGCGCCCGGCACGGCCAGGGTCAAGGCCAGGACCGCCGTCTCCACGGCTTCGGCGAAGCCGGCGGTGTCGAAGCCGGTGGACGCGTCCAGGAAGGCCGGCAGGTTTAGGGTGAATGCCGGGGCCGGATCGGGAACGCCCTGCCAGACCGCGGCGCATGGCGCGCCGCGGCGCGTCCGCAGCAGGTGGTGCAGGCGGTCGGCGAGCGGCAATGTCAGCCCAAGCGCTGCGGCGCGCGTGGCGATCGGGGCGATCCAGGCCTCGGCCGCTTCGCCTAGGACGGTCGGTCCCGTTCCCGGTGCCAGTTCCGCCAGGGCGGCGGCAGCGGTTTCCTCCCAGGCGGCGGGCAGGGTGACGAACCGGGCCGGCTCATCCGGATCGACCCCGCAGGAGGTCCGCCGCGTCCGTATGCCTCGCCATGCCGGGGGAACAGGCTGTTTGTTTCGCATGGCTTCACGCTACAACCCACCGCACGGCGTGCAAAGGGGTATTTTGTGTGACAGCGCGCTACCCAACACCACATGCTGGGAGCAGGTCCCAGGGAGTCTATAAAATACAGGGCGGTGCAACCAAGACGGGCAACACGTTGTCAGCACACCGACCGAAACTGGCGACAGAGCGCGTCCAACCACGAGTGCCACGCTTGGCACCCGTGTCCGGGCAAGCACGCCAGCCGGTATCCGTTCAGCCGGGCTCCGTCCGGTCCATGCTGCGGAAGGTGACGGAAAAGCGCAGCGCGCCAAGCGGCGGGATGCTGTGTTCCCAGACCGACCGTGCCGCACCCCGCAAGACATAAGCCGAGCGCGGTTCCAGCATCGCGGCATAGCGTTGCCGCTTCCCCGCACTCTGGCGCCGCAGCAGGAAACGGCAGCAGGATGCCAGGGAAACACCGATCACCTCACCAAATTCCGCTCGGTCGCGGTGCCACCCGATCCCTGCTCCCGCCGGGTATTCCGTCACCAGCGCCTGCCGCAGCGAGTCGGGTGCGATGCCGGCAAACGCCGCGGCAGCGGCGCGGAGCGGCAACAGGAAATCCGGGATCTTGGGCGCCGCGACCAGCCGGCTGGTGCCGTAGTCGTAGCGGGCCCCGAAGGACGCGACCCGGCGCTTGCCCTCGAACCCGTGAAACTCGAATGGCCGGAACGGCAGTTGCCGGAACGCCGCGAGCAACCCGGCCTCATGCTCCGGCGTGAGCAAGCCGTCGCGATAGGCAAATCCGTCCGGCGCCGCGGACAAGCCTGGTAGCTCCGACTGGACCGGTGCCATGATCAAGTCTGCTCCCTCGGTTCACGCCCGGTGGACCAACCCGCAATGACTGCGTATATGGCCCGCATGAACATCGTGACCTGGTTGTTCACCAAGCTGCACGGGCGTCAGGTGGGCACCGACGCGGCCGGCAACATCTACTATACCGAGCGCCGGCCCCGGCCCGACGCCCTGCGAACGCGGCGCTGGGTGGTGTACGCCGGGGCACCGGAGGCGTCCGACGTGCCGCCCGAATGGCACGCCTGGCTGCACTATACCACCGACGCGCCCCTGCCGACCGATCACCGGCGCCCCTGGCAGAAGCCGCATCTGCCGAACCTGACCGGGACGCCGCTGTCCTATCGGCCGCCGGGTAGCGACTATGAGGGCGGGCGCCGCGAACGGGCGACCGGTGACTACGAAGCCTGGACGCCCGGCAGCTAACGGGCCCCGCACGCTCATGCCGCGTCGCAATTTCGCCGAGGTGCTGGTCGGCGCCGTCGTGCTGCTGGTCGCCGCCGGGTTCCTGGCCTATGCCATTTCTCATTCCGGGCGCGGGCCGAGCAGTGGGTATCAGCTTTACGCGAAGTTCGACCATATCGGCGGGCTGACGGTGGGCAGCGACGTGCGCATGGCGGGGGTGAAGGTGGGGAGTGTGGACACCACCGCGCTGGATCCGAAAACCTATCAGGCGCTGGTGGGATTCACCGTGGCGGACGACGTAAAGCTGCCGAAGGACAGCAGCGCCATGATCGCGAGTGAGAGCCTGCTGGGGGGCAATTACCTGTCCTTGTCGCCCGGCGGCGATGAGGCGACGTTGCAGCCGGGCCAGACCGTGACCATTACCCAAGGCGCGGTGAATATCGAGGAACTCCTGGGCAAGTTCATCTTCAGCGCCAGCAATCTGGCAACCAGTGTGCAGCAGGGCGGTGGCGGCAGGGCTGGCCAGCCAGGCGCCAGCCAAGGCGGCGCAGGCCAAGGTGGCGCAGGCCAAGGCGGGGCAGGCCAAGGCGGGGCAGGCCAAGGTGGGGCCAGCCAAGGCAGCGGGGCGTCGGGTGGCGGGCTGCCGCCGCTGGGCGCGAAGTCGCCATGATCCCCCCGGCACCCAAGCAATGGCCGGGGCTGGACGGCAACAGCGTCGGCTGCCGCGAGAAACTGCGCGTGCTGACCGAGAACTACACCGAGCTGGCGCAGGTGATGCAGGACGCGTTCGAGGACGCGGTGCTGATGGGCGTAGAAGAGCGAGCGATGCGGCAGGTGCTGGCGGATATGGTGGCGGGACTGGAGTCGCCGAAGCGGTCGCGATGAGGCGATCGCTTCTGGTAGGACTGGCGGCGGTGATGCCGCTGCTGGCACGGGCACAGGAACCGCCGCAGGCACCGATCACTGCCACGCCGCTGATGCCGCCGAGCGTGCAGTATCCCTCGCCGGGGGGCGGGCAGGGGCAGGCGGGACAGGGCGGCTACCAGGACCAACAGCAGGGTCAGCCGGGCAATGGCGGGCAGCAGCCTTACCAGCCATATCAGGGGCAGCAGACCTACCCGCCGCAGCAATCCTATCAGGGGCAAGCGCCCTACCAGGGCCAGCCAGGATACCAGAACCAACCGTCGTATCAGGCGCAACCGCCCTATCAGACCCAGCCTCCATACCAGGGCCAGCCATCGTACCAGCAGCAGCCCAATCCGGCGCAACAGCCTTACCAGGGTCAGCCGGGCTACCAAGGGCAGCCAGCCTATCCCGGCCAGCCTACTTACCAGGGCCAACCCGCGTACCAGGGCCAGCCGGGCTATCAGGGTCAGCCTGCTTATCAGGGTCAGCCGGGTTATCAGGGCCAGCCAACCGGCCAGGGCCAGCCAGCGCAGCCTTCCGCCTCTCCCGGCCAGCCCGCCCCGGCGCAGCAATCACCGCAGGGACAGGCGCCGGCGCAGGCACAACCGACGTCAGGCAACCCCCCAGTGCAGAACCAGCCGGCGGAGAACCAGCCGGGGCAGAACCAGATGACCCCCGGGCAGCCAGGGCAGGCGCCATCCGCCGGGGCCGCCGTACCAGGGCAGCCCCCGGCCGAAGGCCAGCAGCCCGCGGCCCCTGCGCCGCCGCCGCCGAACGTGTGGCTGCCGCAGGGTGGCGCCGTCCTCCAGGCGCTCGACAAGGTGAACGCGATTACCCAGACTCTGACGGTAAAGAACGGGCAGACCGTCACCTTCGGGTCGTTGAGCATCACCGTGCAGGCCTGCGAGATCCGTCCGCCCGATGTGCCGCAGGACGCGGCCGCCTACCTCGTGATCACCGACAGCCATCCGGACCAGCCGGGCTTCAAGGGCTGGACCGTGAAGTCGGACCCGTCTTTGTCAATGCTGGAACACCCGCTCTACGACATCCGGGTTGAGGGATGCACCCCGTGACCCTGGCCGTGACCCTGGACACGCTGCCGCCGTTCGATGCGACGGCGCTGCTGCTGGACCTGGACGGCACGCTGCTGGATCTGGCGCCTCGGCCCGACGCGGTGATCGTGCCACCCGGCCTGACCGACACGTTGCTGACGCTGCGGCGCAGGCTGGACAACGCGGTGGCCGTGATCACCGGGCGCCCGGTCGAGTTCGTGGACTCCGTGCTCGGCGACGCAGTCTATGCGGTCGCCGGCGAGCATGGCGGAGCGGTGCGCCAGGCCCTCGGCGCACCGGTGGAGCGTCCGCCGTTGCCCTCGCCGCCGGCCGCGTGGCTGGCGGCGGCCGAGCGCCTGGCCGCAGCGCAGCCCGGCCTGCTGCTGGAACACAAGGCACGCGGCTTCGCCGTGCATTTCCGCGCCGCACCCGAGGCCGGGTCGGCGGTGCACGATGCTCTGACCGCATTGCTGGCCGGGCAGGACGCGTTCGAGCTGCTGGCAGCGCATATGCTCTGGGAAGTGCGCCCGCGCGGCACCGACAAGGGCAAGGCGGTCGATGTGCTGATGGCCGCGCTCCCATTCCGTGGCCGCCGTCCCCTGTTCATTGGCGACGACGTGACCGACGAGGATGCGATCCGGACGGCGCGCGCGATGGGCGGGGCGGGGTTCCAGGTGGATGCCGCCTTCGGCTCGCCGGCGGGAGTGCGAAGGTGGCTGCGGGAGTCGGCGGAGAAGGGGACATGGGCGGCGTTACCGGCAGCGACGAACGCTGGGGGCTGTTATACCAACCGGCGAAAAGATTGACGTACGACCGGGCGCCTCGTGTCATGCCGACGAAGGTCGGCATCCACGGCTCTTTCCAGCTTGTGGCAAGGCAAGTCGTGGATGGCGGGCCTTCGCCCACCATGACGATGAACGCGGCGGACAAGTCAATCTTTCCGGCGGTAGGTGTAAGCCGCCGGATCGCGGCTGTTTCAGAACACCTTCCTGCGCCGCGACTTGCGCGGGTTCTCGCGCGGATACGCCAGGCCGCTCACCGAGACGTTGAGGTTGGCCAGCAATTTCGCCATCTCGATTGCAGCGCGGTAGCCCTCCAGCACCGGCACCTCCCAGCCGATCTCGTGCAGACGTTCCTGCAGGTACGCCTGCATCCAGAATGTCGCTGAGCAACCGAGAATGATCGATTCGGCACCGTCCTCCTCGATCGCAGCGATCGCGGCTTCGACCGAGCGTTCCAGCATCTCGGATCGCTCGCCGCGCATGACCTGAGCTTTCTCTGACTGGATGTTCGGCGCGCCGGAACGCGATGGCCGTGGCAATGGGCAGTCGATATTGCGGATCGAAGCGCACTGGTTGGTGAAGCGGTACTGTACGACCAGATTGTAGTAGTGCATATTGTGCAATTCGGTAATGTCGATCACGCTGAACTTATTGCCCAGCATGCTGGCGAGATGCATTTGGGCGTGGGCACAGGCGGTGACCGGAATGTTGTGGCGCTGGCCGATCTCGCGCGCTTCGATGAAGCCGGGGTCACCGCCGCCGAGCAGGACGATGGCGTGATACCGGCCCGATTCGCAGGCTTCACGTACGATCGGCAGACGTCGACATCCGACCAGGGCAAATTCCTCGCGCGTCTCCACGTAGGAGTCGCCGATGGGTGCGATCGGCCCCGGGTGCAGCTCCCATTCGACATCTGCCAACAAGGGCGCGACGCCGGCGTAGTTCATCAACTGCGCTTCCTTGCCGCCGCCTTGCGGCCGCAGGTAATGCGGCGAGCTTTCAGCCAGAGTGAACGCCTGCACCAGCAGCAATCGTTTGCGTTGCGTCGTCATGTCAATTCCAGCTCCCTGGTGTCATACCAACCGGCCCGGTGCGCTCGTCTTGTGCGCGCATCACCGCGCGACGACGAACGGCTCTGTCTTTGTCAACGAGATCCGGTGATTCAGTGCGGGGCCGGGCACCTGAATTCGGTTTGCTGAGGCGTGAGGCCCCGAGGGGAGATAACTGCTCCACCGGGTTGCCCACGCGCAGCGATCTGACGCATTCGCGTCAGATCGGCTTGCCTGCGCTGCCAGGCCAGTTTGCCATCAGCCCGTTGCTCGGTAGCGTCTTGTCCATCGCCTTATGCGCCGTTTCCGCGCCAGCGACGGGGAGGCCCTTCGGATCCAGCAGGCCGATCTGAACGAGAACAGATGCCTGATCCCAGTAGATGTGTTCGTGTACCAGCTTGTCGCCACTGAACT
>Ga0335074_10001564_pt1 | contig 31013 bp, 32 predicted proteins | sample Lox_Sample_23_FD_206715 | JGI IMG/M metagenome (GOLD analysis project Ga0335074, IMG submission 206715) | Soil microbial communities from Loxahatchee National Wildlife Refuge, Florida, United States - Lox_Sample_2.3 | ecosystem: Environmental > Terrestrial > Soil > Wetlands | place: USA... | reverse complement strand
GTCGTTATCGTTGGCACTGTGGGGCCAGGTCGTACTCGCACGTCACCCCGCCCCGGTCCCGGGCCACCGTATGGTCCAGGTCGCACCTGGAGGCGGGCTGCCCGCAGCCGGGGGCCGCCGCCTCCTTGCGCCGGCGGACCGCGTCCGCGTCGAGCTTGAGGACCTCGCCGACCCGGCGCCACTCGGGGGGATCAGGGCCGGCTCGTCCGGTCTGCGGTCGCGGGAGGGTTCCCGGGGCATGTACCACCGCCCGTTCGGGATAAGGGTCTGGAATTTGTTCTACAAGAAGTTTATCATGACACTACTAGTGATACAAGCAGATAGTGAACATATTTTCAAGATCTTTTCGAATGAATGGCAAAGCGGGGAGCGGTGCTACCGTTGGCTGGTTGGAGCTGGGTCGTCCGGGACGGGAGGTGGTGAGCGCTCCATGATCCAGGCGGTGGTGTTCGACCTGGACGGCGTGCTGATCGACTCCGAGCCGGTGTGGGAGCAGGTCCGGCGCGGACTGGTGGCCGAACGGGGCGGGCACTGGGCCCCCGACGCCCAGCGCAGGCTCATGGGCATGAGTACCCAGGAATGGGCCAGGTACCTGAGCGAGGATCTCGGCGTCGGCCTGCCGCCCGAACAGGTAGCCGAGCTGGTCATCGACCGGATGGCCGCCCGGTACACCGAGGAGGTGCCGCTGCTGCCCGGCGCGGCGGATGCGGTGCACCGGATGGGCGCGCGCTGGCCATTGGGGGTGGCGAGCTCGTCGCCGCCTAGGCTGATCGACACCGTCCTGCGGTTCGCTGGGTTGCGTTCTTGCTTCCAGGTCGTGTTGTCGACCGAGCAGGTGGCGCACGGCAAGCCGGCTCCGGACATCTACCTGGCCGTGACCGCCGGGCTGGGCTGCCCGCCGCCGGACTGTGCGGCGGTCGAGGACTCCTCGAACGGGCTCCGCTCGGCCGGTGCCGCAGGCCTGCGGGTCATCGCGGTCCCGCAGCCGGCCTATCCGCCGGATCCGGACGCTCTCGCGCAAGCCAGCCTGGTCCTGCCCGGCCTGGCCGGACTGACCATGGACGCGGTCGCGGCGCTGGGCGGGAACTAAGGACCAGCCCGCAGCGCTTAATCTCACGACGGCGAAATGCGGGCCCCCGGGCCCGGTGAGGATCGGGAGAGGCCATGAGCTCCTCGCTTGCGTACGGCTCCTACGGATCGGCCACGCAGGACCGGACCCGGACGCTGTTCGGGCAGACGATGGGGTACGTCGCGGTCACCGCCGGCTTCTTCGCGCTGGGCTCCTACCTGGGCCGCAACCTGTCCCAGGGCTGGACCTTCGTGTGGTTCATCGTGGCCATTGCCTGCCTGATCACGATGAACTTCACCGCCCGGCGATCGAGGTCCGGGTCGCTGTCCACGGTGCTGCTGTTCGTGGTCGGGACGGCGCTGGGGCTGGCCATGGCGCCTCTCCTGGTCTACTACGCCACAACGAGCCCGCGGACGCTGTGGGAGGCCGGCGGCGCCACCGCGCTGTTCATCGCCGGATTCGGGGCGGCCGGGTACGCGACGCGACGGGACCTGTCCGGGCTCGCCCGGGTGAGCTTCTGGGCCCTGGTCGCCCTCATCGTGTTCGGCATCGTGCTGATCTTCGTCCATATCCCGCACGGCGAGCTGATCTACTCGGTGCTCGGACTGGTCATCTTCGCGGGCCTGACGATGTTCGATTTCCAGCGGCTCCGCCGCTCGTCGGACCTTGACTCGGCCCCGCTGATCGCCGCGAACATCTTTCTCGACGCGCTGAACGTGTTCCTGTTCTTCCTGCGGATCTTCTCCGGCGGCCGCGACTAGGCAGGGAGCCGGGTCGACAATAGGTACATGCGGTGGCGTAGCGCGCTGGCGAAGCCGGTGAGGTGGATCAGGTCGGCCCGGTTCGCCATGCTGCTCTGCGGCGCGGTCCTGGTCCTCACGTTCCCCGACGCGAACCTGGAGTTCCTGGCCTGGTTCGGGCTGGTACCGGGGCTGGTGCTCATCGTCAGGTCACCCACGGCGCGGGAAGGCGGGGTGCGCGCCTGGTGGCTCGGGGCCGGTTACCTGATCGCGACGCTGTACTGGATGGCGCCCGAGATCGGCCCGGCGGTGCTGCTGGTCGGCGTGGTGGTCGGGTTGCTGTGGATACCGTTCGGCGTGGCCGCGCAGAAGCTGCTGCGCCCGCCGCTCAGCTGGCCGCGGGCGCTGGCCGCCCTGGCGGTGCTGCCGAGCTGCTGGCTGCTCACCGAGTGGCTGAGGTCCTGGCAAGCGCTGGGCGGCCCGTGGGCCGTGTTCGGCGTCAGCCAGTGGCAGCACCCGGCCGTGCTCGCCCTCGCCTCGGTCGGCGGGGTCTGGCTGATCAGCTTCGCGCTCGTGCTGGCGAACGTGGCCATCGTCATCGCGCTGGAGTGCCTGCCGCGGATCGGAACGGCCGTCCTGCCCGGGGCCTCGTGGCGGCCGGGGCTCGTGGTCCTGGGCGTGGCCGCCGGGCTGGCCAGCCTCGGCGCCGGGCCGCTGGCGTTCGCGCTGACCCCGGCCAACCCGGCCGTCCGGTACGTCACGATCGCCATGGTGCAGCCGGGCGTGGTCCTCGACGCCAGCCTGCGCTCGCACGCGTCGCAGGCGCTGACGGCCGACCTGAGCCGGGGCGGCACGCTGGGCGGCGTGCGGCCGGACCTGATCGTCTGGGGCGAGAGCAGCATCGCAGAAGACCTCACGCTGCCGGGCAGCCACGCCCTGCTGAGCCAGATCGAGGCGCTGTCGACGGAGGACGGGGCCGAGATCCTGGTGGACCAGGACGCCACGCCGCCCGGCAAGGGCCACGAGAAGTGGTCGGTCCTGGTCGGTCCCTCCGGGATCAAGGGCATCTACGTCAAGACGCGGCTGGTGCCGTTCGGCGAGTACATACCGCTCCGGCAACAGCTCGGCTGGCTCACCAAGATCAGCAAGGCGGCGTCGTCGAACATGATCCCCGGGACCGGCGCGCACCTGCTGAACGCGACCGACCGGACCGGGAAGCCGCTGCCGATCGGCGTGCTGATCTGCTTCGAGTCCGCATTCCCCGACATGGCCCGGGTCGACACGGACATGGGTGCGCAGCTGATCGTCTACCAATCAGAAACGTCGACCTTCCAGGGCACCTGGGGACCGGACCAGCACGCCTCGCTCGCCGGGGTGCGAGCGGCCGAGACCGGGCGGCCCGTGGTCCAGGCCGCCCTGACCGGGGACACGGTCGCCTACGACGCCAGGGGCCGGCTGCTGGCCTGGATGGGGCAGTCCGGGCACGGCGTGGTCACGGTCAGGCTCGGCCTGCCCGCGGCCTCGGCCAGGACCGTCTACGACCGGCTCGGTGACTATGTTCCGTGGGCCGCCGTGGGCGTCGTCGTGCTCGCCGCGCTGGTCATGTTTGCGAATTCTCGCGGCCTTACTGGCCGCAGTGCTGGTAATGGGCGCCGGGATGAGGCAGAATACGTAACGCACTCCGTGCCGAATTGATGTCGCCGCTGGGGAAGGTGAACGACGTCTGAGGAGGCACGGTGTCGGCAACTGGTGTTCTGTACGTTCATTCGGCGCCCCCCGCGCTGTGTCCCCACATCGAGTGGGCCGTAGCCGGGATAGTAGGGGCGCCCGTTAGCATGCCCTGGGCCGGTCAGCCGGCCGCCCCGGGTTCCCTGCGCGCCGAGCTCACCTGGCAGGCGCGCCCCGGCACGGCGGGGGCGATCACGTCCGCGCTGGCCGGGTGGAACCGGCTCAGGTTCGAGGTCACCGAGGACAGCTCACCCGGCTGTGACGGCGTGCGGCATTGCTACACACCGGACCTCGGCACGTTTACCGCCGTGACGGCGGCCAACGGCGACATCGTGGTACCCGAGGACCGCCTGCGCACGGCGCTGGAGCGGGCCGCACGGGTCGGTGCCGCGCCGCTGGAGGCGGAACTCGGCCTGCTGCTGGGCACGGCCTGGGACAACGAACTCGAGCCGTTCCGCCGGGCCGCCGACGGCGCCCCGGTCCGCTGGCTCAACGCGACCGGCTGACCTGGGGTCACCAGCTGGCGGGGACCGGCATGCCCTCGCTGTAGCCGGACGCGCTCTGCAGGCCCACCACGGCCCGCTCGCTGAACTCCGGCAGGTCCCGCGCTCCCGCGTAGCTGCACGCGGAGCGCAGCCCGGCCACGATCAGGTCGATCAGGTCCTCCACGCCGGGGCGCGCCGGATCCAGGTACATGCGCGCCGACGAGATGCCTTCCTCGAACAGCTCCTTGCGCGCCCGCTCGAACGGGGAATCGCTGGCCGAGCGCAGGCGTACCGCCCGCGCCGAGGCCATCCCGAAGCTCTCCTTGTACAGCCGGCCTTCGGGCGAGCGGAACGTGTCGCCCGGTGACTCGAACGTCCCGGCGAACCACGACCCGATCATCACGTTGGAGGCGCCGGCGGCGAGCGCCAGCGCCACGTCCCGCGGGTGCCTGACCCCGCCGTCGGCCCAGACGAACGCGCCGAGCCGCCCGGCCTCCCCGGCGCACTCCAGGACGGCCGAGAACTGCGGCCGCCCCACCCCGGTCATCATCCGCGTCGTGCACATCGCGCCCGGCCCGACGCCGACCTTCACGATGCCGGCGCCCGCCGCGACCAGGTCGGCGACCCCGGCGGCGGTGACCACGTTCCCGGCCACCACGGGGACCGAGGGCGACAGGCCGCGCACGGCCTGCAGCGCGCAGATCATCTTCTCCTGGTGCCCGTGCGCGGTGTCTACCACCAGCACGTCCGCCCCCGCGTCGAGCAGCAGCTTGGCCTTGGCGGCCACGTCCCCGTTGACGCCGAGGGCGGCGCCCACCCGGAGCCGGCCCGAGGCGTCGACGGCGGGGGAGTACAGGGTGGCGCGCAGCGCACCGGTCCTGGTCATGATGCCCACGCAGCGGCCGCCGGAGTCCAGGACCGGCGCCAGCCGGTGCCGGCCCTCGTGCAGCAGCGCGAAGGCCTGCTCCGGCGGCGTGCCCGCGGGCAGCGTGAACGGGTCGGCCGACATCACCTGGCGGAGCTGGGTGAACCGGTCCACCCCCAGGCAGTCGGCCTCGGTGACCACGCCGACCGGCCGCCCGTCCTCGACCACCACCACGGCGTTGTGCGCCCGCTTGGGCAGTAGGCTGAGCGCGTCGCCCGCGGTATCGGTCGGCCGCAGGGTCAGGGCGGTCTCCGCCACCAGGTCCCGCGACTTCACCCAGGCGATCACGTCCGCGACCACGTCGGCGGGGATGTCTTGCGGGAGGATCGCGACGCCGCCGCGCCGCGCGACCGTTTCCGCCATCCGCCGGCCCGAGACGGCGGTCATGTTGGCCGTCACGATCGGGATGGTGGCGCCGCTGCCGTCGGCGGTGGCCAGGTTCACGTCCAGCCGCGAACCGAGGGCCGACCGGCCCGGCACCATGAAGACGTCGCTGTACGTCAGGTCATGCTCGGGAGCTTTCCCGTGGAGAAATCGCACCCCTCGGAGCCTAGGCCACGTTCAGCCCGAACGCCGCGAACATGATGTCCGCGATGCGGTCGGCCATCTCTTCTTCCGGGAGGGGGAGCTCGGTGCTGACGAGGAAGTTCACCCGCTCAAGCATCATCAGGCAGGCCAGGGCCGTCAGGTCGGCGCGGTCCTGGTGCCGTCCGGCCGCCTGGGCGGCGGCGGTCATGCCCGTGGTCATGGCCTCGGCGATGCTGAAGAACAACTTCAGTCCGTCGCCGAACATCTCCCCGGGCGCGTTCGCCGAGCTGAGGGTGCGGAGCACGGTCCCGTGGACGGCGTAGGCCTTGAAGAACTTGCGCACCCACATGCGCAGCACCTTCAGCCCGGTCTCGTCACTGGTGACGACGGGGAAGTCGCCGGCCACGATCTCCATGTCGTGCAGCGCGTCCCGCATCAGCGCCTTGAAGAGGTCCTCCTTGTTGGAGAAGTACAGGTAAAACGTGCCGTGCGAGATGCCGGCCCGGCTCACCACGTCGTCCACGCGCACGCCCTGGAAGCCGCGCTCCTCGAATTCGATCATCCCGGCCTCGAGCAGCTTGCGGACGGTCTCCCGGCCCTGCGCGCGCAGCTCACGGTCCTGGGCCGGGGCACCGCCGCCCAGGGACGGCCTGGCGGGCGGTTTCCTCGGCGGCCGCCCGGCCCCGCGCGAGGCGGCACTGGCGGAGCCGCGGCTTGCCTCCTGGTTCATAGCAAGAGAGTAGCCTTCCGTGTCATAACTGCCACACATTCGGGCAACGCGGCGCCCGTGCTGGGCCCGCGGGCGCTCAACCGTGCCCTGCTCGGCCGGCAGCTGATGCTGGACCAGACCGACCTGCCCGAGGATCCCGACGCCAGGCGGGCCGGGGTGATCGGGGCCATCGAGCACCTGGTCGGGCTGCAGGCCCAGGCGCCGTTCCCGCCCTATTACGGGCTCTGGTCCCGGCTGCCAGGGTTCAGACCGGACGATCTGGCCGCGCTCATCACCGACCGGAGCGTGGTCAGGATCGCGCTGATGCGCGGGACCATCCACCTGGTGTCGGCCCGCGACTGCCTGCCGCTGCGGCGGTTGCTCCAGCCCGTGCTCGAGCGCGGGGTGCGCGGCGCGTTCGGTCGGCAACTGGCCGGCGTGGACGCCGTGGCCCTGGCCGCGGCCGGGCGGGACCTGGTGGAAGCCGTGCCGATGACGTTCAGCGCGCTGGGCGAGGCCCTCGCCGAGCGCTGGCCGCAGCACCCGCCGGCGGCTCTCGCGCAGGGGGTCCGCGCGCACGTCCCGCTCGTGCAGGTCCCGCCGCGTGCCGTCTGGGGTCGGGCCGGGCAGTCGCTGCACACCTCGGCCGAGTACTGGCTCGGCGGGCAGGCCGGCGCGGATCCCGGGTTGCCCGAGACCCTGGCCGGTCTTGTCACGCGCTACCTGGCCGCGTTCGGCCCCGCCACCGTGGCGGACGTGGCGGCCTGGTCGGGGCTGACCGGGCTGCGGGCGGTCCTCGAGGAGCTCAGGCCGTCCCTGGTCACCTTCCGCGATGAGCAGGGTGCCGAGCTGTTCGACCTGCCGTCGGCCCCGCGCCCGGACCCTGAGACACCCGCGCCGGTCCGGCTGGCGGCGGAGTTCGACAACCTCCTGCTCGCGCACGGCGACCGGGCCCGCGTGATCAGCGCCGCGAACCTGAAGCGGTTCTACACCATCAACGGCGTCTTTCCCGGGTCCGTCCTGGTCGACGGGTTCGTCGCCGGGATGTGGCGGCTGGCCCGGAGCAAGCGGTCGGCCACGCTGACCATCGAGCTGTTCGGCCCCGTCTCCCCGTCCGACCGGGACCTGGTGGCCGGGGAGGCCGAGCGGATGCTCGGGTTCTGCGCGCCGGACGCGGCCCGCGAGATCCGGTTCAGCCCGGCCTGATCAGCCCCGCCTGATCAGCACCCGCCTGATCAGGCGGGTCCCGGATCCGCGATCCGCTGGCAAACCTGCTCGGCGACGAGTGAGTAGGCGGCGACCTGCTCGGGGACGGCGCCGGTGACCATGACGGGCTGCCCGTCGTCGGCGTCCCGTGCCGCCCGGTGACTGAACGGGATCTCGGCCAGCCGGGGGATCAGCGCCCAGATGCTCTCCTCCTCCGGCGCGGTGGGAAACAGCGGGGTCGTCTCCCCGCAGCTCGGGCACACCTGGCCGCTCATGTTCTCCACCCCGGCGACCACGGCCGGGGGCGCGTCCGAACCCCGCGACCTGCGGGTGCGCGGGGCGAGGTGCGCGATCAGCCTGCGCGCGTCCTGGTGCGCGATGACCTGGGGGGTCACCACGACGAGCACGCAGAGGGGGCGGCCGGACAAGGCGAAGACGAACTGCTGGATGTCCGCCGTGCCCGGCGGCAGGTCCACCACGAGGTAATCCAGGCCGTCCCAGTCGGTGTCGGCCATCAGCCGCCGGACGAGCAGCTGGGCGATGCCTCCGGTGATGCCCAGGCCCTGGTTCTCGCCGAGCAGGAGCGCCGCCGAGGCGAGCTGCACGCCGTGCTGGCTGACGGTCTGCAGGCGGGAATCCGGCGCGCCCGGCCGGGCGAACAGCGTCACGTGGGAGGCCTCGGCGCGGCGCCGCAGGCCCATCATCCGGGGCACGTCGGGGCCGTAGAGGTCGGCGTCGACCAGGCCGGTCCGCTGTCCCTGGGCGGTCAGCGCCAGCGCCAGGTTCACGGCGACCGTGGTCTTGCCCACGCCGCCCTTGCCGCTCGCCACCGCGATGACTGGCACGTGATCCGAACTCCCCGTCATGTGCCCGAGCGTAGCCGGGCTGGCGGGCTATCCCTGAGCCGTGGCCCCCGCGGGCCCCACCCGGAGCCGTCGCAGGCCCAGCAGGCAGGTCACGGCGCTGGCCGCGCCGCAGCTGGCAGCGAACGCGTAGCCCACCCGCGGGCCGTGCGCGTCGATGAGGAAACCGACCGCGGACGACCCGGCCGCCAGGCCGACGCCGATGCCGCTGCTGAGCCAGGACATGGCCTCGGTGCTCCGGCCCGGCTTGGCCTGCGCCTCCAGCAGGCTGAACCCGGCGATCAGCGTCGGCGCGATGGTCAGCCCGCACACGTAGATCACGCAGGTCAGCGTGACCAGGTTCGGCTGGGCCCAGAACGTGGCCACGCCGAGCACGGTCAGGGTCAGCGTCAGCGCGAACCTGTTCTGGACGGGCGACCGCCACTGCCTCGACCCGTACCAGAACCCCCCCGTGGCGCTGCCGAGCGCGTACGTGCCGAGGATGAATCCGGCTAGCGGCTTGTGCCCGAAGTGCTGCGCGAACGAGACCGTGCTCAGGTCGATCGACACGAACATGGCCCCGAGCAGCAGGTACAGCGGAACAAGCACGAACAGTCCCGGCGCGGCGGCGCCGCGGTGAGCTCCCTTCGGCACCGTGGCCCCGCGGGCGGGCGGCGGCTCGGTGCCGCGCTCGGCGGCGAACCACAGCGTGCCCGCGAGGCACAGCAGCGCCGCGACGCCGACGCCGGCGGCGGGGAACACCTCGGTGGCCAGCAGCGTCACGGCGGCGGGCCCGATGACGAAGCACAGCTCGTCGGCGACCGACTCGAAGGAGAACGCGGCGTGCAGCCGCGGAGTTCCGGCGAGCAGGACGCTCCACCGGACCCGGACCATCGCCCCCAGGGAGGGCATGGACCCGCCCGCGATCGCGCCCGGCGCGAAGAACACCCAGGTCGGAGCCTTCAGCAGCACGGCCGCGATCAGCCCGGCGCTGGCGGTGGCGAACACCGCGAGCAGGACGAGCAGCACGGGGCGCTGGCCGCGGGAGTCGGTGAGCCGTGCGACCAGCGGCGAGGAGAACGCGTACGAGAGCGAGCCGGCGGCGGACACCGTGCCCGCCACGCCGTACTTCCCGGTGGACGCCGAGATGAGCAAGACGGTCCCGAGCGCGAACATGGACATCGGCATCCGCCCGATGATCCCCGCCGCCGAGAAACGCCAGGCCCCGGGGATGCGGAAGATGTCCGCGTACGGTCGCAGCGGTCGGGCCAGCAGGCGAAGTGGGGATCGGCCGACGGTGCGTTCCGCGTCGTCAACCCTCGTCATCGTCGCACGACCCCACGAACACGACGATATCGGACCGGTCCGCCCCCGGTCCCGGCCCGTCCACCCCGGCCGCCCTGGTTGGATGGTGGCATGCCCGCCTACGACGCGTTCCTGCTCGTCTCGTTCGGCGGCCCGGAAGGCCCGGATGACGTGATGCCGTTCCTGCGCAACGTCACCCGGGGCCGCGGCGTCCCGGAGGAACGGCTCGCGGCGGTGGCCGAGCACTACTACGCGTTTGGCGGGGTGAGCCCGATCAACCAGCAGTGCCGGGATCTGCTGGCCGCGGTGCGCGCCGACTTCGCGGCAGGCGGCCTGTCGCTCCCCGCGTACTGGGGGAACCGTAACTGGTCGCCCTACCTGGCCGACACGGTGCGCGCCATGGCCGCGGACGGCGTGCGGCGGGCGGTCGCCTTGGTCACGTCCGCGTACAGCTCCTACTCGAGCTGCAGGCAGTACCTGGACGACATCGAGCGGGCGCGCGCGGCCGTCGGGCCTCGGGCGCCACGGATCGACAAGATCAGGCGCTTCTTCAATCACCCGGGGTTCATCGAGCCCTTCGCGGACCACGCGCGCGCGGCGCTGGCCTTGCTGCCCGGCGAGGTGCGCGAGGACGCCCACCTGGTGTTCACCGCGCACAGCATCCCGGCCGCGATGGCTGAGGCGAGCGGACCGAGCGGCGGGCGGAGGTACGTAGCCGAGCTGACCGAGGCGTCCCGCCTTATAGCCGAACGACTCGGCGGTACTCACCCGTGGACGCTCGCCTACCAGAGCAGGAGCGGGCCGCCGTCCCAGCCCTGGCTCGAGCCTGACGTGCGTGACCATCTCGCGGAGCTGGCGAAGTCGGGGACCCTCGCCGTGGTGGTGATCCCGGTCGGGTTCGTGACGGACCACATGGAGGTCCGGCACGACCTCGACGTCGAGGCGGCGCAGGCCGCCGACGCCCTGGGCCTGGCGTTCGCGCGCGCGGCCACGCCGGGCACGCACCCGCGTTTCGTCTCGATGATCACCGAACTGGTGCGGGAGCTCATGTCAGGGCCAAGCGATACGTGCCCCGCAGACTGCTGCGGCGGGTCCCGGTGACCGATCCCGGGGCGCTGCTGCGGATCGCGATGGACGCGGCGGGCGAGGCCGGGCGGCTGCTCGCCTCCTGGCGGGGCCCTGAGCGTCCCGAGGTCATCGACACCAAGTCGAGCCCGACCGACGTGGTGACGGAGATGGACCGCCGGTCCGAGGCGCTGATTACCGAACGGATCCGCGCGGTGCGCCCCGGCGACACGGTCCTCGGCGAGGAAGGCGGCCAGACCCTGGGCGGGCCGGGCCACCCGGCTGGGGTGCGCTGGGTGGTGGATCCGCTCGACGGGACCGTGAACTACCTGTACGGCCTGCCCGACTGGGCCGTATCGATCGCGGCCGAGGTGAACGGGACCGTCCTGGCCGGGGTGGTCGCGGTGCCCCGCTGCGGCGAGATGTTCACCGCCGTAGCGGGGCAGGGCGCCTGGCTCCGCCGGGACGGGGACCCGGCGAACGCGATCCGGCTGCACTGCACGACCGGGGTGCCGCTCGGCCGGGCGCTGGTCGGCACCGGCTTTGCGTACGATCCTGAGGTCCGCCGGGTGCAGGGCGAGGTCGTCGCGGCCTTGCTGCCCCACGTGCGGGACATCCGGCGGGGCGGCGCGGCCGCCGTGGACTTCTGCTCGGTCGCCGCCGGCCGGCTGGACGCGTATTTCGAGCGCGGCCTGCACTACTGGGATTACGCGGCGGGCGGCCTGATCGCGCGCGAGGCCGGCGCGGTGGTCGGCGGGCTGTCCGGCCGGGCGGAAACCACCTCGATGGCGGTCGCCGCAGGCCCTGATCTCTACCCTCAACTGGACAAATTCCTCGCCAGGCTCGACCCGGAGCGTGACGAACGGTTAGCCCTGACCGAACCGTGATTGTCTATGGGCGCAGTTTCGGCGTGGCGCGTGTGCGCTGGGCGCGAACGTGACAGAATTCCCCGCCGGAATCGGGCACAACTAGGGCTTCCAAAGCGTTACACCCGCGCAGAATGAGTGCGCACTACGGATGAAGGGGGATGGAGTACTCAGATGGCTACCGACTACGACAGCCCGCGGAAGACGGACGACGACCTGACCGAGGACAGCCTTCAGGAACTCCAGGCGCGCCGGATGGACAAGTCATCGAGCACTATCGACCTTGACCCCGACGATGTTGCCGAGTCTCTGGATCTGCCGGGGGCCGACCTGTCGAACGAGGAACTCTCGATCCGGGTCATACCGCGTCAGGCGGACGAATTTACGTGTTCGCGGTGCTTCCTTGTACACCACCGGAGCCAGCTTGCCGAGGACCGCAATGGCCAGCTTGTCTGCCGGGAGTGTGCGGCCTAGGCGTCCGCGGCGGTGATGGGTTCGCTGTCCGGGCCGCTGTGCGTCCTGCGCGCCGCAGCCCGGGTCGCGAGCAGCTTCGCGGCCCCGACGGTGACGCCGGTCAGCACGGACCAGCCCAGCGCCTCGGAGAGCGCCACCTGCGGATCCTCGGGATGCGTGGGAGGCTGCTTGCCGGTGGCCTTGGTCCAGGCGAACGTGACCACCTTGCGGGCGAGGAAGGCGGCGATCATCGCCGCGAGCCCGCTGATGAGCTTGGTGCCTAGATCAGTCTTGTTATCTGCCATCGTTGTCTGCCATCCCACTGCCTCCTTCTTGCCCCCGTTCGCGCAATCATGCCACTGGCTCGCGGCCGGCCTGTACCCGGCACCTTTCGACGACGGCCCCGAGCTCCGCCGGATGCCTCGTGCCGATCAGCCAGTAGGGGACGCCGGCCGACGGATCGACGGCCAGGTAGACCGATTCCTTGAGGTAGGGCCGCGAGTACAGGTACGCCGCCGGATCGGCGCGAGGGCCGCGCAGCGCGATGGTCTGCGGCTCGTCCAGGATGACGACCTCCCTGACGGCAGCCAGGGGCAGCGCCCTGCCTCCGGCCCGGATCGCGTCGGCGCTCACCTCGAGGGTGCCCAGGCCGAGGCTGATCAGGATCGCGGCGCAGCCCGCGAGCAGCCCGCCGACGATGATGAACGGCCACGGCCCCTGGAAGCCGGCGTAGACCGTCACCCCGATGATGAGGGCACTCGGCAGGGCCAGCAGCCACCAGGCGAGCGGGACGTGCAGGCGTTCGCGGTACTCGGGCATGCAGTCGAGCGTAGTTGGTCTGATGCGCCGCACAGTCGCGCTATTCTCACCGTTCGTGCGAGGAACAGAACCCGACGTGCTGATCAAGCGCCTCGATCCCGGCGTCCCGCTTCCGTCGTACGCCCACCCGGGAGACGCGGGCGCGGACCTGACGGCCGCGGAGGACGTCGAACTGCCTCCCGGTGAGCGCGCGCTGGTGCGGACCGGTCTGGCGATCGCGCTGCCCGCGGGGTACGCCGCGTTCGTGCACCCCCGCTCGGGCCTGGCGGCCAGGTACGGGGTGACGCTGGTCAACGCGCCGGGGACGGTCGACGCGGGTTACCGGGGGGAGATCAAGGTCACCCTGCTGAACACGGACCGGCACCAGGCCGTCAGCTTCAAGCGGGGCGACAGGATCGCGCAGCTGGTCATCCAGCGGGTCGAGCGAGCGGTATTCCACGAGGTCGAGGTGCTCCCCGGCTCGGTGCGCGGCGACGGTGGCTTCGGCTCGACCGGTGGGGTCTCAGAGATACCCTGAGTGAAGGTATTCAAGGAGCGTGTGTTGTGTTTCGTCGGCGTCGTTCAGCAGGCCCAGAGGATGAGCTCGAGGACGACGAGTCGTTCGGCGACGAGCCGGGCGACGAAGTGCGTCCTGCCGGGCCCCTGCGGGCCGGCGGCGGCCCGTGGGACGCCGCGGAGGCGCATCCCGACACGGACCGCGTAGACCTCGGCAGCCTCCTCGTACCACGCGGCGAGGAGCAGGAGTACGAGATCCAGCTCGTCATGGCCGAGCACCAGGGGGCCTGGGTCCGGGTCACGCACGGCGAGAGCGACATGCTGGTCCAGGCCTTCGCCGCCGCACGCCGCGGCGCGCTGTGGGACGACATCCGGGCCGAGATCGCCGTCGACGTGGAAGGCGCGGGCGGGACGAGCGAGGAGTCGCCGGGGCCATTCGGGACGGAGCTGGTCGCCGAGGTGCCCGCCGAGCCCAACCAGCCGGAGTCCGGGATGCGGCAGGTCCGGTTCGTCGGCGTTGACGGCCCGCGCTGGTTCCTCCGCGCCATGTTCCAGGGCCTCGCGGCCGCTGGCGGCGCGCCTGCCCTGGAACTGGAAGCCGTGCTCAGGGACATCGTGGTCGTGCGCGGCGAGCATCCGGTACCGCCGCGGGACATCCTTGAGCTGCGGCTGCCCCCCGAGGTCCGTCAGGCCCTCGAGGCACAGCTAGAGGGCGAAGAGGAGGGAAACAGGTTCCGGACCGACCTGAACCCCTTCGAGCGCGGCCCGGAGATCACCGAGACTCGTTAGCGCTCAGCAGGCGCGCCAGCTCGTCCTCGACATCTTCGCTGGTCACGAAGAACATCTCGTCGCCCGCCTGGAGCGGGTCATCGGGATGCGGGACCAGCACCCGGCCCTCGCGCAGGATGGCCACCAGCGCGGTATCCGCGGGCCAGTCGATCCCGCCGACGCGCTCGCCGACGAGCGGGGCCCCGGCCGGCATGGTCAGCTCGACCAGGCTGGCCTCGCTCCGCCCGAAGGTCATCAGGCGCACGAGGTCCCCGACGCTGACCGCCTCCTCCACCAGCGCCGACAGCAGCCTCGGGGTCGAGACGGCGACGTCGACGCCCCACGACTCGTTGTAGAGCCACTCGTTGCCAGGGTCATTGACCCTGGCCACCACCCGCGGGACCCCGTACTCGGTCTTGGCGAGCAGCGCCACGACGAGGTTCACCTTGTCGTCCCCGGTGGCCGCGATCACCACGTTGCACCGGTACAGCGCGGCGTCGTCGAGGGAGCTGATCTCGCACGCGTCGGCGAGCAGCCATTCGGCCCGGGGAACGCTCTCCACCGCGATCGCCTTCGGGTCGTGGTCAATCAGCAGCACCTCGTGCCCGTTCTCCAGCAGTTCGGTGGCAATGGAGCGGCCGACCGCCCCGGCTCCCGCAATCGCGACCCGCATCAGCGTTCGCCCCCCGGCGCCGCGAAGGCCCAGGAGATCCGCTCGAGATCGGTTTCCCTGGCCATCACGTGAATCACGTCCCCTTCCTGCAAGACGGTGGCCGCGTCCGGCACGAACGCCTGGCCGAGCCGGTCGATGAAGGCAATCCTGGTCGTGGCGCGGGCCTCCAGGGACTTGACCTTCTCGCCGATCCAGACCGGCGAGAAGGGGAGCTCGACCAGCACGACCTTCCCCGTGGGATCGCGCCAGAGCGGCTCGCTGCCTTCCGGGAGCAGCTTGCGCATGATCTGGTCGGCGGTCCACCGCACCGTGGCCACGGAGGGGATGCCGAGCCGCTCGTAGACCTCGGCCCGCCGTGCATCGTAGATCCGGGCCGCCACCCGCTGAATCCCGAAGGTCTCCCTGACCACCCTGGCCGAGATGATGTTGGAGTTGTCGCCGCTGCTCACCGCAGCGAAGGCGTCCGCGCGCTCGATCCCCGCCTGGATCAGCACCGCCCGGTCGAAGCCGATACCGGTGATTCGCTCGCCCTTGAAACCCGACCGGAGCTTGCGGAAGGCCTCCGGTTCCTTGTCGATGATCGCGATGTTGTCGCCCCGGTCTTCCAGGATGTGGGCGAGGGTCGACCCGACGCGCCCGCAACCCATGATCACGATGTGCACGACCGTCCTCCACGCTGAGCGGGGTCTCACATGTAGCGCTGCCTCGCCCAAAGGTATGCCCACCACCTAAACATGCGAGAATGCGGGCCCATGACTTACCGGACAGGTCAGGTCGTGGACGTGACGGCGGGAGAGGTGGCTCACGGCGGCTGGTGCGTCGCCCGGCCGGACGACGGACCGGTCATCTTTGTCAGGCATGCGCTGCCCGGCGAGCGGGTCCTCGCGCGCATCACCGACGTCACGACGCGCCTGGCCCGCGCCGAGGCGATCGAGATCCTGGCCGCATCACCTGACCGCGTTGAGCCGCCCTGCCCGCACGCGCGCCCCGGCCGGTGCGGCGGCTGCGACTGGCAGCACGCCGACCTGGCCGCCCAGCGATCGCTCAAGGCCGCCGTGATCCGCCAGCAGTTGCGCCGACTGGCCGGCCTCGACACCGAGGTCACCGTGGAACCCCTGCCCGGCGACGCGGACGGCGAGCCTGACGCGGGCCTCGGCTGGCGGACGCGCGTCCAGTTCGCGGTGCGCGAGGACGGCGTGGCCGGTCTGCGCGCGCACCGCTCGCACGAGGTGATCGACATCGGCCGGTGCCTGATCGCCCACCCCGCGATCACCGAGCTCGGGCTCACGGGGCGGCGCTGGGAGGGCGTGGCCTCCGTCGAGGCCCTCGTCGCGACCGGTTCTGGGGAGCGAGCCGTCATCATCTCGGGAAAGACCAAGCGGGGCGGCGGGGAGATACCGGTCAGCGCGATCGGCGCCGATTCGGTTCTGCGCCGCTCCGGGCCCGGACTGACCCCGTTGCGTGGTCGGCCCTACCTCAGCCAGCACGCGGCCGGGCGGGACTGGCGGGTCGGTGCGGGGGCGTTCTGGCAGGTGCACCCCGGCGCGGCCGACGCCCTGGCCGGCGCGGTCACCGCCTGGCTCGATCCGCAGCCCGGCGACGTGGTGCTCGACCTGTACTGCGGCACGGGCCTGTTCGCCGGCGTGCTGGCCCCGGCCGTCGGGCCGGGCGGGACCGTGATCGGCGTCGAGGCCGACCAGGCGGCCGTCCGGGACGCCCGGCACAACCTGCGGGAGTGGCCCTGGGCACGGGTGCACCGGGGCGACGTGGCCGCGCTGCTGCGCCCGGAGGGCGCGCGGGTCGCGCTCCCCGCGGCCAGGCTGGTGGTCGCCGACCCGCCGCGGTCGGGGCTGGCCCGGGAGATCGTCGAGTACCTCGGTGCGCCGGAGAACGGCGCGGTCCGTTTCGCGTACGTATCGTGCGACCCCGCGACCCTCGCCCGCGACATCGGGCTGCTCACCGCGCGCGGCTGGGCACTGAGCGGCCTGCGCGCGTTCGACGCGTTCCCGATGACGCACCACGTCGAGTGCGTGGCCAGCCTGGGGCGGTTACGAGCCGGGCTGGGCCTGGGCGGCGCCCTTTCCCGTGACGTAGTAGCCAAGACCGGGGATGCGGGTCAGCAGGCCCTCGTCTTCCAGGATGCGCAGCGCCTTGGCGCAGGTCTGCCGGGCGTGCCCGTACTGCTGGCTGAGGGTGGTGATGGACGGCGTCGGCATCCCGGGCGCGAGGGTGCCCTCGGCGATCTGCCGGCGCAGCATCGCGGCCAGGCGCACGTAGGCTCTGGGGTCCGATTCGTCGCTTATCGACACTCTCGTACCGTACTCGATTGGCAATATTGCCAATCGCAACGCTTCGACACTAGTCGAGATTAGACGAGGAAGCAAGAGTGCGTTAACGTCTGAAATCGTCAGGGCCGATGCGGCCACGCGGAGTCAGACCCCAGGGCAGATCATGATCTTCTACTCTTGGACGGCACTGAGCGGTACCTCCGAACCCTCCGTCGCGATGGGCATCACCGACGACCGCGCGCGGGCCATGCGGGCCGGTGAGGAGAGCCTGGGGTCGGGCCGGGCCATCATCGTCATCATCGAGGCGGTCCGGCCTGCGATGGCCCCGCGGACGCTGGCCCCGTGCTACGTCCGGACCGGTGTGGGCTGGCTGGGCCGGTACACCCTCGTGGGCCGGGTCTCCTGGGACAGGTTCTTCATCCCCGGCGATCCGGGTGATCGGCCGGCGCCTGGCAGGATGGACCCATGAAACTCCGGATCTTCACCGAGCCGCAGCAGGGGGCGGACTACCAGACGCTGCGCGCGGTCGCGCTAGCGGCAGAGGAACTCGGCTTCGATGCCTTCTTCAGGTCCGATCATTACCTGAAGATGGGCGGCGTCTCGGGGCTACCGGGGCCGACCGACTCGTGGGCCACACTGGCCGCGCTGGCCGTGGAGACCAGCCGCATCAGGCTCGGGACGCTCGTGACCGCGGCGACCTTCCGGCTGCCTGGCCCGCTAGCCATTACGGTGGCGCAGGTGGACCAGATGAGCGGCGGCCGGGTCGAACTGGGAATCGGTACCGGCTGGTTCGAGGCCGAGCACGCCGCCTACGGCATCCCGTTCCCGCCGCTCGGCGAGCGCTTCGACATGCTAGAGGAGCAGCTCGCCATCATCACGGGATTGTGGACGACCCCGGAGGGCCAGACGTTCTCCTTCGACGGGGCGCGTTACCAGGTGACGGACTCGCCGGGCTTGCCGAAGCCCGCGCAGCGCCCGCGCCCGCCGGTCCTGGTCGGCGGCCATGGTCCCCGCCGGACGCCGCAGCTGGCGGCCAGGTTCGCCGATGAGTTCAACGTGGCGTTCTCGTCGGTGAGCGACTCGGCGGCCGGTTTCGCGCGCGTCCGCGAGGCGTGCGAGGCCGCCGGGCGCTACCCGTCGTCCATGACGTATTCGGTCGCCCAGACGGTGACCTGCGGGAAGGACGAGGCCGAGTTCCGCCGGCGGGCGGCGGCGACGGGCCGGGAACCAGACGAGGCGCGCGAACACGGGCTCGGCGGAACGCCTGGCGAGGTCGCGGCCAGGATCGCGGAGTTCGCCGCCATCGGCGCGGACCGCGTCTACCTGCAGGTGCTCGACCTCAGCGATCTGGACCACCTGGAGCTGATCGCGTCTGACGTGATGCCGCAGGTATAGCGCGACGGTCAGCCGAAGGCGCGGATCGCGGCCTTCCGGCCCACGGCGCTGGCCGCCTGGTAGCCGTAGGTCCCCTGCTCGAGGAGTTCGGTGGCGGCGCTGACCAGCGCGCCCAGGGCGGCGAACGCGAACGACCCGCCCACCGAGATCCGGCTCACGCCCGCCTCGGCCAGCTCGGGCACGGCCGGAGCGCCGGCCATGGCGAGCACGTTGACCGGGCGGTCCACCTCGCGGATCACCTGCCGGATGTCCTCGATGCTGCGCAGGCCAGGGGCGTACAGGACGTCGGCACCGGCCGCCTGGTAGGCCTGCAGCCTGGCGATCGTGTCGGCGAGGTCGGGCCGGCCGTGGAGGTAGTTCTCGGCGCGGGCGGTGAGCACGAAGGGGACCGGGCCCGCGTGGGCCCTGTCCGCGGCGGCCATCACGCGCTCGGCCGCGAGCTGGGCGTCGTAGATCGGGACGTCGTCCCGCCCGCTGAAGTCCTCGACCGAGCAGCCCGCCAGGCCCACCTCGATCGCCAGCCCGACGGTCTCCGCGACGCCAGCCGGGTCGTGCGCGTAGGCGTTCTCCAGGTCGGCCGAGACGGGCAGGTCGGTCGCCGCGACGATGATCGCGGAGTGCACCAGGGCTTCGTCCCGGCTCACGGCGCCGTCGTTCCGGCCCAGCGTGGCGGCGAAGCCGGAACTCGTGGTGGCGAGCGCCTCGAAGCCGAGACCGGCCAGGAGCTTGGCCGAGCCCAGGTCCCACGGGTTCGGCATGAGGAGAGGTTCACCCGCCCGGTGCAAAGCCAGGAACCCGCGAGCCTTATCCGCCTGGGTGATCATGCCCTTAACGTATCGCCACAGGGGCAAGTCGTGACGGGCGGACCTGCTCATATGGCTTGCGGGGCGGTAGGCGCGATGCGATCGTTGAGCGGTGCGCTCAGATCCGGCCACCCTGAGGGCGCGGCTCGTCCTGCCCGGGGCGGTCGCGGGCGCAGTGCTGGTCCTGCTCGGGGCGTTCAGCCTGGGCGCGAGCATCACGAGGCGCCTGGGCAGCAAGCATCCCAGCGGGCGTATCGCCACGCTGGGGTTGCCCGTGGGGTTCGCCCTCATCGCGGCCGGACTGCTTGTCCTCCTGGTCTGCACCCTCCTGAAGTCCAGGCCTTCCCGGCGCCGCTCGGCGCACGCGGCGAAGCCCAGGAGCCAGGCGGACCACCAGCGCCGGGCCGCGGTCTCCGATGAGCCCGACCACGAGCGGGTCCGAGCCGGTGCGCCCGCGGCCGGGCGCCCCGAGCGGGATGCTGGCGCACGCTCTCGCCGGGACCGGGAACAGGTGCTGAACCCGACGACGGTGTACTCGCCGGGGGGCCTGCTCGACATTCCCCGTGATGCCCGCGCGCCGGAGTCTGCGGGAACACAGGAAGGTCCCTGGCCGCAGGGGACTCCGGGCCCGTACGCGCCGGGACCCCTGGGAGCCCAGGCCTCGCCGGCCTCCCCAGGACGAGCGGGAGGGCCCTCGCGGCCCCCTTACCAGCCGGGAATGCACCCGGCAGGACCCGGTTGGGCGCCACCGGCCCAGGGCGCCCGCCCGCCGCAGCCACCCATGTCACAGCCACCCATGTCACAGCCACCCATGTCGCCCGGCGAGCAGGTGCGCGTCGGCTACCCCAGCTCACCCAGTCAAGCTGCTCCGCCGCGTGTGGCCGATTCCGGTCAGGCGTTTCCGCCGCGTGCGGCGGACTCCGGTCAGGCGTTTCCGCCGCGTGTGGCCGATTCCGGGCCGGGGTTCCCGCCGCGTGCGGCCGACTCCGGCCAGGCGTTTCCCCCTCGCCCGGCGGACTCCGGTCAGGGGTTCCCGCCCCGCCCGACGGGGGCCGGGCCGACCGCCGCGCCGCGCCAACCCGGCGCGCCCAGCTGGCCCACCCCGCCACCCGGCCCGGCCTCCGGGGCCCGCGAGGCCGACCCTTCCCGCCCGTCCGCCCCCGGCCGAGGGACCGCGCCGCCGCGCGAGCCGCAGTGGCTAGGTGGTGCCCAGCCGCCGCGCGAGGCCGGTCCGGCTGGACCGGCAGGCTCGCCCGGTCAGGGACCTCGATATGGGCACGAACGACAGCCGCCCGGGCCAGGAACCGGGGGATGGCCGCCGCGCGGCCCCGGCTACGCGCCGCCAGGTGGCCCTGGCTACGTGCCGCCTGGCGGCCCTGGCTACGCCTCCCGGGGTGGTGCCGGATACGCCCCGCCGGGTGGCCCTGGCCACGGTCCCGGCGGTCCCGACTACGCCCCTCCCGGCGGCCCCGGCCACGCGCCGACCGGCGGTCCCGGTTACGCCCAGACTGGTGGTCCCGGCTACCTTCCAGGCGGCCCGGGTCCTGTCCCGCCGGGCGGTCCCGGCTACGCGCCCGGCGGCCCAGGTGCGACCCCGACGGGCGGTCCCGGCTATGGACCTGGTGGCCCGGGCTACGCTCCGCCGCGTGGCTTCGGTCACGTCCCGCCGGGCGACCCGGCCTATGCCTCGCCGGGCGGCCCCGGCTATGTCCCGCCGGGCGGGCGCCGGCCTGGGCCTCCGAGTCCCCCGGGACCGCAGGGGTCGCCCGGAGCCTTCATGGGCGGTTACGCACCGGTCATCCGCGCCACGGACCATCCGGTCCCGCCGGGCGGGGGGCGGACCGGCCGGACGGCACGGCCGGGAGGTCCCGACGGGTCGCCTGACGACGACATGTTCGTGTACCGGGACCGGAGCGCGCGGGCGGGCTACCTGGCTGACCAGCGGGCACAAGAGCGCGAGGCAGCCTACTGGTACGACGACCTGTCGACGGGGCCTGGCGCCACCGAGCAGGAAGAGGCCCGCGGTCCATTCGAGCCGCTGCTGCCCTCCAGCGGCGCCCCGCCGCGAGCGGCCCGCCATCAGCCCTCCGCGTCGGAGGCGGTGATGCCAAGGGAGCCTGACGCGGCCGGTGAAGAGGGCCCGGAGGAGCCCGCGTACGCCCAGGCGCGCAAGCTTGAGCAGATCAAGGATCTCTACCTGACGGCTGAAGCAATCGGCGAGGAGAATGTCGACAAACACTTCGACCAGCTCCTGGCCCAGCAGCGCGAGCTGATCGGCGAGTATTTCAGGCAGTCCGCCGCGGCCAGGCAGGCCGATGGCCTGCCGACCCAGGCCGCCGCGAGCCCGATCGAGCCACGCCAGTCCGGCGGCCAGGCCGGCCAGTTTGGCGCCCCGGAAGGCGCGGGCGTCGCCGCCGAACCGCCCCGTTCCTGGTGAGCCAGCCCGCGCGCACGCTGGTCATCGCCGTACTCGGCCTGGGGGAGGCGGGCTCGGTCATCGCCGCCGGCCTGGTCGCCGCTGGCGTGGACGTCCGCGGGTATGACCCGGCCGTGGCCGCGGCGGATGGGATCACCGACACCGGCAGCGAGGCCGAGGCGGCGCGCGGAGCAGATCTGGTCCTCAGCGTGAACAGTGCGCAGGCCGCCGTGGACGCCTTCCGGGCCGGGCTGGCAGGCCTGGGCGAGGACGCCGTGTGGACCGACCTGAACACCGCCTCACCGGGCACCAAACGAAAGCTAGCCGAGATCGCCGAGGCCCGCGGCGTGCCGTTCGCCGACGTCGCAATGATGGCGCCCGTGCCGGGGCGCGGCCTGCGCGTCCCCATGCTGGCGAGCGGGGACGGGGCCGCGCGGTTCGCCGGAGCGCTGCGGCCCCTGGGCGCCGAGATCGAGGTTCTCGACGGTCCGGCCGGTCTCGCCGCCCGCCAGAAGCTCCTGCGCAGCGTCTTCTACAAGGGCATGGCGGCGGCCATCGTCGAGGCGCTTGAGGCCGCCAGCGCGGCCGGGGTGGAACCGTGGATGCGGGAGCACATCGCCGCCGAGCTGACGGCGGCCGACCCGGCCACCGTGGAGCGGATCGTCAGCGGCACCGTCAAGCACGCGCGGCGCCGGGCCGCCGAGATGGAAGCGGCCGCCGCCATGCTCACCGAGCTGGGCGTGAGACCGCTGATGGCCAGCGCCAGCGCAGCGCTGCACGAGCGCCTGGCGGCGGGCGCCGACCCGGGCAACTTAGGCCAGCGGGCCTACCGCCTCGGCCAGGGGCTTGAGGGAATCGGGCTTGGCGTGCAGCGGGAGGTTCAAGATGATCAGGTCGGCCCCCGCGTCCCGGTAGGCGGCGGCCTCCTCCACGACGGGCCCCAGGCCCTGGTCGGGGTCGATGCGCACGTTGACCGAGCAGGTGATCTCGCCCAGGTCGCGCCCGATGCTGGCGCAGTGACCGGCGAGCACCTCCTTGAGCTCGGCCCACTCCTGCGGGCTGCTTGAGATCGCGTTCCACTGCTGCGCCCAGCGCGCCACGGTCCGCAGGGTCCGCGTCCGGCCGCGACCGCCGATGGTGATCGGCGGATGGGGCTGCTGCACCGGCTTGGGTTCGCATCTGGCCTCGGTGAGCTGGACGTAGCGGCCCGCGAACGTAGTCGTGGTCTGGCTCAGCAGGCCGACGATAGCCTCGACGCCTTCGTCGAACCTGTCGAAACGCTCCCTAAGCGGGGGCAGCGTGATGCCGTAGGCGTCGCATTCCATCTGGTTCCACCCGGCGCCGAGGCCCAGTTCCAGCCGCCCGCCGGAGATGATGTCGACGGTCGCCGCCATGTTGGCCAGCACGGCGGGATGCCGATAGATCATCCCGGTGACCTGGCAGCCGATCCGGATCCGCCTGGTCGCCTGGGCCATCGCGCCCAGCATCGTCCACGCCTCGAAGTTCGGCCCCGTCAGGTCGCCGGTGAGCGGGTAGAAGTGATCCCAGTTCCACGCCGACTCGAACAGCGGGATCTCGTCCGCCGCGATCCATGCGTCGCGGAGCTCCTCCCAGGTCTGATGCTCGGGCCGTGTCTTGACTGCGAAGCGCATCCCGTGACGTCCTCTCCTGGCCGGATACCGCCGGTTACGGCGCTATCCTAACGATCGAGTTGGTCGCTTCGGATGGGGGATTGAGGTGAGCGACCGTGACCATCGCTTCGCTGGTGATCGGTGGCCTGCTCCTGTCCGTGATGATCGGGATCTCGTGCTACGGGGCGGTCACCCTCCCTGCTGACGCCCGCATCCCCCTGCACTTCGGTATCGGCTCCTACAACAACTTCGCCTCCAAGAGCGTCGGCCTCATCATCTGGCCCGCGGGAGGAGCCGCGCTCTTCGGCCTGCTTACCTCGATATCTGTGCACGCCATCAAGCCGAACCACCCCGGCGGCGGAGCGCCGGCCATCATCACGCCGATCGCGCTCGCCGTCGTCGCCGCTACCCAGTGGGGCGCGATCTCGCTTGCGAAGAAGAACGCCGCAGGCCCCCAGGAGTAGCGCCTCCACAGGATCAACCGGTCCCGATCAAGCCGGCCCTCCCCAAGTACCTTGATATCGAGATACTGTAGGTTGGGCACCAAGGGAACTGGGAGGCAGCAACGATGACCGCGAACAGCTTCGGCAGCCGGGCGATGCTCCAAGTGGCCGGCCACGAGTACGAGATCCACCGGCTGGACGCGGTGAGCGGATCGGACACCCTCCCGTTCAGCCTGAAGATCCTGCTAGAGAACGTGCTCCGCCACGAAGACGGAGTCAACATCACCGCTGCCCAGGCCCGGGCCCTCGCCGACTGGGACCCCATCGCCGAGCCTGACACCGAGATCCAGTTCATCCCCGCCCGGGTCATACTGCAGGATCTCACCGGCGTGCCGGCGGTGGTGGACCTGGCCGCCATGCGCGAGGCCATGCTGGCCCTGGGCGGCGACCCGGGGAAGGTCAACCCGCTCATCCCCGCCGAGCTGGTCATCGACCATTCGGTAGTGGCGGACGTGTTCGGCCGCCCCGATGCCTTCACCAGGAACGTGGAGATCGAATTCGACCGCAACCGGGAGCGGTTCGCCTTCCTGCGCTGGGGCCAGCGGGCGTTCAGCCAGTTCAAGGTGGTCCCGCCGGGCACCGGGATCGTGCACCAGGTGAACATCGAGTACCTGTCCAGGGTCGTGATGGCCAGGGATGGCGTCGCCTACCCGGACACCTGCCTCGGCACCGACTCGCACACCACCATGCAGAACGGCCTCGGGGTACTCGGCTGGGGCGTCGGCGGCATCGAGGCCGAGGCCGCGATGCTGGGCCAGCCCGTCTCCATGCTCATTCCCAAGGTGGTCGGGTTCCGGCTTTCCGGCGAGCTGCCGAGCGGCGCAACCGCCACCGACCTCGTGCTCACCATCACCGAACTCCTGCGCAAGCACGGCGTGGTCGGCAAGTTCGTCGAATTCCATGGCGAGGGCGTGGCCGCGGTCCCGGTCGCCAACCGCGCCACGATCGGCAACATGTCGCCGGAGTTCGGTTCGACCTGCGCGATCTTCCCGATCGACCAGAACACCCTCGACTACCTGGCCCTCACCGGCCGTCCGCGCGAGCAGCTCGACCTGGTCGAGGCGTACGCCAGGGAGCAGGGGCTCTGGCACGACCCGGACAAGAAGGCGCGTTACTCCGAGGAACTCGACCTCGATCTGTCCACCGTGGTCCCGTCGATCGCCGGCCCGCGGCGGCCGCAGGACCGGATCGCGCTGGCCGACGCCAAGACCGCGTTCCGCGACGCCCTGCCGGGCTACGTGCACGAGGCCAGCCTGGACAACGGCCTGGCCGGCACCTTCCCGGCATCTGATCCCGTCGCCTCGGGCGACGGCACCCGGGCGTCGAACCCGATCCACGTCACGCTGGAGGACGGCACGACCACCAGCGTCGACCACGGCTCGGTGGTCATCGCCGCGATCACCTCCTGCACGAACACGTCCAACCCCTCGGTCATGGTCGCCGCCGCCCTGCTGGCCAGGAACGCGGTCGAGAAGGGCCTGAACCGCCAGCCCTGGGTGAAGACCACACTGGCCCCCGGGTCCAAGGTGGTCATGGACTACTACGAGCGCGCCGGGCTGCTGCCCTACCTGGACAAGCTCGGCTTCAACCTGGTCGGCTACGGCTGCACCACCTGCATCGGGAACTCCGGGCCGCTGCCGCCCGCGATCAGCGAGGCGGTCAACGCCAACGACCTGGCCGTGGTCTCGGTGCTGTCGGGGAACAGGAACTTCGAGGGCCGGATCAACCCGGACGTGAAGCTGAACTACCTGGCCTCCCCGCCGCTGGTGGTCGCCTACGCGCTGGCCGGCACCATGGACATCGACCTGGCCCGCGAGCCCCTCGGCTCCGATCCCGAAGGCCGGCCGGTCTTCCTGGTCGACGTCTGGCCGTCGCCGGAAGAGGTCGCCAGCGTGGTCAGGGACGCGGTGGCGCAGGAGATGTTCACCCGCGACTACGCCGACGTGTTCCACGGCGACGACAACTGGCGCGGTCTTGACGTTCCCGCGGGCGACACCTACGCCTGGGAGGAGGCGTCGACCTACGTGCGCCGCCCGCCGTACTTCGACGGGATGCCGACCGAACCAGTGCCCATCACCGACATCCACGGCGCCCGGGTGCTGGCCATGCTGGGCGATTCGGTGACCACCGACCACATCTCGCCGGCCGGCGCGATCAAGACGGACAGCCCGGCGGGGGAGTACCTGATCTCGCACGGCGTGGAGCGGCGTGATTTCAACTCCTACGGGTCGCGGCGCGGCAACCACGAGGTGATGATCCGCGGCACATTCGCCAACATCCGGCTGCGGAACCAGCTCGCACCCGGTACCGAGGGTGGCGTCACGGTCAGGGACGGCGAGCAGCTGACCATCTACGACGCCTCCCGTCGATACCTGGCCGACGGCACCCCGCTGGTCGTGCTCGCCGGGAAGGAGTACGGCACCGGCTCATCCCGCGACTGGGCGGCCAAGGGCACCCTGCTGCTCGGCGTCCGCGCGGTCCTCGCGGAGTCGTTCGAGCGGATCCACCGGTCCAACCTGATCGGCATGGGCGTGCTGCCGCTGCAGTACCGGCCGGGGGAGTCGGCGGCCTCTCTGGGTCTGACCGGACGGGAGACCTTCGACATCCGCGGTATCGAGGCGATGAATTCAGGCCCCGTTCCGGACGAGGTCGTGGTGACCGCCGACGGTAGGGAGTTCCACGCCGTCGTCCGGATCGACACGCCGGGTGAGGCGGATTACTACCGGCACGGCGGAATCATGCAGTACGTGCTGCGCTCACTGCTCCGAGGACCCGGCGATAACCGCAGCTGAAGCCGCTATCGCAGCCAGGCTCCGGGCCGCCGGTTGCGTCTTCGCGGAGGATGAGGCCCGCCTGCTCGCCTCCGCGGCGCGGAACCCGGAGGAACTGGCGGTCATGGTGGACCGGCGCGTCGCCGGCCTGCCGCTGGAGCAGGTCATCGGCTGGGCGGAGTTCTGCGGGCTGCGGATCGCCGTAGGCCCGGGCGTCTTCGTCCCGCGTCGCCGCACGGAGTTCCTCGTCCGGCGGGCCGCCGCGCTGCTGGTCCGGGGGGACGACCCTCCCAGACCCCCCCGCCAGGGCGCCCGTCCGCACGACATCATTGCGGACCTGTGCTGCGGCGCGGGCGCCATCGGGGCCGCCCTGGCCGCTTCCGCGCGTGAGCTCGAGGTACACGCCGTCGATATCGACCCCCCCGCCGTGGCCTGCGCCCGGCGCAACCTCGAGGAGTTCGGCGGCCTGGTCTACGAGGGCGACCTGTTCGACCCGCTGCCCCAGGCGTTGCGCGGCCGGGTCGCCGTCGTCGTGGCCAACGTCCCCTACGTGCCGAGCGACGAGGTGAGACTGCTTCCCGCCGAGGCGCGCGTGCACGAGCCGCGCGTCGCGCTCGACGGCGGGCCGGACGGCCTCGACGTGCTGCGCCGGGTGGCGGCCGGGGCGCCGGATTGGCTCGTCCCCGGTGGCCACCTGCTGATCGAGACAAGCGGGGGCCAGGCGCCGCGGGCCGTATCGGCCTTCGCGGCCAGCGGGCTGCGCACGAGGGTGGAATCTTCCGCCGACCTGAACGCCACGGTCGTGATCGGGACCGCCGGAGCGGCCTGAGCATCCTAGAAGCCGGGGAAGATGGCCCGCAGCTCATCCAGGTCGACGCCCCAGGCCTGCACCGCGGGGGTGTGGGCCGGATCGAGGCGCCCGTAGACCAGGCGGATAAACGCCTCGGCGGGCAGCCGCAGCTCGGGCAGGCCCCCGTCGCCGTCGGCCGGCGTGAGCGTTGCGGACTCACCGGTGGCGAGGATGAAGTCCCGCTCCGGATCGGTGGTCGACACGCGCAGGCGGCGCTCCACCCCGTCCGGCTTGGCGGCCCTTCCGACGAACGGGCCGAGCGTGTCGATGAGCAGCCCCACCGCGTCGGGCGCGATCGTCGCCGCCGGGTCGAGCGCGACCGCGACGTCCCAGGTGTGGACGGAGTGCTCACTGACCCGCATCCGCCCGAGCCCGGCGGCGTCCAGGTCCATCCCGAACAGGTTCAGGTGCAGCCCGGCCAGCTGATCCGCATCGAGCGACTCCATCCGCTCCAGCGTGATCTGGTCCGCTCGCAGGGCGTCCGCCGCCTGGACCTGCGGGCTCCGCGCGTTCCAGGAGTCCCAGATCGGGCCGAACGTCTCCCGGCCGGGCGGCTCTGTCCCGTTCAGGCTGGAATCCAGCCACAGGCCGAAGATCTCGGCCTGGGAACCGATATGCGAGAGCACCTGGGCGATCGACCACTTGCTCGGATACGCGGGCTGCTCGAGTTGCCCGAGGTCGAGGGGCTCCACGATGGCCTGCAGCCGGCCATGCGAGTTCCTGAGGGCGGCGATCCACGGCCCCGGGCTGGTTTCCATGCTTCCTCCGATAGCGATGCGGGCAGATCCCGGCAGATGCTAGCAGGTTCCGGAGGGGTGCCTCCAGATCGTCTACCATGAGCGGATGACGGCCTGCCCGGGATCTGAGGAGGCGCGGGGGCTGCGCGCGGATGCCGCCCGCAACCGCGCCGCGATCCTGGCCGTGGCCAGGGACGTCTTCGCCGAGCAGGGGCTAGAGGCTCCGCTCGAGGTGATCGCCGCCCGGGCGGGCGTCGGGATCGCCACGCTTTACCGGCGGTTCCCCACCCGCGAGAAGCTGGTCGCCGCCGCGCTCGTGGAGAAGATCGCCCAGTACGCCCAGGCCGCCGAGCAGGCCCTCAAGGTCCCGGATCCCTGGGCCGGGTTTGCCGGGTTCGTGCAGCGGATTTGCGAACTGCAGGCCTGCGACCGCGGTCTTGGCGACCTACTGTCGATGACGCTGTCCGCGGGCGAGCAGGTCGAGCAACTCCGCAGGACGGCCAACGAGAACGTCATCACGCTCATCGAGCGCGCTAAGGCCAGCGGCACGCTGCGGGATGACTTCGTCGGCGAGGATCTCCTGCTCCTGCTGATCGCCACGGCCGCGGTCATGCAGGTCACCCGGGGCGATGCGCCCGATGCCTGGCGGCGGTTCGTGGCCCTGGCCCTCGATGCGTTCAGGTGCCGGGATTCGCCGGGGCTGCCGGAGCCGCCCACGACGGTCCAGATGACCAGGGCCATGGTGCGCCTGGCCGCCGAGCGCGGCTGCGGCGCGTCCGGCCCGAAGGCGCCCTCCGGGCGATAGGGCCAGGGCGATCAGGGGTCGGCCGTGTCGAGTGGCAATTCCCTGCATATGACCGGATGCGCGCGGTAAGGTTTCGTCGGATTCCTGGCGACTCGGAGGGGGCAGGGGATGGCTAACGGCGGTGGCCTGGATGCGATCAACAGCATTGTGGTCTTGATGCTGGAGAACCGGTCGTTCGACCATATGCTCGGGTACCTGTATTACCCCGGCAACATGTCGCCGTTGAACCAGCCGTTCGACGGCCTGACCGGGAACGAGAAGAACCCCGGCACGAACGGGGAGCAGGTCAGCGTGTTCCGGATCGAGCCGCCGCCGCCTGCGCCTGCGCCCAACACGCCTAACGCGTACTTCATGCCTGGCTCGGACCCCGGCGAAGGCTACATGGCCACCAACGACCAGCTGTACGGCAACAACAACGGCCCGGCGTCGGCCAACCTGGCCGCGCCCGGCCAGGGCTTCGTCACGAACTTCGGCTACACCCTCGGCTGGCAGTCCAAGGAGCCCGCGCAGTGGCCGATCCTATCCGGCACGGTCGAGGGCGACATCATGGGCTGCTACACGCCCGAGGCCCTGCCCGTGCTGTCCGCGCTGGCCAAGGGGTATGCGGTCTGCGACCAGTGGTTCGCGTCGGTGCCGACGGAGACCCTGCCGAACCGGGCCTTCGCCTTGGCGGCGACCAGCCAGGGTCACATGGACGACAAGACGCACACGTTCAGCTCGCCGACGATCTTCGGCCTCCTCGAGGCGAAGCAGCTGGGCTGGGCAGTGTACGGCTACGACAAAGAGGCGCTCACGAAGTCGACCTTCACCCAGATCAGCAACGCGGACGCGAGCCACTTCGGGCTGTTCACCGATTTCCAGGCCGCGGCGAAGGCAGGCACCCTGCCGCCGTTCACGTTCCTCGAGCCGAGCTGGGGGTCAGAAGGTAACAGCCAGCACCCCAACTACGACGTGGCCCTCGGCGAGCAGCTCATCCACGACGTGTACGAGGCGCTGCTGACGGGACCGGGCTGGCCGGGGACCCTGCTGATCATCACCTACGACGAGCACGGCGGATGCTACGACCACGTGTCGCCCCCCTGGGGGGCGGTGCCGCCCGACGACGACGCCGGGGAATTCGGGTTCGGCTTCAACCGCTTCGGGATCCGAGTGCCGACGGTGCTGGTCTCGCCGCTGATCCAGGCGGGAACGGTGTATCGGGTACCGAGTACAGGGATGCCCCTCGACCACACCTCGATCCTGGCGACGGTGGAGCAGCGCTGGAAGCTGCCCAACCTGACCGAGCGTGACAAGGCCGCGCCCGCCTTCGGTGACGTGCTCACGCTCACCACTGCGCGCGAGGATAACGTCCTCGCCACCGTCACCGTCCCGCCGGCGTCCGGCCCGGGTCCTGCCGCGGGCACCCTCTCGCATATGGTGTCCGTCCGGACCGAGCTGATCGCCCGGCGGCTCCCGGCCGGCGCCCCGAATGCCCCGCTGCCAACTCAGGGCTAACGCCGGGCGTCGTCCAGGGCTGACATCAGCCGGCGGAGCACGGACCGCAGCCCTGGTAGCCAGGCCAGGCGGATCAGCCGCGCCGCGATCGGGGCCGTCGAGTCGATAAGGCGATAGGTCTGCACGCATCCGGGTGAGGTGTCGTGCGCCCAGTACTGCACGATCACCGTCGAGTACAGCCACAGGAGCTCAGGCACCCGACCGCGCCCGCTGGCCGGGAGCCGGCCGCGCGCCCCGCTGATCACCTCGGCGTACAGGCCGATCGCGGCGGGCCCGGCCGCCTGCCAGTACAGCTTGGCCGCGAAACCGCGGCACGGGGCGAGCACGTCAACGAGCGCCCGGAGCACCCCCGCGATCCTGCGTTCCAGCCCGGTTTCGGTCGCGAGGACCTGACGGCACGCCGCCGCGTGCTCGGCCTGATGCTGCGCGAAGTGCTCCCGGATCAGCTCCTCCTTGGAGGCGTAGTAGTAATAGGCGTTTCCCGTGGCGACGCCTGCCTCCCTCGCGATGGCCCGCATCGTGGTCGCCTCGTAGCCGTTCTCGGCGAACAGCCGCAGCGCGGCCTCGACGATGGCGGCCTGCGTCTGCTCGCCCCTGGCGGTGTTGGCCATGTCGGACAGGGTACGGTCACCGCCCGATGCGCG
>Ga0335074_10001563_pt1 | contig 31020 bp, 30 predicted proteins | sample Lox_Sample_23_FD_206715 | JGI IMG/M metagenome (GOLD analysis project Ga0335074, IMG submission 206715) | Soil microbial communities from Loxahatchee National Wildlife Refuge, Florida, United States - Lox_Sample_2.3 | ecosystem: Environmental > Terrestrial > Soil > Wetlands | place: USA... | reverse complement strand
GATTGTTTGCTTGGTAGGCGGAGGGGAGTCACTCGATGACAATGCTTCTTCTCTCGATCTCGCCTACCCGAGCGCACACGCTGGGCGGTCGGTACTCGGCCAGGGCGCGACGCATCGCATCTGACCGGCCGTTGGCAGCTCGCGAGCCATCCGACCTGCGTGATCACCGCTGCCTACCAGCCGATTCGCTCCGAAGCTTCTTCACGAACGGCGACCCAGCCACCATGACGCTCGAGGACCGACGCCCAGGGGGCGCCGTGGTGCTGGCGCGCCCACGCGTCGTAGCCTCGCTGCGAGGCGCAATCGCGTGGCTTCAGCTCGGCGAGGTATCGCGCAACCCACGCAATCACTTCCTCGTGGTCGGCCCACGTGCTCTTCGCACGCTTCTCTCCTGATAGCGCCGCTCCGACGTCGGACGAGTAGTCGGGCCTCTCGCACTTCGGGGGCGGCCCGTCCGGAACGTCGAGTCCACGCACGGAACGTCCATCCTTCCATTCCTTGACGTACGAGCTGTACGGTCTGCCTCGCTCCTTACGCGGGAACGGAATGCCGTTCGCTCGCGCGAACAACCCCAGCTCCCCGAGCGTCGGCTCCGTCCCATGATGCTCGTAGCAGCGGTCGAGGACTTCGACGATGCGCACAGGGCCCACCCGAGCGTGATGACCACCCAGACCGCGCCTAGGAGGCAGCTCGGCCTGAGTGAGGGCTTCGTCCCAGCCGCCGGCGAGCGTCTGGATCTGCTCGGCCGTCGGGATAAGTACGCGCCGGGCAAGGTTGCGTCGGCCGCGGCCGGAAGCGAGCATCGCCTGACGTCCAGCTCGGTACTGGCCCGGCGTCAGGGTCGCGGCGCCTAGGCGACGTGCGATCACCCTCAGCGCGAAGCAGCTGTATTCCTCGGTCAGCCAGTCGGCTTGCTCACCACCGAGAGCGTGGCCAAGGGCAACGCGCTGCGCGTGCCCGTTCATGAATGCGAGCTCGCCGATCTTCTCCCAGGGCAGTCGGAGGTGTTCGCAGATGCGACGTGCGGCTGGCACGTCAACGAATCGATCGCTCAGCTCGCGAGCGCCGTCCCATGAGCGGGTGCTGATTCGCCGAGGCTCATCGGCTGGCGATGACCGGGCGACTTCACGGACGACGTGTAGCAGTGCCAGAGGCTCGAACTGGGAGGCGCGCCGATGGGCGGTTGCCGTTGCTGACATCGCCAGCACAGTAGCCGCGAGGGTCGACGTCGCCACGTCGCAGGCATCGATATCGCCGCCGCATGCCGCGGTAGCTTGCCAAACGTGCCTGCCCGTCATGACCCCAACGCAAAGGCCGAGACGATGCTCGCTCGCGTGCGCATGGCCCGTGGGCTCACCCAGGAGGAGCTCGCCGACGCGATCGGTATTTCGCTGCCGACGTACCGCCGGCTGGAGCGCAAGGACATGGATAACCCCGGCGTCCGGTACCTCGCCAACGCCGCCCTTGCGCTGGGGGTGGAGCTCGACCTCCTGATCGAGGACGAATGGCGGGAGTGGATGGTCTTCAACGAGCAACGGCCCACGCCGCCGCACGCCGACGAGTTCTGGCGCCGTCCGTTTGCGCCCGGCCAGGCGCACCTCGACGACCTGCGCGAGCGGGGTCGTCTCCGCTAGCAGGTCCTCTCTCCCGTGAACGAGCGGGCCTCGCCGCTCTGCGCGCGTCCGCGCCGCCGGGGTGGTTCCGTCCGCGGGCCATGGGAACATGTGTTCGTATTTGATGGGCTGTACAGCAAGCATTTGAACTGCTGTTCCGCCTCCGACACCACTCCTGACACATATGCCCGCCCTGCGTTTTCAGCCGCCAGACCGCCAGATGGGCGCCACGGCGTTCGCTCGCGACGACGCGGTCCGCGGCTCGATGAACATGGTGCGGCTCCTTAAGCGCAACCGCTGGCTGTGGCGAGAGCTGCGCAAGGCATGCGATCTAGACAAGCGTTACGGACGGCGCCGGGAGCGCGGGAATTGGGAGCTCGTCGCCGTCGCGTTCGTCGTTTCGGACTACGTCGACATCCAGCCATGGCACGACGACAGCACCGATTCGCTCTGGCAGGCCTGCGGCTTCGTGTGCAAGCCCAGCTACCGGACGACGTGGCGACGGCTGCGAGAGCTCGCTGCTGTTGCCGACGAGTTCCTAGCCGCCGCCGGCAAGCTGATTCGGCGCGCCCGCTCCCAGGATCCGCGGGTGATGGCGCATGTCCACTTCGACAACACCGAGGACGAGACGCATGCCGCGTTGGTCCACGACTGCACACCTGGCGAGTGCCCGGCGAGCGCGAGCGGAGGATCGGCAGATAGGGGCCACACCGGCGCCGGCGCCCGCCCGGCGCGGCAGGACACGAAGGCGTTTCGCGAGGAGCGCCATGAACTGGCCGCACTCGCTCCCGAACAAGCCAACGAGCAGAACGCGACCGGCAAACCCCAGCATGTCGAGATCGTTCGCCGCGGCGCGCGGATGATCAAGCGCGTGCGCATTGACGGCTGCTGGTACCGCACGCTCGATCTTGAAGCCGGCATCCGGGCGTACATGGGACCCCGTGGCGCGAAGCGCTTTTGGCACGGCTACTACTCCGGGAAGGCCATCGACCACTTCACCGGCGGCGTCATCCCCATCGTGGACAGCGCCAGCCGCCAGGAGCACGACCTATTCGAGGACCACTACGACCTAGTGCGCGACCTGCTCGGCGAGACGCCAGAGACAGCGATCGGCGACAAGGGGTTCTCCGTCGGGAGCGTCTTCCGGAAGTGCACGACCAACGGCACAGCGGCCGTGTTCCCCTGGCGGCCCGGCGGAGGTGACTTCAAGCGCCACGACAAGGAGACCCACGACCGCCACGGCGTTCCCCGCTGCAAGCACTGCGGCGCGCCCACCAGCTTCGTCCGCTTCTCCCCCGGAGACGCCTCCAAGCCATCCGAGGAGCGCAGCCCTCGACTGTGGGTTCAATGCATGGCCGGCGCCACCGACGAATGCACGAAGACCCAGACCATCGCGTGCGCGTCCGACTACCGGCTGCTCGTGCCGCTCTGGCGGACCGATCCGCTCTACCACGAGCTCAGCGAGTCCCACAGCTCCTACGAGGCCCAGCACGACTGGTGGCGCGACCGCTACAAGGTCGCAGCCGACGATCTCGGCGTCCGTCCGAAGATCCGCGACATCGGCTGGCACCGCCTGCGCGCGAACGTCGCCGCTCTCGTCGACTGGCTTCGCATCTGCTACCGCGAAGGCTGGCTCGGCAAGCCCCGGCGCAACCATCTGGGGACCGAGCGCAAGTTCAAAGACCGCGCCGCGGGCATCAGCGCCAAGCTGGCCAAGATGCGCGTCCGAATGGGCATCATGGGCGCGTACGGCGAGAAGGCCGAGCAGCTCGGCCTCGGCAAGCGAACACCGCCCTCAAGACGGGACCGCGGCGCCCCCGCCGCGTAGCCGTCTCCACCAAACTCAAGAGACCGATCGGCCGCCCGGAATGACCCCTGGGCGGCTGCTGGCGTCTTTACGGCAGTTGTCGCCAACAACGCGCACGAGGCGGCTCAAGATCACAGGTCAAGCGCCCTCAGACCGCTCCTTAACGCCGAAAGACGCTCCAGCCTCCTATCTGGAAACTGAAGCGTCTAACTGTCGAGGTGGAGACGGCGGGAATTGAACCCGCGTCCGCAATCGCGTGAAGAGCGGTGTCTACGAGCGTAGCCGGCGCTCTGTTCTCACCCTCGACTCGCCTCGCCGGCGGGGTTATCGAGGGCCAGCTCCAAAGATGTCCCCGGCGGGGCTGGAGCGGGCCTCACCGGGTGAGCCTGCTATTTGAACCGGACCACCGCCGCAGGCGAGCGGTGGCCGGCCGAAACTAACTGTGGTTAGACAGCCAGCTCGTAGGTGTGGAAATCAGCAGTTGACTTCGCACTTATTTGTTTCCGGGTTTTTAACGAGGCCTCCCGGACCTCGACTCGCAACCACCCCCACGAACCGACCACGTCGAAGCCTGTCGTCCCCAGGGATGAGCGGACGATTATAGCCGCCGGGACACCCTGCCCCAGGCCGTGCGAGAGCCCGTGAGCAGCCGAGCTGAAGGACATCCTAAGAGTCCACGTCCGCCGCTCTCGCCCATTCCTACAATCGAGAGCAATGGAAACGAACACGCGATGGCTGTCGGCACCCATGCCGTCAGGCGGCCCGGTGCCCGAGTCGCCGCCGCCCGCGCAAATGCCGGCGCCCGACTCCCCGGGGCGTAAGCAGTCCTGGATCAGGCGGCGCCTGTCCGCGCTGGGCGCGGCGATCCTCGCGCTGCTGGCGAAGCTCAAGACGATCCTGCTGCTTCTCCCCAAGCTCAAGCTGCTCGCCTCGACGGGGACGATCCTCGTTTCGCTCGCCGCCTACGCGCTGCTGTGGGGATGGCCGTTCGCCGCCGGCTTCATCGCGCTGCTCTTCGTGCATGAGATGGGGCACGTGATCGCGCTGCGGCGCGAGGGGCTCAAGGCGAGCGCACCGATGTTCGTTCCGTTCCTGGGCGCCGTGATCGCGGCGCGGTCGCTTGGAGACAACGCCCTGGCCGAGGCGCGCGTCGGGTTGGCCGGTCCGGTCCTCGGCACCATCGGCTCCGCCGCGTGCATTCTGGTCTGGCACGCCACCGGCAACTCGCTGTGGGAGGCCCTGGCGTTCACCGGCTTCTTCTTGAACCTGTTCAACCTGCTTCCGGTCGTCCCGCTCGACGGCGGCCGCGCGATGGCGGCGATGGCGCCGTGGATGTGGGTCGTCGGGCTCGCCGCGCTGATCCCGCTCGCGTTCATCTTCCCGAACCCGATCATCTTCCTGATCCTGATCTTCGCCGGGCTCGAGACCTACAAGCGGTGGAAGCTCCGCCGCTCGGGCAGCCCGGAGCAGCGCGCCTACTACCGCGTACGCCCGATCGACCGGGCGCTCGTGGCAGCGGTCTACCTGGGCCTGATCGCGGTCCTCGTCGTGGGCATGCACGCCACGCTGGTGGCGCGAACCATCAGCTAGACCCTGCTCGCCCCGCACACCCGCCCGCCGCGTGGAGGCGGCGGGGTCGCCCGGGCTCAGGCGGCCGGCGGTGGCTGACGGCGCACGCGCGTATCGTCGTACGCAGCGGTGTCGCGGTGCGTCCACCAGAACGTGTAGATCAACGCGAGCACGAGCCCGACCAGGCCAACCACGAACAGCACGGTTCCGGCTGTCTGGATGTCGAAACCGTTGACGTGCGCGGTCACAGCCCACTTCAGGATCGCGCCAGCGGCGATCAACACAATGCTCGTTCCAATCGTCATGGGACCTAACTACCCCGGATCGGGACGGCTATCCCTGGTCCGGCGAACTAGTTATGGTTGCGTACGCAACTACTGCCTGAAACCGCCTGGGAACACCGTCCAGCTAGCGCCGCGCCTCGCGCAACTCTCGCTGCACGTCGCGGGCCATCTCACGTCGACGGATCGTCTCGCGCTTGTCGAAGATGTCCTTGCCGCGGGCCAGTGCCAGCTCGACCTTGGCGCGCGAGCGCGGCCCTGAGAAGTAGATACGCGTCGGCACGAGGGTCAACCCACGCTCACGCGTCCGGGCGATCAGCCGCTCGATCTCGTAGCGATGCAGCAACAGCTTGCGCGGGCGTTCGGGGTCGTGGTTCTCGCGCGATGCTGGGCCGTAGGGGGCGATGTAGAGCCCGATCAGCCAGACTTCGCCGTCGCGCACCACGGCGTAGGCGTCCTTGAGCTGGACGTTGCCCTCGCGCAGGGACTTGACCTCGGTCCCGGTGAGCACGAGCCCGCACTCGAAGCGCTCGAGCAGGTTGTACCGGTAGGAGGCTTGCCGGTTGGTCGCCACATCGCCGGCGCCGGCCTTGCGCTTACGGGACTTAGCCATGACCCGTCAATCCTGCCAGCCTGGGAGCAGGTCCACCCTCCCGCGGGCCACGTCGACACCGCCGACGCGCACCTGCACCGGATCGCCGAGACGCAGCGAAGAGCCGGATCGCGTCCCCACCAACATCGTCCCCTGCTCGTTCAGCTCCCACCAATCGCCCCGCAGGCGCCGCACCGGGAGCATCCCCTCAAACTCGCCCCCGGCCCCAAAGGCCACGAACGCTCCGGCACCGGCCAGCCCTACCACCTCGCCTTCGAAGACCTCGTCCGGATCTCCGTCGGATCGCATGCGACGCTCGAGCAGGAAGCAGCGCACGATGTCATCCGCGTCGCGCTCGATCGACATCGCCTCGCGCTCTCGCGCCGAGCACCACGGCCCCGCGGCGCCGACCCAGCTGACCTCGGGCGCCGGTTCCTCGCCGCCCAGCGCGGACAGGAGCGCGCGGTGGCAGATCAGGTCGGGATAGCGCCGGATCGGCGAGGTGAAATGGCAGTAACTGGCCAGTTGGAGCCCGGCGTGGCCGCGGTTGCGCTGGTCGTAGTAGGCCTGTTTCAACGATCGCAGCACCAGGCTGGTCAACGCTCGGCGCCCTCGCCCGCCGCGCGCCCCGACCCACTGCTCGACGAGCTGTGAGGCTTCGCCGATCAGATCGGCCGCCTGTTGGGGAGTCAGGTTTCCCTTGGGAACCGGCGGGGTCGGCACCTCCAGCGAGGCGAGCTGATCGATCAGGCGCTGCGCGGCTGCGCCATCCGGGCGCTCGTGCACTCGGTAGAGCGTTGGCACTCGGTGCGCGGTCAAGAACCGTGCCACCTGCTCGTTGGCGGCGATCATCAGATGCTCGATCATCCGATGGGACTCGGTCTGCTGGACCGGTTCCACGGCAACCACGTCGCCGCGGTCGTCGAAGGAGAACTCGGGCTCGGAGGAGTCGACCTCGAGCGCCCCTCGGGAGGCGCGCCGCGCCTCGAGCGCAGCGGCCGCCGCCCGCGCAGTCTCCAGACCGGACCCCCACGCGCCACCGGCAACCTCCGTGCCGGCGAAGATGCAGTCGACGCGGTCATAGTCGAGACGCTCGTCGGAGCGGATCACCGACCGGTAGAAGGAGCTGTGCCGCACGCGGTCGTCTTCGAGCACGAGCTCGACCGTGAGGGCCAGGCGATCCTGGCCGGGAACCAGTGAGCAGGCTTGGTTAGAAAGCGCCTCCGGGAGCATCGGCTCGACGGCGGCCGGGACATACACGCTGGTCCCGCGCCGGTAGGCCTCGCGATCGAGTAGCGACTTCGGCTGCACGTAAGCCGAGACGTCGGCAATGTGCACCCATATCCGGCGCGTGCCGTCGGGCTCCGCGGAAGCCGAGATCGCGTCGTCGAAGTCCCGCGCGCTCACGGGGTCCACCGTGAACGTGGGCAGGGAGCGCAGATCGCGACGGCTGGCCGGGACCGACCCCCGGGAGCCGGAAACGGATGCCGCCGAAACCTCCCGCGCCTCGTGTTCCACCGCGGGGTCGAACGAACGCCGCAGGCCGCGGTCGACCATCAGACCCTCGAGCACGTCACGCGCAACGTCGGAGCGGCCGAGCCGACGTGCCACCGTCGCCCGGCCCCCCGGCCGCCCGTTGCGGCCGGTTCCGGGGCGCACGACGATCAGGTCTCCGACCGCCACCTGCCGGTCCCGGCTGATCACCATCCGCGGGCCCGGGCTGAAGAACGGCTCGGCGACCAGGAACTTGCCGCGGCGTTCGAGTACGGCCACCCGCGGGCCGGCGCCCGCGTCCCGGTTAGCCGGGCTCACCGCACCTCGGCCGCCACCGTCTTCTCGGCGACGAGCAGCGCCGTGTCGACGTTGGAAGTGGGACTGGTGTAGGCGTAGACGTTGGGCGAGATGCCCGCGCCCCTCTTCACCCCACCACCCCCGAGGTTCTGTCCGTTCGGCGTGAAGTACTCGCCGACGGTGAAGTCAAGCGCGCCGCCGTTGGGAAGCGGGTCGATCTCCTGAAAGACGCCCTTGCCGTAGGTGTGGGTTCCGACCACCAGCGCCCGGCCCCGGTCCTTCAGCGCGCCGGTGACGATCTCCGCCGCCGAGGCAGTCAGGTTGTCGACGAGCACGACCATCGGGATGCTGGTCGAGATCGCCCCACCCCGGGCGACGTACACCTGGCGGGGCTGCGCGCGGCCGGCGGTCGAGACGATCGTCCCGTCGGGGATGAAGATGCTGGCGACGTTAACCGCCTCGTTGAGCAGGCCGCCCGGGTTGTCGCGCAGGTCAAGGATCAGCCCGCGGGCGCCCTCGTGCAGCACGTCCTGCACCTGGGTGCGCAGCTCAGCCCCGGCGCCCTGGACGAACTGCTCGAGGTCGAGGACGCCAAGCTTGACCCCGTGGTAGGTGACGATCGTGCCGCTCGCCACCGGGACCACGATCTCCTCCCTGACCAGGGTCCGCGTGAGCGTCCGCTTGCCACGCCGGATGGTCAGCGTTACCCGCGTCCCGGCGGTGCCCTTGATCAACGCCGAGCCGAAGCTCGACGGATGGTGGGCCAGCGAGGTCGAGCCAACGGCGATGATCAGATCACCACGCTGGAGCCCGGCCTGCGCCGCGGGTGAGCCGGGAAACACGTCCTGCACGGAGAGCCCCTGCGTCTCGCCGAAGACGTCGACGCCGATCCCGCTCAGGTGCGGGTTGTCCTCGTTCAGGAACCCCTGGTAGGCGGAAGGGTCGTAGTAGTGCGAGTAAGGGTCGTCGAGGCTGGCCACCATCCCGGCAAGGCCCTTATTGACGAGCTGCGTGCGGTTGAGCGGCCGGTAATAGTCCTGCTGGAGCAGGTTGAGGACCTGGTTGACCAGTGGGTCGTCGTTCTGATCGACGAACGCGCTGCGCAGTGGCGAAGGCAGCCAACTGGGGTGTCCGCCAAGCCAGATGCCGGCCAGCAGCACTATCAGCCCAACGAGCAGGCTGACGAGAACCCTCGGGCGGCGCGACCGGCGCGAAACCATGCCCGGAGGTTAGCCGGGCGGCGAATTGTCAGGTTCAGCGCAGATTCGCCCCATGCCGCAACGCCAACCGATTCGCGCGCCCGCGGCCCCCCGCGCGGCCGGGCCACTGGCCCAGTGGCCCGGCGTTGCGGGAGAGGCTCTGGGGTTCGTCCGTGAACCCGGGGTTCGTCCTTGAACCCTTAGAAGTTGTGCTGGAAGCTCGGACCAGCGGTCGTGAACTTGTAGGTCGTCTTCGAGTTGAAGACCTGCCCCGGGTTCAGCACCACCGAGGGCCAACCGGCTTGCCCGATGTGGTGCGGAGTGTCCGGGTAGTGCTGGCTCTCGAGCGTGAACGCGTCACCTTGACGGTAGGCGTGTCCGCTCGTCCCGACCAGGTCGCCGACCAGGAAGTTCCCGGTGTAGAGCTGCACTCCGGGCTGATCGGTGTACTCCCACAGCACGACGCCGTCACCGGGATCTTGGGCGACGGCATCCAGCCGGTAGCCAGTGCCGCGAATCACCCAGTTGTGGTCATAGCCGTGGGCGACGACCAGCTGGTTGCCCTCCGGCGCGCTCGCGTCTTCGATGTCGCGGCCGATCGGCTTCATCTTCAGGAAGTCGAACGGCGTCCCCCGCACCGACGCGAAGCCGGTCGGGATCTGCACGCTGTTGGTGGGTTGGAACGTGTCGGAGTTGATGGCCAGCTTCTGGGCGTACACGTTGCCGGAGCCCTCGCCGGCCAGGTTGAAGTAGGTGTGGTTGGTGTAGTTGATGACCGTCGGTGCGGTCGTGGTCGCCCGGTAGGTGATTGTCAGGGCGTTGTCCTGCGTGAGCGTGTACGTCACCAGCGTCGTGACCGCCCCCGGGAATCCGTTCTTGCCGTTCGGGTCGGTGTAGGCCAGCTTCAGCGCGACGGCATTCGCCAGCTTTTCCGGCGTCGCCGCCCACACCTGCGTGTTGTATGAGTCCGGCCCGCCATGCAGCGTGTTGACGTTGTTTGGGCCGTTGTTGCCGACCAGGTTGTAGAACGTCCCGTCCAGCGTGAACGAGTGATTGGCGATCCGGTTGGCGTAGCGGCCGATGATCGCACCGAAGTACGTCTCACCGGAACCCCCGGCCGCCGGCCAGGGCTGGTTCTGGAAGTCGTTGACGTAGTCGCTCAGCTTGGGGAAGCCGAGCGCGACGTTCTTGAGCCCGCCGGTGCGATCGGGCACCCAGATCGACTGGATTACGCCGCCGTAGTTGGTGATCTTCACGATCATCCCGTGCCCGTTGCGCAGCGTGTAGAGACTTACCGGCGAACCGTTGGCGCTCCCCCAAGCGGCCTTCGTGATGCTCAGGCTGCCGTGCCCCGCGGTCGGGTGCTTGCTTGGCTTCCCAGAGTGCTTGGCAGCTAAGGCGATCCCGCCGGTCCCCAGCGACAGGACAGCCGTTACGAGTACGACACGAGCCCAGATAGGAGCCTGCAAGCTCCTCGGGCTACGGAACCCGATCTGCATAGACCCTCTCCCTTCGGTTGTGCGCTTGCCCGGCCGCGGAAAAACGCAAGCGGATGGCGTACGCGGGCAACTTATAGCAGAAATGTGAGCGCTCACACGCATGTTGCCATTCTGTGACCGGCTGCGTCGCAGCACCCCGGAGGCCACCGCCCACCGGCGATCAGAACCGGATGCGCTCGGGCAACTCGGCGCCGGCGACCGTGAACCGGTAGCTCGTGCGCGACACGAGCAACCGCCCCGGCCGCAGCACCGGGTCCGGCCACCCGGGATCCCCCAGGTGATTGGGCGCGTCCGGATGAACCTGCGTCTCGAGCGCGAACGCATCGCCCTGGCGGTACGTGCGACCGCCCGTACCGACCAAATCACCGGCCAGGTAGTTGCTCGTGTAGAGCTGCACCCCCGGCCGGTCGGTGTAGACCCACAGCGCGATCCCGCTGCCGGGGTCGCACGCGACCGCGGCCAGCCGATAGCCCGTACCGCGGAGCACCCAGTTGTGGTCGTATCCGCGGGCCATGGCCAGCATCTCGCCGGACGGCGCCCCGGCCGAGCGCAGATCCCGTCCGATCGGCTTCATCGCGCGGAAGTCGAACGGTGTCCCCGCCACCGACTCAAAGCCGGTCGGAATCCCGACATCGGAAACGCGCTGGACCGCGTGGGCATTGATGGCCAGCAACTGGCCGTAGACGTCACCCGAGCCCTCGCCGGCCAGATTGAAGTAGGTGTGGCTAGTGGGACTGAGGACGGTCGGCGCGTCGGTGCTGGCGCGATACTCGATCCGCAGCGCGTTGTCTCCCGTGACGCTGTACTCGACCTCATTTGAGACCGTGCCCGGGAACCCGTTCAAACCGTCCGGATCGACATGACGAAGCCGGACCGCCCCGCCGCGCTCGTCCGAAACCGCCTCCCCCGCCCATACCCGGCCGCTGTACCCGCCGCCCGGGCCGCCGTGAAGGGTGATCGAGTTCCCCGGTCCGTCGTTGCCGGCCAGTTCATACCGCCGGCCGTCCAGAGCGAACGACGGCCCCGCGATCCGGTTCGCATAGCGCCCGATCAGCGCACCGAAGTGCGTGGACCCGGATGGGCTGCCGTCGGTGCCGCGCACGTTCGCGACGTACTCGCCGAGGGTCGCGAACCCGAGCGCGACGTTGACCGAGCGGCCGAGCCGATCCGGCACCCGGATCGACTGGACCGACCCCCCGTACGAGGAGATGGACACGGTCAGACCCGCATCGCCGGTAAGCGTGTAGAGCTCGACCGGCTGGCCGTCGAGAACGCCCCACGGCTCGCTGGTGACGCTCACCCCCTTGGGTGCCCGCGCTCAGACGCGCAAGAAGCGGCGCAGCGAGAGCCCGGAGCCCACCGCTGAGACGAGCGCGCCGGCGCCCAGCAGCACCACGACCAGCAGGCTGAAGGCGATCGTGCGTGGCGCCGCGATCAGCGTCCAGTTGCTGGCCAGCGGGTCGAGCAGCGCGACCTTGGTGATGCCGAGCACGATGATCGCGAGCAGCGCGCCGAGCGAGCCGACGATCATGCCCTCGATCACGAACGGCCAGCGGATGAACCAGTCGGTGGCGCCGACCAGCTTCATCACCTCCACCTCGCGCCGCCGCGAGTACAGCGACAGCCGGATCGTGTTCGCGATCAGCAGGATCGAGGCGAGCACCAGAAGGACGGTGAGCGCCGCCGCCGTGATCGTCACCAGGTTCGTGACCTCCAGGATCTGCTTGGTCTGTGTCTGCTTGTTCGACACTTGGTTGATCGCCGGGTCGATCGAGCCTCCGCCCGTCCCCGAACCGGCGATCTCTGAGTGCACGAGCAGGACATTGCTCGGGTTGTCGGGGATCACGTGGAAGGTGTCGGGCAGCGGGTTTGACCCGAGCAGCGCGTAGGCCTCGGGGTCCGTCTTGTCCTGCTGCTGGTAGGCCTGCTGCTTGGAGACGAACTGCACCTGCTTGACGTGCGGCAGGCGCGTCAGCTCGCTCTGCACCCTGGCGTCATCGGCGGCGGTCGCGTTCGTGTTCATGTAGACGTCGACCTCGACGCGCCCGCGCACGCTGTCGGCCGCGCCGTTGGTGGCCTGCACGATCGGGATGAACACACCCAGGACGAGCATCGTCACGAGCACCGTGGCGAGCGCGGCGAAGCTCGGAGCAGCGCTCCGGCGCATCGAGCGAATCGCCTCTCTCAGGAAGAACCCGAAGCGCATCGCCTACGAAACCCCGGGCGGCGGCGACGCGGGAGCGCGCATGCGCCGGGCAAACTCGCGCGTGGTCTCATCCCGCGTGTACAGGCCGGTGGCCTCGTCGCGGACGATCCGACCCTGGGAGAGCTCGAGCACGCGGCGCCGCATCTTGTCGACCATCGCCTGATCGTGGGTGGCGACCAGCACCGTGGTGCCGGTTCGGTTGATCCGGTAGAGCAGCCGCATGATGTCGACGCTGGTTTCGGGATCGAGGTTCCCGGTCGGCTCGTCGGCCAGCAGCAGCGGCGGGTGGTTGACGAACGCCCGCGCGATCGACACGCGCTGCTGCTCTCCGCCCGAGAGCTGGTCGGGAAAGTTATGCAGCTTGGTCGATAGCCCGGTCAGGCGCAGGATGTCCGGGACCTTGTCGCGGATGTCCCGGCGCGTGCCGCCGGTGACCTGTAGCGCGTACGCCACGTTGTCGTAAACGGTGCGGGTTGGCAGGAGCTTGAAGTCCTGGAAGACCACACCGATGTTGCGGCGGTAGTAGGCGATCCGCTTGCGCGTGATCTCGTTCAGGGCGCGACCCGCCACGCTGATGTTCCCGCCGGTCGGGTCGAGCTCTTTGATCAGCAGGCGCATCACGGTCGACTTGCCCGACCCGGTTGCGCCGACCAGGAACACGAACTCACCGCGTCCGATCGAGAAACTGACCTCGTTCAGGCCGACGTCGCCGCCGGAGTACCGCTTGGAGACGCCCCGGAATTCGATCACCGGCGCGACCGGCTGACCGGGGCCCTGCGGCCGGCCCTCGCGCGAGGCGGGGACGGCGGCAGCGGCTTCCCGACGCCGCATACTGATTCTGTTTTGTGACTGAATGCTGGCCATAAGCTCCGGGCAGCGTACCGAGAGCCGTCCGCGAACGGCTTCCCAAACCTGCCCCTGCAACGCGATTTGCAGCTGTCGCTACCTTTAGCCGGGTGCCGTCGATCACTCGCAAGTTGCTTTCTAACGGCTTACCGCTGTATCGAGTCGCGGTCGAGGGAGCGCGGTCGGCGACGATCCTGGTCGCTTTCGACGCGGGCGCGCGCACCGAGCGCGAGGACGAGAACGGCATGGCCCACTTCCTCGAGCACCTGGTCTTCAAGGGCGGCGAGAAGTACCCCACCTACCGGGACGTGAACGAGGCAGCCGAGCGGATCGGAGCGGTCCTCAACGCGTACACCAGCCACGACCTCGTCGCCTTCCACATCACCGTGCGCGCCACCAAGGCCCTCGAAGCGGCGGATCTACTGACCGACTTCGTGGCCCGGCCAAGAATCGACGGCGACGAGCTCAATCGCGAGCGCGGGGTCGTCGTGCAGGAGATCGCGCGCGCGAACGACCAGCCGTCGGTCATGGCCGAGCACCTGATCGACGAGGCGGCGTTCGGCGACCACCCCCTCGGGCGCCCGGTCCTGGGCCCAACCGAGCACATCCGCGACACCTTCACCCGCGACGGGATCGTTGCCTTCCGCGACCGGCGCTGGTCGCCCGGCCGGGGCGGCGCCTTCCTGGTCGGCAACCTCGACGGGCTACCCGACAACGGCGCGGTGCAGGAGCTGTTCACCCGCTTCCCGGAGCGCCCGGCGCCCTCGCCGTATGAGCCGGCGCCGCCGGCCCACCCGCGCGTGCTGGTCCGGGAGCGCGACTCGAGCCAGTCGCACCTGCGGATGTCCTATCGCCCCGAGATCGAGATCTCGCAGGCCAAGGAGCGCGCCGCGCTGACCATCTACTCGACGCTGCTCGGCGGTTCGATGGGCTCGCGGCTGTTCGACGAGATCCGTGAGCAGCGTGGGTTGGCCTACTCGGTCCATTCGATCGCGCACTCCTACGCCGACGTGCCCGTGCTCCAGCTTTCGGCCGGTCTGGAGTCGGACAAGATGCTCGAGGCCTACCGCCGGATGCGCGACATCGTCACCGAGCTGCGCGAGGACGGCCCCGACGAGGCCGAGGTCGAACGCGCCCGCGCCTACGCCGCCGGCGCCCGCGCGATCGCATTCGAGAACACCGGCGCGATCGCACGCCACGCTGCCCAGCAGACGATCGTGTACGGTGAGGACGTCGATCCCGACCGCACGATTGCGCTGCTCGACGAGGTAACGTTCGACGAGGTGAGAGAGGTGGCAGCGCGGGTCGCCGACCGACTGTCGATCGCATGCGTAGGACCTCACACGGTGGAGGAGCTCGAGTCAGCCTGAATCGCTGGATTGGGGGGGCGCTCGCCACGTTGGCGATTGCTGGATGCGGCGGAGGGGGTCACGTCGCCAAGCCGAGCTCGGATGCTTCGGTCGGCTCGCCGATCGCGGTCAAAACCGCGACCACGACCACACAGCCCAAGCTGCAGCCAAAGCCTCCGGCTCCGGTGGCGACGCCGGCGATGCTGGCCCTCGGCGCGGCGATCACGAACACGCTGAACCACGCGGGACCGCAGACGGGCGCCATGGTCTACGACCTGACCGCCGGCGAGCCACTGTTCGGGCTCCGGGCCGGCATGGGCAGACCGCCGGCGTCCGTCGAGAAGCTCTACACGACGGTGGCGGTGCTGCGCGAGCTCGGGCCGAACGCCCGGCTGAAGACGACCGTGGTCGGGAAGGGCCATCTCGGTCCCGGCGGGGTGTGGCACGGGAACCTGTACCTGGTCGGTGGCGGCGACCCCACTTTCGGCGACGGGGGCTTCAACAAGACCTACGAGCAGGGCTACGGCCCGACCGCGAGCGAGATCGTCGGCCAGCTCCAGCACGACGGGATCCACCGGGTCACCGGGTGGGTGATCGGCGACGCCGCGCTCTTCGACGACCTCCGCGGCGGACCGGCGACCGGCTACGCCCCGGACACGCCCGACTTCGGCGGCCAGCTCTCCGCGCTCACCTACGACCACGGGTCGACCTTCAAGAAGCTCAATCCGGGCGCGTTCGCAGCCAAGGAGCTGGTGCTGACGATGAACGGCGCCGGCATCGGCGCCCGGCCGCTGAATCGCACTCGGCCCGCGCCTCCCGGGACCCAGCTGCTGGCCTCGGTCTCCTCTCCCCCGATGTCGGTGCTGCTGCGGCTGATGGACGTACCGTCCGACGACCTCTTCGCCGAGATGCTCACCAAGCAGCTCGGCATACGCTTCGCCGGGGCCGGGAGCATAACCGCCGGCGCGGGGGTCATCTCGCAGGTGCTGGCGCCCTACGGCCTTCACCCGACGATCCTCGACGGCTCGGGCCTGTCGCACTCCGACAGCTCGTCCCCGGGCGAGGTGGTCGCGCTCCTGAGAACCGTGTGGCACACCCGAACGGGCCGGGAACTGGCGGCCGCGCTGCCCACCGTCGGCGTCAACGGCACGGTTCAGAGCATCGGAACCGGGACGCCGGCGCAGGGACGCTGCATCGCCAAAACAGGAACGCTCAACAACGTGACGAACCTCGCCGGCTACTGCACCGCCCGCGATCACCACACGCTCGCGTTCGCCGTGATGATCGACGGGCCGGCCAACTGGGCGGCCTATCCGATGCTCAGTCAGGTCGTCGGCGCGGTCGCTAAGTATTGATAAGCGGGCCGAACGTCGCCACAATCGGCGCCGTGGAGGTGACCGCCGCCGTCAACAGGCGCGAGCTTCAGCGGTATCTGGCGCGCGTCGATGACCGTTGGCAGATCGAGCGCGCCGTGCTGGGCGGCGCGCGCGTAGCCGACGAGCAGGGCGCGCCCCCCCAGCGTGAGCGCGGCCCCGAGTTCGTGATGATCCTCGTCTCCCCCGCATTCGAGGGGATGCCGTGGCTCGAGCGCGTCTATCACGCCGGATCGCTGTGGGACGCGCTCGAGATGGGCTCGCCGGCCGACGTGCACTGCTACACGCCGGATGAGTTTCAGCGCAAGCTGACGACGCTGCCGCGGGTGATCGAGGCCGTCGGCTCCGGGATCGACCTCCTCGCGGAGCCGGTTTAGGGGCCGGCTTCGCCGGCGTCCGTGGGGCCGTCCACCCCGTCCGGACGGTGATCGCCCCGATCCCACGGTGCTCAACGCGCAAAACCTCCCCCCGGGCGACGCCAGCTGCAACATAAGCGCCTGCCAGGCGCTTATGTTGCAAACGCGGCGAGAACAATCGCGTTCCGGCGCGTTTTGCACCCCTCCGCGGGGTCCGGCCAAGCGGCCCCAAGTCAGCTGATCGCGACCATCCGCTCGATCGGCAACCGCGCCCGGTCGGCTACTTCATCCGGCACCTTGACCTCGTGCACGCCGTCGCGCAGGGCGTCGCGCAGCTTGGGCAGCGTGATCATCTTCATGAAGCGGCAGTGCGCGGCTTCGTTGGCGGCAATGAACTCCGTATCGGGTGCCGCCTGACGCAGCGGGTGGAGCATGCCCGTCTCGGTGGCGACGATCGCTCGGCCGCCGTTGTGCTCCCGGGCGTATCCGAGCATCCCGCCGGTGGAGAGCATGTGGACGCCGGTGCTGGAAATGTCACCAGCCGCGACGTACTCCATCACGCTGGTCGAGCATCCGCACTCGGGGTGGATCAGGAAGTCGGCCCCCGGATGCGCCGCGCGCACGGAAACGATGTCGTCGGGCCTGATGCCGGCGTGGACGTGGCACTCGCCGTCCCACACGTGCATCGAACGCCCGGTCGACTTCTCGACGTAGGCACCGAGGAACATGTCCGGCCCGAACAGGATCTCCGCATCCGGGCCGTGCTCGGCGTAGACGTGCTCGACGACCTTGACCGCGTTGGCGGAGGTGCAGCAGTAGTCGGTCAGCGCCTTGACCTCGGCCGTCGTGTTCACGTACATCACGACGATCGCGTCGGGATGTTTCTCCTTCCACTCTCGTAACTGCGCGGCCGTGATCGAGTCGGCCAGCGAGCAGCCGGCCTCCAAATCGGGAATCAGCACGCGCTTCTCGGGACACAGGATCGAGGCGGTCTCGGCCATGAAGTGCACGCCGCAAAAGACGATCGTGTCCGCGTCGGCGCCGGCCGCCTGCTGGGAGAGGCCCAGCGAGTCGCCGACGTAATCCGCGACGTCCTGGATTTCTGGCAGTTGGTAGTTGTGGGCGAGGATCACCGCGCCGCGCTCGCGGGCGAGTGTGCGCACCTCGTCCTGGAGGGCGGGGATGTTCTCGAGAAGCAGGGGTGCGTCAGACGCACCGAGCATCGGCAGGTTCATGAGATTGGCTCGAGGAGGAGGGACAGGTCTAGCGCCGGGGCGCTGTGAGTGAGCGCGCCCAACGAGATGAAGTCTACTCCCGTGCTCGCGACCTCCCGGAGCGTCTCCAGGGTCACGCCGCCACTCGCCTCGAGCTTGGCCCGTCCGGCGACGTGGCGCACGGCGTCGGCCATCTGCTCAACCGACATGTTGTCCAGCAGAATGATGAATTCCCGAGCACCCTCCCCCGCCGCCCCGGCCGCGAGCGCCTCGTCGACTTCGGGCATCGTCCGGGCCTCGACCTCGAGCGTGAGCTCGGGGGCGTAGGCGCGAGCCTGGCGGACCGCCTCCCCCACCCCGCCGGCGAGCGCGGCGTGGTTCTCCTTGATCAGGATCGCGTCGAACAGCCCGAAGCGGTGGTTGGTGGCGCCGCCGGCGGCCACCGCCGCCTTCTCGAGCGCGCGCAGGCCCGGGGTGGTCTTGCGTGTGTCGAGGATGGTCGCGTGTGTGCCCTCGACCGCGCGGGCGGCCCGTGCCGCCATGGTTGCGACTCCCGATAGGCGCTGCAGGAAATTCAAAGCCGTGCGCTCGCCGGTCAGGAGCGCGCGGGCCGACCCCTCCAGGCGCATGACGGGGCCGCCCTCTCGCCATTCGCCCTCGGCGACCAAACTCTCGACGATGATGTCCGGTTCGAGGCTTCGGAAGGTTTCCGCGGCGACGTCGAGGCCGTAGATGACCCCGGGCGCCTTCTGGGTGATGGTCGCCCGAGCCGCCGCGCCCTCCGGGACGGTGGCGGCCGTCGTCACGTCGCCGTCGCCGACGTCCTCGGCCAGGGCGCGGGCCACTATTTCGGTGAGCGTTGCTGGTGTCACGCAGTTCGAGGATAAGGGTCCTCTGAGGATGGGGTCCTACAGTCCCGAGCGGCATGCACGCTCCCGCGTTCGACCGTCGGGCGCTGGCGTGGCGGCTCGCGCGGTTCGCCATCGTCGTGCTGGTCGTCGTGCTCGTGATCGTGACGGTCCCGGGCCTGGGCTCGCTGCGCTCCCGATTCGCCGGCGCGCAGCCGGGTTGGATCATCGCCGCCTGCGCGCTTCAGGTCGGCTCGGTGCTGTGCTTCGCGCTGGCCTTCCAGCGAACCTTCGCCGATCGCGTGGCGCCGGGTAGCTCGGTCTCGCTCGCGCTGACGGCGCAGGGCGTGAACGTGCTCGTGCCGGCGGGCGGTACGGGCGGTTTGGCCGTGGCCGGGGTCCTCATGAGCCGGGCCGGCATGGCGCCGGCACTCGCGGCGCGGCGCATGATCGCGCTGTTCCTGCTCGCCGGCGTGGCCACAAACGTGCTGTTGCTGATCGTGGGTGGCCTCGGGGTCGGAACGGGTGTCCTGCCGGGCCGGGCCTCATGGGTGGGGTCGCTGCTCCCCGCGCTCATCGCCGCCGGTCTCGGGGCGATGGCGATCTGCATGGCCAAAAGACCCCCTGCTCCAGCCGGCCGGCACGCCACCACGAGCCGTTGGACAAGACTCGCCCGCCGCGGAGCGGGCTATCTCCGCGACGGCGTGACGTGCAGCGGCGAGCTGCTCCGCACCCGCGATCCACTGCTGATCCTCGGCGCGCTCGGCTACATCGTGCTCGACCTGGGCGCGCTGGCGCTGGCCTTCCACGCGCTCGGCTCGAGCGGCCTGCCGCTCGGCACGCTGCTGCTTGCCTACACCCTGGGCCAGGCCGGGTCGGTCGTCTCGCTGCCCGGCACGACCGAGGGCGGCCTGGTCGGCGTGTTCGTCCTGTATGGGGCGCCGCTGGCACTCGCCACCTCGGCCATCCTGGTCTACCGCGCCGTGCAATCCCTGGTGCTGCTCGCCCTCGGATTGGTCGGCGTGGCCGGGCTCCGGCACGGGCCGCAACTGCGCTGAGCCCCGCAGCGGGTAGGAGGCGATCATGCACGTGGTCGTCGGAGTTGTCTCTCTGGTTGGGCTGGCCGTCTTGCTGGCCGAGTTCTTCACGGTGTTCCTGCTGCCCCGCCGGGTCCGCCGCGACCCGGCCATCGCGCGAGGCATCCTGCGCATGCTATGGGTCCCGTGGCGCGCCGCCGCGGGCCTGCTCCCGCGCGCGGCCGCCGACACCACGCTTGGGATCTTCGGACCGCTCGGCCTACTGGCCATCCTGGGAATGCTCAGCGCCGGCGTCATCCTCTGCTTCAGCGGGCTGCACTGGGCGGTCTCGACACACCTGAGCAGCTCACACCCCGCCGACTTCGGCGACGACCTCTACTTCAGCGCGGGGGCGTTCACCAGCGCGACCAACCCATCCACCCCAACCGGCGGCGTGGGCAAGACGATGCAGATCGTCGAGGCGGCGACCGGCCTGGGCCTGCTGGCGATCGCGATCGGCTACCTGCCGGCGCTCTTTCAAGCCTTCTCGCGCCGAGAGACGGCGGTGGCGCGCCTGGACCCGCGTGCCGGGTCGCCGCCCAGCCCGGGCCGCCTGCTCGAGCGCTCGGGACAACGCGGCGGCTGGGCCGATCTCGACGAGTACCTCCTCGAATGGGAGACGTGGACGGCTGACCTGATGGAGACGCACCTCGCATATCCGATCCTCGGCTACTTCCGCTCCCAGCACCTCAACCAGAACTGGCTGGCGGCGCTCACCACGATCGTCGACGCCTCCGCCTACGCGCTCGCCTACGGCTCCGACAGCCACACCGAGGCGGCCGAGCTGACCTTCCGCATCGGGTCGCACGCGCTCGGCGACCTCGCCCATACCTTCAGCACCCGCCGGCTGGAGCACGACCCGGAGCCCCGCTCGCGCGAACGGCTGAGCCGCGACGACGTCGTCGAGCTTCGAGCGCGCCTGGAGGGCAGTGGCCTTCACTCCGAGGTCGAGGAGGGCGCATGTGCCCAGCGGCTCGAGGAGCTGCGTGCGAGCTACGAGCCCTACGCGATCGCGATCGCGCGTCATCTGGCACTCGAGTTGCCCGACTGGCTGCCCAAGGGCGAGGCTCGCGACACGTGGCCCACCGCCGAGCACCCGATCCGACCGACTACTCGATCAACACCCTGACGGTTCGGAACGACGGGTCCGAGGCACCGTGCAGCCGGGCGCCTTCGGCGGTCAGCTCGCGTAGATAGGCCACGACCTCGTCGGTGATCCGCTCACCGGGAAGCAGCGAAGGCACGCCGGGTGGATAGCCCGCGATCGACTCGCACGAGATCCGCCCCACCGCCTCGCCCACCGGTACGGTCTCGCCCCGCCCGAGGAACGCATCGCGGGGAGAGACGACCGTCTCGTGGGAGAGCGCCGAGGGAGGCCGGCTGATCGCGTGGCGCACCCTGGGGCGGGCGATCAACCGGACCGTCTCGGCGAAGTCGTGGGCGAGGCGCTCGAGCGCCTCGACCGGCTGCCCGATCCCCAGGACCAGCACCAGCGTCGCGTGCGTGGCCAGCTCCACGTAGATGTCGTAGGCGTTGCGCAGCGCCGCGGCGACCTCATAGCCGGTGCACCCGGTGCCCCGCACGTCGATGACGATCCGCAGGGGGTCACGGCCGGCGATCCCGGGGCGGCCGATGAAGTCGTCGCCGAGCACGGCGCACCCGGGCGCCTCCTCGATCGCCTCGCGCGCGCGCTCGGAGGCATGGATAGTGCGGTCGAGCAGCGCCTCGCCGTGGACCGCGAGCTGGCGCCGAGCGGCGTCGAGCGAGGCCATCAGCAGCGCGCTCGGGCTGGTCGAGCGGATCAGCCGCACCGCGCGGTCGACCGCCTCGGGGTCCACGCGGCCGGTGTCGGCGACCAGCAGCATGGCGGACTGGGTCAGGCTGCCCACGATCTTGTGGGTCGAGGCGAGCATCGCGTCGGCCCCCAGAGCCAGCGGCGAGGCGGGCAGGCGAGCGTGGAAGCCGAAGTGCGACCCCCAGGCGCCGTCGACGATCAGGGCCGCGCCGGAGGCGTGCGCCACCTCGGCGCACCCCTCGACGTCGGCGGCCATCCCGTAGTAGGTCGGCGAGACGATGAACGCGACCGGGGCATCGGGGACGTGCGCGAGCGCCTCGGCCAGCGCCTCGGGGGTCACCCCGTGGGCCATCCCGAGCTCGACGTCGTACTCGGGCGCCACGAACCGAGCCGTCCCGCCGCTCAGGACCAGACCGTCGATCAGGCTGGCGTGCGAATTGCGCTGCAGGATCACACGCCGGCCGGGCGGGGCCAGGGCCAGGCATAGCGCGTGGTTGCCCTGGGTCGCGCCGTTGGTCAGAAACCAGGCGCGCGCCGCCCCGTAGGCCTCGGCGGCCAGTCGCTCCGCCCGCTCGTACGGCGTCGGCGAGGGCCCCACATCGATGCCCTCGATGTCCTGCGGGACGTCGAGCAGCAGCGCGCGTCCGCCCAGCGCGGCACGCAGGCCGGGATCGGCACCCTCGCCACCCTTGTGACCCGGGACGTGGAAGCGCAGCGAGCCGCGGAAGCCGTAGGCGGTGATCGCTTCTAGATATGGCGCGGTCGGCTGGGCCGCCGGCTCGCGGGGGTCGCTCACTTAGCGGACTTCAGCAGATACGAGCGCGCAAAGCCGTCGAGGTCGCCGTCCAGCACCCGGGCGGTGTCGCCCATCTCGTGGTCGGTCCGGTGGTCCTTGACCAGCGAGTACGGGTGCAGAACATAGGAGCGGATCTGCGAGCCGAAGTTGACGTCCTGGGCCTCGCCGCGCTCGCGGGCGATCTCCTCGCGGCGCTTGCGCTCCTCGAGCTCGAGCAGCCTGGAGCGCAGCATCGTCATCGCCTCGGCCTTGTTGGAGGACTGGGAGCGCTCGTTCTGGCACTGCACCACGATCCCGGTCGGCTTGTGGGTGATGCGCACGGCGGAGTCGGTCTTGTTGACGTGCTGGCCGCCCGCGCCGCTGGCCCGGTAGGTGTCGATCTGGAGGTCGTCGTCGTCGATCGCGAAGTCCTCGATGTCCGGCACCACGGGCGAGACCTCGACCCCGGCGAAGCTCGTCTGGCGTCTGTGGGCGGCGTCGAACGGGGACAGGCGCACCAGCCGGTGAACGCCCTTCTCGCTGGCGAACACGCCGTACGCGTTCTCCCCCTTGACCATAAACGTGGCCGACTTGATGCCGGCCTCCTCTCCGGGGGACGCCTCCAGCAGATCCACGCCATAGCCGCGCCGCTCGGCCCAGCGCATCTCCATCCGCAGGACCATCTCGGCCCAGTCCTGCGCGTCGGTCCCGCCCGCGCCCGCGTTGACCGTGACCAGCGCATCGCCCGTGTCGTAGCGGCCGGAGAACAGCCGCTCCTCCTCGAGCCGGTCAAGGCGCTCCTGCACGCTCTGGATCTGCTCCTCGAGCTCCTGGCCCATCTCGGGGTCCTCCTCGGCCAGCTCGGCCAGCGGCTCGAGGTCCTCGACATCGCGCTCCAGCGTGGTGTAGGTCGACAGGCGCCGGCTCGTGCGCGCGTGCTCAGCGCTCACGCTTGCCGCCCGTTCTTGATCCTCCCAGAAGCCGGGAGCGCCCATCTCCGCTTCGAGCGCGGTGACGCGCTCGCTCAGTGCAGCGGGGTCAAAGGTAGTCCGCGAGCAGCTTCAACTGCTCACGGATCGCCGCGAGGCGCTGGGAGAGCGGCTCTGAGGGGGCGGTCGCCATCTGGCTTCAAGGTAGCAGCGAGTAGATTGCGAGCATGGCAACCCTCAACGATCCGGAAGTACAGAAGCTCCTCACGGACCCGAACTATGCGGTCGTCTCGACCGTCAGCCGCGACGGCTCGATCCACTCGACGGTGGTCTGGATCAATTTGTGGGACGGCTTCCCGACCGTCAACAGCGCGCAGGGCCGGCTGTGGCCCACCAACCTCGAGCGCGACCCGCACATCACGGTCGTCGTGTTCGACTCGGCCGATCCGTACCACTTCGTCGAGATCCGCGGAACCACCACGGGCACCATCGAGGGCGCCGACGAGCACATCAACGCGCTGTCGAAGAAGTACATCGATCAGGACGAGTATCCCGGCCGCCGGCCGGGCGAGCAGCGCGTCAGGTTCATGATCTTGCCGAGCAGCATCCGCTACGTGAAGCAGAGCTGACGCCGCTTCAGAAACGGTGGCGGTCCGAGCGCCGGCCGCCACGGTGCTGATCGCGGTGATCGTGCCTGCGCTGGCGCGAGTCGAGCTCGCGCTCGACCCGATCGAACTCCGGCGCCGGCCCATAGAGCCGCCACCCGTTGCGCAGCAGCGGGATCAGCGTGATCAGCGCCACCCAGATCGGCCAGAACTGGCCGCTGGCACCCGAGCTGATCCAGATCACCGTGCAGACGACGAACAGCGCCACCCCGCCACCGGTCTCCTGGATCAGCCGCCGCTGGAGGTGGCGCCGGCGCTGCACGAGCTCGGCCTTCTGCTGGGCCGGCGACGCCGGGAGCTTGGGCAGGTCGGCCATGAGGCTGGCGAGCTCCTGCTGGGTCTTCGCGCTATAGGCGGCCTGGACCCGCTCGTCGAGTTCGTCCTCGCTCAGGCGGCCGGCGGCGAAGTGCTCGCGGATGTCCTGGGCGGCGCGCTCGCGCTGCTCATCGGATGCGCGCAGGCCATAGTCGTCGGGCATGTCGTGAATTTACCGACCTTGACAAAGCTGCCCTGTCAAGTTAGCTTTCCATCTGTCAAGCGAACTTGACAACGCTTTGGCATCAATTGACGTCAACAAATGCGAAATCTTGTGCGAGACCTGCGATCAGAACGAGGCCTGTCCCAGGGTCAGCTGGCCGAGGCGATGAACGTCTCGCGCCAGACCATCAACTCGATCGAGCAGGAGCGCTACACGCCCTCGCTGCCGCTGGCGCTGGCGCTCGCCCGCTACTTCGACACGACCGTGGAGGAGATGTTCAGTGAGAACGGTGTGTGAGTCCCGCTGGTTCCTGCCGGTGTTCGCCCTCGCCCTCGGCGGAATCTTCTTCGCCGCTCAGACGATCGGCGGCCACTTCTCGGACGGACTGGTTTCCCTGGGGATCATCCTGGCGTTCGCGGCCGTGTTCGTGTTCGGAGGCCGCAGCGAGACCATCCGCGGGCTGCGCGGCGACGGCCGTGAGGAGCGCTTCCGACAGATCGACGTCAACGCCACCGCCTTCGCCGGCGTGGTCGTGATGCTGGCGGTCATCGGCTCGGTCCTGGTGTCGCTGGCTCAGGGAGACAACGGCGGGCCCAACGCGTGGCTGGCTCCGGTCGCGGGCTTCGCCTACGTGGCCGCGATCACCGCCCTCCGCGTCCGCAGCTAGCCGCCGCCCGCGCTCGGCCACCCGTCCGCGCGGCTCCCCCGCCGCCCTCCCAACCCCGAAATTTCCGCCATTCCAGCCCCGGGTCTCCGCCAATTCCGGATTCTTCGGGCTGGAGACGAGTTATCCGTCAGCAGCCGAAACCTGGATCCGGAATGGCGGAAATTTCGGGGGTCCGCATGGGCTGGGTTCAGACGGACTTCGGCCGCGTCTACGCGCCGTGGCACTTCTTGAACTTCTTGCCCGACCCGCACCAGCACGGATCGTTGCGCCCGATCTGGTCACCGGGCGCCACGCGCCGTTGCTCGATCGGGGCCGGCAGCGGCTCCTCGACCGGACCCGCCCCGCCGTCCACGGCGGCCGCCGCGCCACCGGCCGCGGCGGCGATCGCCATCGCGCCCTGCGGTGAACCACCCCCGCCCGAGTAGGTGACCCGGCCCGCGCCCCCCGTGGCCGACGAAGCGGCGCTCGACGGGCTGCGACGCTGAGCCGGCGCCGGGGCCGCCCCGCCATTCCCAGCAGGGTCGACGGGCGTCACCTGGACGTGGAAGATCAGCCGCGCGAAGTCGTCCCAGACGCTGTTCATCAGGTCGCGGAACAGCTCGAAGGCCTCGTTCTTGTACGCCACGAGCGGCTCGATCTGGGCGAACCCGCGCAGGTGGATGCCCTCGCGCAGGTAGTCCATGTCGTACAGATGCTCGCGCCAGCGCTGGTCGATGATCTGCAGGAGCAGGAAACGCTCGATGTCGCGCATGAGCTCGTCGCCGAACTCCTCCTCGCGGCCGTCGTACTGCTCGACGAGCATCTCCTCGAACCCGGCCTTGAGCTCCTCGCGGTCGGCCCGGTCCGGATCCACGTCCGGAAGCTCGGCGCCGACCGGGAAGATCTCGCTCATCCGCCGGAACAGGCCGTCGACATCCCAATCCTCGACGAACTCGCCGGCCGTGTACTCCTCGACCAGGCGATCGATCATGCTCGCGATCTCCTGGCGCGCGGCGTCGCTCATGTCGCGGCCCTCGAGGATCTCGTCGCGATAGGTGTAGATCACCTCGCGCTGCTGATTGAGCACGTCGTCGTACTCGAGCGTGTGCTTGCGGGTGAGGAAGTGCTGCTCCTCGACCTTGCGCTGGGCCTTCTCGATCTGCTTGGAGAGCATGCCGTGCTCGATCGGCTCCTCGTTGCCCTCCTCGTCGACGCTGCCCAGCCGGTCGAGGATCTTGTAGATGCGCTCCCCGGCGAACAGCCGGACGAGGTCGTCCTGTGCGGACAGGAAGAAGCGAGACTCGCCCGGGTCGCCCTGGCGTCCGGAGCGGCCGCGGAGCTGGTTGTCGATCCGGCGCGACTCGTGGCGCTCGGTGCCGAGGATGAACAGCCCGCCCGCCTCCAGGACCTGGTCCCGCAACCCATCCACCCGCTGCTCGATCGTCGGGAGCACCTTGGCGTAGTGCTCGTCGTAGTCGGGCATGCCGGGCTGCAGGCCGAGCTTCTCGACCTCCAGGCGCGCCAGGTGCTCGGCGTTGCCGCCGAGCTTGATGTCGACGCCGCGGCCGGCCATGTTGGTGGCGATCGTGACCGCGCCCGGGGCGCCGGCTTCGGCGATCGTTTCGCCCTCGCGCTCGGCGTGCTCCGGCTTGGCGTTCAGGACGCTGTGGGCAATCCCCTTCTGCTTCAAACCGTCCGAGAGGAGCTCGGAGACCTCGACCGAGATCGTGCCGACCAGAACCGGCTGCCCCGCTTCGTGGCGTTCGGAGATCTCCCGGATCACCGCGTTCCACTTGCCGTCCTTGGTCTTGTAGACCTGGTCGTTGCGATCGGCGCGGACCATCGGCCGGTTGGTCGGGATCTCGACGACCGGCAGCTCGTAGATCTTCATGAACTCGGTCGCCTCGGTCAGCGCCGTGCCCGTCATGCCCGCGAGCTTGTCGTACATGCGGAAGTAGTTCTGCAGCGTGATCGTCGCCAGGGTCTGGTTCTCCTCCTGGACGCGCACGCCCTCCTTGGCCTCGACCGCCTGGTGCAGGCCCTCCGACCAGCGCCGGCCCTCGAGGATGCGGCCCGTGAACTCGTCGATGATCTTGACCTCGCCGTCGATCACCGCGTAGTCGACGTCGCGCTTGTACAGCGACTCGGCCTTCAAGGACTGGATCAGGTGGTTGACCAGGTGGCCGTTCTCGGCCCGATACAGGTGGTCGATGCCGAGAAAGCGCTCGGCCTTGGCCACGCCCTGCTCGGTGACCGCGACCGTCTTGTGCTTCTCCTCGAACTCGTAGTCGAAGTCGGCGACGAACTCCTTCTTCATCCGGGGGTCCATCCCCTCGGGCGTCTTGCCGGGCGTCAGGCGCGGCGCGAGCTGGGCGAACTTCACGTACAGCTCGGCGGCCTGCTCGGGCGCGCCCGAGATGATCAGCGGCGTGCGGGCCTCGTCGATCAGGATGTTGTCGACCTCGTCCACGATCGCGAACGCGTGGTAATAGGACTTGCCCTCGTCGGGCTTGGGGCGCCCGCCGTGCTGGACCTTCTCCTCGAGCGAGGTCGCCATGTTGTCGCGCAGGTAGTCGAAGCCGAACTCGGAGTTCGTGCCGTAGGTGACGTCGGCGGCGTACGCGGCGCGTTTCTCCTCGTAGGGCTGCATGTTCTGCAGCACCCCGACCGACACGCCGAGCATGTCGTAGATCGGCTTCATCCACATGGCGTCGCGGCGGGCCAGGTAATCGTTGACCGTCACCACGTGCACGCCGCGCCCGCCCAGTGAATTCAGGACGACGGCCGAGGTGGCGGTGAGCGTCTTGCCCTCGCCGGTGCGCATCTCGGCGATCGAGCCGTCGTGGAGCACCATGCCGCCGATGAGCTGGACATCGAAGTGCCGCATCCCCATCGTTCGCTTGCCGGCTTCGCGCACGAGCGCGAAGCACTCGAACACGAGGTCGTCGAGGCTCTCGCCGTTCGCCGCGCGCTCGCGCAGCTCGTCGGTGGCCTCCCTCAGCTCGGCGTCGGTGTAGTGCTCGAGCTCAGCCTCGTAGCCGTTGATCCGTCCGACGCGCTGCTCGTAGGCCTTGAACTTCTTGCCTTCGCCCATGCGAAGAGCGCGGTCCAGAATGGACATAGGGCTAGCGTAGCAGTGGGGTCCTGGGCGTTCAGGCCGATTTAAGCGGCCGAACTCATCCCGGTCCGATCGGCCGAATCACCAGCAACACCGGCCTCTTCGACCGCCTCCACTGACGGTCCGGCCTCCACGTTCTGAGCCGCCGCAGCAGCGCGTGACTCCCGGCGCTTGCGCCGCTTGTCGCGATGGCGCTTGACCTGGACGTGCAGCTCATCGGCGCACAGGCTGATCGAGTGCATGATGTCGGGCGAGGCATCCCGGGCGCGCAGCGTCACCCCTTTCAGGTGCAGCGTGGCCTCCGCGACCTGGCTGTCGGCGATCGCGGGGTTTCGCTCCTCGAACACCTCCACCTCGAGCTCGGCCAGCTCCGAGACCTGCCGCTCAACCTTGCGAAATCGCTTGGCGACGTGCTCACGAAGGTCGTCGGAAACGGCCAGATTGCGGCCCTTAACCTCGATGCGCATCTCGACCTACCTCCTTGCTGGGAAGGATGGATGTGCGACTGTTGTGAACGGGTTAGCCTAGCCCTCCGCCGGACGTTTGTCGACGGCCCGCGCCACCTCGGCGGATAATCACTGATCGTGTCTCCGGTGGTCACGTGGTCGTTCGAACCTTCCGTCCTCATCGGGGTGCTCGCGCTGGTTCTGCTCTACGCGGCCGCGTGGCGCCGGGCACGCCGGCGCGGCGAGCGTCACCCGCCCAGTCTTTGGCGCGCGGTCCTGTTCGCGGGCGGCATCCTGACCATCCTGGTCGCGCTCGTCTCTCCGCTCGACTCGCTCGGCGATCAGCTGATGGTGATGCACATGGTCCAGCACATGCTGCTGCTCGACCTGGCGCCGATCCTGCTCATCCTCGGGTTGACCAAGACGCTGCTGCGGCCGGTCACGCGCCGCCTCCAGACGATCGAGCGCCAAGCCGGATTCTTCGGCCACCCGGCGTTCGCGGTGATCTTCTACGCCGGGCTGCTGTGGCTGTGGCATGTACCCGCGCTGTATGACCAGGCTCAGGGCAACAGCCTGCTCCACGTCTTCGAGCACCTGTGCTTCTTCGCCGCCGGCTCGCTCTACTGGTGGCACGTCTTCTCCCCGATCCGCAGCCGCGCGCGGTTGACCGGCCTCGGTCAGGTCGGGTACATGGCCGGCGCCAAGCTGCTCGTCGGCATCCTCGGGATCGCGCTCGCGTTCGCGCCCCGCGTGCTCTATCCGTTCTACGCCCACCAGCCGCACTACTGGGGCCTCAGCCCGCTCGAGGATCAGATGATGGCCGGCCTGGTGATGGCGCTCGAGCAGTCGCTGGTGATGGGGGTCGCGCTCGTGTACCTGTTCGTGCAGATGCTGAACGAGTCCGAGCGCAACGCCCAACGGGCGGAGCGGTTCGAGATCGCTTAGGTTGGGCCTCGCTCCGCTCGGCGTCCGTGGGGCCGTTCCGCCGGACATCCATGCCCGGCGGCGCGACCCCAAGGTTGCCGCTAGTGCGTCAGCTGCACTTCTGCGTGCCGGTCACCGTCTGGGTCGACGACGTGCCGCCGGGCCCGTTCTCCGCGGTGAACGCGACGCTGTACGGACGCTTGCCGCCCTTGCACGCGGTCGACGCCTGGTACATGACCGTCTTGCCCTTGACCGTCTTTGACACCTTCAGGTAGTGAAGGGTCTCGCCGGTCAGCGAGCCTTCGACCCCGGTGATCGGGAACGACACCGCGGCCGGGATCGGCGTGTTCAACACCAGGTTCTTGCCGACGTTCTTGACCGTCCCGGCGAACGGCGTGACGCCGCCTGTCTGAATCGGACCGCAGGTGTGGCTCCCGGTCACGACGAAGAAGAACACGACCTTGCCCTGGCCCGCGTTCCAGACGTGCAGGAGCGGGTCGCACGGCACGGTCGGAACCGCCGTGCTCTGCTCGGAGGGCTCCGCCGGCCCCAGGAGGGCGGTGATCGAGCCCGTCGCGATCAGCGCACCCTTCGGGCATGCCGCGTCGGACTTGGCGTTGGAGATCTTGGTGAAGCTACACGTCGGGAAGTCCTTCCCGTCCGACTTCAGGCCGTAGACCGTGGTCTTGATGTCGGTCAGCGGCGCCGTCCGGTTGCCGTTGGTACCGCCGGCCGTGTAGCTCTCGGTGAAGCCGATGGTCGAGGGGGCCGCGCCGCTCCCCGCCTTATTGGGCGAGAACTTCAGCGAGGCGGCGTAGGTGTTGAGACCGCCGGTGGCCGCAAGAGCGGACGCAGCGGCAGCGAGCACGGCAAGCGCCGTGGCTATTACGACTAGTCGTCGCAACAGACTCCTCCTTTTGGTTTGTTGCAAGCAGAGCCGGCCAATGCTCATGGGGTGGGTTGTAGTTGGGGGAATGCTTGTAGTTGTCCCGTGGTTGCTTCGCCGAGCGGCGACTGCGCCTTACAGGGCGGGCCGCCGGTGTCCGACGTGTAATAGACGGAACTCAGCACGGCAGCCAGCGAGGCGGGAATAGTAGGGCCGATCGCCGGCGGAGGGTTGCTCGTGCATAGATAGTTGCCAAACACGGGGAGCCCTCCGGAAAGAGCGGTGTAGCCACCTGGCACCAGATACGGGTTGCCGCGATTGCTCTCCAGGCGATGCGAATAGTCGGTCAGGGTCTCCGGGTTGACCGGGTTGGAGATCCGCACGTAATGGAGCAGCCCGTGACCGCTGTTCGCCGGCAGCGTCGCCCCCGAGGCGGCGGTTCCGTTGGCGAAGAAGCCGGCGACCTCGCGCCGGTAGTCGTTTATGTAGTCGATCACCGGGATCACGCCACCCAGGTATGGCGTGGCTCGCGCGAGCAGCGGGACGCTGTCATCGAGGAAGTTCTCAAGCGCGGGCACGCCGGCCTTGGAGGCGTGAGTGAGCGGGCCCACGTTGACCAGCAGGCTCTTCAGCTGCGGAGCCAGGACGGCCAGCGACTGGAGCGCCGGCGAGAGCTGCACGGCGGCCGGACGGAGCTCGTCGACGAGCGGCTTGGTCGTCTGCGCAAAGCGCGCCACCC